>ENA-OZRQ01000055-OZRQ01000055.1-human-gut-metagenome-genome-assembly--contig:-NODE-55-length-45340-cov-7.835155_pt1 | contig 45340 bp, 53 predicted proteins | sample MGYA00243269_ERZ653945 | MGnify/ENA primary metagenome ERZ653945 (study PRJEB26926, sample SAMN06164648) | human gut metagenome | biome: ENVO:00009003; feature: ENVO:2100002; material: ENVO:00002003...
GAGATGTAGCTCCGTCTCGTGGGCTCGGAGATGTGTATAAGAGACAGATTATATAGATAGATCTGCGATTATAAGTCAGATTTTTAAAAGATACATAAAGAGATAGAACGGGGGAAATTAAAAAGAGTACAATATCCAAATAAAAATTTCTAAAATCCACTAAATGTAATGGAACCACTCTATTATTCATAAAACTGTCCTCCTATTTTAATTAGCAATAGAAATTATCAACTATTCAGTAAGGTCATCCAAGACTCTATAATTACAGATGGTTTAAAACGCTTACTACTATTAATCTCATTATAAGCTATTTTAGTGCGCAAATCCTCATCATCAAGAACTCTTCGAACACATCGATCCATTTCATCTAAGTCTTCATTTTTCACAATCACCCCATTATAATTATCTTGAACAATATCATGTAATGATTTATAAGTATCAATAGCAATTGGAACAACCCCCATTTGCTGTGATTCCAATAAAGTCATGCCAAATCCTTCAAATCGGGATGTCATTAAAAAGACTGACGCTTCTCTATAGAATGGTAATGGGTCTATTTTTCCAGTAAAAACTAGATTCTTCAATCCATACATCTTCGCAAACATCTTATATTTATCAAGATCTCGTCCATCTCCTATTATCACCATCTGCCAATCAGGATAATCTAAGTAAATGCGTCTCCACAAATCGATAGAGAAAAGAACTCTTTTATTATTTTCAACCATTCTGCATACAACCAATATAATCTTTCTTTTATCTTTCAAACAATTTGGATTATAAAACTCATCAAAAGAACAACTATTGGGAATAAAACAAAGCTTATGTTCATCAACAAATTTCATATCAAGTAGAGATATAAAATCTTTCTTAAAACGTTCTGAAAGCAAAACTATTTTATCAGAACAGTTGTAAGCGTAAGTCAATCTGTATCTGTCATATTGGAAAAGACACAACAAAATACGCTTCAAAATACTTCGTACTATAAGAGAAGGAAAACGATAATCTGTATAATGACTCCCATCCCTTGATGCTGTTGGACACAGATGTAGAAAAGAATATAGTTTAATATGGCATTGTAATTTCAACTTATACAATTTTTTTGTGATCCGAACATTTTCAGCCCGTTGATTAACAATGATTTCTATATCATGACTGAGAATAAAGTCTTTTAAACGTTTGATTGCCTGTTTATCTATTAAAGGTTGACATATTATTCCCTTATAAATTCCATCATAATTTTGCCCATCATCTAAGGGGGGTAAAACGAAATGCGTAAAAACAGTATAGAGTAAAACAGGCTTGTTTTAACTGAAAAACAACAGGTTAACAATATAGTTAAAGAACTGACCAAGAAAAACGAAACGCACAAACGGTTTAATTGAATTGAACTGCATTTTAATTTTGAATGGGGTTTGAACGGATTTCTTGAACATAAGTTTAATTGGACGGCAGATTTGGTTTAATATGGGGTCTACATGGGCGCAAATGAGGCGCACTGGGGCGTTTTGTTGGCTCGGTTGATTGTTTGTCCGCTGAAAGAATGAAGAGGCTTAAAAAGAGCCTCTTTTCTTTTGCTTTGTTGTGGATTCGATTTGTTAAATCTGTTGATAGATTATTCTATATAAGTGCTATTTGGTATATTTGCTACAAAGTAAATACTAAATGCGTTATGATAAAGGTTATCCATGTACATTTGATCTACGAGAAGAAGAACTACTATTTCGGCTCGATTTCGGCCATCTTTGATGTGCTAACGGAGAAAGAGATAGGCATTACCAAAAACAGCCTTCTGCACGCTGGTATGACTGACGGGAGTTGTAAGATCACCAAACGGGCTATGATCATTCAATCGCACCTGATAAGGGTTGCTAAGTAGTTGTTTTATCAGCTTTTAATACCTGTTTGAACGTTTTTTAGGTCGAATAGCGGGTTTCCTGTCGTCTTGAACGGCTGGAAATGCCGCTTTTTTCATATTGGCTGTGCACTTGGCTGTGCGTTTACCTGTGCATTTTTAGCAGTGCAAAAACGAAACGTGCCGTTTGGCTGTGCATTTGGCTGTGCATTATCCCACATTTTTTTATGCGATTGATGTATATAAGACGCTTTTCAGACGGTTGTTTTTGTCGTTTTTGATATTATTAGTTGGGGGAAGTTGTATTTTTCAAATATTTATTCACTCCCCTATATTTTAAGTTACTTTTTTGTCTGTTAGCTATTTACCATTTTTAGGGCAAATAGTCCACCGAATGCGTTTTAACCTACACTGGCAATGGTGGAACCATTCGCAGCCGATACAGCATCCCCCAATTCCCTTCTGAGTTGTGTAATCGTTTGTTCTAACTTTCCTATTTCTTTCGCCTGCTCTTGTATTGTAGCAAGAAGTTTATCTACTATTTCTGGATGAACCTGTTGCTTATATTCTTCAGTTTCATTATCTTTATTATTGGATGAATGAATGATGTGCGTATGTGTTGGCTCTACCGAACGGCTTGTTTTTGACATTGTTCCGTTTCCTGTTAATAGCCATTCTGTATTAATATCTGAAAGCATGTTTGCAATTGACAGTAAAATATCACTACTTACTTCTGGATATTCATTATTTCGTTTATCCAAATTGAATACCCGATTAAGCTTTTGAGAACTTGATAGATTTATTATTTCACTAAAGCGTTTTACACTACCTTTTGCGTAATGCTCTACTAAGATTTTCACTCTTTCATTTATTGCCGGCAAAGGCTTGCTTGAAAAAATGTTTTCTTTTTCTTCTCCTTTATTGCTCATAATTGAAAACATGTTTGTATATTTGCGGCGTGATCAAAATATGACCACGCCTCAAAGATAAGCAAAGGCGGTCATATAGACGAATTTTAGAAGTAAAACTTAAAAATGACAAAGGATATGAAGGACAAGATTAAGGAATGGCAAGTACAGAGCAACAGGTTAAAGGTTGCGAACCTGCTGATGTTGGACGGTGTGAGTTTTAGCTATAACAAAGAGAATGGCATTGTGTTTTCCGCTCCAGATTCTTACGTCAAGAAAATGATTCATACCCTGAGGAACTGCTACGGATGTGGCACGAAACCGATTATAAACGAATATAAATAAGAAACGATGAAGGCAAAAGTGATTATTGCGCAGGCGACGGCAGAAACAGTAGGATTTCTTCACGAACTGGTTAAGGGAATGGCCGAGAAAACGGCTATCAAGGCTTATCCGAGTGTGGACTATCAAGCCGTGTTTTTCCCAGTAGATAAACACGATCTGTCTTTTGTAAAGCAGGTATTGGCAGATAGGAACTTTTCTTTTAAGGTGGAAAATGCTGAATAATAACAATAAATATGAAATTATGACACAAAAAGAATTTGAAGAGAGAACAGGCATCGTGTCGACACTGGAAGATTTTGAATACATCCATGAAGTGTATATGAATACCTCAATGGATAAAGACGCATTTTGCAAAGAGTTCAAGAAGCATGGGGAAAGCCAAATTATCCGAGATATCTATATACGGGTAGTGAACTGTAATGTGAAATTGAATCGACAAAAGGAAGTTACAAATGATCTTGCCGACTTCCTGATTGGTAAAGCTCATGCGTATGAAGACACTGACTTCCGCAACCAGGCGATGAAACTGGTTGGTGAGGTGGAAGTGGTCAAGCGAACGATTGAATTAGGGCTTCCACTTTGGGACGAAGACAGGAAGTGTATTCTTTCAATGATTAACGAACAAAGCAAATAGGTTTCCGGATAACTGACAGCCCGGAAAGACGGGCGGGCGATTAGTTCAGTCAGGTAGAACAGGCGAAACTTAACCATAAAGGCCATTGTCCCCGGTTCGAATCCGGGATCGCCCACGGTGATAACATTAAACAATAAATGATATGAAAGCGATTAGAGTTTCAGTGAATTTTCGCGAATGGTCGAAAGTGGATGGCTTTTTAGGCCAGTTCAAGGGAGAAGAAGACACTTTCATCTACCAAGTGGAAAACGTGACGTTTATTGCCGTGTTTGGCGGTGAGTGCGCGATGTCTTACTTCAAGGCTGAATTGGCCAAAGCGTTTGATGAAGAAATCCTTATTGTAGAACTCAGATAAAGACAAGATTATGGAAACAATAACACTAAATACCCTATTACGGGTGATGGACATGCAAACATTCCGTGAGTTGAAGAACAGGGGCAAACTCGTTATTACAAAGCCTGCCCCATATACAGAGATACAACTTTCGTCTATACCAAATCGTCATCTTCATAAACTGACCGACGTTCATTGACAGAGGAAAGATAGAAGTAATCATGAAATTGCATGAAAAACTTGATTGTACGCAAGATATCCTCGTGGAAAAAATTGTCGTTGACGTATGATATTTTGATGGTGAACCATCTTTTCTTCTCGTCATAAGACTCAAGCTCAAACCATAAGGCAAATGCCTTTACAAAGGCTTTGGCGTCTTCAATCTCAAATTTTGGGTCATTGTAGTCCAAGTGTTTGCCCATTGTGATAGTAGTACAATTGTAAAATTCAGTATCAGTCATATTATTGGAATTTTATTGGTTAGACATGCTACAAATGTAGCAAAACTTCCGTGGTTCGGGAGAATAGCGGAAGACTTTTAATAACAACGGATTAAAACAGATATAACAATGAAGAAACGAATCGTAGTAGAACATGGAGAAGTAAAACGGATTGCCTTGCTCATGAATTGCACTTCCGAAACTGTATCGCGTGCGCTGGCATACAAGAAAGATACCGGGCTGGCCAAAGCGATCCGGAAAATGGCTTTGATGCGCGGAGGTTCCGAAGTGGGTGACGAACCTGTAAACAATGGAAATCATGAAAGCGGACTGGTTAAAACCGTTTAGCGGTGAGATCGCCTGGTGGCGCAGCCTTACCGGGAAAGAGAAGTTATATACCGTTTACTTTCTGCTGAGTTTTACCTTGTTGGTTGGAATGGCGGATTGTAATCCGGTATGGGTGATGTTTTTGGCCGTGTTGAATTTCGGCAACTCTGCACGGCTGGTAAAAAGAGTGCCGATCGATAAACTGGAAGATTATTAACCGGTAAAACAATCGGGAATGGAATATTACAATAAAATATTGTGCGTGACATACGAAGAACTGACATCCGGGGATGATCCGGTGATCAAGCCTAACACGCTTTACAGTAATGTCCGCCGGGGAAATATCCAATGCGTCAACCGTGGCGGCGGCGAGGGGAACCACGCCCTGTACGTCTATTCCTCCCTTCCCCCCAAATACCAACAACGTTTTGTCGCCAAGTATGGCGAACCCGAAGAGATCATGAGAAGAGAGATACTGCGCGGACGTGTCCGCAAAGATGAGAAGGCGGAGGACTTCTTCGAGAAGCACCGCTACGACAAGAACGGTGAGCTGGTACCGCTTCCGGAGCCGACGATCACGGCCTATACGCTGAACGCCTCGGTGCTGAATACGCTGATCGGCGATATCGCCCGCATCCGTCCCAACCGCAACAAACTGGGCGTATCAGGCGACTACTGGGAGGAGATAATGAAACGGAGCGAAGAGCTGCGCTCGGAGTTCGGCCATACGCTGCCCGGCTGTGTCGGACGGTTGAAGGAACTGATCAAGCGGTACAGCCCCGACCATTACGAGGCGCTGATCAGCGGGAAGTATGGCAACAGGAACACGCTGAAGATTGGCGAGGAGGAAGGACGGTACATCATCGCGCTGAAGCGGAGCCAGATGCCCAAATATACCGACCACCAGATCTTCGAGACCTACAACCGCACGGCCCCGGAAAGGGGCTGGAAACCGCTCAAGAGCGAACGGGGCATGAAGGGCTGGCTGAACAGCCCCCGTATCAAACCTCTGTGGCACGATGCCGTGTTCGGCGAAATGCGGACACACCAGCTCTACGACCGCAAGCACCACACGTTGCTCCCCGCCAGCCGGGATTCCCTCTGGTATGGCGACGGCACGAAACTGAACCTCTATTACCGGGACGAAAGCGGAAACAAACGCACGATCAACGTCTACGAGGTGGTGGATGCCTACAGCGAGGTGTTGCTGGGCTACCATATCAGCGAGCGGGAGGACTACATCGCCCAATACCACGCCTTCCGCATGGCGATACAGCGCAGCGGGCACAAGCCTTACGAGCTGGTGTGCGACAATCAGGGAGGCCACAAGAAGAACACGGCCAAGGGGTTCTTCTCGAAGATCAGCCGGATCCACCGGCCGACCGCCCCCTACAATGGCGAGTCGAAAACGATCGAGAACATCTTTGGCCGTTTCCAGCAACAGGTGCTCTGGACGCGCTTCGGCTACACGGGGCAGAACGTGACCGCCGTAAAGGCCACCAGCCGCCCGAACCTGGAGATCATCAACGCCAATATCGACGCGCTCCCCACGCTGGACGAACTGCACGAGATCTACGAGGCAGCCCGAGAAGAGTGGAACGAGATGAAACACCCGGCCACCGGTATCTCCCGGATCGAGATGTACGAAAACAGCGTGAACGAGGAGACCGATGCCGTCAGCGTGCGCGACATGGTCGACATGTTCTGGTACACGACCGAGAAGCCCTCGACCTTCACCTCCAGCGGCATCAAGATCACCGTGCAGAAAAAGGACTATACCTACGAGGTGTATGACGACCAGGGCAATCCGGATCTGGAATGGCGTCGCCGGAACACATTCAAGCAGTTCTATGTGCAATACGATCCGACCGACATGCGCAGCGTCCGGTTGCTCTGGATGGACAAAGGCGGAGCATTGCGCTTCGAGCGCGTAGGGTTGCCGCCGATCTATATCCACCGCGCCCAACAGGAACAAACGGAAGAGGAAAAGGCGTTTATCCGCCGGCAGCAGGAAGCCATAGCCGGCGAGCGTGTCGAACGACAGATTATCGCCAAGGAGATCGAATACGAACACGGTGTCGCTCCGGAACAGCACGGCCTGGTCAGCCCCGACCTGAAAGGGCTCTCCAAAGAGGCCAAGGAACAGCTTGACCGCCGTACACGCCAGTACAGCCAACCGAAGAGACGGACGCTTCGGGTATCATTGGGTCGCGACACCAAGGAATTGAGTAACGTCACCTGGGACCAGCTCGGCGGCAACAACGAGGTAAGCTTGAGTAACGTGGCAGGCAAACTATAAATTAGGAATCATAAATCGAAAATCATACAATGGAAGCATTAAGCAACAAACAGAAAGACGCCATCCGCGAGGCTCTTCGCGCCTACGTCGCCAAGTATCCCAGCCAAAACAAGGCGGCCGGGAGTTTGAAGAACACATCGGTCGGCACGATCAGTTGTATCGTGAACGGCAAGTATGAAAACATTTCGGATAAGATGTTCCGCGACATCGCCGCACAGATCGGTGGCGGAAAGAACGAAACCGGCTGGCAGATCGTCGAGACCTCCGCCTACCAAGAGATCAACTTCGCGCTCGACGATGCCCAGCGCTGGCGCAACGTCACTTGGGTGGTGGGCGAAGCCGGGTGCGGCAAGACAACGACGGCCCGCCTCTATACCGAAGAACACAAAGAGGTGTTCTATATCCTTTGTTCCGAAGATATGAAGAAAGGAGACTTCGTGCGTGAGATTGCCCGGAAGGTGGGTATCAAGACCGACGGGCACAACATCCGCGAGGTGTGGAGCCTGATCCTAGACGACGTGATCCAGATGGAAGCTCCGCTCCTGATCTTCGACGAAGCCGATAAACTGACCGAACCGGTGTTCCACTACTTCATCAGCATGTACAACAAGTTGGAGGAGAAATGCGGCATCATCTTCCTCTCGACCGACTACATCGTGAAGCGTATCCAGAACGGCCTGCGCTACCGTAAGCCCGGCTACAAGGAGTTCTACAGCCGCATGGGACGCAAGTTCTTCGAGCTGGAGGCCACCACGCCGAACGATGTCTATTCCATCTGTGTTGCCAACGGGCTGAGCGACCGGAAAAAGATCGACGAGGTGATCCGAGACGCCGAACCGTGCGACTTCGACCTCCGCCGCGTGAAAAAGGCGATCCACCGAGTCAAACGGATGGGCGAGTAAACAACCGTTCGAATGCTATTTGAACACAATTCGAAAACAACATGAAACGAGCAATAAGCGTCCGGGACATCCTAGACAAGAAATATGAGACATTCCCCTTTGAGGGAAAATGGAAAGAGGCGTTCGATACGCCCGAGAACCGGGGTGTCTGGTTCATCTGGGGCAATTCGGGCAACGGGAAGACCTCGTTCGTCATGCAACTCTGCAAAGAGCTGTGCAAATACGACCGGGTGGCGTTCAATTCGCTGGAGGAAGGCACCTGCCTGACGGTGCAGAATAACCTACGTCGGTTCGGCATGGCCGAAGTAAGCCGCCGCCTGGCATTCATCAAGGAAGACATCCCGGCACTGAAGGAACGGCTTGCCCGTCACAAGAGCTTCAACATCGTGGTGATCGACAGTATCCAGTACACGCAAATGAACTACCGCGATTATATCCTCTTGAAAGAGGCGTTCCCTGACAAACTCTTCATCTTCATCAGCCACGCACGGGGTAAAAACCCTAAAGGTGACGCGGCCACCAGCGTGATGTATGACGCCGACCTAAAGATCTATATCGAGGGCTACGTAGCTTTCAGCAAGGGGCGTTACATCGGCGACACCGGACGGTATGTCATTTGGGAAGAGGGAGCACGTGAAGCCGGTTTAATCTAAAACGAATCAGATATGAAAGTAATACAAATGAAACCCAAACAAGGCTACGCAAAGCCCGACAATTACGCCGCTTTCTACGGCTTGCTGAAACAGATGCCGGGAGCGAGCAAGGAAGAGATCGTGCTTCAGTTCACGAACGGGCGTACCGACAGCCTGCGCGAAATGTCGCTCCACGAATACAACGAAGCCATCCGTGCGATGGAGAAGCTGACACGCGCCGAAGAGACCGAGGCCATGCGTATCCTGAAAAGCAAGCGGTCGGCCGTGCTCCACCAGATGCAACTGTCAGGTGTCGATACCGCCGACTGGAAGAGGGTCGATGCCTTCTGCCTCGACAAACGGATCGCCGGCAAACGGTTTGCCCGGCTCGATTACGAGGAACTGGAGGCATTATTAAAGAAGATTCGCGCTATCCGCCGGAAACAAAAGGAGGGGGATTGACAATGGCACGCTATATACCCCTACAAGACAAACTTGATGAGATCGAGGAACAGGGCGGACGCCTGCGCCGCCGTCTGGACTACCTGAAAGGCGAGCGCGACTTTCTGGTCGACACGCTGCTCACCCGGCCGGTGAAGGATATGGAGGCGCAACGCCGGCTGCTGCGGGAGTGGGACGAGGAGATCGAGAAACTGGAGCGATCCATCGACTACCTCCGCCGGGAATATATGAAATACAAAGAAACTCAGAATAAACAGATGTGTAACAATTCAAAAAAAGAAAAAACATGGAAGCAACAAAACAAACAGTCGAAATGACGGACGAGGAACTGAGACAGTTTGAAGCGTTCAGGAAAGAACAGGCCGCCAAACGAGCCAAGGAACAGGCCAAACGTGACCGCGAGGCCTACAAGGAACTGGTGGACGAAACGATCGAGGAGGCGATCCCGGACTTGCAAGCGGTCAGCGACTGCATCAAGACCGTGAAAAACGGCGTACTGAATAACTTCCGCCGTGTGATCGACATGAAGTCGGAAGTCTTGAAGTTGAAAAAAGACGGCCAACGCACGGACACCTTCACCAATACGGCGGGGGACAAGCGTATCACCGTAGGGTATTATGAGACCGACGGCTACCGCGACACGGTGGAGGACGGTATCGCCATCGTGAAGGAGTATATCGAGGGGCTTGCCGACAACAAGAAAACGAAGGCACTCGTAAAAATGGTACTCCGCCTGTTGGCCCGTAACGCGCAAGGAACGCTGAAGGCAAGCCGTATCGTCCAGCTTCGCAAGATAGCCGAGGAATCGGAAGACGAGCGTTTCATGGAAGGCGTGCAGATCATCGAGGAAGCCTACCAACCGGCCATCAGCAAACAGTTCATCCGGGCTGAGGTCAAGAACGACAACGGGGCATGGATAGCGATACCATTAGGAATGACAGAGGCATGAGCAAGCAACAACACGCGCTATTGATCCAGCCGCCGCTCTTCCCGAAAGAGTGTCCTGTCGAACGGGTCGAGTTCGGCGGCTTCCCCTGTAGTTATTGCCACGGCAACGGCTGGTTCTGGGGAGTGGATGATTACGGAGAGCGCATCAAGCAGGATTGCCCCGTGTGTAAAGGGAATAAACGTCTGAAGGCGGTCGTAACTATCGCCTGGCAGCCGGATGAAACAGGTAAGAATAGATAATCAAAATGAATATGAGCAACATTTTAAACAAATTCAGAAGAAAACCGGCGGAACCTGTCAAAACGGAATCCCCGGCACTCAAACGTGAAAAGACGATCCCACCGCATATCGTGGTCTGCAAGGTCTGCGAGGGTAAGGGAAGGAAGGAGGGTACGATTTGCCCGCAGTGTAAAGGCACCGGTCGGGTAATCGTATCGTGCGAGGTAACAACGTATGTATCGGCTTATATGCCGGAAGACGCCACATAAGAGTGGAGGGTCGCGTAGGCATACGGGAAAATAAAAACCGCCTTCTTTTTCGAGTTATCACAAATACGGAGGAGAAGGCGGTTTTATAAAAAATACTGAAGGTATGGACTCAAATGATCAAGCAAGAGCTGTTCCGAGATAAATCGGAGCAGATATTTGTAATAAAGAAAGTAGGCGTATGAATAAAATTATTTTTGGCTTGATAGGCCTGACCGGTTACATATTGTTTCTTGTCGTTCTGGCCGTAGTGGCTTTTAGAATTAATTTTTGGCTTGGACTTCTTGTTGTCTCCATTGAAATGATGGTTACATGTGCTATTGCAGTAAAAGATAAGATAAACTAACAACTAAAAAAATATGAAGATAAGAAACAATGATTTGTCAAACAGAAGTATTGATATTGATATAGCTGATGGCGTTTCAATTCATCTTTATAAATGTGAGTATGACGAGTTTATCAAACTTCTTTTACCTGATATGGAGCAAGAAATAAAGAATGCTTATACTCTCCAACATAGAGCAATAGAAAATCGCCAAAAATGCTGGGAGATGGTAAAAGAAATTCGAGAATTATTCTACGAATGTTCCGATGAAGGGTTCTGCGTCCGGAAAAGTCTGGGTGAAATAGATGAAAAAAAATTAGTAGAAGTGTTGGAAAAATACCACAAGCTATTAGGTTTTGTTTAATTCTAAATTAAATAGATATGAATATAGATACCGAATTTAATGTAGGAGACGGCGTATGCTATCTAAGCGGGGATAACATTGTCCGTTCAACCATAAGCAAAATAACCATTGAGATATCCTATATTGATGATGGTTTTCTTATGGTTTATAAACTGTCTGACGGCCTTAGTGTGCCCAGAAACAATTATCCCAAATGGGATAAAAGACTTTTCAAAGACAAAGAGAGTTTGATAAAATATTTATCTGAATCATAACTACTAAAGAATATGAATATGGAACCATTGATAAGATTGGTGGGATTAGAGGGGTGCGGTGGTGATACTCATGCTTATTTTTCCCGTGATAAAGAAAATGTGAAAAAAGCGTTGGAATTGGGGATAGCCTGTACCGGAGCGGACGATAACGGAGCCTATAACATATATTTTAATGACTCTGGGGAACTTTGTTGTGAGTATATGAGATATTGTGTTACCAAAGAGTTTAAAACAGCCGCTTCTATTGAAGAGGCTGTTGAATGGATGGATCAACTAATGAACTAAAAAGACATGGATACGACAACAGCACGTCAAATGGGTTTAGTGCCCAGCGTTTCCCAATGTATCAAGGACGCGGAGGGATCAGCGGAATTGATTAAAGAACGTATTCCACGGTTAAGAAGTCGGATTGCCAAGCGGCAGAGTGAGAGAAGCCTTGAGTTTTTCGAGGCTGTGGTCTATCATTTGAAACGATTACAACATCTAGAAGCAGAAAAGAATCAATAACGACATAAGAGTGATGGTTAAAAACATTTTGATTCGCAATCTAACCGTAGATGACAACAGGATGTTGCAGGAGATAAAACGTGAAACAGGTCACCAACAGGCCTCAAGAGCCTTGTTAAGAACGGGGCACGATTATCTCCGCCTCCTTGAAACAAGCGGGTTACAAAGGGAAAAGATTGCTATACTTGAAGAGGAGAACAAAAAACTCCGACAAAGCTCCGTGGCGATTTTAAAAGCGGTTGAAGATATAGAAAGTGTTATCAAAAACAACATATAAAAGCGTCCTATAAGAAATATGATAACATTACAAGAGAAAGGTCCGGAAATGGTTGTAATAACTTTCCGGGCCTTTTATCTTTGTTCAAACAAAGGTTGTTTGGTTTATCTGTTCTATGGGTTATCACCGGAATACATTAAAACGCATTGCGCTTGTCTGCGACATCGTGAGGCGGCATTATGAACCAGGTAGGCGCGACCGCTGCTACAAAGAGGTGTGGCGGCGGTACGTCTATCCGGTTTATCCGATGTGCTACCGGACGTTCTTGAATTACATCGGGGTGAACATCCACCAAGAACGTACCCGCAATGAAGACCGGCAGTTATCCCTCTTCTGATTCCACCGCATACCCGGTCGTGAAAGTCATCGCATATTCGCGGATCGCGTCCTCACGGTTGTAACGGGTGACCTCCTGCTGCTCGATATCGTTGAAAGCATCGGTACCGAACCCATACAGGCAATTGCCCACCTGTTCCATCAAGTCGAAGATAGCGAGTGCCCGGCTGCGGTGCTGTTCCGGAGCGGCCATGTTACCCGTGAGAACGGGACAGTCGGCAATACGGATCAGGAAGGTCAGCCGGGCACGGCGCACCCCCCACGTTTCCGACTCGAAGCCGATGTGGCTCACGCTGATCAGCGCGCAAGGAAACTTTACCGGCGGGGCTTCGTTGTAATAATCCATCTGTCCCCAGTCTTCGCTGACGTAAGCCAGATCGGGAACCTGCTCTTTTAGCCGCCGCATGACGGCTTCCAAAATCTCTTTCATGATTTATGATTTGTAATTTATGATTTGAAGGCTCGCTTAGCCTCTTCCAATGTCTTTTCAGCATTCTCCCGAACCACTTCCGCGGCGATTTCCCTTATACGGGGATGCTCGCCGATAAAGGGGCGGGCTGGTACTGAAATCGTCCGCCTGATCCGTTTGGCGAGGGCCATACGGCGGAACTTCTCTTCGCCGGGTTTGTCACCCTGTTCACGGCGTTCACGGGCTTTCGCCCATGCCCAGCGGCGCATCTTGTCGGAGGGGACGAAGTCCTGCCGCACCGTGCCGCCGTAGTTCTGTAATCCGGCATATTTCAGGCTGCTTTCATAAATCAACCTCGTGCCGTCTATCCGGCTATGCAGACTGCGCCGGAGGGCACCGGTGCGCATCAACATCGATCCCTCCGACGGATTGTAGTTCGGACTGAGCGGTGCCCACGGCCGGTCGAAGAAGGCCTTCCGCTCGAAGTTGCGGTCAAATTCGTCATCCAGCTCGACTTTCAGGTCACGCATGACATTATTTAGGAAATCGTTGTTGTTCATATTGATATGTTTTGTATATTTGCGGCGGTTCTAAGCCGAAAGGCCGTGAGCCCCCTTCTGGCAGATTTGATTACTTCAGGTCTGCCAGTCGTATTTTAAAGCCCTCCGATACGATCTCGGCCCGTGTCAGACTTACATCTTTCCCGTTTATCACGATCGTAATGGTCCGTATGTTATCAGAACGGCGCACCCTTGAACGCAAGGCGGCACTCAAATCCTCAATCGATATATCCGAATCGATCCAAAGCACGATATGGTCGGCTTGGTTCTTGGCGTCCCGGATCAATCGGTCGATGGAGTTCTTGGAGGGCGTCTGGCTGACCTTGTATTCCTCCTCATACCCCAACGTCCGGTTGTAGCTGTCCGCCGATTTCACGCCGTCCGGGTTATCCAGCAGGTCGATCTCGTAGCCGTATTTGTTGGCGAAATAAGAGCCGACCCGGATGTTTTCTTTCCGCTCTCCCTTGCCATGCCCGCTATGGATACGAAGCTGTCCAGCGGTGGTCGGTACCACCATATATTCTTTCTCCCCCGGATGAAGGGCGTCCCGTACCGCTTCCCGTTCGCGTTGGCTTACGTCATAATAAGGATGGTGTTTCGGAAATACGACCTGTTGCTTGCCGGGATTGAAACGGAACATCTCGGCACGGTTCACGCCGTTCTTTCCCGCTTGGTAGGTTGCCTCCCGTCCCTGCTGGATGGCGGTCACGCTGTCCGATTCGGGATACTTGCCTTTGCGCACCTGTACCACCGTACAGCGGCATCGCCATCCGTTTGGCGGGAAGAACTCCTCCCAGAAGGGATCAGAGGCCGGTAGCGTCACATTGTGCAGTACCGCATGTTCCGGACGAACCTTGCTATCGTGCGCGGTACGGTATTGCAGGTTGTAGCGGTCGCCGTCCGCCTCAAAGTCCTTCCATTTGGCGGCCATTTCCGAGGAGGCCTGGGCGAAGAGATATTCCGCTTTCAGCCAATGGCGGTTATAATCCTCCTTGATCGCCGTTATATCGTTGTAAAAACGGTTGAACGGCTTCACCGTCCCATCTTCGTCGCGCAACAGGCGGGATGCCTCCCTCAATCCCTGGTAGGTCTTGAATCCGGAAAAGACAAAGATATCCTCCTTGAGCTTTTGCGCTATGGCCTCCGGAATCACGCCGCTCTCCAAAGAGGGAGCGATCGCCCCCTCATACGCCCCGGCATACGCGTCCACCAAGGCACGGACCTTCGGCTCCGCCAGCATCTCCGCCGTGAAACCCTCCCTGCGGAATATCTTTCGCAGGGCCGATTTGAAGACACGCTCGTCGATAGCGGGTATGTCTTCGTTACCCTCGGACTCAAAAGGAGTAAGACCGTCCCGGTACAATTCATTGATCCGTGCCGTCAGCCCCGATTCTCTTTCGGGGCTGATCCGAAAAAACCTTCCTGTCCGGATGATCGTTTGCCGGTCACCTCGATACCGAACTTGTCCTTGATCCAAGTCGGATCGATCTCATAGTATTGCATCGCTTGCGCGGTACGTTCCCACAACTGTCCGGTGTCCTCTTCCGAATTGAACGAGAAACGCAAGCCGTCCGGAAGAAAACCGATCCGGAAGAGCGCCGGAAGGACGATGGAGTTCATCCAGTCCTCCACCTGCCGTTTATCGGAATTGACATACTTCTCCAGTTGTTTGACACCCACTTCCTCTTTCGAGCGGTTGCCGTTCTTGGTGTCCTGCCCGATCTGCGCCCCGCTGATGAGCAGCGACATCTCGGAGTTGCAAAGAGAGATCAGGTTGTTATACACATCCCCGTTCGTACTGACACCTTGGGCAAACTGGAACTCCTCGGTGGTATCGATGATAAAGTAGGCCGCCGACCCCATGTCGCGCAGCATATCCTCCGCCCGGTCGAGCATCGCCGGATCTTGCGTGTTGGTCTTGATGTAGCGGGGCGGTATGCCGTAGATCTCGCACAGCTCCGACCAGCACGAGTGGGCGAACTTCTTGAACAGGGCGTGCGGCACCGCCTTGTTCAACAGCCCGTAGTTACCGGGCGCGCCGAACTCCACGACATAGGTGCCGTATTCCCGCAGTTCCCGGTAATACGCCCCCTCGTCGGCGGTGCTGTCATAGAGGAGCAGCCCCTGTTCCGGTACCACGTTCTGCCGGGGTATCAGCGTCACGCCGATACCGTCCGTTTCCGAGGTGGATAACTCGACCAATGAATGGCCGTAGAAAACCGATTCCAACATATAACGTACCAAGAGCGGGAACCAGACCGCCGACGAGAGAGTCCGGGTGGCCTCCTCGTCCACCTTGCCCGAAGCGTCTTTCAGACTGAACTCCAAGGAGAGCGTCCGGCCGATGCGCTGCTCGATCTGGCTGGTCAGGAGCGCGTCGAGCATCACGTCGGCATACAGGTCCATCAACTCCCGGCGGCGGGGGCGGTCTACGCTGTCCGCCTGGCGGAGCGCGCGCCGCCAGCTGTCGAGGTCTTTCCTGACACGGCTGATCGCTTTGGGCACGATTTTCCGCACCAATCCCTCCCGTTGCTTAACGAAAGTCTTTTGTGGCTTTTTAGAGCCTTTTTTATGTTTGGGTATATACTTATCCATTTTCATGTTTATCTCTTGTTTTTAACGGGTTTTAATAGCGTTTTAACGGTCTTGGAAATTCACCACGAATGACGGAACTTCGGGTTACTGCCGAAGCGTACCGCGCCGACCGGATTCCCGCCGTCTTCCCGGAGGGGAAGCCCGGACGGGATATCGCCCTTCATCAGCTCTTTCAGGTAGGACATATCCCGGTCGTAGGCTTCTTTCACCCGGCTGTAGAGGATGTCCACGTTGCAGCGCCGGATCAGGAACCACAGGGCGATGTTCTTGCAGATCTCCAACAGTTCCGCGTCCCGCTCGTTACCGGTGGCGGAGAAGACCTTTTCCACGTCATACCGTCCGGACAACAGACGCGTGACCCGTTGTACCGCCGCCAGCATACAGGCCTGAACGATCGTGTCGTCGTAATCGGTGATCTCCTCCAGCTTGTACTCGGCGGCCACCGTCTTCATTTCTTCAATCTCTAAAAACATGACTGTGAATTATGATTTATGAATTATCTATTGCTTAATATTTCCGGCTTGGACGTTTGCCGACCCGATAGGTTCCGGCACAGGCCATGCTGCGCTGGTTCAACAGGAACACGGCACCTTCCAAGGCATCCGGCGCGTCATCGTGTACCCGGCTGCCTTTCTCGAACATCAAGAGCTGCTCCACCAATTGCGTCATGCCGGGTGAATCCTTCTCTTTCTCGTTCAGGATAATCAAGCCACGCTCGAAGAGGGGCTGCATCGCCTCGATACGCGAGAACTTGTCCGGCTTCTTGCGCCCGTCGCCCCGGATGGGGACCTGGTGGCCGATAGAGTCTCCCACCTTCTTGAACTCGTCCAGCATCAAGTCCTGTATGAAGTTCGACTCCATGTAGTACATCACCGGGACACGCCCGGCGATATAGCCGTCGATGTCGTAATGCCAGGCGACCATGTTGGAGACGCTGGTCTGGTCCACGTAGGCTTTCAGGAGGTGGTATTGCCCCTCCTTGGTCTTGCCCACCAGCATGGTCGCCTTGAAGTCGTTCTGCGTCGAGGCCTTGAACGAGGGGTCGGTGTAGCAGATCAGGCTGCGGTATTCTCTCAATGGCAACATTTTCCCGTAGCGGATATGTTTGCGCAGGAAAACCGCCCCCTCGTTGACGGGATTGTTCATGTATTCCTTTTGGAACCGCCGTTCACCCATGTAGGTGCGCAGCTTCAAGATCTCCTCCCGGCTGTATTTCTCCGCCCAGGAGGGCTGACCGGACGCGTCGATGGCGTTGACCACCGTGTGGTGCGTCTCCGGACGTTCGGCGAAACGGCTCAGGATGCTGTCCTTGCCGATCCGGTTCCCGACCAGCACGAACCGCCCGCGCCCCATGTCCATCGCGCCGAGCAGGGCGGTCAGGCACCAGTCGAACGCCTGCGACACACGCGCCTGGTTGCGTACCATCTCGTCATCGTCTATATCATCGATCACGATATAATCCGGACGCTGGCCCCGGTTCTTGATACCACGGGGGGACTGGCCCCGGCCGATGGACATGAAGAGCATCCCGTCCTTGGTCTTGAACTCGCCGGTGCTCCAGCTGCCCTCGTCGATCTGAATGTTGAAGTCCGCTTTCAGAAGACTGTTGAACTCCAGCTCGCATTGCAGGTCGGAAAGCAAGCGGTCGGCGCTGTCTTCCGATTTCGATACCAATATCATCACATGGATGGAGCGTTTCTCTTGGATCATCAACCAGATAGGAATCATCAGACTGATATGGGTACTCTTGGCGTGGCCGCGGGCCCACTCGAAGACGGCACGGGTATGGGGACACGTCTTCAGGTACTTGGCCGCGTCTATCTGGAACTTGCCGCACTTGGTGATACGCCCGGTCTCCTTGTCGGTACAGAGGTGCGGGAAATAGGTCTCGACAAAGAATGAGTAGTCCTTACGTGCCATATCGGTGCGAGCCTCTACCTCTCTTGATGTGTCTGACAGGTGAAAATCATAAGAGAGGATGAGATTTTTTCGTTCCTCCCATCTTTTCCATTTCTCCTTGCTCAGTTTGTTCTTAGCCATTGTTAATGCGCATTAAAAGGTACTTGTCTTGATACTTGGTGAGCTGCTGTACGAACCCGGTCGTGATCGCCTTGTCCGACGCGCTTTGCTCGATAATCCAGTCGCCGAATTTCGTCAAGATGTCGGCTACATCGTCCAAGGTATATCCGGACTTGATTTTTTCCAGCTGACTTGCCAGTTTCGCAAACTCGTCACCGTTGAAACCCTCCTCACTGTCAAGCATCTCATTGATCTTCATCAACGTCTTGTTGATGATCTGGTCGCGGCTGACGGTTCGGGCGGCGCGTTTCAACCCCCAACCGCCGTCCTCCTTCCACTTGACCAGCGTCTGCTGGCTCACGCCTACCCGCTCGGCGATCTCCTTCTGGGGAACCTTCTGCATATACAGGAGATAGGCGTATTCATACTTTTGCGGGTCTTTCACACGGATGCCCGCCTTTTCCTTGTTTGCTTTTTCTACCATAAGCGTTCTTTGTTTCCGGCAAAGTTCAAGTGAATTAAAGTGGCTGAAAACAAGAGTGTAAAGAATTTCACCCCTGTTTTCGTTCCCGGAACGCTCCCGGTAATTTCGCCCTCAAAAACGGATCGCACATGAACGAAGACGAATATGCATTGAACGATGAGAGCGTGGTGAACAGTCACGGTTTTGTCCTCCTGAACGCCGGCGGACGCTTTGAACGTTACAACGAGAATCCGGTGATGCTTTTCAACCACGAGTCCGCCAGCCTGATCGGCCAGATGACCGCTTTGAGGGTAGAAGGAACGAGGTTGATCGGCAAGGCGGTCTATGACGAGGAGGACACTTTGGGGGCGAAATGCAAACGCCAGGCGAAGAAAGGTTTTTTAAAAGGATGCAGCCCCGGAATCATCATCCACGCCGTGGAACTGCGCACCCTGCCGAACGGCGAGGAGCGCGTGACGGTGACCGACTGGGAGCTGTGCGAAGTGAGCCTGGTAAGCGTCCCCAGCAACAGGAATGCACTGCGCCTGTACACCAAACAAGGCGATATCATCCCCGACGACCGGGTAGAACTAAGCGTCGAGGCATTGTTAAACATCAACAAACCCAACAACAACGAAATGGACAAAATCATCCTGACAGCCGAGGCGTATATCGCGTTAGGCTTAAAAAGCAACGAGGCGGATGGCAAGTCGATCTCCGCCGCCATCATGGAACTCCAGTCACGTGCCGAGAAAGCCGAGAAGGAACTGGACAACCACCGTAAACTGAAAGCGACCGAATTGGTGGCGTTGGCCGTCAAGGAGGGCCGCATTACCGCCGATAAAAAAGAATCGTTCGAGAGACTGGCACTTAACGATTATGACATGGCTAAGACAACCCTGGAGGCCATCCCCGCCAAGGAATCCCTGTCAGCCAAGGTCACCCATTCGACCGGCAGGACAGCCGTAGCGGATGGGCGTAAGGACTGGACCTATCTCAAATGGGCCAAGGAGGACCCCGAAGGATTGAAACGCCTGAAAGCGGACGATCCGGAGGCGTTCGAGGAATTGAAGAAACGGATTAAATAACCATTAAACAAGTATTTTATGCCTATAGAAAAGCAAATTTGGATCGCCATGTTGATGGAAGGGTTCTATCCCGACCGCACGTTCCTGACCCGTTCGGTAGATATGACACCGATGGTGGAATACAACAAAATCAACTTGGCCGAAGCCGGTGTCGCTCCAGATGTATTGATTGATAACACGGATTATCCCGTGGAGACCATGAGTCGCCCCGATACACCGTTGGATTTACCCCTTCACACCTTCGATACGAAGAACACGGTGGTGCGCAACGTGGAGGAGATGGAAACGGCCTACTCCAAGATGGAGAGCGTGGTGCGTCAGCACCGCAATACCTTGCAGTCGAAGACGGCCGCCTACGCCGCGCATAACTGGGCACCGGCGAAACACGCCGAATTGACACCGGCCAAGGAAACCCTTGCGCCGGGTAAGATTTCTTTCGAGGACATCCTAAAAATGGATGCCTGGTTCCGTTCACGGGACATCGACCCGGCCACATTGGTAGCGGTACTGAACCCGTACCACTTGGCGGACCTGCAACTGGAGGATATGAAGCTCTACAAGACAATGCTGGAGTCGAACCGTTTATTCGGGTTCAACGTCTTCACCTTCTCCAAACTCCCATATTACAAGCAAGCGGACGGTACGAAAGTGGCGTTCGGTACAGGGGACGCGGAGGCAGACGCGCAGTGCTCACTGTTCTACTCCGACCAGGAGGTGATGCGCGCCGACGGCGATATCGAGGTGTTCGCCAAGTACAAGGATCCAGGCGAGCGTGGCGACGTGATCGGTTTCCAGAAACGTTTCACGGCACTGCCTATCCGTAATAAGTACCAGGCGGTAATCTATAACAAAGCGTAACCGATGGCCAAACTCAAGCAATTAGTCATCCACTGCACCGCCACCCCCGAAGGCCGTGAAGTATCGGCGGACGAGATCCGCCGTTGGCATTGCGCCCCCCTCAGTGAAGGCGGCCGCGGCTGGAGACAGGTGGGCTATACCGACCTGATACACCTCGACGGTACGGTGGAGCGACTGGTGGATAATAACGAGGACGACGTGGTGGATCCCTGGGAGATCACGAACGGGGCGGCCGGACATAACTCCGTCTCCCGGCATATCGTCTATGCCGGAGGGGTCGCCGCCGACGGTCGCACCCCCAAGGACACCCGCACCCCGGAGCAGCGGGAAGCCCTCGCCGCCTACGTGAGGGACTTCCACCGCCGCTTCCCCTCTGTGCGGATCGTCGGCCACAACGAGCTGGCGGCGAAGGCCTGCCCCTCGTTCGACGTCAAGGCCTGGCTGGAACAAATAGGTATTAATCGATAAAACAAATAAAGCTATGGACTGGAATATCGTTCTGGCCATGATCGGTACAGGTGGGTTGACCGGTTTGGTGAACTGGCTGATCAATCTGAAGGTGAACCAAAGTAAAGCCCGGTTAGACCAGGATGATATATTCCGTGAGATGGCAGAGAAGAACAATCAATTTATCGCGCAACTGATCAATGAGAAAGAGGAATGGCAAAAACAATGCAACACGTTATCCGAGCGGTTCGCTCTCTTGGAGAGGCTTATTGTCGAAGAGGCCAAGCGTTGTCGGTCTTATGATACTTGCCCTGTTCGTATCCGGTTGCAAAAGTACAAGGGAGACAACTATCTCCAGCGTAACCGACCTCCTCGCGTGGGACAGAAAGGTCACCGCCACCCTCGCGACAATCCCGTCGAGCCTGGCGACGCTGCGGGTGCCGATCGACAGCCTCCGTAGGCTGCCCGAAGGAGCCACCTACACCCAAAAGGAGGGACAAGCCACGGCCTCGGTCGGGCTGGAGGGGGAAACGATCGTCATCCACGCCGGATGCGACAGCCTACAAACGCTGGTCCTCTCCTTGGAGGAGAGACTGAGCCGGGCGCAAGAGGAGCTGGCGAACACCTTAAAGGTGAAAGAGCCTCCGGACATCCCCTTTTGGACGACGCTCAAAGGGTATTTGACCGGTGTTCTGGCAGGCCTCGCCCTAGGCTGGGTTCTCGCCCGAAAAAGAAATCAAGACTCATAATTCAAAACTCAAAGACATGGCAGAAACAAACAAGACAAGATCCATAGGCCTGAAGGTCGCCCAGTTCGGCGACGTGAACCCGGAAGGCGGCATGCCCGCCGTAATGAAGCGATTGGCGCGCACCTTGAAGGGCACGGCCTCATTCACGACCGAGGCGGATACCACGACCGACTTCTACTGCGAGGAGGAACCCGCCGCGCCCGTGGAGAGCGTGGGGAACGAGCCGGGGTTGAAACAGGTCAAGCTAAACTTCCTGGAATGGGACAACGACACCCTGAAGGAGGTGTTCGGGGGCACGGTATCGGACGCCGAGGACGTGACCATCGACGGGAAGACCTACTCGGTGACAAAATACCAGGCCCCGCGCGACATCGTGACGGTACGGAAGGCCGTCCGTGTGATCTCCATGCACGGCGTGGTGATCGACATCCCGAACGCGCAGGTGACCGCCCGTTTCGTCTGGAACCTGACCCGCACCGACATCGCCCAGATCGAGGTGACGGCGAAGGCGCTGGCCCCGATCGGCGAGAACGACGGCCCGTACGCCATCTACAAGCTCGGCGAGCCTAAACCCGGCGTGTGATGGACAAGGTAGAGATAGAGGCCGCCGAGGCCCTGCTGGACCGGCGGCTCAAGATCATCCTCCCGGCGCCATGGCCCTTGCGGATATTCGGCAAGAAAACCATAGGATATTGGATGAAACGGCCGGTCGGCAGCAACGTGTTCCGTATCGCCCGGCTTTTCTGCCGGATGAATATCGACATAAAGAGGTTGATGTCCGGTGATATCGGCACGTTGATGGAGTATATCGACAAGCACGGCGTGACGGCGTCGAGACTGATCGCCTACGGCATGATCCGGGGATCGATGTCGGCATGGCTGCTGAACCGCCCGCTGGCCTCATATATCCGTTCCCACATGGGGATGCGCGGCATGGCGGAGTTGATGAAGATCGTGGTGTTGACTTGCGACGGGTCGGATTTCGTGAGTATTATCGTATCGGCGGCGAGCTTGAGGCTGACGGAGCCGGTGACGAGCCAACCGACAGGGAAAGGGAGTTAAAGGAGGCTTACGAGCCTCCCCATAGCCCGTTCGGACAAATCCACGCGCTGATCTCCACCGGGGCGTTCACGTACGACGAGGTGATGAACAAGATCCCTTGGTGTGTCATCTTGATGATGATCAACGACCAAGGACGTATGAGAAAGAGATCCGGGGAGGAAAACGTTATCCAAACCGAGGAGGAGGAACTGGAATTCTTAGGACTGAGATAAAATGGCGAACGATCCCGTATACATAACATTCGAGTTCCGGGGGAACCTGGAGGATGAGGTCGAGAAGGTGACTCTCGGCATCAAGGGCCTGCGCGACGAGTCGGCGAAAACCTACCAGCGTTTGATCGCCGACAGCGGCGCGGCCTACGGCGCCATGAGCGCCGAGAACCGGAAACTGGCCGTCACCGTACAGGAGAGCATCAACGCCCTGCGTGACCTCGCCGTCGTGCAGGGATCGCTGGATGACGGGCTGGAGGCCGGCACCGTCACCACCCGGCAATATACGCGGATGAAGGCGGCGCTAGCGGTGCGGGAGAACAGCTTGCGCGAGGCGATCAGCGGTGGCATGCGCACGCTGAACGAGCGGATACAGACGGAATCGAGGGCCGTCGATTCCGTCATGGCCCTCCAGAAACGCCTGCAGGAGCTGACCTCGGCTTACTATAACCTATCCAAGGCCGACCGTGAGGGAAACGCCGGACAGGGCATCCTGAGACAAATCGGCGACCTCGACAAGGAGATCCAGACGGCGCAATCCCGCCTGTCCGCCTACAGCCGCTCCGCCGGTACCGGGTTCAACGGCCTGTCGATGTCGGTGCAACAGGTGGCCCGGGAGTTGCCATCGCTCACCATGGGGGCTAACATGTTCTTCTTGGCCATCTCCAACAACCTTCCCGTCTTGGCCGATAATATCCGGACCGCGCGGGTCGAGTATGACCTGCTGAAAAAATCCGGACAGACGGCCATCCCGGTATGGAAACAGGTGCTCACCTCCATCGTGAGCTGGCAGACGGCGCTGGTGGTGGGGATCACGTTGCTGTCCGTGTACGGGAAGGACATCGTCAACTGGATACAGGGGCTTCTCGGGGCCGACCAAGCCCAGAAGAGGTTGAACGAGAGCATGACCGATTTCAACTCCATACTGGCGACGGAGCGGCAACACCTGAGGACTCTGTTCTCCGCGTTGGAGAAGAGCACGGCCGGGACGGAGGGTCACCGGAAAGCCATCAACGAGATCAACACGGCGTACGGCAAGTATCTTCCGAACCTGCTATCGGAGAAGAGCTCACTGAATGAGATCCGTGAGGCTTACCGGCTGGTCAATAAGCAACTCATGGAGAACGCCGCCCTGAAAGCCCAAAGCGGCGCTATCGACAAGACGTTGGAGAAAACCATAAAGACGCAATCCGAGGCGTTGACGGAAATGCGCGAGATCGCTACCAGGAACCTGGGTGAGTCCAAATCCGGGGGGATCATGGATATCATCCCCGGCCTTACGGAGGATTTCCGGGCCGCGGGCAAGACATGGGAAGAGGCATGGCGAGGGATATCCGCCAAGATCCGGAGCGAGCTCGGGGGGAAGAAGCTCGGAGGCTCCTTCTACGAGGAGTTGGAGGATTACGTGAGGAGCGTGTATGAATCAGAGAAGGAGATCTCTGATATACAAAGACGATTCTCTCCGTTTTTCAACAAGGAGGCCGCCGAGAGAGATATAATCGAGAACAAGGCCTATTGGGAGGATATCAAAAAACAAGCCACTTCCGTGCTGGAATCCATCGACGCGGAACAAAAGAAATTACTTGATTCCGGCAAGACCGACGGGATCGAGCCTGCCATCATCACCGCCTACAAGACGGCCAAGGCGGATATAGACAAGGCGACGGAGGCCTTGAAGGCGTACGACTCGTATGAGAAGAGACAATCCGCCGCGGACAAACAACAGACCAAGGAGCAACGGGCCAAGGAGGCGGCGAACGTGATCAAGGCCGAGACCGCCACACGTGAGCTGGAGATCGAGCGGCAGAAGGCCGTCCTGGAACAAAGGGAGAAGGACGCCGAGCTGGAGCTTCGCCAGCAAAAGATCGACCTCATGAAAGAGGGCTCCGACAAGGAACTGGCCCAAATCGCCTTGGACTATGACAGAAAGATAAACGAGATCGGGAAGAAAGGCCGGGAATATATCCTCGCCCGGCAGAAGATCGAGCAAGACCTATGGGAGAACGAGAACCCGGACTGGAAGAAGAAGGGGCTCACGTTCAAGCCCTCCACGACCTCCGTCTCCCAGCTACCCGGCACGCAGGCCAAGGAACTGTCCGACGCTACCGGGATGGCGGACTCGACCCGGGACAAGGCGGAGGCCGATCTGCTTGAGAAGACATTGAGACAATACCAGGACTACGCGACCAAGCGTCTGGAGATCGAGCGAAAATATAACGAGGATATCGCCTACCTGACCAGCCAACGCACCGAGAAGAACAAGGAGGCCATCAACGCCGCCATCGGCGAGGCCGTGAAAGGCAAGAAAAAAGCCCTGTCAAGCCTATCTCTCGATGAGCTGAAGGATACGGACATGTGGGACAAGATCTTCGGGGATCTCGATAAGATGGCCCTCCCCTCGCTGGAAGGATTGCTCAAGCAAGCCCGGGAGGTCAACACGTCGGCGTGGGATCCCAAGAACGTAAAGGAGTACCAGGATGCCATCACCCGGCTGGAGGAGGCGATCCGTACCCGCTCGCCGTTTAAATCGATCGGCGATGACTGGAAGAAGCTGCTGAAGGCGATGAGGGAGGGGGATGGCGACGGTATGGCCGGGGCCCTTGAGAGGATCGACTCCTCCGTCCAAAAGATCAACAACGACCTGAACACCATAGCCGGGGGGATCGGTGACATCTTCGGGGATGAGGCGGGTTACGCCGCCAGCCAAGTGGTGGAACTGACCACCGCCCTGGGAGGTTTCGCCACGGCCGCCTCACAATTCGCCCAAGGAGACTTTCTTGGCGGCATAGCGAGTGTCGTGTCAAGTGTCGGTTCCATATTCTCCATGGGTAAGAAAGTAAAGGAGATGAACCGGGAGGCCCGGGAGGAACAACAGAAGTTCTACGACAAGGCGATCCAGGGCGAGATGGAGTACCAACGGCTGTTAAGGGAACGCCTCCGTACCCAGCGGCAGATCGGCGAGACGACCTTGTCTTACAACAAACGGATCACGGAGGAACTGGAAAAACAGCGACAAGCCTCCGGGAGCGAGTACGACCGGTTGCTGCGACAGATCCAAGGGGAGCAATATATCAGCGGCGTAGGCTACCGCCACGGCACGTGGTTCCGGAAGGCGAAGACGTGGAACGAGTATTCCAGCCTCGCGGGCAAGAGCTACGAGGATATAGAGAAGCTCTATACCGAGGGCAAGCTGGAGGAGAAGGTGGCGAGATTATTCGAGCAGCTCCGGGCATTGAGAGAGGAAGGTGTCGATATCGACCAAATGCTGGATGACCAGGAGGAGTCGATGCGGGAGGTCCTAACCGGCACCACGACCGACAGCATCGCGGACAGTATCATACAGGGCTTCGCCGGGGGGAAGCGATCAGCGAAGGATTTCGCCGACGATTTCCAAGAGATGTTGAATAACGCCGTCTTGCAGGGAATCAAGATGAGAGCCTTGGAAGAGCCGCTCCGGAAATGGTATGAGTCGTTCGCCGAGGCGAGCGGGGCGGGATTGACGGAAAGCGATATCGCAGACCTGAAAGCGCAATACGACAAGATCGTCGAGAACGCGGCCAAGCAACTGGAGGACATGGAGAGGGTGACGGGCAACAAGATAGACTCCACCCTCACCCAACAGGCCAGAGCGGGCGCTTTCACCACGATGACACAAGACACCGCCAGCGAGCTGAACGGGAGGTTCACCGCCATACAGATCAACGTGAGCGAGATCAAGGGGTGCGTCCTCGACATGCGGACCTTTCTCAGCAAGGGGCTTGAGTACTCCGAGGAGATCGCCCGGAACACCTCCTATTGCAAGCGGCTGGACAGGATCGACCGGACGCTGTTGGAAATATTGACAAACGGATTAAAAGTAAAATAGCATGAGGGAAGGCAAGCTGTATATAAACAACCTGGACGCTTACGCGACATACGGCGTGTTCCTGGCCAATGACCGGGGCGGGACGTATGACAATCTCTCCGCGTTGATGACACCCCCGCCCGTCAAGAAATACACCACCGTCGATTACCGGGAACGGGATGGCGAGGAGGTGGACGTGACGCTCCCGAGGTACGAGGCACGCGATGTCTCCCTCCGGTTCGCCATGGTGGCGGAGAGCGAGCTGGATTTCCGGACGAGGTACAAGGCGTTTGTCGATGTCTTGAGATCCGGTACGCTCAACGTGCGTGTCACCGAGACGGGAAAGACATACAGGCTCTATTACCAGAGCTGTCCGGGCATGGTGATGAGGACACGGCTCCGGACGACCGGCAGGCTGGCGGCCATGTGGACCGTCAAGTTCAGGGAGCCTAAACCCGAGTTTTAACGGTACTAAAACGTTGTTTAAATGGAATTGAGGATATACGATCAAACAGGGGGCTTACGGGCCGTCATCTCTCCGGATGACAGTTCCACGCAACAGAAGGCCGTGATGGGGGACAATACGCTGGGCGTATCCTTCACCACCGGCGAGGCCATACCCTTCGACGTGAACGATTACGTGGACTTCGAGGGTGAGCGCTATACGCTCATGTCCGTCCCCTGTCCCCGTCAGGCCAGCACGGTCGAGTATGAATATACCCTCCGGTTCCATGGTGTCGAGAACGAGTTGTCGAAGGCGCTCTGCTTCCTCATGACGGACGGCGGGATGGACTCGGACTTCGCCCTGACGGACGGTCCGGCGACGCATTTGCAACTGGTCGTGGATAACATCAACCGGATCAAGGGAAGCACGGCCTGGAGGATCGGGAGCGTGATCGCCGCCGACTACAAGGTCATCACCTATGACGGGATCGATTGCCTCACGGCCTTGAACCGGATCGCCGAGACTTTCGAGACAGAGTGGTGGATCGTCGGGACAACCATCTATCTGGGCAAATGCGAGCACGGGGAGTTGTTGGAACTGGGCTACGCCGCCGACGGGACAGCCGTAGGAGGCCTGTTGAACATGAGCAAGCGGGAGGAGGAGAACGATAGCTTTTTCACCCGGCTTTACGCCAAGGGAAGCACCCGCAACATCGATCGCTCAAGGTACGGTTCCGATTATCTTCACCTGCCCTCGCCCTTGAGATACCTGGAGAAGAACACGGGGTACGGGATCGTCGAGCGGGAGGTGATATTCGATACGGTCTACCCCCGGCGGGTCGGTACGCTCTCCGGCGCACGTTCCATCGAGCGGGAATCCGAAGGCAAGACAATCCGGATCTATTACGTGACGGACAAGGATATCCCCTTTAATCCGAACGAGTACGAGATCGCCGGGCTGACCAAGCACGTCAAGTTCGAGACGGGCGAGTTGTCCGGCTATGATTTCGAGATCAATTATGACTCGTCCACGGGGGAGTTCGAGCTGATCAACCAATATCCGGACGAGAACGGGCAGATACCGGGCGGGGTCATGATCCCGAAAGCCGGCGACACGTATATCCTCTATAACATCCGCATGCCGGACGAGTACTACGCCTTGGCCGAGAAAGAGTTGAAGGAGACCTCCGAGGCTTATCTGGACAAGCATAGCGTGGACAGCTCTGTTTATAGCGGTGACAGCGACCCGATCATCTTGAGAAAACGGGAGGTCACCGTCACGCTCGGGCAACGTGTCCGGTTATACAATCCCGTGTTCTTCTCCTCCGGATACCGGGATAGCCGTATCATCGGTTTTACCCGGAACCTGAACGATCCTTACGACGTGAAAGTCGATATATCCGAGTATGTCAGTATCGGCCGCATGGAGTCCCTGGAGAGGAAGGTGGACTCCTTCCTCCCGATGATCAGCCAGGCCGGGGGATCGATCAACATCATCAAGAGCGGTGACGATACGGTCCCGACGGACAATAACGTGTTCTCGGCCTTAAAAGCGATATCCACATTCTTGCGCAAGGACCAACCGGACCAAACCAATTACCCGCTCAAGCTGCTAGGCGGCTTGATATCGGATAACATCGAGTCGCAGGATTTCGCCGCCGGTCCTTTCGGCACGGGTCTCGTCTTGAAACGGAACGCCAAGACCGGAAAGTCCTACATGGAGATCGACGAGTTGTACGTGCGGTTGAAAGCGTATTTCGATACGCTTGAGATCAAGCATCTCTCGCACGTGGGAGGGCGAATCGTCCTTTCCCCGGCGGGGATGGAATGTATCCGTGTGGAGAAGGTGTCGGCGGAGTACGAGATCGTATATGACAGTATGGGCATGCAGGTATTTGATTCCACCGGCGAGGAGATATTGGCCCCGATGGACGGCGGGGAAATGGCTTACCGGTGTTATTTCAGGCAATCCGACGGTGACAAGGAGATCGTGAACGAGTTCGCCGTTGACGACCTGGCGCAGTGCCGTGAGTTCAACGTGAAGACGGGCGTGTCCCATAACGTGAGCAACCAATATTACTGGCGAAGGGTGATCCATGTCGGCGAGGATTACATAGATCTTTCCATCACGGATTGCGATACTGGAAGCACGGAACCAAAGGCGGGAGATACGATTGTCACCATAGGAAACAAGACGGATAAGAATAGGCAACATGTCGTTTACCTGTCCTCCTATGACGAGGACGCTCCTTGTTTCAAGCTGTATTCCGGGATCAATTCCTACTCCATGTTGAACAAGGAGGTGACGGTGATCTCGCCGAACGCCGACAAGAACGTGTTCACCGGCAAGATGCTTATCAAGCCGGGTTCCACCGGTTTCGAGAACCTGACGGACGCTCCGGATATGGGAGAGGTAAACGAGGCGATACAGGACGCTAAGAACACCGCCAACAACGCTCAGGAAGCGGTCAACGGGGTTCAAGGGTCCGTGACGAGCCTCAAGGGTTACGTGGACGGGGCTTTCTCCGATGGCATCATCTCCGAGGCGGAGGCAAAATCCATAGAGAAATATATTAATATCGTCAACAACGAGAAGATCTCGGCGGAGTCCACGTTCAATAAGCTATACTCGAACCCTTACCTGGAAGGTTCCGCCAAGGTATCCCTATCAAACGCCAGGTCTAGCCTACTTTCCTCAATAACGGCGTTGACCAACTCGATCAACAGCGCCATAGCCGACGGTAAGACGACGGTGGCGGAGAAGGCGGACGTTGATAAGAAGTTCGCCGCCTTCAACACGGCGACATCCACGTTCAAGACGGCGGTAGAGACGGTGAACGAGTCCATCCAGTCCAAGTTGAAGGGCTGTTCCGACAAGGCACAGCAGGCGGCGGACGAGGCGAACAACACCGCTTCCTCCGCCATGGAAGGCGTAAACGAGGCCAAGGGTGCCGTCTCTGACCTGAACAAGTACGTGGACGGGGCTTTCTCCGATGGCATCATCTCTGAGGCGGAGGCGAAATCCATAGAGAAATATATCAACACGGTAAACCAGACGAAAAAAGAGACGGACAGCACGTATACGGCCTTGTACATTAACGGTTTCCTGTCCGGTATCGCCAAGTCAAACCTGTATACCGCCAAGAATAGCTTCAACACGGCTACCTCAAACCTGATCGCCGCCATCAACGCCGCCATAGCGGACGGTAAAACGACTACGGCTGAGAAGAACAACGTGGACAGCAAGTTCACGGCATTCAATAACGCCTATGCCTCTTTGGCGACAGCGATAGAGAACGCCAACAAGGCGATACAGGACAAGATCAAGCAAGAGGCGGTGAACGAGTCCAAGGACAATGCCAGCTCGCAGATACAGGGCATGAGCCAGGAAGTTAAGGATGATTTCGCCAAGAAGCTCGGGTATAAGGACTACGAGGACCTGGTAAGCACCGCGTATACGGGAAACACCATCATAGATCCAAATACGGGAGTGTTTAATACCCGCTTGATCGAGGCTAGCGTCGTGATTACATCTAAATTACTCGCCGACGCTATCATGACCTCCACCTTGAACGTGAATAATAACCTGTACATAGAGAAGGACGGGAGCGTAAGGACAAAAGGCGGCAATCTGGAAATGATCCTCACCAAAGGGTACCTAAGGGGGCTTTATAAAGACGTGGAACGCTTACGCCTCGTAATAGACGAAAGCTTGGGAGATTCTGAGTTATACTTGACCGACAGGGATCGTTCCGCCTCATACAGGAACTCGGGGGTAACATACACTTTGAAAAGCGGAAAGACATTATTGCTTGATCCCGAGGAGATAGGATCGGGTGTCATCTATGCAAGGTCAGACGGGACTCTGGCCATCAAGGATAAAACGCAAGAATATATCTCTGTATACATAAGAGTCTCCCCCTCAGGTGGAGGCACGACCTCGCCGGCGGCAGGATCCTATATGGTCAAACAGGGATCGAGAGAAATCGTATCGGCATCCCCCGCCTCGGGATACAGATTTGACAGATGGTCTGATGGTGGATCGCAGAGTCATGAGGTGCTTTGGGATTTAGGGAAAACGTTGACAGCCTATTTCACGAGGATAGAGACAACAAAATATACTGTTGTGCTTTTGGCTTCCCCAGCATCAGGGGGAACCACGTCTGGCAGTGGAACCTTCGAGGCCGGAACAGTGCGTACCGTATCGGCGACAGCTAACCCGGGATACCGATTCATCCGGTGGAGCGACGGCAAGGCCCAAAGCCATAGCGTGACATGGGACAGCAATAAGACCTTGATCGCTTATTTCGAACGTTATTCCGTATCCGGCGATGAGATCTTTTCCGGAACAAGTCTGACCAGCCTCTCGTACTGGAAAACATATGGAGGTGTCAATGTTGAGCTTAGCGGAGGCGTGGCCGCCTTGCGATTCGGGACAGAATTTGCATATGCGTGTTTTAACAGGGGATATCTGGGGAGTAAGCTGGAGCAAGGTCATATATACAGGTTATCTATGGAAATGAAAGTATTGAACGCGTCATCGGAGTCTCAAATTACTGTAGCCGTAGGGTTTTATGGTTATGTTGATGAATATTCGAACGATCCTGGGGAAAATATTTCCTCTATTGGAGCGATCAAGGTCACGACCAGTTATATGAGCTATGAGTTCGATCTTACCATGAATGAGGATGCGACGATAAAGACATCCTTAGCGATCATGAGCAATAACAATGTTTTCTATATACGAAAAATATCACTAAAGGAAATATAGATATGGAAAAGGTATTGATGGTATTATTACTGTTGGCGCTCGCGGGATGTACGGATTACGTTCCGGAGCCAGTCCCCTATAAGACAGGGGACCGACACGATAACGACACGATAACCATCGAGGTGGATACGGTCATGAGGGAGTATGATTTTGACATAAAGATTTAGAGTATGGTAAATGATAACATATCGGTGATCGGAAGCTGGATCAAGTTCGCCTTGTCCCTTGACCTTCCAGGGAGCCTCTCGATGGATGACGTGGGGTTCGAGGCCGTATTTTACATCTATGGCAACAAGACGGTGGTGATCCCAAAGTCCGGGATGATCCGTCAAGATGGCGATACGTATATCCTTGTCCTTGACACCTCCCGTTTGGGGACGCATGGCCGGATAAAGTGCCAGGTCCGGGTGGATATCCCGGACGCTAATGTCGAGTCTGGCGTAAGGACTGAGATAATACGGATCGATACGGATGAGATAGTGAGGAATGGCGTGCTTTAGGGGACATATCATAAGGCTGGAGGTCGTCCGGGCGGAGCTTCGGAGGATCGAGACGATGAGCGCCGGGCTCAAGAGGATCGGGCGGATCGGAGTGAGGCTATCCAAGGTCTGTAGCGTGGATGACGGCGTATGGCTATTGGTCTCCCCCGCGGATCCGGTATGGGTGGCCGAGGATACGCCGGCATACCTCACGGTACACTCGAATACGGATTGGAATATTGAATAACTAAAAAAACAAGAACATGGCAAAAGCGGCATGGGCGGTGGTCACCCCGCCCCAAGGATCGGGTGACAAGGAGGTAAGCGTAAGATCAGGCTCAGAGCATACCGGGCGTAACGCCCGTACGACGGTCCTGACGTTCAAGGCGGCGAATTGCGCCGACGTGGCACGGACGGTGAACCAAGCGGGCAAGCCCGAGTACGTGGATATAGCGGACACGGCATCATCGGAGAAGACAGGTAAGGTGGTTACCATATCGGGTATCAGCAACTCGAGGAAATTGACCTTCTCCCTCGGTACGGGAGACCTGGACATAGCGCTACCCGATAATTATACGGCGAATAGCGTACAGACGACGAACGGGACGGCGATAGCGGGCGATCCCGGGGCCTTGTCGGTCTATAATTTCTCCATCGCCGTCACGGTTCCGGCGAATACGGAGATCGATCCTCTCACGAGACAGGTCATCGTCACGGACGAGGGCGGGCACCAGGACGTGTGTTTATTGACACTGGCCGCCGGTGACGCTTACCTGCGGGTAACAGAGGGAGATATCCAACTGGACTATCTTGGAACCCCGGTAACGGTGAACGTGGAGTCTAACACTGACTGGACCGTGGAGTGATGGAAATCCCTTGGATAACAGGAAAGGGCAATATCGTCGTGGGCCTTGCGGGAAGCGGCGATGGTCAGGCCTCATTCTCCTCCGATACGGAGAATGATGATGTTGACAGGTCGCAAGAGGTGACGATCAAAACGACCCGGGGCGGTAACGTGGAGGTCGTACGTACTGTACGTCAGGCGGGCATGAGGGAATACCTGTATGACTCACTTGGCGAGATAATCAAAGATTCTGAAGATGTGGAAATAAAAGTATTGAAAGAAAATGGCTAATTTGATTTATACGATAACGAAGACCAACGATCTTCTGGAGAAGGTTAACAATATGCCGGATAGCGTGGCGGATGGCAAGACACCGGTGTTGGAGACGGGCACGACTACGACGTTATCACCCACGGAGTCCGCCACGTCCGAGGTCGTGCGGAACGGATCCGACTCAAACGGGAATCCTAAATACAAGATAAACCTCGGTATCCCCAAAGGCAAGGACGGTACCGGAGGATCGGGAGGTGGCGTGGCCGACTCCGTGGATTGGAGCAATGTCCTCAATAAGCCGGGTTGGGTAAATTCCACGACCAAGCCCACCTATACGGCGAGCGAGGTCGGGGCGTTACCATCCAACACGACGATCCCATCCAAGACGAGCCAGCTAACCAATGATAGCAAGTTCGTGAAGGATACGGACCTTAAGACGATTAACGGGCAATCATTGATAGGTAGCGGTAACATAACCATATCCGGAGGATCGGGCGGGGGAAGCGGGAACGTGAGCGTATCTAACGCCGCCGCCTTGGTGACAGGAAAAAAATACGCGTTCACCCCATCCGCCAACGGCGTAACGGATGGCTCGTTCTCCGAGATAGCCAATGCTAGCAACGATAAGGATGGGTTGATGAGCAAGGCTGATTATTCTAAATTGAATGGTCTCAAGGATGGGATTTCACTTCCCGTGAACATTACCAACCTGTCTGAGACCTCCTCCAGTGAGGATATCATATCCTTGTTTTCTTTAGATGGGGTCTCTGATGCGTTTTTAATCGCTGGTATGGCGGCCATGTACTCAAATTTACCCTCGATGGAGTATGCGGCGGATGTCATGGATATATACATAGGCAATTACAAATGCTTTGTTGATGCCTCGTATGAAGATTCAAAATGTTCATTGTCCTTGACATACGTGGTGTCCGGCAAGCTCAAGACCATCAAGATAAACGGGACAAATAACGGGAATGCCTGGATATACTCTTGCGAGATCCAGGAGAGCGGGGATGATACCTATTATCTACCTGTCGCCTTGTTGGATCTGAAAGCGGGAACCCCCAGCAGTGAGATACATGCCGCCGCCGGAGGAAGTGACGAGGAAGCTAGGATAAAAGACGCTATCAAGGCAAGAAAAAAAATATATATATCAAAGAACGAACCGACTGGCAATTACTCGATCCCGGTCTCGGCAAGTCTGGTTATATTGAATTATCCTTTCCTTGTATTTGATATGCCAAAATCTATGGCGGGGGATGGGGGCATCTCAAAAACAATAAGATTAACGCCAGTGGCAGAATGTAACGTTAGTTATAAAAGAGGATACAGGCTAAGTCTAAGCCTTTATTCACTTACAGGTAGTTCGGCTTCCGATGACATCGGAACGGCCGTGGGAGGAGAAGCCGGCCTAAAAGAAATCATCCAAGCCGCTAAAGATGGGAATGTTTTCTTTATCAATGGGAAATCTGATAATATTAATTATAGAACGGACTTATCCGTAAATATATTTTCGGAAGATGCTAACGGCGACTTATCAATCTCTTTTACTGGTTTTGGCTATGCGTTATGGGAAGGATTGGGTGGAATGATGATACTGACATATACAAAGTCTAGCAATACGTTTGGAGTGCAAATCATGGCGATCTCATAATCGATATCAGCGACAACACTTAGCGGTATGGATGATTCCAAGAAATAAGAGCGCAATAATTTATCATTGGTAAATTAAGGTCTAGAAATGAAAGGATTGAAGCTATGGTTTAGCTGTTGATTTTATCAGGCAACCTTAACGCCTTTATCGGGGGGCGGGCAAATAAAAGCCCCCGGCTGTTAGTAAAGACGCCAATCACATACTAACAAACAAATGCGAGACACCGCACGACCGGGGGCTGTATGCCTTCAGTCGCGATGTCTCGTTTTGTTTTATGTGATTGGCAATACAAATATACTTTAATTTTTGGAGATTATGACAATATACGAGATACTTTCTTTCAATAAGGAATTGCTCCAGCGTCTATTTAACGCCGGAATAAGGACAAGCGATTGTTTGTATGTCGATTTGTTCGATGATTATACCCGAATGCGGGCGGAGGGTGAAAAGACAACCTATATCGTGGCCGTCCTTTCTGACAAATATGCCTTGAGCGAGCGAAAGGTGTACGATACCATTCGCTATTTATCAAGCGACTGCATGGGCCGTGCAGTGCAAGATCAGGCGTAAATTCGTTCACTAGATAGTTTGGTTCTACCTTTGTTCCAAATCCTTAAAACGAGACAAGTATGGGCAAGTACACTTACAAGCCGCAATATGGCGTGATCGTCATTTGCGCGGATGAAAAAGAGCAAAAGGAGATTTATGAGCGTCTCCTGAAAGAAGGTCTAACACTTAAAGTGGTGAACGTATGAGAATAGAGGTACAACACCATTGTAGCGACTTCAACAGCTATCGGGCCGCACGGGTAAAAAGTCTTTTCAACGCGGAGAAAGGCTGCGACTGGGAAAAGACGGTAGAACTACCCATCGAAAACCGGGTATGGCAAATCGGACTGATTGTCGGTCCATCCGGTAGCGGAAAAACCAGTATTGGAAGTAAGATTTTCAAAGAACCTATTTATGACCTCTATTCCGGCTGGGATAAGAATAAACCTATTGTGGATTGTATCGCCCCCGATGGAGACTTTAACACGGTGACGGGTATGCTTTCAGCCGTTGGCCTCGGCGATGTTCCAGCGTGGCTCCGGCCGTTCCACGTGTTGAGTAATGGAGAGAAATTCCGGGCGGGTCTCGCGCGTTTGGCGTGCGAGCGACCGCGGCATGCCGTGGTAGACGAGTTTACATCGGTCATTGACCGACAGATAGCCAAGGTCGGGGCCGCCGCGTTCTCGAAGACGTGGAGACGCGGCGGCGGGCAGATCGTGCTTCTTTCCTGCCACTATGATATAATCGAATGGTTACAACCTGACTGGGTATATGATACCGCGGAGGCACGGTTTTACGACCGTGACTGCCTTCGGCAACGTCCAAGACTCGAACTTCAAATTTATAAAGTCAGGGGAACTGTATTCCCAAGGTTGTTTAAGCGGCATTATTATTTAGACCTTCCTATGCCGGTCGCAGCCGAGTATTTCGTTGGCTTTGTCGGTGGTGAGCCCGTCTGTCATTTAGCGGTAACACCACTCTTTACGGCAAAGGCTTACCGGTCCACCCGATTGGTAGTACTTCCCGAATGGCAGGGAATAGGCGTTGGCACTAAATTTTTAGCGGCCGTTTGTGAATATCATCTTCAGGGACATGGTAGATGTGGTAAACCTTACCCGGTGTTCTTTCACACCTCACACCCGCAACTATGTGGAGCGTTACGTCACTCTAAAAAGTGGATACAAACCGGAGCACATTTATATGGAGTTAATAAAGGGCGCAGCGCGGCTTCGATGGCACGTTCGGCCCAAAGGTTAAATAAGTCTGATCATGCGGCAACCGGTTATGGCGGCCATTTCAGGGCGGTTCAGGCGTTTAAATATATAGGGAATGGTAATTAAAATATTGGGAAATTGCGGGTCGGAGGCATTCAAAGCGGCCGAAATGTTCGTTAAGGCAAAAGGGCATACGCTTTGGTGTGAAGGGTATCGTTGTGACCTTGCCATTGCGCCACTCCTTACGGTGAAAGTTTCCGATGAAGAACTGAAAGAGGCGAACTGGGGTACGTTGATATTCCATCCGTCCCCATTACCTTATGGGCGCGGGGCATCATCTATCAAATGGGCGTATAAACGAGGGGAACCGATAACCGCCGCCACATGGTTTTGGGCAGACTCCGGCTATGACACCGGCGATATTTGCGAGCAGGAGATAGTAAAAATAGACTATGATGCGCAGCCTCGCGTCTTTTATGAGCGAGAAATCATTCCGGCCATGATCCGGACGTTAGGACGTTGTTTGGATAACATCGGGAAAGGCATTATACGTCGCATCCCGCAAGTAGAAGCCTATTCGACATACGATAAAAGGCTATAACAATCCATCTTAACTACCTTGTAAAGGTACGAAAAAAGTATGGAATAAACAACTTTAGTAGACGCTTTTTTACCACAGCCGGCAATAAAAAACGGTATTCAAATAGGGTTAGAAGTCCATTTGAATGCCGTTTATTTTTATGTATAAAGAAGGTGTTTTGCTTTGATTTTGCAAATAGGCGGTTACTTTGCGGATTAAATTTGAAGCACATTTCGTTTTTGTTTCAATAAACGCATTTCGTTTTTCACAACCATCACGTTTCGTTTTGCGGGATTTACATCGGATTCTTTATTCCAATATGCTACATAAATATTTATATTTCTTCGGCAAAGCTCTCTTGATATATTAAACGTAACCCTTTCGACCCCACCTCCAACAGGAGAGAGTCCCATCTGATAAAATAGAATATTCATGATAACATATTTTGCAATTCGCAGATTGATTTCTGGCGTAAAATAGAAAGTTTCTCATGTACAATAGAATAATCTATAGGTGCTGAACCGAACAAGTTATTGGCATCATTCCACGAATAAACCTTTCGATGTAACATATTCAATTTTTTAAGTAAATCATCTATGCGATAAGAACGTTTAGGATTCAACGGAAATATAACAAACTGCTTTTTAAACAAAATAGAAAAGACCATTCCATGAAAAGAGTCTGTTACAACATAACTAGCTGAGGCAATAGAATACAACCACTCTTCCACATCACAATAACCAACATTTAAATCCTTACAATTAGGTAGCGAGCTTACATATTTATATCTTAACCTATTCACTTTACAACCTAGCATCTTCCCTAACTTTCTAAGTTCCAACTCATAAATTCTATCATAACTCAATTTATACGATACCAATATTTTTTTTGACTCTATGATTTTTCCAAAAAGAAAATCATTTCCATCTAACAAAAAGCAAGGATCTAATACACAAGTCCCTTTCATATTAAACTCGTCCTTTAAAATATTTACCCCCATTTCTTCCCTGACTGTTATATACTTAAAAGCGCTAAGAAAGTCTCTGATTTCATTTCTTTTAGAAGGAAAATACCATTCATTATTTCCAAAACTTGCAGCATAAGAAACTTTTCGATTATGTAAGGCAAATGCAAGAAAGTACTTATCATAATCAGCCTGTGTTATCTCTATATTCCACACTTGATCACTCCCTACCATATAAATATCAACTTCTTCATTAAGATTAGAAGTTATAGCAGGATAATTCCTTTGTTGAAACTTATCTATAAAACCTAATTTAAACAAGCGTTTTAATTTATATATATAAGGGTGTCTCTTAGGTGAATCTACATTAAATAAAACGACCTCATGCCCCTCTCTTCGTAAATATTCAGCTAATGAATAAGCTTGCAAAATAGCTCCATAATTTGGAACATTATAAATTGTAACAATTCCTATCTTCATTATTTTCCACGAATTTTTTTTAGCTTTTGAACAACCATTACAGGTAACAAATCCAAAAGCAATCTGACAATATGCTTTTTACATGCTCCGATTTCCGCTTTCCATCCAAGAAGTCCATACTTCTTCAAGGCTCTCTCAAAGCCTAATCTTGCATAGTCCTCCTCAAAAGCGATTCGCTTTGGATGCAACACTGATGGATGGCGCAATTGGGGTTGCAAACAATCCTCTAACGGAACAGCCATACATTCCATGCTTTTCCTAGCTTGCTCAAACCATTCCTTACCTTTATCCGTATTGAGCAAAATCAGTGAACAGCCCTTGTTATCCGCACCAAGAGTAGCCGCAACCGTTTTCTCTATTCCCCAGAAATCCGCCACGGTTACATCCGATGGGCGGTTCGTGTTCGTATAAGGACACTCGCCGCATGAACGGCGGAGCATAATATGGGTATAAAATGTATAGGTGTATGTATAGGTGTATGTATTAGCGAATAAAAACGATTCTACGTGCGAACGCCAGCCAAATCTTTTCTTATCCCGAAAATTAACCGCCGTGATTCTCATGCCCTCTTTTGCCTCCAGATAATCGAGGTAATCCCGCCAAACAAATGGAGCGGGTACACCATGGCAAACTATATCCATCAAGAACAAACGATCTCTTAAACGTTTACCGATAAAAGAGGCAAGTCCCGCCGTCTGGCAAGGCGTACCGGAGAAAAGCACGAGCGATTCATCTCTAAGGTCTTCCCGCACTTGCCTAAAGATGGTATTCATATCACTCTGCACGTATTTACTCCCCCGGAACTCATCTCGTTCAGCCTTTGTCGCTGCTTTCTTATGAACTACCCGGAAATGCCCGGTATATCCAGCCCCATAGACTACCCCACCCTGCGACAAGATGATATCTGAAAGCGCAACAAACGCAGCCCCACTCTGCGAAGCTGTTATCTCCTCCGGATTCTTGTGTTTCGCAGCATAAGCCAACGGCTTTGCCAAATTCAAGCTTTTATCGTAATCCTCATGAAAAGCACAGATTTTCTCGCAAAGCCCACAATCCACACATAATGAATCATTCACTTCCGGGTAAAGAAATCCAAAAGTATCCGGAACCATATGGATAGCCTCGTGTGGACAGACACTTTCACAAGCCGTGCAACCACAACAGTCCGTCTTAACCTTATTTATTCTCATTTCAAAAACTTATTTTTCAACTGGGATATCCTTTGCCATACAAACAATCTTTCTTCTCGTGAACAACCGATAAACAATATGCTACATCCAGTAGCACAAGTACTTATCATTCCATTCAGCACAAGTCGGACAAGACCCTCCTCCATATGGCTAATAACACAAACCGGCACAACCAAAGCTAATAACATAACACGAAAAATATTCAGAAGCACCTTCGTGAAAAAAAGCCTAATAGGTAATCCGACCATACCTCGAAGCATATACAATCGTAAGAACAAGCAGCAGACAGCAATGATGATCGACAAAACAATTGTTGTTTCGGGCGCATACCCTAACTTCAACAAGATATACGCTACTGGAAAATTAAGCATCTGGCAACCTCCCACCAACAATTGATAATTGCGAATCCTGCCAGTCGCCAGCATAAGCGTTATCAATGTTTGCGAAACCGACTCACTCAACGCATATAACAATATTAAACGGACAAACGCCACGGTATGATCCGGAACAACTCCAAGCCACAGTTTCAACAACACAGGAGTTTCCAGCAAAATCGGTAAGGAGAGAAGCAACAACAAATAGAAAGAATATCGAGAGCCTTGAAAGACCAAATTCATCAGATAGACCCGATCACCAGAGGCATACGACTTGGTTATCTGTGGGTTTAATGCTATCATGAAATTATTGACAAAACTATTGACCGCCGCATTCACCTGCATCGCTATGCCACGAGCGGCATTCACGGCAGGACCACAAAAAATATTCAACAAGACATTCACTCCTTGATCTCTTAATACACCCGAAGAGGCACCTAAGAAATTCCATCCGGCAAAGCCAAAGACCTGCTTGATTAGCACCTTATCCCAAATCCATTGGAAACGACATTCCGAGAAATGTTTTTTACAATAATACGTATAAAGAAAACGTACGAAAAAAGCCAAGAGCGCCATTAAGAATGCATAGAATACCAATAGATCCCATGGAGAATAATCTAATAAAAATGCTATCACCAATGTGCCAAACGCTTGAAAAAAGCTTATATAAGCGAACGCCGACATCCGTTCATGAGCCACTATACTCGCATTATACGGAATGCTTATCAAATTGATAACAAACGTGAGTATTGAAAACTGATATACCCAGTTTGCCGCAAGTAGTCGATCCGTAGGTATATTCATCCGCATATTTAAGAACCATAGCCCTAAGGTTTCCGAAAACAAGACTATTATCCCTGAGATTAATAACTGTATAACTACCGAAACGGAAAATATCCGAGCGATCTTCTCCGTATTACCAACTCCCATCTCATACGTGATAAAACGACTGATCGCCGCAGTCAACGATCCTGAAATCACGGCGAACATGGAGACAAAGCCTCCAACCGCAGAGTAAATGCCGAAATCCTCTACCCCCAATACCCGCAGCACGACCCGGCTGGTGTACAACGTCACACCCATGATCAGGAGCATGCGCAGATAGAGGAACAGCGTGTTCTTGGCTATTCGCTTATTATTCTCTGATGTAACAGACATAAAAACAAGTACTAAAACTATCTTATTTTTTCAACTTGGCCTATTGCTCCTGCGAGATTACTCTTGGGAATCCATCATTCCTTTATAAGGGAACGTAGGCTTCCCTTATAAAGGAAGGCACTATTCCCCGATAAGGGAATAGAGACTTCCCAAATCTATCAAACCTCATCTGGACTCTCACTGTCGCCACCTCCATCGGCGGGTTTTCCACCGATCCAAATTTGCGTGCTCACGCTACGAGGAGTTTTCAGCATATGTCCCGAGTTGGCGAACTGTGTCATCACCGTCAGCGTATACTCACCCTCCGCCAAATCAGCCGGTAAGAGTAATGTAAGCGAAGAGGGGTTGTTGATGGTGATCAAGTCATCCGTCAGTTTTGTGACAGCCTTTGCCTCGTTAGTCAGCGTAACGCCTACCGACTCGTGGTCGCCAACCACTTTCAGCATGGCACCGCGCACGAAGAAGTTGCGGCCCGCCGTGGCGCTGCCATCTTTCAAGCCGGTCTTCTTATCCTCGGTCTCAAGGATATACATGATATTCGACTTCTCACCTAGGATCTCCACCGCAGTCTGGGCGATCGCCTCGCGCAATGCCTTGTCCTGCGTAAAGGAGACGTAGATGGAATTCTTCTCCTTGTTCCATACGCCGCCCTCGATCACGCCAGTTAGTTGCGCAACGGCTCGGAAGAGACCCGTATTTACACTGTAACCATTCAAGATCAAGTCCGTCAATACCCGGTTGTAGAGTGTCACCGAGTGACGCATCGTCTCGGGACGCAGACCGGTGTCTTGCTTTTGCATCTCTTCAAGAACATCATCAAGATCCAAACTTCCCGTTGAATGTAACAGCAGGATCTTGTCCGTCTTGTTGTCGGTGGTCACCGAATTGTCGATGAGCCAGCCTTTCAATACTTTCTTCATGGTATTCTTGATTTAAAGGAGGAGTGGAATTGCTCCCCCGGATTATTACTTATACCTTAGAATTTCTTCCCGAACGCTATGTTCAAGAACGTCTTCACCAATATCTTGAAATCGAACCACCACGAGCGGTGCTCCAGATAGAACAAGTCATAGCGTAAGCGGCGAAGCATCTTCTCCAGCGTATCCGTATAGCCGTTGTAGAGCGTGGCGTAAGAGGTCACCCCCGGACGGATCTGGTACAAAAAACGATAGCGGGGATCATGTTCCATGATCTGGTCGATGTAGAACTTCCGTTCCGGACGGGGGCCGATGAAGGCCATATCACCGATGAAGACATTCCATAATTGGGGAAGCTCGTCCAAATGATGCTCGCGCAGGAACTTGCCCACATGCGTCATACGGGGATCAGTGCCTCCCTTGTAAAGGGCGGGGCCGAACTTCTCTGCGTCCAAACGCATGCTGCGGAACTTATAGATATGAAACGGACGGCCGAAACGGCCAATCCGCTCCTGCCTGAAAATGGCAGGGCCGCCATCCTCGCGCCTCACGGCGATGTAGCAGATCAAGAACAAGGGGGAGAATACGACCAAGGCGATAAAGGCCAAAAGACAATCCCCTATACGCTTCACGTTACGCTCGAAGGCGGTCATCCCATCCGGGATAAAATCAGTAGATTTATCAACACTCTCTTTTATAAGCATGGCTTGTTTGTCTGTCTATAAAGGCGGGCACGAAGTCAAAAACGAATCTCATTCGCATAGCCCATCCTTAAATTATTTCTTTCCTCCGTTCATTTCCTCCTCTTTCTTATAATCGATATACCGCTCCAAGGCCTCACGTGCCAGACGGCGGAAAAGTTCCTCGTCCGACAGATGGTCCCAAAGGAGATCTACCAAACGATAGTAAACGCTAAAGTGCATGTCCTTGCCTTTTTAAAAGAATTGTAAGTGTCACTGCCAATGCCTCCGCTTACGCGGATAATAGACTTGGTCAGTCTGGTGACTTGTAAAACCGTGGCGATGTAATCGCCCAAACGGGGAAATGATTGTCTGTGATACATATCTGGTCTGTTATTATTTTTATACATCTATGTCCTTATGGAGGCCCCAAGTAATGCAAGTAATGCAAGTAATGCAGCACCTGTTTCCCACACACGTGCGTACGTTATATAAGACAAGAATTTTACACTAAACGATCGCAAAAAAGGCATGGAACGATCCGGATGAGAAACACCGGATAGCCGTATGAAAGTTTGATTCGACGTATATAATGTACACGTGCGTGTGTGGGAAACAGGTGCTGCATTACTTGCATTACTTGCACCTGTTTCCCCCCCGGTGCCAGTTCCATCCCGCACGTATACCGGCAGCGGCTCACGCCTACGTTCGCAGAGGCCAACGCCAATATACGTGTGGGGCGATGCCGGTATACGCACAAGACGGTACGCTTATATGTATCTACAATCATACGGTCTCGCTCAGCAATGGCAATCCTTCCACCTCTCTCTTATGCCAGCCACGGTAATCGGCCAAGGAAAACTCGGGGACGGTCAATTGTTTGTAATCTTTGTCGTCCTTTCTCAAGATGTGCCTGCGAGCATACGCACGGAGCGAACGATCCGTCACGGAAACCATCACCACAGGAAAAGGGTAGCCAAGCAAGCGCATCGGCGTGACCTCGCTGTCCGGGAACGCACGGCGCAACTGGTAGGCAGAGCACTCGAACGCCACCCAGTAAGGACCCGTGCAATACAGGTGGATGGAAGCGATATTCGTACGCTCGCGGCTCATGATCTCACTCAAATGCTCGTTCAGCAACCGCACCAAACGAACGCCGGAAGGAAGGGAAGACATTTTGATTTTTGATTTATGATTTAAACTGTCAACTGTCACTTGTCTACTGTTAACTTATTTCATGGTTGAGCCACCGGTCGTAATCGTCCAGCCGGCGGATCAAGGATAACTTGCTTTTCTTAGGCGAGGACTCACCCCGCCACGGGGCCACCACCTCGTGCGCCATCTGCCGGTAAAGGGCGCTGTCCGTGCAACCGTAGAGCGTCACCAGCAACAAGGCACGGGATTGCGGAGCTTTCACCACCGGGAGCATACCACGCATCGTGTCATGCAAACGTGTGAACTCCTCCTCATCGCCCAACAACTTGTAGGCAGAAAGAAGCAATGAGTAGATCTTGCAACGCATCACGTCCGTCTCCGCACGGAGCGAACCGTACGATCTCAACACCTCACGGGCCAAACGAGTATCCTCCTCTGATACGTTGCCGGAGGCATGGTAACGTCCCAAGGCATCGTGCAAGCCTTCCCGCAGGCGGTCGTTGTCCAAATGGGTATAGACGTGCTTGCCCTTGGTGTTCAGCTCGATCAGCTCGTACTCGCCCGGCTTCACCTCCAACAAGGGGACCCACATGCAATCGAGGATACGCGCCATGACATCTTTATGCCCGCCACCCGGCTGGATCACCACCTCCGCCTCCATACCGGTAAAATAACCGGACG
>ENA-OZRQ01000236-OZRQ01000236.1-human-gut-metagenome-genome-assembly--contig:-NODE-236-length-19903-cov-11.589279_pt1 | contig 19903 bp, 9 predicted proteins | sample MGYA00243269_ERZ653945 | MGnify/ENA primary metagenome ERZ653945 (study PRJEB26926, sample SAMN06164648) | human gut metagenome | biome: ENVO:00009003; feature: ENVO:2100002; material: ENVO:00002003...
AGCAACGCCTTGCTCCAACCTTTGTTAACCTTAAATCTAATACTATGAAAAACACGTTGCAAAGGTACGTGTTTTAGTGGATTTTGCAAATAAAACAACTAAAAAAATATGTTTTCTAACATGTTTTAATACTTTTGTCCTATTTGTTAAGGATGAGGACTTTTTTTATTTACTTGTATTTTGTCTTTTTTACATATAAAACCGTATATTTGTTGCCACTTTTGCAAAAGGATAAAAACGAATGGTTTCAGTAGATAATTTGAAAGTAGAGTTTGGAGTAACGCCTCTGTTTGAGGATGTGTCATACGTTATCAATAAGAGAGATCGTATTGCGCTGGTCGGGAAGAATGGGGCCGGTAAGTCTACTATGCTTAAGATATTGGCAGGAATACAGGCGCCTACTTCAGGTAGTGTTTCTGTTCCGCGTGATGTGACGATAGGCTATTTGCCTCAAGTCATGATTCTGAGTGATAAACATACTGTGATGGAAGAGGCGGAGATGGCTTTTGAACATATCTTTGACTTGCAGGCTAGTATTGAGAGAATGAATCAGGAGTTGGCGGATAGAACAGATTATGATTCAGAAAACTATCATAAACTGATTGAGAAATTCACCCATGACAATGAACGCTTTTTGATGATGGGAGGTACCAATTATACAGCTGAGATAGAACGTACATTGATGGGGTTGGGATTTAGCCGGGAGGATTTTAACCGTCCTACATCTGAGTTCAGTGGTGGATGGCGTATGCGTATAGAGTTGGCCAAGTTGCTGTTGCGACGGCCCGATGTGTTGCTGTTGGACGAGCCTACCAATCATCTGGATATAGAAAGCATTCAATGGTTGGAAAACTTTTTGAAGACAAGTGCGGGAGCCGTTGTATTGGTGAGCCACGACCGTGCATTTATTAATAATGTGACCAATCGTACGATTGAAATATCTTGCGGGCATATCTATGATTATAAAGTGGCTTACGATGAGTTTGTGGTATTGCGCAAAGAACGTCGTGAGCAGCAATTGCGTGCATACGAGAACCAGCAGAAGCAAATTCAGGATACGGAAGATTTCATAGAGCGTTTCCGTTATAAGGCTACCAAGGCTGTACAGGTGCAGAGCCGCATCAAGCAATTGGAAAAAATAGTTCCTATTGAAATTGATGATGAAGATAATTCAGCCTTGCGGTTGAAGTTTCCGCCTGCCATGCGTTCCGGCAATTATCCGGTCATTTGTGACGGGGTGAAGAAAGCATATGGCAGTCATATCGTTTTTCACGATGTGACTTTGACTATTAATCGAGGTGAGAAGGTGGCTTTTGTCGGAAAGAATGGGGAAGGTAAGTCCACTTTGGTGAAATGTATAATGGACGAAATCCCATACGAAGGTAAACTGACCATCGGGCACAACGTACAGATTGGTTATTTTGCTCAGAATCAGGCTCAGATGTTGGATGAAAATCTGAGTGTCTTTGATACGATTGATTATGTGGCAAAAGGGGATATTCGTTTGAAGATTCGTGATATTCTGGGAGCATTCATGTTTGGAGGTGAGGCTTCTGATAAAAAAGTAAAGGTACTGTCGGGTGGGGAGCGGAGTCGTCTTGCCATGATAAAACTTTTGTTAGAACCGGTGAATTTCCTTATTTTGGACGAACCTACCAACCATCTGGATATGCGCTCAAAGGATGTATTGAAAGAAGCTATCAAGGAATTTGATGGAACGGTGATTGTTGTTTCTCATGACCGTGAGTTCTTGGATGGACTGGTGACCAAAGTTTATGAATTCGGAGGTGGAGTAGTAAAAGAACACATTGGCGGCATTTATGATTTTTTACAGAAAAAGAAAATAGAGAGTCTGAATGAGTTGCAGCTTTCGGCTTCTCCTACTGTGTCTGCCACTAAAAAGGAAGAACCCGAAACGGTTAGTGAGAACAAATTATCTTATGAGGCGCAAAAGGAATTGAATAAGAAAATTCGCAAATTGGAGAAACGAATTGCGGATTGTGAACAGAAAATAGAAAAGCTGGAAACTGAGATTGGCGAGGTGGAAGCTGATATGGCTACTCCCGAAGGTGCATCGGATATGGCTTTGTATGAAAAGCATCAGAAACTGAAAAAGGACTTGGATCAGACGGTAGAAGAATGGGAGACCGTTTCTATGGAATTAGAAGAGATGCAGGGAAGTTAAAGTATGTATCATATATATAGAACAAATGAAAGCAAAACATTATTTACCAATGGCTGTATTGGCTCTGGCAGTAGCTGCCGGATGCGACAGTAAAAAGGAAGCCGTCATGACTTCGGGTATAGACTTGACAAATTTGGACACTACGGCTGTTCAAGGAGCTGATTTTTATCAGTATGCTTGTGGCGGATGGATGAAGAAACACCCTCTGACCAATGAATATTCCCGTTTTGGCTCATTCGATATGCTTGCTGAAAATAATCGGGAACAACTGAAAGGATTGATTGTGGAAATTGCTGCCGGGCAGAATGCGCAAGGTACAATAGGTCAGAAAATAGGGGATATCTATAATTTGGCTATGGATAGTGTGAAACTGAATGCGGATGGAGTAACTCCTATTCAAGCTGATTTGGAAAAGATTGCTTCAGTGAAGGATAAATCGGAAATAGTTCCTTTGATGGCGGAACTGGCTCATAGCGGTGTATTCCCTTATTTCAGTTTCTATGTGGGTGCCGATATCATGGACAGCAAGAGCAATTTGTTTCAATTGTATCAAGGGGGTATCAGTCTGGGTGAAAAAGAATATTATCTGGACAATGATGATGTGACTGTCAATATCCGTAATAAGTATAAGGAACATATTGTAAAGATGTTCCAATTGGCTGGTTTTGATGAGGCTGCCGCTAAAAAGAAAATGGAGGCTGTAATGGATATCGAAACCCGTATTGCAAAAGCTTCTTTCAGTGCGGTGGAACAGCGTAACCCTGCGGCCAATTATCATAAAATGTCTTTGGATGAATTAAAGAAAGAGATTCCGGGCATTGACTGGGATGCTTTCTTGAATGGTATAGGCGTGAAAGGGGTGACTGAACTGAGTGTTTCTCAAGTGGAGCCGATTAAAGAGGTTGAGAAAATTATCAATAGCTTGCCGGTTGAAAATCAGATCGCTTATATGCAATGGAGTCTGATAGACAGGGCTGCCGGTTACTTGAGTGATGATTTGGTGGCACAAAATTTTGATTTTTATGGAAAAACACTATCCGGCAAACAGGCTAACCAACCTCGTTGGAAGCGTGCTGTAAGTACTGTAAATGGAGTACTGGGTGAAGCGGTAGGTCAGATGTATGTGGAGAAATATTTTCCGGCAGCCGCAAAAGAACGTATGGTGCAGTTGGTAAAGAATCTGCAGACCGCATTGGGAGAACGTATTCGGAATTTGGAATGGATGGGTGATAGCACAAAGATTAAAGCTATTGAGAAGTTGAATTCTTTTTATGTAAAGGTAGGCTATCCTGATAAGTGGAGGGATTATACCGGTTTGAATATTGAAAAAGATTCTTATTGGGCCAATGTGAAGCGTGCTACAGAATTCGAACTGGATTATATGTTATCCAAGGCAGGAAAGCCGGTTGACAGAGATGAATGGGGAATGACTCCGCAGACTGTCAATGCATATTATAATCCGACCACGAATGAGATTTGTTTTCCGGCGGGTATTCTTCAATATCCGTTTTTTGATATGAATGCTGATGATGCATTTAATTATGGAGCTATTGGCGTGGTTATCGGTCATGAAATGACTCATGGATTCGATGATCAGGGACGTCAGTTTGATAAGGATGGTAATTTGAAAGATTGGTGGACAGCCGAAGATGCCAAACGTTTTGAAGAACGTGCTCAGGTAATGGTGAATTTCTTTGATAGCATCCAGGTTTTGCCGGGACTCAATGCCAACGGTTCTTTGACTTTAGGTGAGAATATAGCCGATCATGGTGGTTTGCAGGTTTCTTTCCAGGCGTTCAAGAATGCGACAAAAGATGCTCCCCTGCCGGTAAAAGACGGATTTACTCCGGAACAGCGCTTCTTCTTGTCATACGCCGGAGTGTGGGCTGGCAATATCCGCGACGAGCAGATTCGTTTGCAAACCAAGTCTGATCCACATTCATTGGGCAGATGGCGTGTGAACGGAGCACTCCCTCAAATAGGTGCATGGTATGATGCTTTTGGCATTAAAGAGGGGGATCCTATGTATTTGGCTCCTGAAAAACGTGTCTCTATTTGGTAAGCTTTGTATGTAAAAGATAATAAGAAAGCATGGTAATTGCTGAGAATTCGGCATTTACCATGCTTTCTTTTTGGAATTTACATGATAAACACCTATTTTTGTGCTCGATGAAACGGAGACGATACATAGCATGGGTATTGATGTTGGTCAGCATTATCATGTTGACAGCATCTGTTCTGCCTCATCATCATCACCGGGAAATTCTTTGTTTGCAGCATGATATGACTTTGTGCGGCTGTCAATGTTCCGTGCAGCATCAGCAGCATAATAATAGTTCTGATGAGAATCATACATGTAATGCCGGATGTGTGACCAAGTTTAAAAGTGTAACTCCGGATCGGGCCCAAGACAGTGTTTCTCCTGATTATTCGTTTTGTTTGCTGTTATATACGGTGACGGATGTATTGGCGCTTTCATTGCGGTTGACAGAACACAACACATTACCTTATAATTACTATTTAGAAAAACTGCATTCTACGTGTCTTCCCCACGTAAAGGGGTTGCGTGCTCCTCCTTGCGATGTTCTTGCTTAACAGATAGAAAGTTTATCTTTTTATCCGCAACTTTGTTGCATTTTCTTTACACTAATTTTGCATTTAATAAAAAGTAAGAACAAATAATATCATCATGAAGAAACTTATCTTTATGGGAGTCTTAGGCTTGTTCCTCTTAGGCTCTTGCAACAGTAAATCGGGTCATGATCACGAAGGACACGATCATGGAACGGAGGAAGCACATAATCACGACCACGAAGGGCATGACCATAATCACGAAGGGCATGACCATGAAAAAGAAAACCACGACCATGAGAATGAAGGTCACGAAGGGCATAATCATGAAGCGGAAGCTTCTGCAGCCGGACATTCCGATGAGATAATTCTGGCTCCAGAAAAAGCAAAAGCAGCCGGGGTAGAATCGGAAATAATCCGGCCTGAATCATTCCGTCAGGTGATAACGACCAGCGGTCAGGTGCAGGCAGCACAAGGCGATGAAAGCGTAGTAGTCGCCAATGTAGCCGGTGTGGTTTCTTTCCGCCATCCGGTAACGGACGGTATGAGTGTGAGCAAGGGGGCTCCCATTCTGAATATCTCTGCTGAGAATATGCCGGACGGAGACCCTGTAAAACGTACCCGTATCGCATATGAAACCGCCAAAAAAGAATATGAACGTGCCGCCAAGTTGGTAAAAAGTCAGATAATATCGCAGAAAGATTTCAATGCCATTAAGGAGAGTTATGAAAATGCATTATTGGCATACGAGGCTATTTCAAAGAACCAGACCAAGACAGGTGTGTCCGTCACAGCTCCTTTAGGTGGTTATATCAAGAATTGTCTGGTGCAGGAAGGTGACTATGTGTCGGTAGGCCAGCCTTTGGTGAGTATCACTCAGAACCGTCGTCTGTTCCTTCGTGCAGATGTTTCCGAGAAATATTATGGTTATCTGCATAGCATCCAGTCGGCAAACTTCAAGACTCCATACGATAATAAGGTATATGAGCTGGGTGAGTTGAAAGGGCGTCTGCTTTCTTATGGTAAAGCATCCGGTGGTACTTCTTTTTATGTGCCTGTAACTTTCGAATTTGATAATCGGGGAGATGTGATTCCCGGTTCGTATGTGGAGGTGTATCTGCTCTCGTCGGAAATGCCCGATGTGCTGGCCTTGCCTGTTACGGCACTGACCGAAGAACAAGGTTTGTACTTTGTTTATCTGCAACTGGATGAGGAAGGATATAAGAAACAGGAGGTAACTTTGGGAGCGAGCAACGGAAAGAAAGTGCAGATTCTGACCGGTTTGAAAGCCGGTGACCGTGTGGTAACAAAGGGAGCTTATCAGGTGAAATTAGCGTCGGCCAGCAATGCGATTCCGGCTCATAGTCATGAACATTAATCAGCCGTCCTATGCTAAATAAGATTATACATTTTTCCCTTCAGAACCGTATATTGGTTCTGGTGGCGTCGGTTTTGCTGCTTATCGGCGGTACTTACACGGCTTTTCATACGGAAGTCGATGTGTTCCCCGATTTGAATGCACCGACTGTAGTGATTATGACCGAAGCGAATGGTATGGCAGCCGAAGAGGTGGAACAATTGGTAACCTTTCCTGTAGAAACTGCCGTGAACGGTGCGACCCATGTGCGCCGGGTGCGTTCATCTTCCACCAATGGCTTTTCCGTTGTGTGGGTGGAATTTGAATGGGATATCGATATCTATCTGGCCCGTCAGATTGTCAGTGAGAAATTGTCCTTGGTCAGCGAGGAGTTGCCCGAGAATGTAGGTAAACCTACCATGGGACCTCAGTCTTCTATTTTAGGTGAGTTGCTGATTATCGGTCTGACTTCGGATACTACTTCCATGCTCGATCTCCGTACACTGGCAGACTGGACTATCCGTCCGCGCCTGCTCTCTACGGGAGGTGTGGCACAGGTTGCCGTGCTGGGAGGTGATATCAAGGAATATCAGGTGTTGCTTGACCCTGCCCGTATGAAACATTACAATGTTACGTTGGCAGAGGTGATGAACGTTACCCGTAACATGAATCAGAATGCCAATGGCGGAGTGATTTATGAATATGGAAACGAATATATTGTTCGCGGGATGCTTTCCAGTCATGATGTGGCTCAGTTGTCACGTTCCGTCATCAAGACGGTGGAAGGGGTGCCCGTTACATTGGAGGATATTGCCGATGTGAAGATTGGTTCGCAGGAACCCAAACTGGGTACTGCTTCGGAGAGAGGAAAACCTGCCGTACTGCTGACCGTTACCAAACAACCCAAGACCGGGACTATTGAACTGACAGAGCAGTTGGAAGCCGCATTGAAGGATTTGCAGAAGAATCTTCCGGCTGATGTACACGTTTCTACAGATATTTTCCGTCAGAGCCGTTTTATTGAAAGCTCTATCGGTAATGTGAAGGATTCGTTGTATGAAGGTGCTGTTTTTGTGGTGATTGTTCTCTTCCTGTTCCTTGCCAATGTACGTACCACGGTTATTTCATTGGTAACCCTTCCGTTGTCATTGATTGTTTCTATATTGACTCTTCACTATATGGGACTCACCATCAATACCATGAGTTTGGGTGGTATGGCCATTGCCATTGGTTCGTTGGTGGATGATGCCATTGTGGATGTGGAAAATGTATGGAAGCACTTGCGTGAGAATCGCTTGTTGCCCGAAGAGGAACGTAAGAGCGTGATTGAAGTCGTGTTCAATGCTTCGAAGGAAGTGCGTATGCCTATCTTGAACTCTACCTTGATTATTGTAGTCAGCTTTGTTCCTTTGTTTTTCCTGACAGGAATGGAAGGGCGTATGCTGGTTCCGTTGGGCATTGCCTTTATTGTGGCGTTGTTTGCTTCTACGGTAGTGGCTTTGACACTGACTCCGGTATTGTGCAGCTATCTGTTAGGTAATAATAAAAGCAAAGGATTGCCCAAAGAGGCATTTGTGGCCGTATGGATGAAAAAGCATTACCGCAATGCCTTGTTATGGTCCTTGAATCATAAATCCGCAGTATTGGGTTTTACGGGTGGACTGTTTGCGGTGGCATTGGTTATGTTTTTTACATTAGGACGCAGTTTCCTGCCATCTTTCAATGAAGGTTCGTTCACCATTAATATCAGTTCATTGCCGGGAATTTCTTTGGCAGAATCGGATAAAATGGGACACCGTGCAGAAGAGTTGCTGATGTCTATTCCCGAAATACAGACTGTAGCCCGTAAAACGGGACGTGCCGAACTGGATGAGCATGCATTAGGGGTTAACGTGAGTGAAATTGAGGCCCCGTTTGAATTGAAAGACCGTTCCCGCCAGGAACTGGTAGCCGATGTGCGTGCCAAGTTATCTACCATTACCGGTGCGAATATCGAAATAGGCCAACCTATCAGCCACCGTATCGATGCCATGCTTTCGGGTACCAAGGCCAACATTGCCATCAAACTGTTTGGTAATGATTTGAACAAGATGTTTGCCATCGGTAATCAGATAAAGGATGCCATCAGCAGTGTGGAGGGTATTGCCGACTTGAATGTGGAACAACAAATCGAACGTCCGCAGCTCAAGATTGTTCCCAAACGCGAGATGCTTGCCAAATTCGGTATTTCTTTACCGGAGTTTGCCGAGTTTGTATCAGTGAACATGGCGGGTGAAGTCGTTTCACAGGTATATGAAGAAGGCAAAGCGTTTAATCTTATTGTCCGTACCAAGGATGAGGTGCGTGATGAGATGGAGAAGGTGCGCAACCTGATGATTGATACCGGTGACGGTCAGAAAATCCCTGTCAACTATGTAGCCGATGTGGTTTCTGCCATGGGACCGAATACCATCAGCCGTGAGAACGTGAAGCGTAAGATTGTGATTTCGGCCAATACCAGCGGTCGTGATTTGCGCAGCGTGGTGAATGATATACAGGAACGGATTGATGCGCAAATCAAGCTTCCCGAAGGATATCATGTGGAATATGGCGGTCAGTTTGAAAGCGAGCAGGCGGCCAGCCGTACGCTGATGCTCACTTCGTTTATGAGTATCGTGGTTATCTTCCTGTTGCTTTATACCCAGTTTAAGAATGCAGCCCAAAGTGGAGTCATTTTGTTGAATTTGCCTTTGGCGTTGATTGGTGGGGTATTTGCATTGATGATAACAACGGGTGAGATAAGCATTCCGGCTATTATCGGCTTTATCTCGTTGTTTGGCATTGCTACCCGTAATGGTATGTTGTTGATAAGTCATTACAATATGTTGCGCGAAGAAGGTATGGATTTGAAAGAAAGCATTCTTCACGGTTCGTTAGACCGTTTGAACCCTATCCTGATGACTGCGTTGTCTTCCGCGCTGGCTTTGATACCTTTGGCATTCCGTGGCGATTTGCCGGGTAATGAAATACAAAGCCCGATGGCGAAAGTTATTCTTGGAGGTCTTTTGACATCGACTTTCCTGAACGCTTTCATTATTCCGATTGTTTATGAACTGATGAACCGAAAGAAGAAATAATAGAAATAATATGAAACGAATCTTAGTTATAATAGCCCTCTGCTCTCCCTTACTGATGCAGGCCCAGAGTATTGAGCACATTTTGAAAAGCATCGAGCAGAACAATAAAGAGCTCAAGGCACAGAAACATGCCGCCGATGCGACCAAGATGGAAAACCGGACAAACAACAACTTGCCTGATCCTACGGTGAGCTACAGCTCTTTTTACAGTAATGGTGCCGAAGGTGGTCACGGTACGGAATTCGTTGCTTCGCAAGGTTTTGATTTTCCTACTCAGTATATTGCCCGCAACCGGCAGGCTACTTTGCAGAACGAAGCGGTGGACAAGCAACAACAGGCTGCCCGCCGGGATATTCTGCTGAATGCGAAGAATCTCTGTCTGGACCTTATTCTGTTGAATCAGGAAAAGACATTGATGGATATCCGTATGAAAAATGCGGATGAATTACAGGCACTTTATGAAAAACGTCTGACTACCGGTGATGCGAATATACTGGAAGTCAACAAAATCAAGATGGAGCGTATGAACGTGCAGACGGAAGTTGCCCAAAACAGCGCAGCTCACCGCACTGCCTTGCAGTCTCTGCTTGCCATGAACGGTAACATGCCTTTGGAGTTTGCTGAAACCACGTATCCTGCCATACAGGAAATCAATGATTACAATGTTATGAGGGATGAAGTGATGGCGTCAGACCTTGACTTGCAGGCCGCCGCCGCCACTGCCCGTGCCGCCGAGAAGCAGGTTTCGGTAGACCGCCAAGGATGGTTGCCGAAGCTGGAAGCCGGCTTTCGCCGTAACACGGATGATGCGGTTTCGATGAATGGTTTTGTGGTAGGGGGCTCCTTGCCTTTGTTTCAGAATCGTAAAAAGGTAAAGATAGCCAAGGCACAGGCTATCAGCGCTCAGCTTATGCAAGAAAGTGCTAAAGACCGGGTCGAGGCTTCCCTGATGTCTCTTTTCAATGAGATGCAGCAGTTGAAGGATGCCATGAATGCGTATGATGTCCCTTTGATGTACCGTTCGCTGGATTTATTGAAGCAGGCATTGACCGAAGGACAAATTTCATTGATTGAATATTTTGTGGAAACGGAAAGTATTTATAAGAATCTTCAGGCGTATATGCAGATTGAGAATCAATACCAGAAGGTGATGGCGAATATTTACAAGAATAACCTATAAAATGTTAGGACTCGGTAAAATCTGTCATTTGATTATTATAAGGATGAAGAAATAATCCAAATAATATTAATGATTTGTCTGTTTGGAATACAATAGGATAGGGGTTATGTTATATAGGCATGACCCCTAAAACTATAAATATGGATAACTTGAAATTACTGGCAATAGTAACCGGAGAAGGCGAATTTGTGAATAAGAATTTAAGAACCGGATTATGGCTGAGCGAACTCACCCATATTTATCACGGCGCCAAAAAGCAAGGAATAGAAATTACCGTTGCCAGTCCCAAAGGAGGCGATACTCCTATCGATCCGGAGAGTTTGAATCCCTTACTCATGGATGAGATAACTAAAACCTGTTGGGAAGATTCCATATTTAAGAATGTATTGCAGCATACTAAAAGTTTGGATGAAGTCTCCGAATTTCAGTTTGATTGCGTTTATTTGGCGGGAGGACATGGTTCCATGTATGATTTTCCGGATAATATTGTCTTGCAAGCCATCTTAAAAAAGCAATATGAAAATGAAAAGAAGGTGGCAGCCATTTGTCACGGTGTTTGTGGATTGTTGAATGTGACGTTGGCTTCCGGCGAATATCTAGTTAAAGATAAGAAGCTTACAGGATTCAGCCGGGCTGAAGAAATTCTGGCAAGAAAGGAAAGGGTCGTGCCTTTCGATTTGGAAACCGAACTGAAAGACAGAGGTGCCCGCTACGAGAAAGCATTGATTCCGATGACTTCAAAAGTCGTTATTGACGGTAATCTGTTCACCGGAGAGAATCCGTTCAGTTCCAAGAAAATGGCAGAAGTCATCCTGCAATGTTTCAGTAAGAAATAAAGTTATTAATTTGAATAGGAAATGAATTTAGAAGAGGTATTGAACTTCCGCCGGTCTGTGCGGAGGTATGATAAAAATAAACCGATAGACCCGGAAAAGGTGAAACATTGTCTTGAACTGGCTACGCTGGCTCCCAATAGTTCCAATATGCAATTGTGGGAATTTTATCAAATAACGAATCCCAGACTGATGGCGAAAGTTTCAGAAGCTTGTTTAGGGCAGTCGGCTGCTTCTACGGCTTCGGAAATTGTTGTTTTTGTTACTCGTCAGGATTTGTATAAAAAGCGTGCTAAATTTGTGCTTGACTTTGAAGAAGGAAATATCAGGCGTAATAGTCCGAAAGAGCGTCAGGAAAAACGTATTAGGGACAGGAAGCTGTATTATGGTAAACTGATGCCTTTCATTTATGCAAGGTTTTTCGGGCTTCTAGGGCTTTTCAGGGTGATATTGGCGAGAACCATCAGCCTGTTCCGCCCTATGATGCTGGAAGTTTCGGAATGCGATATGCGTGTGACGGTAAATAAATCCTGTGCCCTTGCTGCCCAAACCTTTATGATTGCCATGGCAAACGAAGGCTATGACACTTGTCCGCTGGAAGGTTTTGACAGCAGGCGGATGAAGAAACTATTGAAGCTGCCCCATGGGGCAGGCATCAATATGGTTATACCTTGCGGCATACGGGATGGGAACAAAGGCATTTGGGGAGAACGGGGCAGGGTTCCTTTCGATGAAATCTATCATAGGATATAAGAGAACAGGGTATTCCTGGCGGGTGATGAAGGTGTATTCCCTTAGATATTCCATCAGCATGCCGAATCGCTCTTCCTGAGTGTGCTTGGAAGAAGACGTCTTGAAACCGTATGTGGGGTCTGCGTGTTCCAGTTCCTTTTCACCCTTTCTGTATACTTCTTTGACAAAATGGCGTGTCGGATTGAATTTGACACTGTCGAAGTGCTTTGGCCGGAAATTATAAGAATGCCGGTTACATCCTTTTTTTGATTCTCGATAAAATCCGGAAACGGTTGTTGTTCGGACGGCATAAAAAATGTGCCTGAAGAATTGGGCTGCCTTTTATGACAGAGTGACTTCCGGCACATTTTTTCTTGTTTATTCCTGTTTATTTCTTTTTCTTCTTAGCTTCTTTCGCCCATTCTTTAGCTCCCTGCTCTTTCAGTTTCGCGGTGAAAGCCTTTGCTTTTTCCATGCTTGCGTTTTCGTCTTCGGGTGAAGCGTATGCATGTTTGTAACCTTTGGTCACGTTCCATTCACCTCGTGTGAAGTCCGGGAAGGCTACTGCCGCACAGCCGTTATCCATAGAGATAGCTCCCAGTTCGGCCAAACAGCACCATTCGGCCAGGTCATATACATCCATGTCCAAAGGCAGTCCGTTTTGCAGGCAATATACCAGACGGCTGTCCATGATGAAGTCCATACCGCCATGGCCGCCGACTTCTTTTGCCATTTCACCATATTTCTTTAAAATAGGATGCTGGTATTTCTCAACAAGTGCTTCCATTTCTGCCTGGGGTAAGAATCCGTGAGAGTTCAAATCGTCTACTTTGGGTTGCACACCCGATGCGGTCAGTTGTGCTGCATCCAAAGCATATCCTTCAACGGGATATTTATTGGCAAACCCTTTGCTTCCTGTCAGTTGGTACAGGCGGTTGTAAGGTTGGGGAGTCATTACATTATGTTGGATTTCAATAACTTTTCCATTTGCTGTGCGAAGCAGGGTGGTGGTATGGTCTCCGTTACGGAATTCTTTACATTCTTCGCCGGTTCTCTTCTCCACTAAATCTTTACCAACAACAGATTTGGTGTCCATAGCTACTAAAGTGGTTATACGGTCACCACGATGGATATCCAATGCTTGTGCTACAGGACCCAGGCCGTGAGTGGCATATACATCACCCCGGTGTTTCATGTTATAATCCAAACGCCATCCCAGTTTGTCTTCTTTGCCGTTTTTCCAATAATGATCCCAAAACGGGCTTAAATTGTGAATGTAGGCTCCTTGGGCACGGATTACTTCGCCAAATACACCTTGTTGTGCCATATTCAGTGTATTCATTTCAAACCAGTCATAGCAACAGTTCTCAAGAATCATGCAATGCTTGCGGGTTTTTTCACTCAGGTTGATTAAGTCCCAGCATTCTTGCAGGTTCATGGCCGAGGGAACTTCAATAGCTACATTTTTACCGTTTTCCAATGCGCATTTTGCTACCGGGAAATGATGCAACCAGTCTGCGGCGATATAAACTAAATCTATGTCTGTACGTTTACATAATTCTTCATATCCCTTTTCTCCGGAATAAATGGCAGCTTTCGGCATAGATGCTTTCTTTAGGATATCCTGACATTTTTCTGCACGGGATGCTTCATAATCACAAAGGGCCACAATTTGTGTACCGGGAATATAAGTGAAGCGCTCTACGGCTCCGGGGCCTCGCATTCCCAATCCGACAAATCCTACGCGGACTACCTCCATTTTAGGGGTGGTTAAGCCTAATACGCTTTTTTGGCCGGCCGGACGTTCAGGAGTATCAATCACAATGGTTCCTTTGTCCCATGTCCAGGAATCTCCTGAACTTACGGTTTGTGCTGTCGTGGTTTGTGGTAAACACATGCATAGGGTTGTACCCATACATAAGCTTATCATCAATGATTTAAAGGTTCTCATACTTTTTGAATTTAAAGATTAAAATTAATAATAAGAGTTATTTGTATTTCAAGGGAGTATAGCAATCGACATGCTTTTCTGGTTCATTAGAAAAGGCTGCCTTCTGTTTTACGTTCTCCATTGTATCTATTTAATTTTAATGGGCATTTCCGTGATAAAGAAATACCATTTTTATATAGTTTCATCCTCTAACGTTGCTTGGGTAAAGCACAAAAGAGCGTTCTATTTGTTCTTACATTAGAAATAAGAATCTTTTTATTTCGTGGTCAAAGATAGTCATTCCTTTTAAATTACATGCATGAATTTCCTATCTTTCTTATGTGTAATTGCAAAATAAAATAAGGCTTGTCAATAAGTAGTAGGAAGGCAGAGGGTTAAAAAAAGGGCCTGATGTATTAACATCTGGGTTGTTGCCGATTTCTTACATAAAATAGGATGGCTTTGGAAAGTTTGGATGATATTTAGTGAACAATGTTTTAATACAAATAGCAGATTATTTGATCAATTATTTTATATGAGAATGAATTGATTTACAGTTGTTTGTCTTCTTTTACTGAATTTGAGTAAAAGAAATACCTAAATTAGTAAGGAACTTTATTGACTTGTTCTTATGTTTGTGGTGTTAATTTTAATTTAAGATAATGTAAATTATGAAAAATGCCAAAACGTTAATTAAAAGTCAATGCAGGAATACGCATCAAGCCTTGATGTGCTTTCTTTGCTTCTTTTTCTTTTTTGCAGGAATGCATCAAGTGGTACATGCTGTTCCAGATGTTGCAATGAAGATAGATCAGGATGTGCACATTACTGGTATCGTACAAGATACCAATAAAGAGCCTATGATTGGAGTATCGGTAATGGTGAAAGGTACTACGAATGGAACGGTCACCGATATTGATGGAAACTATAGCTTGTCGGTGCAGGGATCTAAAAGTGTATTAGTATTCTCATTTGTAGGATATGTAACCAAGGAAGTGACTGTTGGAAGTCAGAAAACGATCAATGTAACTTTGGCTGAGGATTCTAAAATGATAGATGAAGTAGTGGTGATTGGTTTCCAGTCACAGAAAAAAGGGAATTTGACCGCTGCAGTAGCTTCTGTCAGTGCAGAGACACTGGAAGACAGACCGGTTGCTAATATAGGACAAGCTTTGCAAGGCATGGTTCCTGGCTTGAACATCAGTATTGAAGGCGGTGACCCTAACAAAGTTCCGAATTTAAATATTCGTGGTGCCACGACATTCCGTCAGAGAGGTTCATCCAATGACGATAAAAACAAATTTGATGTAGTTTCCGGTTCTCCGCTGATCTTGATGGATGGTGTGGAAATTACTGCTGAAGACTTGAACCAGTTAAACCCGAATGATATAGATAATATGTCGTTTCTGAAAGATGCTTCCGCTTCGGCTATTTATGGTACCAGAGCTACTTTCGGTGTGATATTGGTTACCACCAAATCGGGAACCTACAAGCAGAAAGCGAAAATAGATTATTCTTATAATCTGGCTTTCGACCAGCCATACGAATTGCCCGATATTTTGGATTCTTATCATATTTACAAAGCTGGTGCGGATAAAAGATTGTGGACCGGTGAAATCACTGAATACACCCAGCATGACAAGGATATGATGGAAAATATGATGGCATATATCAAAGATCCCGTAAATAATAAACCTTATTATATGGAAGGTAGTGCCATCCAGTGGGTAGGCAATACGAATCCATATAAAGAATTAGTGAAAAACTGGACTCCTACCCAAAAGCACAATCTTTCTATCAGTGGTGGCGGTGACAAAATCAGTTATTACATTTCTTTGGGTATGCAAGACCAGAAAGGTATGTATAAAATCAGAACCGATGAATTGAAAAGATACAATACCATGCTTAGTGTGAACGCTAAAGTGAATGATTGGTTCACGGTGGCAGCCAAGGCTTCCTATAATGTATTTGATTATGAGGGACCGACCCAACAGACAGATGGAATGAATCTTTGGCAATATGCCAAAACCTATTATCCGGAAAACTTTATTTATCAGCCGGTGCTGACAGGAGCAGACGATCCGTTACCCAACTATGTGACAGAAAATCCGGTGAGTTATTTATATGCAGGTGGTCGTAGTGTTACTTCCAGAAGGAAAACAATTCTTTCTATCAGTCCGGAATTTACTATCTTGCCCAAGATATTGAAGATAAAGGCTGACTTGTCTTTCACTCCGACTAGTTATCAGAAAGAAAAGACTCATCCTAAACAAGCGCGTGTTAATAATTCATGGACTGCTCTTGAAACTCGTTGGGCTACCGAAAATAGCGGAGAGGTGGTACGCACTACTACAGACAGGTATGCCATCAACGTATATGCTGATTATAACCAGACCTTCAAAGAAAAGCATAATGTTTCTGTGCTTCTGGGTGTCAATCAGGAACAAGAAACTTATGCCGGTTCTACCCTTTATTTGACCAAAATGCTTGATCCATACATTCTGAATCCTGAATTGGTGGAAGACGTAACGGCAAACACTTCAAGCAATTATCATCATGAGGTAGCGTCAAGGGCGTTGTTTGGCCGTATCATGTATAATTATATGAGCAAATATCTGATAGAAGTGGATGCCCGTTACGATGGTAGTTCCAAGTTTCCCAAAAACTCTCGTTTCCAATTCTTTCCTACTGTTTCATTAGGATGGAGAGTTTCGGAAGAGAAATTTATGGACTGGACAAGAAGTTGGCTGGACAATTTCAAAATCAGAGCATCGTGGGGACGTTTGGGTAGCCAGCCTGATACGGAATATCCTTATCAGTCTGTTTTCGGAACCGAGCAGGGATACTTCTTGTTTGACGGAACACGTTATCCCACCGGTATCGTTACTCCTTCATTGATCAATCCTGAATTGACTTGGGAAAAATCAACGACCAAGAACCTTGGTTTTGATTTCACTTTCTTGCAGAACCGGTTGACGTTCTGTGCCGATATTTTCGAAAGAAAGGTGACTGACATTTTGATTCCGGGAGGAAAAGATTATCCGGCTTTGATTGGTGATGATAATCTACCTTTTGAAAATGCGGGAGTGCTGAAAACTACCGGCTTTGAACTTCAGGCAAAATGGTCAGATAAACTGTCAAACGGATTTGCTTATAGTGTGGGTGTTGCCCTTTCGGATGACAAGGCTGAAGTTTTAAGTTATCCTTCCAATCCTACCAATAAGATTGGTGACGGTGTATTGTACAAGGGATATACCGTAGGAGATATTTGGGGATATGAAACCGGAGGTATCCTTCAGGAAAGTGATTTTGACGGGGTAGGTCCCAACGGAAAACCTTTGTACCATGGAGCCTATTTCAAGGGTGGACAGCCCTATCCAGGATACGTTTGGTATCAAGATCTGGATCATGATGGTGTGATTACCAGTGGCTTGAGTACGGTGGATGATCCAGGAGACAAAAAGGTAATAGGTAATAATGCACCGCGTTATCGTTATAACATTACCGCCAACTTCCAGTACAAAGGATTTGACCTGGATTTGATGTTCCAAGGTGTAGGTAAAAGAGATTATTGGTTGAAGGATGTTTCCAGTTACTGGGGTGGAGGAGCCGGTTCATGGGAAACATACAATCAGTCATGGACGCCCGAAAGAACAGATGCCAAATTCCCCATGTATGGTTCCGGAATCGGCAGCTATGCTCAATCAGGCTATTTGCTTGATGCTTCCTATATCAAATTGAAACAGGTGATCTTGGGGTACACTTTCCCGAAAGCATTGATTGGCAAAGTAGGTTTGGAGAAGTTAAGACTGAATATAGCCGCTTATAACTTGTTTACTCTTTCGGATGTGCCCAAGTATTATGATTCGGACTATCTGTCTGACGCATATCCCCCTAAACGGACGTTTAGTGTAGGAATTCAAGTAGGTTTTTAACGTTTTAAATCAATAGAAGTTATGAAAAAATATTCAATTATAGCTTTATTCGTGGCTCTGGTAGTATCTCTGTCGTCTTGTAACGATGACTTTATGCAGCGGAACCCGATAGATGATATGGCCGATGGTACGTTCTTTACGAAAGAAGCCGATTTGCAGCTATATCTGGACGGAATTTATAGATATTATGTATATGGTCACGGTCACGGTGGAACTAACAGTACCACACATGATAAAGGTTTCTTGGCAGTGAAGGCAGGCAGCCAAATAATCTTTGGAGATGCTTTTAGTGACAATACTGTTTATGCAGGCGATATTGATGGTAAGTTGGGAGGTACTTATGACACTCCGAATTCGGCTTCCAAGAATTTTGACACACCCTGGCAGTGGGAAAAACTTCGTAAAGTAAACTATTTTCTGAATCATTACACAGAAGTAGGAGATCCTGAATCATTGAAAAAATATGCTGCCCAAGCTTATTTCTTCAAAGCATGGGATTACTATATCAAGCTGGTGGCTTTGGGCGAAGTGCCTTGGCTGGATAAAGAACTGGATACGGCTTCTCCCGAGTTATACGGTCCACGTATGCCCCGTACGGAACTGGTAGAAAATATCTTGAAATGTTTTGATTTTGCTGTTGAAAATCTGGAAGATAATGATAATTCTTGCGGATACATCAATCAGGATATGGCTTTGTTCCTGAAATCTCGCTTCTGTCTGTTCGAAGGCACTTTCCGGAAATATCATACAGAATTGAATTTGGGCTCTACTGCCAGTAAATTCTTGGAAATGAGTCGTGATGCAGCAAGGCTGATTATGAATAAGGACAGATATCATCTTTTCAAAAATGCGTCGGGAGATGCCTACTGGCAGTTGTTCGTACAGAAGGGAACACCTGAACTGGAGGGTAATGAGGAAACGATTCTTGCACGTGTATATGACGGTGTGAAGTTAGGACATGATAACCCGCGTTATTGGGGAATGAATAATCATACACGTTACTGTATGGGAGCTCCTGTATGTATGCTTGAAGAATATTTGTGTGAAGACGGACGCCCTATTTACATTGGAGGCAGTGAAGGTAATTATGAAGTAAACCCTTTGTTCAAAGGATATGACGGTATGTGGGAGGAACTGGACAATCGCGATCCTCGTTTGAAACAAACAGTTTGTAAACCAGGTGAATATGCTTCTATTTTTGATATGGACGACAATACCTATGGTTTGGAAGAAACCGGGGTGATCTATCCAATGATTACTTATGCTACCGGTGGTGGATCTCCGATGAAGCACTATAATTCTACAGTGACCGGTTATCGTTTTATCAAGCACTGGATGCCCGATTATGCAAACTGGGAAGCTAATCCCAAAGGGGTGCAGACAGCCCACATGTTCCGTTACGGGGAATTGTTGCTGATTTATGCGGAAGCTAGGGCTGAGTTGGGAGAAATCACCAATGAAGATTTGGATATTACGATCAATGCATTAAGAGAAAGAGCCGGATACGACTTTGCCAAATATCCCAATGCCCGACTGACTTTGTCCAACATTCCGGCTGATCCACGTCTGGATGCTATCTATGCGCAAAAACTGGATTATTCCGTATCTCCTATTCTTCGTGAAATAAGACGCGAACGTCGTGTGGAAACGATGATGGAAGGCATGCGTTATGAGGATTTGATGAGATGGAAAGCTGGTAAATTATTCACAGTTTCAGTGAGAGGAATGAAAATGACACCTGAAAAGATTGAATTGTACAGTAAGAACCGTAATGATGAAACGTATAAGGATTATCCGTACAAGGTGACGGTTCCTATAGGAGAAGTAGGTAATCAGGTGATTGTGGATGCAGAAGGATTCATTATTCCTTGGCCTACCTCTACCACTGTTATCAACGGCGTGCGTCCTTGGGATGACAAACGTTACTATTATCCGATACCTCTGAATGAAATGCTGATGAATCCGGAACTGAAGCAGAATCCGGGTTGGAAAGACATTAATAGATAACCTATAAATCTGTCTCTTATACACATCTCCGAGCCCACGAGACGGAGCTACATCTCG
>ENA-OZRQ01000262-OZRQ01000262.1-human-gut-metagenome-genome-assembly--contig:-NODE-262-length-18610-cov-4.792239_pt1 | contig 18610 bp, 9 predicted proteins | sample MGYA00243269_ERZ653945 | MGnify/ENA primary metagenome ERZ653945 (study PRJEB26926, sample SAMN06164648) | human gut metagenome | biome: ENVO:00009003; feature: ENVO:2100002; material: ENVO:00002003...
GAGCCGCTGCCTCCGGCCGAGCGTCCCGGCAAGCTGACCGCCATACTGGGCGGAGTCGATGCAGCGAATTATCAGGCGGACGGCACGGTGACCGCCGGCCTGTACCGATCCTCACGTGAGGAGCTGGATGATGTGGTCTGGCGCATCAAGCGGGCGCATCTTGACCGGCATATTCGGTGGAACGACATGGCGGTCATCACCCACGACAATGCCGCCGTGCGGCTGTTCGGCGAACGACTGCGCCGAGATGGTGTACCGGTGCGGTATTCGTCGGTCACCCGTCCTTTGAAGGACGAGACTTTCGTGCAGGGATTGTTCGCGCTTGTGGAGCTTGCCCGATTGCGTGCCGAGGGGATGGCGGAATGCCAGATGACGTTGGCTTCCTGCGCGGCATATATAAGGACTAGAGTGGCCACGTTGATGAACGGCCCGTTGGTGAGTGCCGGGGCCAAACCCGGTCAGGGGCGTCCCGCAAGGCTTGCGCCGATCGAATCGGCCATGGGGTCGTTGGAGTCGCTGGCGCATCTCGCCACGGATGATGCCATGCTGACCTCTCTGACGACGGCATGGGAAACATTGCGTGAAACATACCATGAAACACGGCGTGAAACAGGTCGTGAAACATCCTCGTCAGTGGTTTCGACGTCAGCGGTTTCGTCGTCAGTGACTTCGTTGCCAGTGTCTGTCGAAATACTCGGTGAACCGTCCGGCGATGACTTGGCCTTTGGCGTTGACGCGCTGTACGTGATGCTTGCCATTGATGATGCCGCCGCGCCGGCGCAGGCTGCGCTCGCATCCATCCACGCGGTGCTCGGCAACGACCCTCAGGCCCGCGCTTTTGCGAACCTGTGGCATCTGGTGGGCAGCGTTGCTTCCGGCTTGGAGCGGCTGCCGGCAAGCCAGCGCGTACAGCCGCGCTATGCGCTGTCTGTTGCGTGGAACGCCACCGGTCTGGCACCGGTCTGGCAGCGTGCGGCATTATTCAACACGGCAGAGGGGCGTACGGCCAATGACCGGCTGGACGCGGCAATGCGCCTGTTCCAGTTCGCCGATGATTCCACCGCCAGTCGAGACATCACGTCATTCATGGCACAGGTTCGGGGCATGGAAGTGCAGGCCGATTCCTTGGCCCACATAGGACCGGTGGAAGACGCGGTGACATTGACTACGCCGGCAGGCGCGGCCGGACGCCACTGGGAATATGCGTGGATACCGGTGGTCCAGCAAGACGTGTGGCCGAACCTCGCCGGGCGCAACACCATGTTCGGTGGTGAAGACCTTGCCGAGCTCGTGCTGAGGGGAGCGCTTGAAGAAAGCGACAAAACCGGGCATGATCCGCGGTTCGCGGCTGTATTGTCGGGCGAGAAGAAGAGTTTCCTGGTCGCGCTGACCCGTGCACGGCGAATCATGATCAGCGCGGTATGGAACGACAGCATGAGCCCCTCGGACTTTCTCTTCGGGTATCTGCCGGAATACTATCCGCGCAACCGGCAACAGGCGCCTTTCACCACAGTGGGGGCACATGCGGGATTCGCCGAATATGATCTGGCCGGATTGGACGCCGACCCACGTGGGTTGGTCAGCGCCGCCCGCGCGGTTCTGGCCACTGCTCAACCGCAGCAGGCTGCCGCAAAGGACGCCGCGATTGCGTTGACACTCCTGTTAGAGCATGGTGTGCGCGCCGCAAATCCGCAGAGCTGGGCGTTTGTGGAATCGCCGGCCCAATCGGATAGCGCGTCATCTGGCGGTGCGTCATCTGGCGGTGCGTCATCTGGCGGTGCGTCATCTGGCGATACCTCATCTGACAGTGCCTCATCCGACAGCGCGTCATCTGGTGGTGTACAGCCTGACGGTATCCAAACAGGGAAAGGCAAGACGGATGCGCAGGCCGCGCCCATGGTCACCTTATCTCCATCGGCGGTCGACAGCCTATGGGCGTGCCCGGTGTGCTGGATGCTGGAGAACCGGTTCGCCGGTCCTCGCCCCAGCTCCGTGGCCACCAGTTTCGGAACCCTCATCCATGCGGTTGCGCAGCAAGGCAGCGAGGAAGGGCTGGACCATCTTTCCCACAATGCCCAGGCGTTGGCCGCACTGGGCTTGGACTCCACGGCCGGCGCGGAACGTCGCATCGAGGCTGTCTCGGCACGGCTTAATGCCATCTATCAGAGCAAACGTCCTGATCCGAATGCCATAGCCGACACCCGGAACCGCTATGAGGCCACCCGTAAGGACGAGTCCGCGGCGGATACCCTGCGCAACATCGCCGATTACTTTGTGCGCAGCGACGCCGATCCGGAAACGTATCTTGGCAAGAACTCCAGCAACTTCAGCATTGGCGCATTGGCCGGTGCCGAATGCGAACGGGAGTTTGCCGCACGATTCGATGTGCGTGACATACTCGACGCATACAATGCCGTGCCCGGCCTGCACCCAATCGGTCGGAACACGCTGGTCCGTCTGATGGGAGCACTGGTCGGAGGGTGGCCGGAAGGCATGGACGAGCATCTGACCGTGAGACTGTCCGGGCGCATCGACCGTATGGAAACCCGCGTACTCGCAGACGGCGGCGAATGCATTCGCCTCATTGACTACAAAACAGGCAGAACGCCCACGGTCAAACAGATTTTCAATGATTTGCAGCTCGTGTGCTATCAGCTTGGCCTCGTGTTCCCCGAAGACGGGCCGCGCGGTGCCAAGGCACTTGCCGCAATGCCGCATATCAGCCAAAGCGTGCTATTCCATGTCGGGCAGAATGCGGCACCAGCCAGAAGCTACGCTCCGGAAGGTGCCTTCCAGCCGCCGCTGTTCACTGATGGCTCGTTGAATGCCGAACCGTTCACGCCCCGATACTGGTATAAAGACCCCAACCGTTTCTTCGACATACCCGCCATAGATCCGGCTACTCCTCCCGAAGGTGTGAGTGCCGAAGCGTGGGCGCAATTCGCCGCGCTCGCCGGTACGCAGACGTTATGGTCGCTGACCATGATCGCCCGCGTATTCTATGCCGCGGCGGCCAGCAGATCAGCCATCATCGAGGCCCATCCGCAAGACACCCATATCGGATTCTGCCGTATGAAGAACGTCTGCCCTGCCTGTGCAGGCCAGATCGACACGATTTTCGAAACGAGGCAAGCATGAGCACGTTCACTCCCAGTGCGGAACAGGCCGCCATCATCGATGCGCCAGTCGATGCTGACGTATTGGTGGTTGCCGGTGCCGGTTCCGGCAAAACCTTTACGATGACCCAACGCATCATCGCGCTTATCAATCGAGGTGTGGCACCTGAACGCATCCTGGGCCTGACCTTCACACGCAAGGCCGCAGGCGAACTGCTGGAACGCGTCTCCGCCGCAGTGGCCGGTGATATGGCGGGCTCTACGACCGCCACGGTGTCTGATCGGGCATTCCTCAAGCCGGCCATTTTCACGTATGACGCCTTCTTCCAGACCATCGTGCGCCAATATGGACTGCTTGTCGGATTCGATCAGAACACGCAACCATTGAGCGCAGCCGGAGCGCTTCAACTGGCCACCGAAGTCATCGACAGTCACATGGATCTGGCGTTCAGTGAGGATTTTGGCGCCTTCTCCAGTTTGGCGAACCGTGTTCTGGCGTTGTCGGATGCCATTGGCAGTGCCATGATCGGTGCCGGCTGCACCAGCTTCGATGATGCGATCAATCGAGTACGGCAATGGGATTCGGCATTCATCAATCGATTGCAACAAGCCGTTGCAGACGAACCCATGCCCGAGGACGAGCCGAAAATCCCCAAGATCAAACGACTGAAGAAAGATACCGACGCCAGCTGGCAAGCCAAGCTCGATGACCGTGCCGAACATTTGCACGCCCGCTGCACCTATCATTGCGGTGCGCTGCTGGAGACCACACGCAAACGCGATATTCTGCTCCAGCTGGTGGAGGCCTATGCCCAAGCCAAGCGGGAACGCAATATGGCCGAATTCTCCGACTTCACCATTGCCGCGTATCAGCTTATCGAGCGCTTCCCCTCCATCGGAGAGCGTACGCGCCGCAGGTACAGCCACGTGCTGCTCGACGAATATCAGGACACCTCCACCACGCAGGCCGCTCTGCTGGCAGCACTGTTCCACGTGGATGCGTCACAGAGGTCCGCCGTCAACGCGGTGGGTGATCCGTTCCAGTCGATTTACGCATGGCGTGGTGCCAGCCCTGGTGCATTCCGTATGTTCCAGCAAGATTTCCACCTGTCTGCCGGATACAAGCCATTCCCGCTGTCCGTCACCAGGCGAAACAGCCGTATAGTGCTCGAAGCCGCCAATAATCTCACGCTGCCGTTGCGCTCCAATCCGTCGCGTCCTTCCAGCTCATTGATGCGTGAGGTCGATGTCTCATCGCTCGACCCCATGCCTGATGCCCCCGAAGGAACATTGGGAGTACTGGGCTTCGCCACGGCCGGGCAGGAGATCGACGCCGTAGTGCGTTTCTGCAAGACGGCCATCGCACGGCACCGTTCCGCAGCCGAACAACAGGAACAGATGCCGGGCGAACAGAAAGCGCCGGTCGCCGTGCTGTTTCGGTCCAAATCACATATGCCCGAATATCAGGCGGCATTGGAACAGGCCGGATTGACCACATTCGTGGTCGGCTATTCCGCGCTGTTGGAACGTCCGGAAATCCGCGATCTGATGGCGTTGCTGCACGTGGCCGCCGACCACACCGATACGGGATCGCTGATGCGCTTGCTGGCCACGCCACGATTCACCATGTCCGCAGCGGATTTGACCATGTTGGCCCGTTTTGCTGAAGAACAGAACACGGAACAACGCTTCCAAGCATTGGTGCAGGCCGGCCTTGCCCAACCGGATACACCAGCGAATGAATGGGCGGCTGTGGTGCGTGAGTACCGCGATCAGGTGGCCAATGCGGTATTCCTGCCAGACGTATTGCTACGCGGCGACCTGGTAAAACTGCTTGAACGGTTGAGCGCACACGGGCGCAACGCCATAACCCGGGCCGCGGTGATGCTCCGTCAGGTGCATGATGCCGTCGGGCGGCCACTGGGCGACGTGATTCGCGCCGGCATAGAAGCGTTGGATCTTGACATCGACACCGTATTGGCCGGTGTGCTGCATAATCCGCAGCACCGCGCCAATCCCGCTTTGGCGCATATGCCTATGGATGCGATTGTGGATTTGGTGGATACGTACACGCAAGAGATTGCCGCTGAGCAAACTCCCTCGTTGCATGGGTTCATCACATGGGTGGATCATCTGGCTTCGGTGGAGGATGAAGCCGCCAGTCTCCCTGACGCTCCGGTGGATGTGGAACTGATGACCGTACACCAGTCCAAAGGGTTGGAATGGGATGCCGTTGCGGTAGTGGGGCTTACCGCCGTCGGATTCCCCAGCAATCAGGGCGACCATCTCAAGATCGTGCTGGACGAGCACCATACGGGAGGCACCGAGCAAGGTCACTGGACCGCACCCGAATATCATGAGACCGCCGACTCCTGGCTCACCAACCCCACCGCCGTACCCGTGCCTATGCGTGCCGATGCCGGCATTCTGCCGCGATTCCCCCATGATGCCGATGTGGAAGCCGACCCCATCGCATCGTTGGCGGCTTTGGATGATGTGGAGCTTATTGATGATGAAGTGTTCGGCTCCATGCGCGAATTCGGCGATGGCGTGGAAGAAGTGGATGCATCCGGCTGGTATTTGACGCAGGCGGAGGAATATGGGCGCCGGCTGCATGCCGACGAACGTCGATTGATGTATGTGGCGCTTACCCGTGCGCGAGAAGATGCCCTGATGACCTATTGCGCCTATACGGGCGAATCCGGGCGGGACCCGTCAGTGGTGCCCAAAGGCTCTCGCGCCGCTCAGCCATCCAATTTCTGGCTTGAAGTGCATGACGCGCTCCAAGCCCGTGAACATGCGATATCGGCTCAGGACTGTGTGGAACGGCTGCAAGCCGCCAATGCCGGGAAGCCCATGCTGATCTCGGCGCAAGGCGAAGCGATTGCCACTCCCGAAGGGTTCTTTATCGGAGAGCATGCCGCGGCATACGGTGACGCCGTGGTGGGGGAGGCATGGCAGACGCCGATTACGCAGACGGATGCCGCTGTCGAATTGCCGTGGCCGGCTACCCTCAGCGACGCAGTGCATGAACAGCTGTCACGTGGCATCGATGTTATCGCCGCAGATTCCTCGTCACTTGAGCAGCACCAAGACGCCGGTCCACTGCTGCAACGGGCGCAATTGCTGGTGGACGACGCCGATTTGATGGCCGATGCCGCCAGCGGCCAGTCGCTTGATGAGGCAGTCAAAGCCAAGGCGCAACGCGTTCTGGCTGCAGGACGCCAGAACGTGACAAGCCTGCAAGCCCGCGTAGGTGGCATGAACGAACGGGAGGAGCGCCTCTACTGGCGTAGCATTATCCGCCCGATTCCGCGCATATCGTCTCCGGCGGCCGAGGCCGGCACGCAGTTCCATGCGTGGGCTGAGCAATTCATCAATGCCGGTAAGCCGGATGAAGCGGTACTGGCATATGAAGCCGAATCAAGTATGCCGCATACAGGTCAGGATGCGGGATTCGTTTCCCGGGAAGCCATGTTGGCCGATTTGGCCGAACGGGAGCGGCAATGCCGCAAGCCATCCACACGGCAGCCCGCTGTCCCACAGCCCACGGCTCAACAATCCGCATCCGCCGTATCCGCCGCCTCCGCCACTTCCATAAGTAGCGACAATGCCACCGAGTCCAAGCTGGTGGCGTGGCAGCGCAGACTGGCCGAATCATCGTGGGCCAAGCGCATCCCGGCGTGGACGGAGCGTGCCATCGTCGTGGACGTGCCGGGCGTGGGCCTGGTCAATGGCAAACTCGATGCGGTATTCATCGGTGGACTTGACCCGTCCAGCACCACCGCACGCTTTACCGTGGTCGACTGGAAAACCGGTCGTCGGCCCACCAAGCCAGACGACATCACCCGCAAACTCGCCCAGCTCGACATGTACCGACTGCTGCTGGCAGCGGTCGAAGGTGTGGAATTGGACAGTATCGACGCCACTCTCTACTATGTCAGTGAGCCCGACGAGGGCTTGCGCGAGCTTCACGCCCGCGCGAAAACCAAACAGGAAATCCTTACCGAGTTGAGCTCCGGCATTCCCGAACAATCTGACAACGACTGAGCCCAAAGGCTCATGACCTGTACAGCATCGGACGGCCTTCACCGGCGGAGAGACCTTATGCATCGCAAGGCATCTCCGACGATGAAGACGACTGGCCACGTACCGGTCCGCGGTTGAAACGCGCCGCGTGACGTTGCTTGGGAACCGCTACCCCTCGGATGGCACGTGTGGGCGGGCGCACGTGCCGGACAACGCACCAGTAAGGAGTTATTGTGTCCACGACTCGCGCGGTTTCGAAGTCGTCCGCTGCCCACTCGCCCTATCAGCGCCTGTTCATGCTGCCCGGAGCCAAGGCGTTCTGCCTGTCCGGTGCGGTGGCACGATTGCCGATCTCCATGATGAGTCTCGGCATCGTTCTGGCGCTCAACCATCTCTACGACAATTGGACCATCGCCGGCACCATGAGCGCCGCCTATGTGCTGGCCATGAGCTGCGTCACCCCGTTCTACGCCCGCGCCTTCGACCGTTTCGGCCAAGCCCGCGTGGGCCGGCTTGCGCTCGCCGTGCAGATCGTGGCCATGCTCGCCTTCGCCTTCGCGGCGTTGGTGCGCGTGCCGATTCCGCTGCTGTTCGCTTTGGCCATCATCATGGGTCTGACGCAGTTCTCATTCGGCGCATTGGTCCGAACCCGTTGGTCCTATGCGTTGCGCGGTGTGGAAGATGGCGAACAGCTGCTCAACACGGCCTACGCCATGGAAGCCGCCATTGACGAGATCGTCTTTATTCTGGGGCCGATTCTGGCGGCTTGGCTGGCCACCTCCGTGCATCCGGTATCCCAACTGTTCGTGCCCACCGTGGCATGCGGCATCGGCGGCACCATATTCTTCTCGCTGAAATCCACCCAGCCGCCGGTCATCGTGGAACAGGTCAGCGTGGCCGCGCACGATGACGGCAGCCCCGCTGCAAGCGAAGATGCCGACCAGCTGACCCTGCGCCAACTCAAACGCAGCGGTGCCAAGCCCAAGAGTGTATTGCTCTATGCCGGCGTACTGCCGTTGCTCGCCGTGTTCATCGTGTTCAATATGAGCTTCACGTCCTTCGACGTGTCCATTACCGCCACCATGAAATCCATGGGACTTGAGCCCTTCCTCGGTCTGCAATTGGCGATGTTCGCGGTCGGCTCGTGCATCGGCGCGCTGGTGTTCGGCTCTTGCCAACTCAAAGGCTCCCATTGGGCGCATATGGTGATGTTCCTGTCGCTGCTGACCGTCGGCTACGTGTTCTTCCGGTTGTCAATGGACAATCTCATCCTGCTGGGCGTCTTCGAAATCCTCGCCGGCCTGACCGTCTCGCCGACGTTCGCCACCGGCAACCTCATCGTCAAGGATCTGGTGCCGGCGGAATCCCTGACCGAAGGACTGAGCTGGGTAACCACCGCAGGCACGGTCGGCACGTCGATCGGCTCGTCCGTGGCCGGCATTGTGCTTGACGCCTCCAACCCTCATGTGGGCATGATGCTGCCATTCATCTTCACGCTGGCGTCCGTGCCATTGGCGTTGGCCGGATGGGCCTTGGCCAAGCGGCGTGGGTGAAACGGGATCGGGCTACGCCCGATGGATGGTTGGCGGCTTCGCCGGGGTCTCTCCCTCAGTCCGCTTCGCGTCCAGCTCGAACGCAATTAATGATGGCTTTCAGCCAACTGAATTATTGCTCACTGTCGTTCGCCCTCACCTAAAAACGCCTCCGGCGTTTTCTTCACGGTTCGGCTCATCAGAGGGAGCTCGACTTCACGGTTCGGCTTGTCAGAGGGAGCTCGATTCTGTGGACGGGGTATTGGCGTGAGGGCTTGGCGGTGATAGGCTGATTGCCGATTGGAAAACGTCCCGGGTACATTGCCGGGCAGGTACGGGTAGACAGGGAAGAAGACATGATCAAGGTTTCGGTGGTCGGAGCAAAGGGCCGCATGGGCTCGCACGTGGTCGAAGCGGTGAACAAGGCCGAGGATACGCAGCTGGCGCTCGCATTGGATGCCGGCGACGACCTGACCCAGGTCACCACCGACAACACCGATGTGGTCGTCGAATTCACCGTGCCGTCCGTCAGCCTGAACAACGTGCTGACCCTGATCGGCCAAGGCGTGGACGTGGTGGTCGGCACCACCGGCTGGACCGACGAGAAACTCACCCAGGTCAAATCCGCCATCGCCAACGGTCCGAAGCCCGAAACCCAGAAGGTCTTCATCGCACCTAACTTCGCGATCTCCGCCGTACTGGCCGGCTACTTTGCCACCAAGGCCGCGAAATACTTCGAATCCGCCGAAGTCATCGAACTGCACCACCCCACCAAGGTGGACGCCCCCTCCGGCACTGCCATCCACACCGCCCACGGCATCGCCGAAGCGCGCAAGGCCGCAGGACTCGCCCCCGTGCCGGACGCCACCGAAACCGATGGCGGCTCACGCGGCCAGGTGGTCGACGGCATCCACGTGCACGCCGTGCGTCTGCGCGGCCTCAACGCCCACGAGGAAGTGCTCTTCGGCAACGCCGGCGAGCAGCTGACCATTCGGGCCGACAGCTTCGACCGCACCAGCTTCATGCCCGGCGTCCTGCTTGCCGTGCGCAAGCTCGCCGGCGACGCTCCGGCTGGCCTGACCATCGGCCTCGACCACTTCCTCGACCTGTAATCGACCCGCAGTCGACCAGTAGTTGCCCCCGCATTTCAGGCAGGGAAGCGCGCCGGGACGCGCATCACGGCATTGCCACCGGCTCCGGCCATAATGCCACGCATTCAGCAACAATCAAGGTACGTAGTATAAGAGTCCACAATGGGAAGTACGGTAAACACTATGAGCGAGCATGACATGCACCTTCTTGATTCAGCACCTTTCGGCCGCATTCTGCCGGCTATGGTCACCCCGATGCAATCCGACGGCAGCGTCGATTTCGCCGCCGCGCAGAAGCTCGCCAAATACCTCGTCGCCGATGGCGCGGATGGTCTGGTGGTCAATGGCACCACCGGCGAATCGCCCGTCACCCATATGGATGAGAAGGTCGAGCTGGTCAGGGCCGTCAAGGAGGTCGTCGACGTTCCGGTGATTTCCGGCGCCGGCTCCAACGACACCGCACACACCGTGCGTATGGTCGAACAGACTCAGGAAGCGGGCGCCGACGCGGTGCTCGTCGTCATGCCTTACTATTCCCGCCCCTCGCAGGACGGTATCGTCGGCCACTACAAGGCCGTCGACGAATCCGCCGAAAAGCCGATCATCGTCTACGATGTTCCCGGCCGTACCGGCTTGAAGGTCAAGGTCGAAACCTACGACCGGCTGGCCGAACTTGAACACGTCAAGGCTGTCAAGGACGCCACCGGCGATCTTGCAGCCGCAGTGGAGAAGCAGCAGCGCACCGGCCTCGCCTGGTATTCCGGCGATGACGGCCTGTTCCTGCCGTTCCTCTCCATCGGTGCCGTCGGCATCATTTCGGTGATCGCCCACGTCGCCTCCAACCCCATGCAGCAGCTTGTCCAGGCATTCGATCGCGGCGATATCACTACCGCCCGTCGCCTCGCCAACCAGCTCGCCCCCCTTGTCCACGCGTTGAATGGCGACGGCTATCAGGCCGTCATGGCCAAGGCTGCGCTCAAGGTCAAGGACGTTATCCCCTCCACCACCATGCGTCTGCCGAACATCGGTCCCGACGCCACTCAGCTTGACAAGGCTGAAGAGGGCATGCGCGCTGCCGGACTGCTGTAAGCCCGAAACGCTGCATACGGGTTGCCAGCCCGCCGCCCCTGCATGACAGAGCAGAGGCACCACAACAGAAATCCCAAAAAGGTTATGGCACAAGAACAAAAGAAAACAAGCAAGAACACGAATTCTCGCCGTCGCGGTTCCGCGCGCGGCCGCAACGCCAACGGATCCAACAGCCGTACGCCGTCCCGTAAGATCAACGCCACCCGGCAGGCCACCGCACCTCAGCAGGATGCCGTGCTGATCGCCCCGCCGAAGTACCGCAAGGGCTCCATGCGCATCACGCCGCTCGGCGGCTTGGGTGAAATCGGCCGCAACATGAACGTGATCGAATACAACGGTCACCTGCTGCTCATCGACTGCGGCGTGCTCTTCCCCGAGGAGGAGCAGCCGGGCGTGGATCTCATCCTGCCCGATTTCAGCTACATCAAGAACCGTCTCGACAAGGTCGACGCCCTGGTGCTCACCCACGGCCACGAGGACCACATCGGCGGCGTGCCCTACCTGCTCAAGCTGCGCCCGGACATCCCGCTGATCGGCTCCAAGCTGACCCTCGCCTTCGTGGACGCCAAGTGCAAGGAACACCACCAGAACCCCACCAAGGTTGAGGTTGCCGGCCGTGAGAAGCTCAAGGTGGGTCCCTTCGACCTCGAATTCGTCAACGTCACCCACTCCATCCCGGACGCCCTGGCCGTCTATGTCAAGACCCCGGCCGGCTCCCTGATCGACACGGGCGATATCAAGCTCGACCAGCTGCCGCTCGACCACCGCATCACCGACCTCGTCGAATTCGGCAAGATCGGCGAAAAGGGCGTGGACCTGCTGATGATGGACTCCACCAACGCCGAGGTGCCCGGCTTCGTCAAGCCCGAGACCTCCATCGGCCCGGCCCTTGACCAAGCGTTCGCCCAGGCCACCCGCAAAATCATCGTCGCCAGCTTCTCCTCCCACGTGCACCGTGTGCAGCAGGTGGTGGACGCCGCCCACAAGTACGGCCGCAAGGTCGTGTTCGTCGGCCGTTCGATGGTGCGCAACATGTCCATCGCCGCCGACCTCGGCTACCTGCACATCCCCGAAGGCACCGTCGTGGACCTGAAGCAGGCCAACGACATTCAGGACGACAAGCTCGTCTTCATGTGCACCGGCTCCCAGGGCGAACCGATGGCCGCACTCGGCCGCATCGCCGACGGCAACCACCGCGATATCCACATCAACGAGTTCGACACCGTGATTCTCGCCAGCTCCCTGATTCCAGGCAATGAGCACGGCGTCTACAAGGTGATCAACAAGCTCGTGCAGCTCGGCGCCAAGGTCGTCAACCGCGACAACGCCGCCGTGCATGTGTCCGGCCACTGCAACGAGGGCGAGCTGCTGTACATGTACAACATCGTCAAGCCCAAGTGCGCCATGCCGATCCACGGCGAAAACCGCCATCTGGTGGCCAACGGCCTGATCGCCGTCAAGACCGGCGTGGACCCGCAGAACGTGGTTTTGGCCGAAGACGGCGATGTGGTCGACCTGTACCACGGCAGGGCCGCGGTCGTCGGCTCCGTGCCGTGTGGTTACGTGTACGTCGATGGCGATTCCGTCGGCGAGCTGACCGATGACGAGCTGGAAAAGCGCCGCATTCTCGGCACCGAGGGCTTCGTCTCCGCGTTCGTGGTGGTCGACACCGACAATCACGAGGTCGTCACCGGCCCGAAGATCTACCTGAATGCCGTGGCCGAGGACGAAAGCGAGTTCGACAAGGTTCGTCACCAGATCGTCGAACAGCTCAACGACCAGATGATGCAGGGCACGCGCGACACCTACAAGCTGCAGCAGACCATGCGCCGCACGCTCGGCAGCTGGGTTGCGCGCCAGCTGCACCGCAAGCCGATGATCGTGCCCGTCGTGGCCGACATCGCCCAGGACGTCGAAACCGTAGAAACCAAGTAGTCCGGATTATCCAGGGACGACCGTAAGGAGTAATTGAAGTCATGCCCGGTTCTAATCTCACTCGTATTGAAGCCGAAGAACGTAAGGCCGTTATCGAAGCGCCGATTCACTATCACGTCGACCTTGACCTGACGGTCGGCGCGAAGAACTTCGGTTCCAAGTCGTTCATCTGCTTCAACGCGAAGCCTGGTTCGTCGACCTTCCTCGACCTGATCGCCGACGAAGTGACCTCCATCGACCTCAACGGCAAGTCCCTGGACCCGGCCGTGGCCTTCCAAGACAACCGCATCGAACTGACCGACCTCAAGGAGAAGAACGAGGTCACCGTCGAAGCCAGGTGCCGTTACTCCAACACTGGCGAGGGCCTGCACCGCTCGGTCGACCCGTCCGATGGCAACATCTACCTGTACTCCCAGTTCGAGGTGCCGGACGCTCGCCGCGTCTACGCCGTGTTCGACCAGCCTGACCTGAAGGCCACCTTCGACTTCAAGGTGCTCGCTCCCGCCAGCTGGATCGTCACCTCCAACATGCCGGTTGCCACCATCGAGGACGATCCGCGCGAAACCCTCGACGGCACCCTCGGCGACAAGCCGAACGAAAGCACCCGTCTGTGGGACTTCGAGCCGACCCCGGTGATGAGCTCCTACCTGACCGCCATCTGCGCCGGCCCGTACGCCGAATGGCACACCGAATACCTGAACGAAGACGGTCGCACCGTGCCGATGGCCCAGTACTGCCGACAGTCGTTGGCCAAGGCCTTCGCGAAGGACGTCGACTACCTGTTCGACATCACCAAGAAGGGCTTCGCGTTCTACGCCAAGACCTGGGGCGTGCCCTACCCGTACGCCAAGTTCGACCAGATCTACGTGCCCGAATACAACGCGGGCGCCATGGAGAACATCGGCATGGTCACCATCCGCGACTCCTACGTGTTCGAATCCAAGGTGACCGACGCGCTGGCCGAGCGCCGCGTGGTGACCGTGCTGCACGAGCTTGCGCACATGTGGTTCGGCGACTATGTGACCATGAAGTGGTGGAACGACCTGTGGCTCAACGAGTCCTTCGCTGAATTCACCTCCACGCTGGCCACTGCCGAAGCCACCGAATGGCATGACGCTTGGGCCACTTTCTGCTCCGGCGAGAAGAGCTGGGCGCTGCGCCAGGATCAGCTGCCCACCACGCACCCGATCGTCGCGCCGATCAACGACCTCAACGACACTTACGTCAACTTTGACGGCATCACCTACGCCAAGGGCGCCTCCGTGCTGAAGCAGCTGGCATTCTACGTGGGCCGCACGCAGTTCTTCGAAGGTATCCACAACTACCTGAACCGTCACGCCTACTCCAACGCCACCCTGGCCGACCTGCTGAGCGAACTGGAAAAGACCTCCGGCCGCGATCTCAAGGCCTGGAGCGCCAAGTGGCTGGAGGAATCCGGCATCAACACGATCGCCACTGGCCTGACCGTAAACGCGGACGGCACCATCGCCGAACTGAAGCTCACCCAGAGCGCGCCGGCCGAACACCCGGTGCTGCGCCCGCATCGCCTGGCCGTCGGCTTCTACAACGAAGACGCCGCAACCGGCAAGATCGTGCGCACCGAGCAGTTCGAACTCGATGTAGATGGCGAAACCACCATCGTCGAGGCCGCAGCCGGCAAGCCGCGCCCGGCATTCGTGCTGGTCAACGACGATGACCTGACCTACACCAAGATTCGTTTCGACGCCGAATCCCAGGCATTCGCCGAAGCCAACCTGCATCGTTTCGATGATGCCCTGGCCCGCGCCGTGACCTGGCTCGCCTTCTGGGATATGACCCGTGACGGCGAATTCCCGGCCGAACGCTTCGTGGACATGACCCTGCGTCTTCTGGCCACGGAAACCGAATCCACCACCTTCCGTTACGCGCTGGCCTGCATGAGCACCACCGCCCACCACTACGTGGCGCCCGCCCGCCGCGACGATGTGCTGCGCCACGTGGCCGCCGAACTGTGGACTCTGGCCAACGCCGCCGAAGCCGGCTCGGACACCCAGTTCCAGCTCGTCACCGCCTACTTGGGCTACGGTGAGGAGGGCGACGCCGCATTCGCCGCCAACGCACACGGTCTGCTGGACGGCACCGTGCGTCTTGAAGGCCTCGAAATCGACAACAACTTCACGTGGACCATCGTCCAAGCGCTCACCTCCGTCAACGAGATGACCAACGACGACGTGGACGCGCAGCTCGCCAAGAAGGAGACCACGGAAAACCGCGAGTTCGCCTACGGCGCCCGTGCCTCCATGGCCACCGCTGAGGCCAAGGAATGGGCTTGGGATCAGGCGCTCCACAACGACGAGCTGACCAACTCCCAGCTCGAGGCCGTGGCCCGTGGCTTCTCCGCCACCCCGCGCTCCGATCTGGCCGAGCCGTTCGCCGCCAAGTACTTCGAGACTGTGGACTGGGTCTGGACCAACAAGACCTACCACATGGCCGACGCCCTGCTCAACGGCCTGTACCCGGGCTACGCCGATCCCGCCACGCTGGTCAAGCTCGGTGACGCCTGGCTGGACGAGCACATTGCCGCCGACAATGCCCTGAAGCGTCTGATCGTCGAAAACGTGGCATCCTCCCACCGCACCCTCAAGGTTCGCGAATACAACGAAGCGCTCTGATTTCCTTCTGGCTCCCCTCGGGCGCGAGGGGAGCTGTCGCCTCAGGCGACTGAGGGGAGTCGCTTCCGCGAGAAGCTACGTCCACATTCCAACATAAAACCCGCAACCAATCCTCAACAGCGTATTCTCGCTCAAGGCCGGCAATATGCCGGTCGATGAGCGACAAGGATACGGGGAATGATTGCGGGCTTTTCCATAACTTCATTACTGCTGATTCTGTTGGCCGGAATCGGCGCAGGATTCGTGGGCTATGCGGTAGGCGCATCGTCACTGGTCTCATACCCGGCCCTGCTCGCGTTCGGCATTCCGCCTGTATTGGCAAACGCTTCTAACACCGTTGGCGTGGTCGGCACGGGCATCGGTGGCGTGATGGGTGCGCGCAAAGAACTCAAAGGCCAAGCGGTACGCTCCATTACGTATGTGGTCATCGGCGCATTCGGCGGGGTGGCCGGTGCGTTTCTGTTGCTCAAACTCGACCCGAGTGTCTTTGAATTTGCCGCACCAGTGCTGATTTTGCTGAGCTCGCTGATCATCGCCATCAATCCGCGCGGCCGCATGCAGGCCAAGCAAGCCGCCGCGGATGCCACCGCGCAACTCAAGCACATCGAAGCCACTGAAGCCACTGAAGCCACTGAAGCCGCCAAGCGCGCAACCACCCCTACCGCACCTCACCGCCCGCCGGAACAACTCGTGCAGCCCATGAGTCAGGATTCCTGGTGGGTATGGCTGGGCGTAGCGGCGGTCGCCATCTACTCCGGCTACTTCGGCGCGGGCGCCGGTACCTTGGCTCTCGCCGTGCTTGATGCCGCCAAAATCGGCCCATTCCACAAGATCAATGCATTGAAAACCCTGATCGGCACAGGCGCGAACATCAGCGCCTCAGTGGTATTCATCATCCAAGGCGCGGTCGATTGGCCGGCCGCCATCATGCTGTGCATCGGATGCTTCATCGGCGGGTGCATCGCCCCGTCCATCACCCGCAAGATTCCCGCAAACATCATGCGCGCCGCCGCCGTAATCGCCGGCATCATTCTTACCATCGATCTGGGGCTCAAAACCTATTGATTCGTGCCTTACACTGATGCAGTGAAGCATACAGCATGGCCGTCAACCGCAGCGTGGTCGCAGACCCCGATAAGGTGGCCAATGTCTGGCATTTGGCGACTGCGGAACCTGAGCGCCTAGAAACCAGCGCGGCAGGCGAAGCGGTGAACGACTTCCTCGATCCGCCAGACACGTCGCAGATTCACGGCATTGCGTGTCATGCTGATTGGCGGTTCGCGGCGCGAGCAGGTGCTGTTCGCCGGCGTTATGAAGGAGCTACTCGCGCCCATCAACAATCCGCGATATGTCATCATCGGTAAGGAATGGGGCGTGCGCGCTTACGGCGTGAGCTTCCCCTGCCCGTCCGTATTTGCCCGCCGCCAGCAGGACGCCGAGATACTGAGCCGGCAGTTGGACCGCTGCCTGACGCATTGCACCATGGTATACGCCCGCACTGAGGAAGGTCGGCATACGCTACTTCGCTGCCAAACGCGTTCTTTCCTCAACCGCGACGAGCAACTGCCGCACATACTGACCACAACATCGGAGTAATAGATCGTTGCATTCATGGCCGAGACCACCCCGGTAGAGGAGATGCCGTTGGGCATGTTCATCGCATGGCTCAGCGTGTTCCTCGCCGTCGTTCTGTTTGGTGTTGCTTTGCCGGTTATCGATGTACGCTGGGTAGTTCCGTTCGTCGTATTTGCCGCTGTATTGTTTACAGGCGCGTTTGCCGGCCCGTTCTTACTAGTGCGATGGCTTCGTTCCCGTGCCGGAGTGCATCGGTCCGCCCGGCATGCCCGCTAACGAATGTATCTCATCATTCATCCGCCGAACAAGATGAATATGCGGGTTTGTGGGTGATGCCATTGCGGCTGTTGAATGCTGATTTCCGGTTCTGGAGCAGATTCCGTGGCGGTTTTTTGCCGAGTCGGGTCCTAGGGTGGAGCACAACGACTACGATGGTGCGGGTAACGCGATACAAGGAGTGGAACTTCATATGCCGAAGATGTTTGGAACCGATGGTGTTCGAGGACTGGCCAATAGGGATTTGACCGCACGTCTGGCGTTGGATTTGGGCGATGCCGCCGTGCGTGTGCTCGGCGACGCCGGCACCCAAGACGATCAGCCTGAGGGGCGCCGCCGCGCGCTCGTGGGTCGTGACACCCGTGTGTCCGGCGATTTTCTGGCTTCCGCCCTGTCCGCGGGCATGGCCGCCGGCGGATTCGACGTGATCGACGCAGGCATCATCCCGACCCCGGGCATCGCGTTCCTGACCAGCGTGCTCAACGTTGAGATGGGTGCCGTGATCTCCGCCTCCCACAACCCGATGCCTGACAACGGCATCAAGTTCTTCGCACGCGGCGGCTTCAAGCTGCCCGACCAGAAGGAAGACGACATCGAGGCCGTGCTCGGCCAGGACTGGGACCGCCCGACCGGTGCCGGCGTGGGCCGCGTGAGCCACGACCAGACCACCGCCACCAACCTGTACATCGATCATCTGGTGGCCACCATCGCTCCGCTGAACGATGACAAAACCCAGCCCAAGCCGCTCAAGGGACTGAAGATCGTGGCCGACTGCGCCAACGGCGCCACCTCCGTGGTGGCTCCCGAAGCCCTGCGCCGTGCCGGTGCGGATGTAATCGTGATCAACGCCTCGCCGGACGGCTACAACATCAACAAGAACGCCGGTTCCACCCACCCCGAGCAGCTGCAGGCCATGGTCAAGGCCACCGATGCCGTGATGGGCGTGGCCTTCGACGGCGACGCCGACCGTTGTCTCGCCGTGGACGAAGACGGCAACATGATCAACGGCGACCAGATCATGGGCATTCTGGCCCGCGCCAAGCAGCGCGAAGGCAAGCTCAACCACGACACCCTCGTGGTCACCGTGATGAGCAACCTCGGTCTGAAGCTCGCCCTGAAAGATATGGGCATCAAGACCGTGGAAACCGCCGTGGGCGATCGTTACGTGCTTGAGGAAATGCTCAAGGGCGATTACTCGCTCGGCGGCGAGCAGTCCGGCCACGTGATCAACCGCGAATTCGCCACCACCGGCGACGGCACCCTGACCGCACTGACCCTGTGCAACGAGGTCGTCAAGTCCGGCAAGAGCCTGAAGG
>ENA-OZRQ01000271-OZRQ01000271.1-human-gut-metagenome-genome-assembly--contig:-NODE-271-length-18145-cov-5.477004_pt1 | contig 18145 bp, 10 predicted proteins | sample MGYA00243269_ERZ653945 | MGnify/ENA primary metagenome ERZ653945 (study PRJEB26926, sample SAMN06164648) | human gut metagenome | biome: ENVO:00009003; feature: ENVO:2100002; material: ENVO:00002003...
CCGTCTCGTGGGCTCGGAGATGTGTATAAGAGACAGGTCGCTGCCGACCCGCTGGCATACGAAACGGCCCGCAAGGACCGCGATAAAGGCAAAATCACCACAGAGCAGTTGCAAGACTTCACCTATATAGCCCACCACTACTTGCCTGCCGCCAGGAAAAGACTGACCGCCTTACTCCAGAATCCACCCAAGGATACTGCATCTGTAGCACCGGAGCTTCGCCCCGCCCTACTCTATCGCGAACAGTTGCTTGCCTCCTCCGTCAACGAACAGAATGCCATGGTGCGTGCACTCAGCGGAGGAACCGTATTCCCTGCGCCGGGAGGTGACCCCGTACTGAACCCGAACGTTCTGCCCACCGGACGCAACATGTACAGCATCAACGCCGAGAATACTCCCAACCCAAGGGCTTGGGAAGATGGAAAGCGATTGGCAGAAGCGACTTTAAAACAGTACATCAGCAAGCACGGCGAATATCCCCGGAAAGTAAGCTATACCTTCTGGGCAGGCGAATTCATCAATACGGAAGGAGCTACGCTGGCCCAGGTATTCTGGATGCTGGGAGTAGAACCCGTACGCGACGCCCAAGGCAGAGTGGTTGACCTGAAACTGGTGCCCAGTGAAGAACTGGGGCGTCCGCGCATCAATGTGCTGGTACAAGTGTCCGGACAGCTACGCGACATAGCCGGTTCCCGCTTGAAGTTACTGACCGATGCTATACGTCTGGCATCGGAAGCCGGAGATGAGACCTATCCCAACTATGTGGCATCGGGTACACTGTTGCAGGAAAAATTACTGGTGGAAAAGGGAACTTCCCCCAAACGTGCCCGTGAAATGTCTGTGATGCGTGTATTCGGACCGATCAACAGCGGATACAGTACCGGTATGATGGCCTATACCGAGCACAGCGGCTCGTGGGAAAGCGAAAAGGAGATAGCCGAAGGATACCTCAACAATATGGGTGCCTCTTATGGGGACGACGGAAATTGGGGAGACGTCCAGGAAGGTTTGTTTGCCTCGGCACTGTCCGAAACGGATGTTGTCATCCAGCCCCGTCAAAGTAACACATGGGGCCCCATCTCCCTGGATCATGTATACGAATTTACGGGTGGACTCTCGCTCACCGTCAAAACCGTGACCGGCAAGGAACCGGATGCTTATATGGCAGACTACCGCAACCGGACCAACCGCCGCATGCAGGATGCCAAAGAGGCCATTGCCGTAGAGACACGTTCCACCATCTTGAACCCTACCTTTATACAAGAGCGGATGAAAGGCGGGGAAGGTTCGGCGCAGATGTTCGGCGAAATCTTCCGCAACATCTTCGGCTGGCACGTCATGCGTCCGTCGGCCATGGACAAAGAACTGTTCAATGACTTGTATAGAATGTATATAAAGGATGAGAATAAGCTGGGCATTCACGAGTACTTCCTCCGCGTCAATCCCGCCGCATTCCAGGCTATGACAGCCGTCATGCTGGAAAGCGCCCGCAAAGGTTACTGGAAAGCATCTGATGAGCAACTGAAAACCACTGCTTCCCTGCATGCACAAATCACACGCGAAAAAGGTGCCGCTTGTACCGAATTCGTTTGCGACAATGACAAGCTACAGTCGTTCGTTGCCGACCAGTTGGATAATAGCGAGAAGCAGACCTATACCCAGAACATGAAGGAGGTACACGAAGCATCCGCAACCGATGGCAAGGATGTCGTACTGAAAGAACACAAACTGACTTCCGAACAAACGGTACGTAAGAACAGGGTGAACGGAGTGATTGCAGGCAGTCTTGTCGTCATCACCTTCATCGGACTGGTCGTACTGTTGAAGAAAAGAAAAAAAGAATAAATAGAAACAGAGTATTATGGAATACGCCATTCATCTGTTAGCCCTATTCATCGCCCTCAATTTTCTATTAAAGGTGGGGTTCTATCCACGCTGGGGAATGTGGACGGTTGCCGCAGGCTATGCCTTTTTTGCGTGGCTGGTGACTCCATGGATGACGGAACAGTCCAAGACCGTGGTGGCAGCTTTCTTTGCCTCCCGTCCACAGATGTTGAACTTGTCGGTATGTGTCACTCTGGAAGCCGCCGTAATGATAACTTTCTGTTTCGACTGTTTCGCAGAAATGCGTACCCGCAACACGGCCTTCAAACAAGCGGTCACCCTCTTCCTGAAGTTATACCCCGGCATACTGATAGGCGGAGTAATATGCTATGTCCTGGCACTGCTGCTTTTCACTTTTCCCGGAATAGATTTCGGCAGTCTCTCATGGATAGCAGCCGGCGTTACTTTCCTTGCAGTTTGTGCTGGGAGCCTTCTGCTGCGGCATGCTATCGGTGATAAACCACTGCGCTTGGAAGTACTGTTCATTGTTAATATTTTCATTGTTATATTGAGCATCATTGCCACGGGCTATTGAAATAAATTAAAGAATTAAAAACTAAAAAGATATATGGAAACAATCTCAAACACACTGTTCTGGATTTCAAACGGGCTGCTGGTTCCCGTCGTAGTCCTGCTGCTGCTATTCTTTCTACGTGCCATTATCCTTGCGGGAGGTTTCTTCGGCGAGTTCTACCAGCGGATGAAATTACAGAAGCAATTCACTGAAACACTGGAGAACATCATCCCAGAGAATATAGACGGACTGCTGCAGCAACTCCCATCGGCAGGCAACTCCCCTCTCCTCCGCAGCTTGTCCAAATTGTCCGCACACCGGGACGACGCTGCCTACTGCGAACACCTGCTTGCCAACTATGAAGTGGAAGCCGAGAAGGAGTTGGGACGTTCGCGTACTTTCATCAAGCTGGGTCCTATGTTGGGACTGATGGGTACCCTCATCCCGATGGGCCCCGCACTGGTAGGTTTGGCACAAGGAGACATCTCCTCCATGGCCTACAATATGCAGGTGGCTTTTGCCACTACAGTGGTAGGTTTGGTCATTGCTGCTGTCGGCGTCATTACCCTGCAAGTGAAACAACGCTGGTATGCCCGCGAAATGAACGACTTGGAATATCTGTACAAAGTGATAAGTCGCCAAACGGCCGAAAAGGAATAACGGACTAACGATACGAAAACTATGAAGAGTAAGAGAAACAGATTACTGCACAGCGATTCGGACTCCGACCCCATGGGTACGGTAGCCAATCTTTTTGACGTAGCAATGGTCTTTGCCGTAGCCTTGATGGTGGCTCTCGTCTCCCGCTTCAATATGACGGAGATGTTTTCTAAAGAAGACTTCACCATGGTGAAGAATCCCGGAAAGGAGAATATGGAAATCATTACCAAAGAAGGGCAGGAAATCAAGAAATACACTCCCAGCGAAGACCAAAAGACCTCCGGTAAAAGAGGAAAGAAAGTGGGAGTTGCCTATCAGCTTGAAAATGGAGAGATTATCTATGTGCCGGAATAAGGGAATACAGTACCTACTAATAGCTATTTGGCCATCGCAGTATAACAACTATTAAGTATTTCACCCTCCGATAATGGTATGTACCTTTGCAGCGTTATATAAAATAAAATAATATATGATAAAGCAAAGATTTTTCACAGCCCTCCTTATGGGAGGAATCATCGCTACCGGTGCCTATGCACAAGCCGAAAAAGGTGACAGCGACGACATGACCAAGAAAACTCACGAGTTGAACCCGGTGGTAGTAACGGGTACAGGTACACATCAGCGACTGAAGAACACCCCGTCTCCGGTATCGGTTATCACTGCCAACGAAATAAAGCGTGCCGGTATCACTGACTTCCAGCAGGCCTTGACCATGATGGTGCCCTCGCTCTCCTTCCGTCCGAACGCGATGGGTTCCTATCTGATGATGAACGGACTCTCCAACAAGCACGTACTGATATTGGTGAACGGACGCAAGGTCACGGGAGACATCACCGGTAACATCGACCTCAATCAGATTGACATGACCCGCATCAAGCGCATCGAGGTGCTGAACGGAGCAGCTTCTTCCCTCTATGGTTCGGATGCCATCGGCGGTGTAATCAATATCATTACCAACGAGCCTAAAGATGTGGTAGCCTTCAGCAGCAATAGCAGCTATACCAGAAAGAACCAATTCTCCCAAGGCTTGAATCTGGACATCGCCCAAGGAAAAATAGGATCCTATACTTCCTATAAATACGACCACTCCGACGGTTGGCAAAACAGCCATCTGACAGAAGACGGAGAAGACATCATCGAAACGATTGCCCCGCTCTCCCTGGGCTACAGCTCGAATAACTTTTCGCAGAAGTTTACCTATGATGCTACGGACCAGCTTTCCTTCTATGCCAACGGCGGATACTATAACCGCGGACTCGAACGTCCGGTAGAACGCGAAGACATCACCGGCGGAAGCAAGTACAACACTACCTACGAAGGTTACAACTGGGGGGCAGGCGCCAAATACAAACTGAGTAAACGCAACGTTATCCAGTTCGACTATTCAGGAAACAATTACGCATCACGCTACAAATACCTGATAGAAAACAGCAGATACCTGCCCGGACAGTATGCGCTTACCAAGCTTCAGAAATTCCATGATGCCGAGTTGAAAGGTATCTTCGGTTTTACAACCAACAGCACTACGGTGTTCGGTGTGGACTATCGCCGTGAAGTGCTCCGCCGTCCCGACTCCGATTTGGACAAAAGTGTCTATACGGCATCAGCCTACGGCCAGCATGAAGTGAAGCTATGGAACCATCTGACCGGTGTTGTGGGTGTACGCTACGACCATCACGAACAGACGGGCGGACGCTTCACCCCCAAAGTGGCAGCCATGTACAACATAGGCAACTTCAATGTACGTGCCACCTATGCTGCCGGATTCCGTGCTCCGGGCATCGACGAGCTCTACTACCACATGTTCAAGAAGACAATGGGTACACGAGCCACCATCTCATTGGGTGACGAGAACCTCGACCCCGAACACAGCAACTATTACTCCATCAACATGGAATACCGTACCAACCGTTTCAGTGCTTCTGTCACCGGCTATCTGAACTATGTAAAGAACATGGTAACTTCCAAATCCACTAAATTCGATGACCTACCGGAAGCAGAGCAGAACCAGTTGCGTGAAGAGTTCCCCGAAATCGGTGACCTTTCATCCACGAAAAACCTAAGTGTCAAGAACTACTTCAATTTCGAGAAAGCTACCGTCAAAGGCTTTGAAGTGAACTTAAACGGCAATCTGTTCCCGGGCTTCACCCTGACCGGAAACTATACCTACGCCTATGGACGCGGTCTGAACGAAGGAGGCGAATGGCAAAACATCGAGCGCAGCATACGCCATACAGCCACCATCACCGGAAACTATACACACAGCTGGAGCGACTATACCTTGAACCTCAACCTGAACGGTCGTCTGCAAAGCAAAGTCTATTATCTGGGTGACGCGGACGGCAATGCTCCGGGTTACGGCATCTGGAACCTCAATACCCGCCATACCTTCGATGGCTTCCGCAACTTTGTCATCGAACCGGGCATCGGCATAGACAATATCTTCAACAAGAAAGACAACCGCCCGCTGAACAAGAACTTCGCCTTGTATTCCCCGGGACGTTCGGTAGTAATCAGCCTGGCACTCAGACTAAAATAATCTCTCCATAACGCATTTAGAAACAACAACAATTATGAAACATTTTTTCATCACTCTCTATTTACTCGGCATCAGCCTCTTCTCCTCCGCACAACAAGAGGAGAAGGCGGCTTTGCTCATCACCCATTATGGCAGTTCAGACCCTCAGACACGTGCCTTGACACTCGACGTCGTGACCCGTGAGGCGCAGGAAGCCTTTCCGCAGTTTACAGTACGCGAGGCATACATCTCGCCGATTGTACGAAAAAGACTTGCCAAGGAGGGTGTGTACAAAGACAGCCCTACGGATGCACTGCTGAAACTTCGCGCTGAAGGCTACCGGACCATCTACGTCCAGAGCACCACCTTGATAGAAGGCAGTGAGATGACCTCCGTCCGCAGGGATGCAGACAATCTCCGTCCCTTCTTCAAGGAGATAAGAGTGGGAAATCCCCTGCTCTACTCCGTCGAAGACTGCGAGAAGGTAATCGGTATACTGACCGCCGAACAGCTGCGAAAGAAAGAAGACATTGTCTATGTGGGGCACGGCAACCAGCTACCCAGCACGGCTACTTACGCCATGCTCGACTTCATGATGAAAGCCCATGGACTAAAGAACTTCCACGTCAGTACCATTGAAGGATACCCTACCCTGGACGCAACCCTGCTGCAACTGAAAGAGACACGCCCCAAGAGCGTGACATTGGTTCCGTTGCTGTTGGTATGCGGCAACCATACCAAGGAAGACATTGCCGGCGTGTGGAAGACGGAACTTGAAAAGCAAGGCTATCAAGTGAATGTACGCATGCAGGGACTGGGCGAAAACAAAGCCATCCGCCAGCTCTATATGGAACACATCAAAGCCATGCTAAAAGATTGATAACCAGCAAGCGTAAAAGGGCTACACCTTTTACATACCAAGGCTACACCCTTTGCTCCGGATGGCTACACCATTCCGGACAAAGGGTGTAGCTCTTTTCAATGTACACAGATTACGGACATTTGTAACCATATTACGGATTCCTCCTCCTGCGATATGGTACTTTCCGGATTATTCTCTACATTTGTACAAAACTAACAGGAACGTTTATGGAAGAAGTAATCAAGCTCAATGCTGTAGACCAATACAACAAGATGTTCGGTCTCGAAACCCTGCATCCGCTGGTCAGCGTAGTCGATTTGTCCGAAGCCACCGGATATCCCAGGCATTTCACCTTGAACTATGGCGTATACGCCCTTTTCCTCAAAAACACCAAATGCGGAGACATACGCTATGGAAAACAGTATTACGATTACCAGGAAGGCACGGTAACCAGCTTCGCCCCGGGCCAGGTGACCGAGGTCAACATGCTGGAAGGTATGCAGCCCAGCGCCTCCGGCCTGCTGTTCCACCCCGACTTGATAAAAGGCACCTCGCTGGGACAGGGAATAAAGCAGTATTCCTTCTTTTCCTATTCCTCTACCGAGGCACTGCATTTGTCCGAAGACGAGAAAGAAATCTTCCTCGACTGTCTGAAGAAGATTAAAATGGAAATCCAACGCCCCATCGACAAGCACAGCAAGGGTCTGATTGCACGCAACATCGAACTGCTGCTGGACTATTGCATGCGTTTCTACGAACGCCAGTTCATCACCCGCTCGGCAGCCAACAAAGACATCCTGATGAAATTTGAAGCACTGATAGACAACTATTTCCAGAGCGACAAACCGCAGACCGAAGGACTGCCTTCCGTGAAATACTTCGCAGACAAAGTGTTCCTCTCCTCCAACTATTTCGGAGATTTGGTGAAGAAGGAAACCGGAAAGACGGCGCAGGAATATATCCAGAACAAAATCATCGACCTGGCCAAAGAAATGATTATAGGAAGCGGGAAGACAGTCAGCCAGATTGCCTATGAGCTGGGATACCAGTATTCGCAGCACTTCAACCGCGTGTTCAAGAAGAACGTAGGCTATACTCCGAGCGAATACCGGCACTTGCAGGTTTAGACAATAAAGTTTCACCACAGATTACGCCGATTAGCACAGAGTTTTTTCGGTTTCATCAAATATAAGTTCTATCTTTGTATGCCAATAGAACATATAGATATGAAACACCCCAAAATAATTGTTGCCGGCATCGGACCGGGCAATGAATCGGACATAACTCCCGCCGTAATTTCCGCTTTGCAAGAATCAGATGTAGTGGTGGGATATAAGTATTATTTCCAATTTGTAATCCCTTATCTCCACCCCTCAACAACATGCATAGATACCGGCATGAAGCGTGAGCGCGCCCGTGCCGAGCAGGCTTTCGAGCTGGCAGAGCAGGGAAAGACGGTCTGCGTCATCAGTTCCGGGGATGCGGGCATTTATGGTATGACGCCGCTTGTCTACGAGATGAAGCGGGAAAGGAACAGCGACGTGGAAATCGTTTCGCTGCCGGGCATCAGCGCTTTTCAAAAGGCAGCCTCACTGCTGGGAGCTCCCGTGGGACATGACTTCTGCGTCATCTCCCTTTCGGACCTGATGACTCCCTGGGAACGTGTCGAAAGACGTATCACCGCAGCCGCTGCCGCCGACTTCGTGACGGCAGTCTACAACCCCAAAAGTGAAGGACGCTACTGGCAGCTTTACCGCTTGAAAGAACTCTTTCTGCAGGAAGGACGCTCACCGGAAACACCCGTGGGATATGTACGCCAGGCAGGACGCCCGGAACAAGCGGTACACATCACCACGCTGGGAGATTTCAATCCCGAAGAGGTGGATATGTTTACAGTCGTATTGATAGGCAACTCACAGTCCTACGAATGGAACGGAGCCTTCATCACTCCGCGCGGCTATTACCGGGACACGAATACCGAAGCCACGGGTATCGGGCAAGACATCATGATTCGCAGTTTCCGTACCATCGAAAAGGAACTGAAGAACAAGCATATTCCCCTCGACCATAAATGGGCTTTACTCCATGCCATACATACCACCGCCGATTTTGAAATGGAACATCTGCTGCACACGGACGAAGGTGCCGTGGCTTCCTTGTATCAAGCCATCGAGAAAGGCGGAATCAAGACCATTGTCACAGACGTCACGATGGCAGCCAGCGGTATCCGCAAAGGAGCTTTGCAGCGGCTGGGCGTAGAGGTGAAATGTTACCTCGGCGACCCGCGCACGGCGACGATGGCTGCAGAGAAAGGCATCACCCGTACCCAGGCAGGCATCCGCCTGGCTGTGGAGGAGCATCCCGATGCTTTCTTTGTATTCGGCAATGCACCTACGGCACTTATGGAACTCTGCGACCTGATACGTAAGGGCAAGGCACATCCGGCGGGCATTGTTGCCGCACCGGTAGGCTTTGTGCATGTGCAAGAGTCCAAACACATGGTGAAACCCTTTACGGAAATACCCAAGATTATCGTAGAAGGACGTAAGGGAGGCAGCAACTTGGCTGCCACGCTGGTGAACTCCGTGCTGTGCTACAACGATGCGGAGCAGTTGCGCCCGGGCAGGGATGTGTAAGTGAAAAGAGACATTCCATAACATTACTTGTTACGACCGATAACATTACTTGTTATGCCCCCTTACATTACTTGATATTTTCATAAGATTACTCATTGAATGAAACACAGATTTATAATCATAGGAATGGATGACAACCGTTCCCCCTTCTTTCCACCGGAAGCACTGGCACAGATACGGAAGGGGAAGGTCTTCTCCGGTGGCATACGGCATAAGGAGATTGTCGGTCCTCTGCTGCCTGCCGGGGCCGAATGGATTTCCATCACCGTACCGCTGGACTGTGTCTTTTCCCATTATGAAGAAATATTTACCCGCTTCGAAGAGACGGCTACGGACAACTCCATCATTGTATTCGCGTCCGGCGACCCGTTGTTCTTCGGTTTTGCCAATACCATAAAGCGTAAGCTTCCCGAGGCAGACATTCTGCTCTATCCCGCTTTCAATTCCTTGCAGACATTGGCACACCGCCTCGTCATGCCGTATGACGACATGCGCACCGTCTCCCTGACAGGACGCCCCTGGCAGGAGTTCGACCGTGCCCTCATAGAGCGTGCCCCCAAAATAGGCATCCTCACCGACCGCGAACATACCCCGGTCACCATTGCCGCCCGCATGCTGAAATACGGGTACTCCCATTACACGCTATACATCGGCGAACATCTCGGCAATCCCGAAAAGGAACGCATACGCCGGATGACACCCCGGGAAGCGGTTGCCGGCGACTTCGAACATCCCAACTGCCTGCTGCTGGACAGCCATCCCGGACAATGCCGCACAAACTCCCTGCACGGCAGCGTACAAGCCCCGGACTTTCCAGTCCGTCCCTTCGGCATCCCCGATGAAGAGTTTGCACATCTTGACGGACGCGCCCGCATGATAACCAAGGCTCCCATCCGCCTGCTCACCCTGCAGGCATTGGAACTGAACCGCCGCCGCGTTTTCTGGGACATCGGTTTCTGTACCGGTTCCGTCTCCATCGAAGCCCGCCTGCAATTTCCCCATCTCGCCGTCATCTCCTTCGAGATACGCCCCGAAGGAAAAGAGCTGATGGACACCAACTCCCGCCGCTTCGGCGCACCGGGCATTACGGCGGTAACCGGAGATTTCCTGCACACCGACCTCACTCCCTTTGCCCGCCCCGATGCCGTCTTCATCGGTGGACACGGCGGACATCTGGAGGAAATGATAGAGAAAGTGAAACAAGTGCTGCACCCCGAAGGCTGCATCGTCTTCAACTCCGTATCGGCAGAAAGCAAGGAGGCGTTCTGCCGAGGAATCGAGCGGAACGGAATGGTGCTCCACCCTTCCACCCATATCGCCTTGAACGAATATAACCCCATTGAAATTATGAAAGCCACGCTTTCTTAAACATACCCATTATGAAAACAGCTATTATTCTAATCTCCGAAGCCGGTTTGAGCATAGCCCAATCACTACTCAACGAACTTCCCGACTCCGAAATCTTCACCCTCAGGCACGAAGAGGGATGCACACATATAGAATCCGCCGGCAAATTCACAGCGGAAAACTTCAACCGCTATGATGCCTTTGTCTTCATTGGCGCCATGGGAATCTGTGTCCGCACCATCGCTCCTTGCGTGAAGAACAAATATACCGACCCTGCCGTGGTTTGCGTGGACAGTACCGGTAAATTTGCCATCTCCGTACTTTCCGGACACATCGGAGGAGCCAACGAACTGACCCACCAGGTAGCGAATATCCTCGGGGCCGAACCGGTAGTCACCACGCAAAGCGACTGCACCGGTCTATGGGGACTCGATACCCTGCCCCAACGTTTCGGGTGGTTTCCGGTCATCAACGCCGAGCCCTCCACCCTCCTGTTGGCAGAACTTGCCAAGACGCCCGAAGAGAAAAAAAGAGTATGCATGAACGAGCATATCAGCCTCTTCGTTTCCGGCAAGCCCACCGCCCTGCTGCTCACGGTGCGCAATGAAGGCACGGACTGGATGGAGGCGCACCTGCCGCCTCATGTAGAAGTATTCTACCGGGTGCAGGACATTAAACCTTCACGCTTCAAACTGATTCTGTGCGTATCTCCCCAAGTCCCCAACTTCCCGGAAATGCCTATGATATGCTACGTGCCCTGTGTCGTACACCTCGGCATCGGCCTTGCCCGGCTGGCAGGTCCCGTGCGGAAAGTGGAGAAAGAGATTATGAACACACTGAAGGAATACGGCATCATGCCCCAAAGCATCGCCTCCATCTCCACGATTAAAGCCAAAAGTGACGAACCGGTAGTGAAAGCGCTCCAAAAGAAGTTCCCGGTCTACTTCTATACAGCCGAGGAACTGACAGAGATAGAGGTGCCCCATCCCAGCAAAACCGTCATGAAGCACATGGGTACCCCCAGCGTCAGCGAAGCCGCCGCCTTACTGAGTGCAAACAACTCCCGGCTGCTGGTGCCCAAGAAGAAAGGAGAGAACTATACCGTGGCCGCCGCCCTTGACATAAGAACTGTGCGCCAGGGCCACATCGAAATAGTGGGTGCCGGCCCGGGCGACCCGGACCTGGTTTCCGTACGCGGACGCCAAATGCTGGAACGCGCCGACCTCATTCTGTATGCCGGCAGTCTCGTTCCCAGGGAGCTGACTCTCTGTGCCAAGGCCGGGGCTACCGTACTCAGCTCCGCTTCCATGGATTTGGAAGAACAATTTGAAGTGATGAAGAAGTTCTATGACAAGGGAAAATTCATCGTACGCCTGCATACGGGTGACCCTTGTATCTATGGTGCCATTCAGGAACAAATGAACTACTTTGACCAGCACGGTATGAGCTACCACATCACCCCCGGCATATCCTCCTTCCAGGCGGCGGCAGCTGCCTTGAAGTCGCAGTTCACCATTCCGGAAAAAGTGCAAAGCATCATCCTAACACGCGGCGAAGGACGTACGCCCATGCCCGAACGCGAAAAGCTACATCTCATGGCACGCTCACAAAGTACCATGTGCATCTTCCTCAGTGCAAGCATTGCGAAGCAGGTGCAGGAAGAACTGTTGCAGGAATATCCGGAAACTACCCCCGTAGCTGTCTGCTACCACTTGACATGGAAAGACGAACAAATATTCAGGGGGGAACTCAAAGACCTTGCCAGAATAGTGAAGGAAAATAACCTCACCTTGACAACCATGATTGTCGTAGGCGAAGCCATCGGCAACCGTGAAGGTCTGTCACGGCTCTATGCACACGAGTTCAAGCATCTGTACCGGAAATAAATCAACGATTAATCACCCATAAACATTCAAACATGATATTAATATTTGGCGGAACCACCGAAGGACGCATAGCCATCCAAACCCTTGAAGAAGCCGGAAAAACTTTCTACTATTCTACCAAAGGGGATGAGCAGGACGTACTTCTGCATAATGGCATCCGCCTGCAAGGCGCGATGGATGCAATAGAAATAGAAACATTCTGTGCACAGCATCACATAAAGCTGCTGATAGACGCCGCGCACCCCTTTGCCACACAGCTGCATGAGACTCTGGAACAAGTCTCCGTGGAATCGAATATCCCCGTCATCCGTTTCGAGCGTATCTTCCCGAAACGCGATGAAGAACACATCACCTGGTGCAGGGATTATGACGATGCCATCGAGAAGATACAGAAAGAAAAGATTTTCATCTTACTTGCACTGACCGGCGTACAGACCATAGGTAAGCTGAAGCCTTTGTGGCAGAATGCCTGCTGTTACTTCCGCATCCTCGACCGTGACAGCTCGCGCAAGCTCGCCCGGGAACAAGGTTTCTCCGAGAAGAACCTCTACTACTACACGCCCGGAGAAGACGAGCAAGTCCTGATGAAACAGCTTCATCCCGAAGCCATCCTCCTCAAAGAAAGCGGGATATCGGGCGGATTCTGCGAAAAGGTGGAAGCTGCCCGGCAACTGGGTATACGCATCTTTGCCATCTGCCGCCCCAAGACATCCGACAAGTTTATCTGTGTAAACGGCGAGCATGGCCTGCGCCGCATAATCGAGAAACATTTACCCGACTTCTTCCCCCTGCGCAGCGGACTGACCACCGGAACATGTGCCGCCGCTGCCGCCGTAGCCGCCACCTGGGATGTATTCAATATCTACTTCAAAAAGCGTCCTACGGAATTTCCGGTAGTTCTTCCCAACGGAGAAACCATCCAGGTTCCCGTAGAGCCTCAGCACCATATTCCCCACTCCGACCTTCTGGAAAACGGTGACGGCATGTTCGAGACAAGCGCTACCGTCATCAAGGATGCCGGCGACGACCCGGACATCACCAACGGAATGAAAGTTGTGGCCAATATAGCCATACCTTTCCGCATAGACGACCCGCTGCCGGAAGACACTCCCCAGGACGACTACAACATCATCGTCTGCGGCGGCGAAGGCGTAGGTGTCGTCACCATGCCCGGTCTGGGACTTGAGCTCGGTAGCTCTGCCATCAACGACACCCCGCGCGAAATGATAAAGAAGAACGTCAAGCTATGGCTTGAACGCCTCCATATTGCCAAACAGCCCAATCCTATTCTCATTACCATCTCCATCCCCGGTGGAGAAGAAATAGCCAAACGCACCTTCAATCCCCGCCTCGGTATCGAAGGAGGCATTTCCATTATCGGGACCTCCGGCATCGTGAAGCCATTCTCCTCGGAAGCCTTCATCAATTCCATCCGGAAGTCCATGGAAGTGGCAAAGGCAACCCGGAACCCTCGTATCGTCATCAGCTCCGGCGCAAAGAGCGAACGTTTCATCAAGGCGTATTATCCCGACCTCCCCACCCAGGCTTTCGTGCATTACGGCAACTTTATCGGCGAAACCTTGAAAATAGCAGCCGAAGAGCAAGTACCGCACGTCACCCTCGGCGTGATGATGGGAAAGGCCGTGAAACTGGCCGAAGGCAATCTGGATACCCACAGCAAGAAAGTGACCATGAATAAGGAATTCATTCAAGACCTGGCACGCCAGACGGGATGCAGCGAAGAAACACTTGCCGCCATCGGACAGATGAACCTGGCGCGCGAACTCTGGGACATCATTCCCGAAGAGCTGCTGGAAAAGTTTGGCAAGGCACTGATTGAGCTCTGTCACCGGCACTGTGCCCCCTTACTGCCCAATGGCGAACTAACAGTATTACTCATAACCGAAAACGGAAAAATTTACTCATGAAGAAGAAGATAATCATTACCGTCTGTATGGCAATGACCGTACTGACCGGTCTGGCACAAAGCCCGCTGTCCTTTCATGCAAAAGCTGGAATCGGTACCTCCCATTTTCATGGAAAACACTCCAGTAGTGACACCCAAATAGCTTACAAAGCTGGTGTCGGTGCAGAATATGTCCTCAACAAGACCTGGGTGCTGCAATCCGCATTGGAGTTTGTGTCCATCGGCGGTAAAGACGAGATAAGCCACATCGGCAAGGCCAAAATGCATGAACTGTATCTGCAAATCCCCCTCATGATAGCGGCCCGCCTCCATCTGGGCAGGGATTATCATGCCTCGCTGAGCGTCGGCCCTTATGCGGCCATAGGCGTGGCAGGCAAGACCTCCGGCGAGACCTACGATTATAGCAGCAGCAGTATGCAGGGAGGATACCAGTTCAAGATAGACACTTTCGGCAGTATGGTAGACGGGAAAATGGGTAACAACCGTTTCGATGCAGGTATTGCCCTGGGACTTACTTTTGAATACAGAAGATTCATCATCGGTGCAGAGACACAAGTGGGACTGGTAAAAGTCAATGAGCAGATAAACCAGATGATAGGTCATTCGGAAGAAGGAGGATATTTTCCCAAGAACTTCGCTGCATTCTTTACGCTGGGGTACCGGTTCTGGTAAGGGAACATTTTGCCATACAGAGTTGTTTAGTATACAAACAGATACTCAACAATATAAACTGAATAATATGGCAAAAAGAATTCCTATCCTGCTGGCAGCAATGACAGCCCTCACCTTCGCCCCTCAAACAGCAGAGGCATGTACCGGTATCACCCTGACGGCCAAAGACAATGCGCACGTCGTAGCTCGCACCATCGAATGGGGAGGCAGTGAGCTGAACAGCCAGTACGTCATCGTACCGCGCGGTTATTCGCAACAATCACTGACACCCGGAGGCAGTCTGTCCGGCATGGAGTTCACCTCACGCTATGGCTACGTAGGCCTGGCAGTGGAGCAAAAGGAGTTCGTGGCCGAAGGTCTGAATGAAGCCGGGCTCTCCGCCGGGCTGTTCTACTTTCCCGGATATGGCAAATATGAGGAGTACGACCCCACACGAAAAGCGTCGAGCATAGCCGATTTACAATTGGTATCATGGCTGTTGGGAAGCTTTTCTACTGTGGACGAGGTAAAGGAGGCTATTGAAAATGTGACGGTCATAGCCATTGACCCGCGCGCCTCCACCGTACATTGGCGGATTGCAGACAAGACCGGCCGCCAACTGGTATTGGAGTTCATCGACGGACAGCCCCGTTTCTATGAAAACAAACTGGGAGTATTGACAAACTCCCCCGGCTTTGACTGGCAGATGACCAACTTAAACAATTATGTGAACCTCTACCCGGGCAGTGCCGAAAGCAAATCGCTGGGCAATGTGACTATAGCCCCTTTCGGTTCGGGAAGCGGCTTTTTGGGAATTCCGGGAGATGTGACTCCCCCTTCCCGCTTTATCCGTGCCGCTTTCTATCAGACTTCTACACCACCACAGAATACCGCACAGGAAACCGTTCTCCAATGTTTTCAGATACTGAATAACTTTGATATACCCGTAGGCATCGAGTTTCCCCTCGGCCAGGTTCCTGCCAATATTCCAAGTGCCACCCAATGGACATCGGCCACAGATATGACAAACGGTATCATCTACTATCGCACCATGTACAACAGTACAATCAGAAGCATTGATTTGAGACAGATAGACTTCGGGCGCATCGAGTACCATGCAGCTCCCCTCGATAAAGTAAAGCGGCAACCGATAGTTCCCGTGAAAATTGAATAGGGACGCAGAAACTTCAAGATTGCCGCTGTTGCAGTTGTTCCGCCTCCTTCCTCTTCATCTCCGCCAGCACCCCGCAGGTCAATGGAATGGCGAGGAAGAAGGTCAGCATGTCCGACGCCGCCTGGCACATTTCCACCCCTTTCAGTCCTAAGAAATAAGGAAGAATGAAGATGAGGGGGATGAAGAACAGCCCTTGACGGGCAGAAGAAAGTATCGTAGCGCGTACGGGCTTGCGGATAGTCTGCAGCATCATGTTGCTGACCACAATCCATGCACCCAACGGATAGGTGATGAACTGCCAGCGCAATGCTGCCGCACCGGTAGCTACAACAGCAGGGTCTCCCTTGCGGAAGATGGAGACAATCTCCTCGGCATATCCCATACCTGCCACCGCACAAACCAGCAAAAAGAAAAAGCCTACCTTCACACAGAACCAGAATCCTTGGCGCACTCTGGCATACAGCCCGGCACCATAATTGAATCCGCATACCGGTTGGAAGCCTTGCCCGAAACCAATTAGGAAAGCATTGATAAACATAGAGATACGCGTCACAATGGACATCCCTGCAATAGCTGCGTCACCATATGCACCGGCCGCCACGTTCAGCAAAATGGTTGCCACGCTTGCCAGTCCCTGCCGGGTGAGTGACGGAGTTCCACCCCCAATAATTTCCTTGATGAAAGCCAGTGTAGGCGTAAAGTTTCTGTAACGTATACGTATATTTCCTCCTCTGCGCCCCATATATAGCAAAAGGATGAAACTACATATCTGGCTGACTACTGTGGCCAGTGCGGCACCGGATATGCCCATATCGCATACAAAAATCAGGATAGGATCGAGCACTACGTTGATGACCGCCCCGCTCACAATCCCCACCATGGCATACGCCGCATTACCTTGAAAACGTATTTGGTTATTCAGCACCAATGAGGCGGTCATAAAAGGAGTACCCAGCAGAATGATTCCCAAATAGCGCTCCGTATACGGAAGAATAGTAGGCGTCGACCCCAAAGCAAGGGAAAGCGGTGTAAGGAACAGCAATCCCAGCACAGCCAGAGCCGCTCCGATAAACAAGGCAAAAAAGAAGCCGGTGGATGCCATCTTCTCGGCACTCTCCGTTTCCTGCGCCCCCAACTTACGGGAGATGTAGTTCCCCGAACCATGACCGAAGAAGAATCCCACAGCCTGGATAATGGACATCACAGAAAACACGATACCTACGGCAGCCGTAGACTGGGTATTTATTTTACCCACAAAATAGGTATCTGCCATGTTGTAGAAGGACGTCACCAGCATGCTGATGATGGTCGGCACAGCCAATGACGTAATCAGCCGGGGGACCGGAGTCGTCGTTAAGTGGACATAATTATCCTTTGCAGAATGGTGCATCATAGGGAATGGAATGACAAGACTATTTGCAGCAATTCCTCAATGGAGTACACCGTTACCGGCTCCTTGCCCGGTCGATGGAATACGAAGCTACCGTCTCCCTTCAAATCTCCGGTTTCGATATAAATCTCCGATTCAACATTCCGGTTTGCCAGAATCCCGTTTCTCTGGAGTGCCTTGCGCACCATGGCATACTTCTGCCCGTGACCCGCCAAGCGTATCTGGGAGGTATATTCATTGGCTACCCTGAACAGTCCCGTTTCCAAATCAAAGGCAATACCCTTACGGGCAAAGAAGTTGCTCAGGCTGCCGTTCAACGAAAGGTCCTCGGGCGTACCGATAGTTACGCCGTTCACCTTGTCCATCAGCCATATTTTGTCCGCTATCTGCAGGGCCAGTTCCAGGTCGTGAGTAGAAAGGAAAATCGTCTTGTCCGTTTGCCGGCTGAGCTGGTGAAGCAGTTGCATCATCTCTACTTTACTGGGAAAATCAAGGAAAGCTGTCGGTTCATCCAGATAGATGACGGGAGTTTCCTGGGCGAGCGCCTTGGCTATCATCACCTTCTGCCGTTCACCGTCACTCAGCGTATGCACCATGCGGTGTGCCAGATGGGGAATGCCTACCAGGGCGATGGATTTGTCCACCACCTGTCTCTTATACACATCTCCGAGCCCACGAGACGGAGCTACATCTCGT
>ENA-OZRQ01000291-OZRQ01000291.1-human-gut-metagenome-genome-assembly--contig:-NODE-291-length-16806-cov-8.037669_pt1 | contig 16806 bp, 17 predicted proteins | sample MGYA00243269_ERZ653945 | MGnify/ENA primary metagenome ERZ653945 (study PRJEB26926, sample SAMN06164648) | human gut metagenome | biome: ENVO:00009003; feature: ENVO:2100002; material: ENVO:00002003...
TTTTCATTACTCACGGTTCTAATTTGTTCGACAAATTCGCCATAGGCATTTTGCAATTCTTCGTTATTAACTTCCTGCGAGGCTTCAGACAATAGTCCAAATATCCTCATTTGTAATAAATCATTCATAAGCATAGTCTTTGCACCTGTTGTTTTCAATTATTAAATGTCTATATTCTAATGAAAAGATAGACTACTGAAATGACAAAAGCTCTGATATTTCAAATCTTTCGTTTAGCTTGATTGTTTGTTTCTTGTGAGTTCATTTTACTAATAGATGTCTGCCTAAAACAATGTACCAGATAAACCTATGAATTGTAAATTTGGTAAGATATATTCCTTACGTTGTATCTACGATACGAAGTAACAAAAAAGTTATAGCAACAAAAAAGTTATTTGACCACTGGCCTATTTAGACTGACGACTGGTAGGTGTGATGTCGGGCTAAAGGACTATCTTTGTAGCAATTAAACAGAATAAATATGAAGAATAGCTTTTTAACACATTATAATCTATACACAGGATTAATCTGGATTGTATTATTGGTAGCACTATGGATGCAATTTTCATCAAGAGCCCCCATTTTAGAAGCCTTTCTATTTGCTCTGTGCATTGTATCATGCGCTTTTGTTATATGCACATATATTACTCGTGTCTTTACTCCTAAAGTCTTGGCAAACAATAAATGGAAAACATTTGTGCTTCAATTCATTGTGGCAACAATGGTTCTTTCCTTGTTGCTTGCATTAGTTACTGAAGGCTTTTATCTACTTGAGAAGAATGCTATATTTGAGACTTCCTCTTTAATTTCAGATATTCATGATCCGTTCCTTATTGGAGTATTAAATATGATGCCTACCTCATTGATGGCGATGGCTGGTTTCTGTGGTATCGAGTTATTTAGGGTTCATACAGTATTAGAAAAAGAAAGGCTTCAAGACCAGTTGAGCTTTTTGAGAAGTCAAATAAATCCCCATCTTACATTCAATGTACTGAACCATATTCATATACTTATGAGAAAGAATGTAGAATTAGCGGATGAACTACTATTGAGGTTCTCTGATATTTTGCGCTATCAACTATATGAGTGTAATAATGAATTAGTCCTGTTAGAATCAGAATTGAAGTATATTAAAGATATTGTTGAAATTGAAAAAATGAGATGGGGAGATGAATTAGAAGTAAACACAAATTGGATGGTAGACAATAATATGATACCTATACGTCCATTAATTCTTATTTCATTTATAGAAAACGCCTTTAAGCACGTATCTCGTTTACCTGATAAAAAAGGGTTCGTAAACATTGACTTCGTTCAAAATAAGAACTCCATTTCTTTGCAAGTTATAAACTCCAAATCAGTAATTTCCCCTCGGAAAAATAGCAATTCAGGATTAGGATTGGTAAATACAAAAAAACGTCTGGAGATATTATATTCAAATAGTTACAAATTGGATATTAAAGAAACTGAGAATATTTATCAAATAGACCTTCAAATCAATTTAGTATAAGATATATGATGGAAGTAGTAGCACAGCAGTCCGACAATTCAATATTTTTGAGATGCCTTGTGGTTGATGATGAACCTATGGCACGTGAAGGGATGATTGATTTAATATCCAAAGTTGAGTTTCTTCAACTGTCAGGAGTTTGTGCTTCTGCAATGGAAGCAATGCAGTTTATGAACAATCATCCTATTGATTTAATTTTTCTTGATATAAATATGCCCTACTTGTCGGGATTAGATTTTTTAGAATCATTGGATAATGCACCATTAGTTATACTAACAACTGCATATCCTCAATATGCATTGGATGGTTATCGTTTCCAAATTGTAGATTATCTTTTAAAACCTATTGGGTTTAAAAGATTCTATCAGGCTGTAGTCAATGCGCAACAGACTTTCCGATTACATGAATTAGCAAAGAGAGAGGGTAGAGAGAAAAAGCAATCTTATCTTTTCATTAAACAAGGAGATGCATATCAGAAAATAGTTTGGGAAGATATTTTATATATTGAAGGTATGCAGAATTATGTAAAGATTCACTTTCGTCAAGAGGTAAAAATCGTTCTTCAAACAATTACTTCTTTGGAAGAAATGCTACCTAAAGACTGCTTTTTTAGAATACACAAGTCGTTCCTAATTAATGTAAATCAGATTGATTCAATTGAGGGTGGAAGAGTTTATATTGCTAAAAATGAGCTTCCTATATCAAGGCATCGAAAAAATGATTTATTAAATACTATCGTCTATAAGAATCTTCTTAACCGAAAATAGATTAAGCCTATTCTTTGAATATCTGAATAGGCTTAATAATTAAATTGACGTTTTAGCTATTGACCTTACAACCTCTACAAATCGTTCGGGTTCTTCAATGTTAGGTGAATGGGCAGATTCATTAAAAGTAAAGAACATTTTCTTCGGAGCGTTGATTGAATCCAGATACTTTCTTGCCAGTTTATAAGAAACTTGGTAGTCATACTTACCCTGAATGATATAGACTGGTATGTCAAATTTAGTAGATGTTTGGAAAAGATTATCTTCTGTCATTTCAGGAAATTTATTGAGTGAAAGCATTACTCCTTTCAGATAGTTCAGTTTCTCACCCAATGTATAACCACGATAATAAAATAAGTCTGCTGCAAAATCACACATAGATATATTCTTGTGTGTGGTTCCCACACCATATTTGTTCATGGCAGTAGTACGGACTTTCAATAAGTATTCATTTGATGGGAAATCGCTACTATTTTTATCGTATGTAGCAAAGTCTTTTACAGTCTCCATGTCTTTTGCTTTGTATGCCTCCGAGATAAGATAATCGTATGCTAAACGTTCAGATTCTAATTGGTGGCATATCTGACCGATACCAATGTATGCGTGATATAACTTTGGGTATTTCTCAATGGTTTTGATGCCAAGATATGAACCCCATGAGTGCCCCATCAGAAATATTTTATCAACACCGTACCAATTACAGAGCGAATCAGTTATCTGCCGAGTGTCTTCTACAAGTTGTGAGGTAGTTAATGTTTCAGGATCAGTGTCGGGGCTAAACGTCATGCCTGCCCCACGTTGTTCCCAATAGCAAACGGTAAAGTACTTTTCCAACTTTGTGTTTTTAATTATAGCTAATTCAGGACTTCCCGGACCTCCATGTAGAAATAGGATCACCGGATTTTTTTCATCCTCACCACGGATAAAATAACCTTGTTTGATACCTCCGATTTTCACCCAGCCTTTCTTAGCTATCTTTGTACCTCCTTCTGGAATATTTCCACTGAATATCCATATAGATAACAGAAATAGTACAATTAATCCTACTATGATGCCTATTATCCAAAATACTATTTTCAAAATCTTCTTTTTCATATACTTCTAAGCAAATTCAAGTTTTAAGTGCTTTCAATTTATTATCAAGCAAATAACTAAAATCCATAATTATACCCTATAGAAAAATATGCAGCCGTTTTAAAGGAAGGATCATACTCTCTACCAAACCATCTGAAATAGTCCTTAATACTTCTATTTACAACAACAGCATCTCTATACCAATTACCGCCTCCTGTTATTTGAATTATAGATGCTTTGCCTAATCGGAAATCAGCTTGTAGTCCAGATTTCATTGATACTGTACCAAATATTTTTGATTTGCCATCAATATTCATCACAGATGACATTCCATCAAGTTCAAAACCAATTAGACGTAATCTGATTTTATTATTCAGGTTTACAGCCCCGGAAATTTCCATATTTTCAAGCATATTCACTTTTAATTCATATTTACCGTCTATCCTCCAATTAATATACCCCATTGGTAGTCCTATTGGTGTTCCATAACTATTGGTTAAGCCAACGCCAATACCAACATCAAGATTGCTTAAAACATGATATATAAATAATGCACCTCCATTGCCTAAAATACTTTTTGCTGATATTTGTGAAGGTTTGGAGTAAATGCCACCTCCCAATATAGCCAATAGTGACCACCTTTCAGATAGTGGAGCTAAGAATGATAAACCCACTGATGTGTTTAATATCTCATCCGGATGTAAATCTGTGGGGATTTTATTGTTACCAAACAAACCATAGGCTGCATCAAAGGAAACAGCCCACATTTTAATTCTTCCATTCTCAAATCGCTTGTATTGTAAGGGAAGAGAAAAGCCTCCCTGCATCTTCATATAATCTCCAGAGCCACCAGTTTCAAAGTTATTCTCATCCTTAAACAAGGATGAAGTTCCATATTCCGTTTTAAAATAAACTTGTGCTTGAATATTGGACGAAATGCAAAATGCCACAAAAAGCAAGCTACTTAATAAGATTTTCATTATACTGTCTTTTATTGATTTGCTGCAAATTTCCTGAAAATAAATGGGGTACAGAAAATGATTTGACTACTGGCAGAGTTGGATTGACCAATGGCATTTCACAGGTTGCTACTTAACCTTCTTAGCATCTTAATTTAAAGAAACAGTGTTTTAATAAAGTTATCGAAAAGCCATATTATTTGCAATGAGTTATTTAAAGCAATGGAAAATACAGTATACTAAAGCGGTTCACTCGTTTCTATATCACTACCCATTGTTTTTTATTTTTTTTCATAATCACCTATTAATCAGCAGATAAAACAAAATCCTCTACTGTTTAGAAGCTAAACTCAAAGAATACATTTTTTCCGAAACGGATTAATAACATTAACTCTATTAGTGTAGCATCCAGTCTGTGCAAGTCTTAAGTTGAAAATACAACCCGGAGCGTAGCGTAGGTGTGGAGATTTTCAGCTTAACCCTTTAGGGCTTGGACTTGAACGGACTGGATGCGGAGCTTACCTTTGTTAATGTTTTAGTCTGCTTTGGAAAAGACGATCAAACTATCCCCTCTTTATCCTCTGGAAATATTTCATTTACTTTCTTCCAGTGAGGAAATTTCTTGTGCGCAACTTCGGAAGTAATATCACTTTCAGCAACTTGGTACTTACCACTTACTTTCGTAAATAACTGTTTCATGTCCTCATTTACTTTCTGATCGGTAATTTTCGCATAAATCTGAGTTGTTTGAATAGATCTGTGTCCCATCAGTTTACAAACGGTTTCTATCGGTACACCTTGCGAAACTCCCATCAGCGTTCCGTATGTATGCCGGCTCATGTGATAGGTTAAATCACGGTCAATTCCGCATATTTTGGCAAGCCCTTTCATGTTTACCGAAAGACTGGGACGATTAATCATATTGAATATTTTATCACTCTTACGTTCTTTCTCGTATTTCTTTATAATACCTAATGGAATGCTTAAAAGTTTAATACTGCATACCGTTCCTGTTTTCTGACGGGGGATTTTAATCCATGTACTACCGTCTTGACCTTCTATTAAGTTGCTGGTAGATAAAGCACACATATCTGCATAAGATAATCCGGTAAAACTCGAAAAGACAAACCAATCCCTTGTGCGACTATACCTATAAGATTCTATCGGAGTGGTGAGCATTTTCTGAAATTCGTCTTCCGTCAAATGCCTATATAATCTTATCGGTGTTTCCGCTACAAAGTTGATAAACGGGTTACGCTTTAGAGTCCCCTGATTGGTAGCTCGTCTTATCATTTTCTTCAAGATAATAATGTGATTCATAACGGTATGTGCTGTCATTCTCTTTTCCACTCTTAGATAGAAGTCATAGTCATTGATAAACTTATGGTTTAGACTGATTAACGCCACATCATTTGCTTGATAGTGAGATTGAATGAAATTTGAAAGATGTTTATACACCAATAAATAGAGATAATAGGTAGAATAAACACGGGTTACACCAACACGTTTTTCAAATTCCTCATTGTGTTCCTGAAAGAGTTGTAATAGATTTGTTGCTTTTTCTCCGATGCCATTTAAGGCATTCTTCACCCTTTCGGCTGTTACATATCCCTCTATTTCTACAATTTGGGAGTAATGTCCTTTCACTTGCTCCTCTAAACGATCAAGAGTTTTATTTATCTGTGCCAACTCTTTTCTTTCTTTTTTCGCCCGTCCTTTCTTGGTGTCCCAATCAGAGGGAGAAAGATTTATCTTTGTGCTAAACTGTACGGATTTAGCATCTATAGTGATGCGCCCAATAATCGGACAAGTTCCGTCTTTACGGGGCTTTGATGTATTAAGATAAAATAATGTCGCAAACGTGCTTCGTTTGATTGATGTCTTTGTTTCCATAATGATAATTATATTAATGATGTTTTTTATTCTATACCGACTAACCGAAATTTATCTTTAATTCGCATCTCTAGTTTGTCGGTATCTTCCGATATTTTATTGTTATTTATTTTTGCATAGACTTGTGTCGAACGTAAATCACGATGCCCTAACATACGGCTGACTGTTTCTATTGGTACTCCTTGCGAGAGGCAAATTTCGGTTGAAAATGTATGCCGCCCGGCATGAAAGACTAAGCGACGTTCAATCTTGCAAATCTTGGCAATAACTTTCAGGTTCGTATTTAGTTTGCCACAACTAAGCATTGGAAGCAATTTCCCATTGGAAGCCAATCCTTTATATTTTTCTATGATTTGGAGTGGAAGTTCCATTAATGGGATTTCACATGGTGTTCCAGTTTTCTGTCGGGTGGTTTTTATCCATAACACACCATCCGAAGCTCTTACAATATTATCTTCTGTCAAGTTGCATATATCTCTATATGCCAATCCCGTAAAAACTGAAAATAAAAACATATCACGGGTTAAATATCTGCAAGGGTGATCTAGTGGCGTGGTGATTATTCTATTCAGTTCTTCACGGGTGAGATACTTTTGTACTGGCTTTGCTCTCACTGGTGCATATCCTTCAAACGGATCACGGCTTATAATACATTCACCAATGGCATACTTTATCATTCTGCGTAAATGAGAAACGATTCCAATAATGGTATTAGGTTTTCTTTTCAATTCGATTCGCAAATAATAGTCATACCTTTCAATAAATGAAAAATCAAGTTGTGTAAATGGCACATCTGATAGCTTATATTTCAATGACATAAAGCGTTTAAGATGCAGCAAAGAAAATTCATATTGCCGATAAGTAGACAACTCACGGTTTACACCAACCCGTTTTTTAAATTCTTCGTTATAATGTGTAAAGAACTTGATTAATGTTTCCTGCTCGGAAGCAATACCTTGAAATGTGTTTTTCAGATTGCTAGCAGTGATTTCGATTCCATGTTCCTGTAGTTTCCGGAAACTGGCATTTATAGCTACATTGATTTTATCCAATGCCTCATTCGTTTCTATAGCATGTTTGCTCTTTCCTATTACTCGTCCTGAAACAACATCCCAAAGTGATGCTTTAGCGGTAATCTTTGCGCTGAACTGTGAAACGTCCTTTCCAATGGTAATTTTGCCAATTATAGGACATTCACCGTTTTTCTTTTCATTGGTTTTTCTTAAGTAGAAATGTACTTTTAAATCTGTTTTCATATCTCTATTTATTAAGTTGATAAAGTTACTTGTAACAGAGTTATTTGAAATGATGCAAGTTGTTGCCGAATAGACCGTTTAATGGTCTTATGAGGACAGCGAAAAAAGCAATGTAGTTCTATAAGCAAAGTTGCGTTCTAATTTCCTGTATTACTGTTTGTTGCTTACTTCAAAAAGGGTAACGGATAAGCAACGGAACTACTGCCTCAATATGCTTTTTTCTACTTTTTCAATGGTAGACAGCTACAGACAGCAAACGACATAAAATACTGATTATATACGGTTTACTTCATATTACTATTAATTACCCTTTTCTTTTAGATTCATGCCACAAGCATTTGCCTTGCAAATGGCGTAAGTATGGAGAATGTTGCTAAGATGTTAGGTCATGCAGATACAAGCGTAACAAAACACTATGCACGGGTACTGGATCAGAATATTTTCAAGGATATGCAAAAAGTAAATAGCTGCCTGTCGGAATTGGCTATATAATAAAGATAGTAGCTAATATTGAAAAAGGATTGGGAAGAATGAATTTCATTTTCTCAATCCTTTTCTTTTATAGTAAGTTTTCCAGAACTCAATATGAAGCATTGACAAAGATAAGTTCCGTATTTAGCCTGTTCAAGTCCGAGCCTTCGGTTTAGATGAAAATCTTCCTCTCACTATGTTCGAGCGTATTTTCATCTAAAGACTTGCACAGACTAAATACTTCACTGGGAAAGTCAATGATTCAAACTAAATTCCGAAAAACAATGTTTTGGGCTTGGCAGGTTACTCTTTCCAACTTTCAAAGTAGTGCTTTTGGAGCAGTTTATCAATATCACTTTGACGGTAGATGATTTTACCTTTTATCTGGATAAAGGGGATTAATCCTGTATCTCTCCACTCTTGCAGGGTTCGCAAACTGACATTCAGTTTCTTGGAAACTTCATTATTAGAAAGAAAGCGTTCCCCGTTCAGGTGGGGCTTGTAATGCTTGACTATAGACTCAATGCCGTTCAGCATCGAATCAAGCGAAGAAATAAATTCTTTGACTTGTGGGGTATCTTTATTTATTAATTCCATGATTGAAAGATTGTTTTATTAAAATCTTGATTTCAAGATGGCTAGATAGCTGACTAGTTACGCAGATAGTCACCCAAAGATGAAATGTTAAGTATATCTTTTGCCAGATCATAATCTACATAGAGCCGTTTGGATCCAGCAATAATAAAATACTGGCTACCATCTTGCTGTATCTCATAAGTAGCGGGTGAAGCCTGTTTAGTGGTTTCCGATACATATATAATAGAAAGAAGGTACTCTTTATCGCTCCGATAAATGATTATCGTAGGATTCAGATTTATGCTTTCCCATGTGCCGACAATGGAAAACAGGTTGAAAGTCGGATAATCTTCTTTAGTCCTTTTCATAAGGCATGATTTGTTTGGGTGATTGATTCTGTGTTTCGCTATCTGCAATAATTCTTTCAATATCGGAAGACTTATAATAAATCTTGCTCCCTATTTGAGAATAAGCCAGCCGCCCACTACTTCGGTAATATTGTAGCGTTCGTTTGCTAAAGCCCAACAACAGGCATACTTCCTGACTATCCAGCCAGTTTTCTACTTTCTGGGTATGAATGCTGCACAAACTTTCTATTCGTTTGGCAAACTCGGTGAACCGCTCGCAGACATACGAAAAGGTTCTCTTTTCAATGGTTACTACTTCCATATTTCTAATTTTAAATGGTTTATAAAACGTGTTGATTCTATTTTCATCGGCAAATGAAAGAAGAATCAAGAGCCGTTTTCAAAACTGTCTGAAAGTGGTATATCCTGTCTATCTCTGGCTCAATTCATTTGGAATATACTCATAGGATATTCTTTTTTGAACGCATTTACATAGAAAGTCAAATGGAAATAGAGATACGAAAAGATTTATCGCTTATCTTTGCCACATGACTACCAATAAGATAACTCCCGAAGAATTATGGGCAAGACAGCAGATCAGCCCGCTGGATGTGGACTATGATTTGTGGAATGAACGCAGAGCATCTATACAGACATTCTCACAAATGAGCCAAAGTTGCATCTTTACGGTAGATGTTTTCAAAGAACGGTACGATTTTGCATCCGATAATTTTGCTACTATCTTCGGATATAACCCTACATGGATAAAGATGATTCGGAAGCAGGGGGATTTGTTAGAGGAACGGATTCACCCGGATGACCGGGCGCAACTCATCGAACACCAGATTGAACACGGGCAGTTCATCTATTCACTTCCGCAGGAACAAAGAAATGATTATCAGCAGATATTCCAGATTCGTATGCTGAATGCCCGGCAGGAATATGTGAATGTAATCAGTCGCCACCAAGTGATTCAGAAAGACAAAAATGGAAAGGCGTGGATGATTATGGGAGTGATGGATCTTTCACCCGATCAAACACCTATGGAGCGAATCAAACGGACGGTTATAAATCGGAAGACGGGTGAGATACTTGCATCGGCAGTTGTTCCGGCAGACCAACAATTAACCAAGCGAGAAAAGGAAATACTTTTATTAATCCGGCAAGGCTTTTTGAGCAAGGAGATTGCTTATAAACTGAACCTAAGTATTTACACGGTGAACAATCACCGCAAGAATATATTGGCAAAACTGAATGTCGATAATGTGATCGAAGCCATTAACCGGGCAGAAATTTTCGGTATTCTCTATTGATTACGGCAACCAATCCAAACTATTTGTCAGCGGATTGGTTTTTCTCCATTGTTCCAGTTCTTCATAATTGCGGACTCCACCCACGAAAACAGCATGATAGATTTCTATGCCGGGAATCTGTACCCCGTCTGGCACATCGAATTTAATTTGAAGGATGGTTTGCTTGATTTCAGGAGTAAGTCGGTTTGTTATGGCAGCAGTTACTTTTTCAACCACACCATCATATTTTGAGCCTTTACGAATATGAATCATGTCGAACTTCCACGTGTTCCTATCCTCATCTTCGTAGAGGACGTGCCATTCGATGCACTCTTCTTCTGTCTGAATCAGATTCTTAAATTGGATTTCCTTTAAAGAGAGCCGTTCGGCAAGTTCCTGCATCACAGAAAAGCTGGCTGCAATATCCAATGTATCGGTATAGATATGTAGGTCTATATCCCTACTCTTTGCCAACAGACCGGATTTGAGCGAGCCTACCAGATGAACGGTTGCCCCAATACGCTCCCATGCCGGGATAATACCGGTATGTTCCAGTATTTTCCAAGCGGTTTGCTGATTATGCAGGGCAAGTTCAAGAATATCCATGTCGTTCATTTTGAGCGTGCAAAGATACAAAACTTATGGATATATAGCTATAAATAGCCATTTCCTATCCTATTGGATTGCAGTAATTTTGCACACCGTTTTGACTCTATTTTCATCCTTTAGCAATAAATCACTATGGTATTCAATCAAACAGAGAAGCAAGAAAGAAGCTATTTGCAGCAAATAATCAATCGTCTGAAGCAGATAATCAGCCATACCGATGTATCCATGAAAGACCATGTAGATACATTGGCGGAGTACAAAGACTACCTTTGGAATAATAAAGATATTGATCCGCATGAGATACGTTCCATGCGTGAAAGCATCTTGAATCATTTTGCCATAGGCGAAAGTGTAATTGACAAACGCCGACGGCTTGCCAAAATAGTGGATATTCCCTACTTCGGACGAATCGACTTTCAAGAGAAGAGCGAGAGCCATCCGATAATCCCTGTTTATATCGGCATTCATACCTTTCACGACACTGAAAGTCGGACAACCGTAATTTACGATTGGCGGGCGCCTATTTCGAGTATGTTCTACGATTACGAATTGGGTGAAGCATCTTATCAATCCCCATCGGGAGAGATAAAAGGGAATATTTCATTGAAACGGCAATACCGGATTCGGGCTGGAAAGATGGAATTCATGATCGAAAGTGCGCTGACCGTTCACGATGATATTCTGCAAAAGGAACTGAGTTCTAATGCGGATGATAAAATGAAGAACATCGTTGCCACCATCCAGCGAGAACAAAACCGGATTATCCGTAATGAGGAAGCCCGAACGCTCATCATTCAGGGTGTGGCAGGTTCGGGCAAAACTTCTATTGCCCTACACCGCATCGCCTATTTGCTATATGCTTTTCAGGGTAATATCTCTTCAAAAGACATATTGATCGTTTCTCCGAACAAGGTGTTTGCCGATTACATTTCCAACGTCCTGCCCGAATTGGGGGAAGAAACCGTACCTGAATCCAGCATGGAACAGATACTTTCCGAAGTACTGAATCACAAATACAAATACCTTAGTTTTTTCGAACAAGTGAATGAATTGCTGACAAAACCAACACCGGACTTTATTGAGCGAATCGAATATAAATCCTCTTTCGATTTCATCGCCAGTCTGGATCGCTTTATTTTGCACATCGAAAACCACAACTTTAGAGCAGAGGATGTGAAGCTAACTAAACATATCACCGTCCCGGCTGAATTTATCGAAGAGCAATTCCACCGTTTCAACCGCTATCCCATGCGCCAGCGATTTGAGGCAATGACGGATTATATTCTCGATATGATGAAAGTACAGTACGCTTTCCCTGTGACGACTACCGAACGGAATTTCCTAAAGAAAGAGATTAAGCGAATGTTTGCCGGAAACAATGATCTGCAAGTCTATAAAGATTTCTTCGCATGGGCAGGTAAGCCGGAACTGTTTAAAATGCGGAAGAATCGCACACTTGAATATGCTGACTTAGCACCAATGGCGTATCTGCATATCGCTTTGGAAGGTGGTACAAAGAACTGTGTTAAACATTTGCTGGTAGATGAAATGCAAGATTATTCCCCAATCCAGTACAAGGTGATACAAAAACTATTCCCTTGCCGGAAAACGGTGTTGGGCGATGCCAGCCAGTCGGTCAATCCTTATGGCTCGTCTACTGCGGATATGATTCAGAAAGCTCTTGTCACAGGTGAAGTGATGAAGCTATGCAAAAGTTACCGATCTACTTGTGAGATCACTGATTTTGCACAGAAAATACGGACAAATACCGATCTTGAACCAGTCGCACGGCACGGAGAGAAACCACGAGTACTACAATATAATAATGAGAAAGAAGAGCTATCTTCCATCAAAGAATTAATTGCCACCTATCAGGCATCCGCCTACAAATCGCTGGGGATTGTCTGCAAAACCGAATCACAAGCCTGTGAGATGGCAGATAAATTGCAAATTCCTGATATTCATTTCCTATCGAACCAAAGTTCGGCTTTTGTGCAGGGTATTGTTATCACCTCTGCACACATGGCAAAGGGTTTGGAATTTGATGAGGTAATTATTCCACAGACAGACGATAAGAATTATCATTCAGAGATCGACCGGAGTATGTTATATGTGGCGGTAACGAGGGCAATGCACCGTTTAACGCTGACATATAGCGGAACAAAACACACGCCATTCATCTAAATTTTCGGCTTACTTTATTGTCATGCGGAGATTAACGCCTATATTTACCGCCATGCACACAGCAGTATTTCAAATTAATTTGCACCTGCATATAAAAGAAATCCATGAATTGACAGATTGAATTTCTTAATTTTTCATACATTTGCGCTATATCAACTAACAAATAGTATTCACTTCTTATGAAACTCTGTATATAGCTACGCTCCTGCGAATAGCCCCCTTCAAGAAAGCTATTCAGCTATTTGACAAATAACGGTTTATTTGCCACAGAGATTTTATATCCTTTTATTTATGAATTTACGAGCTGGCAGACCATGTTATACAGGTCTGTCTGTATCGTGCTATTTTGCAGTTGAGCAATGAATTATACATATAAACAAATATGGCTCATCAACTGTCCGGTCATGATGAGCATCTTAATGGAGCAGTTAATCAATATAACGGATGCTGTCTTTTTAGGTCACGTAGGCGAGGTGGAATTGGGAGCATCCGCTATTGCCGGAATTTATTATCTGGCGGTCTATATGCTGGGCTTCGGGTTTAGTATTGGACTTCAAGTGATGATTGCCCGCAGAAACGGGGAGCAGAATTATAAGGCAACCGGAAAGACTTTCTTTCAGGGGCTATTCTTTTTATCGGGATTAGCCGTCTTGCTTTGCCTGCTGATTCATGCCGTTTCTCCTTATTTGTTGAAACGATTAATTTCCTCATCGGAGATTTATCAAGCGGTAATCCGCTATTTGGACTGGCGCAGCTTTGGACTGTTATTCTCATTTCCTTTTCTGGCTATCCGGTCTTTCTTCGTTGGAATAACGCACACAAAAGCCTTGTCGTGGTCGGCTGTTACTGCGGTGGCGATTAATATCCCGCTGAACTACTTTTTAATATTTACACTGAAATTAGGTATTTCGGGAGCAGCCATCGCTTCATCTTTATCGGAAATGGGTTCTTTGATTGTGCTTTGTATCTACACAGGAGCCAAGATAGACAAAGAAAAATATGGCTTGAAACTTGTGTATGATGGACGGTTACTTATCAAAGTTCTTAATCTGTCTGTGTGGAGTATGCTTCATGCTTTTATCAGCGTAGCCCCTTGGTTTCTATTTTTCGTAGCAATCGAGCATTTAGGGAAAACGGAGTTAGCTATTTCCAATATCACCCGAAGCGTATCGGCAATCTTTTTCGTAATTGCCAATTCTTTTGCTGTCACTACGGGTTCATTAGTGAGTAATGCTATTGGAGCCGGAACGAGAAACGAGCTTTTCCCAATCTGTTACAAGATTCTGAAATTAGGCTATGCTGTTGGCTTCCCATTAGTAGTAGTTGCATTACTCTGTAATCGTTGGATTGTCAGTTTCTACACCGATAATGAACTATTGATAGAATTAGCATTTGCTCCTTTCGTGGTGATGCTATTGAATTACACGTTTGCACTACCCGGCTATGTATATCTTAATGCGGTCGGGGGAACGGGAAAAACCAAAATCACCTTTCTGTTCCAAGTGACAACCACCTGTGTCTATTTAATGTATCTCTACTGGTTGAGCTTCTGTATAGAAGCATCTTTAGCCCTCTACTTGACGGCAGAATATCTGTTTGTGATTCTGCTGGCACTGCAATCTATTATTTATCTGAAAAGTAAACACTATTAAAAACGAATCAAGTTATGATGACAAAAATATATCCACGCACCGGAGATAACCAAACAGTCTATCTGAATGCCGTGATTAAAGATCCTCAAATTGAGGTAGGCGATTATACCATTTACAATGATTTTATAGCTAATCCCTTGCTGTTTGAGAAGAACAATGTGCTTTATCATTATCCCATCCATCGGGAGAAGTTAATCATTGGCAAGTTCTGTTCTATTGCCTGTGGCACGAAGTTTCTGTTTAATTGTGCGAATCATACATTGAAATCTCTGTCTACCTATACCTTCCCTTTATTCTATGAAGAATGGGAATTGGAGAAGTCGAATATTACTACTGCATGGGACAATAAAGGCGATATTGTAATCGGCAATGATGTATGGATCGGCTACGAAGCTGTGATTATGGCAGGTGTTCATATCGGTGACGGAGCAATTATCGCCGCACGTGCAGTAGTGACCAAAGATGTTCCACCTTATACCATTGTGGGCGGTACTCCTGCCAAAGAAATACGAAAACGCTTTGACGCAGAGGTAATTCAACAATTACTCATGTTGAAATGGTGGGATTGGTCTACTGATGAAATACGTCAGTGTTTGCCATATATTGCAGAGGGAAAATTGAATGAATTACTAGCCATAATGAAAGAATAAAATATGAACTATATAAAGAAATCATTAACAAGGATTGATGCAGGTCGCAGTTCTTCTGCATAGCTACATTTCGCTATTTTAGAACTCATGCCAGTGAATTATATTTGTAAGAAGCAGGAATTTGAGGTTCAACATTTCTAAAATTGCGACCAATAAGGCTGAATACCCCCTGAATCATTCTGATTAGCAGAGGAACTACAAACAAAACAAGAAATCATTCAGCATACAAAGCAAATGCTTTGAATATATATAATTTATTCACAATTAAATTTTATGCCATATGAATGATTTATTGAGAACGAGGTTTTTCATCTTACTGGCTGATACCTCACAAGAAGTTATTAACACAGAAATGCAAGATGCTTATGAAGATTTTGTGAAGCAAATAGTAACAATTAGCAATTCGGAAGATTATACTCATATCTTCCGGATGCTTAATCTCACCCGTATTGAGATAGCCCCTTTAAAGGGGTTGTATCAAGATGGGCAGGGGGAAAAATGCGCTTAAAAATCTATACATTCATAAAGCATTATCCCTAATTGATGCAGAATTAGAGCTACTCAACCTGAAAATTACCCATCCCGAACAGTTTAATTCGCCTGTATCTACAGAGTTCAAGTCAGACCTGTATGTAATTCCTAAGTCTAAAGACTTGGGGATTATTGGTATTGCTGAAATTGTACTTGGTTTGTTTCTCCAAGGAGAGATTACCGGAAAGAATGGAAAACCTGTTTCAGAGGCTTGTTTAGCTCGTGGCTTTGAGCAGCTTTTCAATCTTAAATTCGGTAGTATCTATGATAAGATTGGTGAAGTGTTTACTCGTAAACCGTACAATCTTACTAAAACATTGGACGCTTTACGAAATGCTATTGGTAGAGAAGACCGTAAACGGAAGAATAAATAAAGATTAGAAAAGATGATTCTGCAAATTGTTTATTTATAGCAGTTTATAAACCATTTTTCGGGGAGTAGTTACCTACTCCTCTTTTTCTGCAATCTTGTTTTGCAGAACTTTGCTTCATCAATCGATTGAAAACAATAATGTTGAACTAAAAATTGAAGCAAAATGTATATAGACAACGAAAACTTCGAGAAGTGGATGGAGAAGCTATCCAAGAAACTCACCGAAATCGGGCAAGACTTGAAATCTCTTATCAATACTGATACTGTATTCGATGAAAACGAAAGGCTGTTGGATAATCAAGACTTAGCCTTTCTGTTGAAAGCATCTTTCAGAACCCTACAACGCTATCGAGCGAAAGGTGTACTTCCCTACTTTACCATCGGGCGAAAAACGTATTATAAAGCCAGCGATATCCGGGCTTTCGTTCGTGAATATGCCGATTCTCAAACCTACAAACAGTTTGAAAAAGCGAATCAGTTAGCGAATCAGCCCTGATAGCAAAAAGTAGCAGAGGAAAGAAGCCTATGTTCGGGCTATTCCTTTGTGCTGCCACCCCGATTTAGCACAAACTGCTTCATCTCTCGGTTCAGCCCGTTTCGCTAAATCGAGCAAGAGGGAACTGGACAAGTCCTGTTCTTCCCTCTTGCCCTGCGGGGCAAAG
>ENA-OZRQ01000317-OZRQ01000317.1-human-gut-metagenome-genome-assembly--contig:-NODE-317-length-15877-cov-5.568323_pt1 | contig 15877 bp, 9 predicted proteins | sample MGYA00243269_ERZ653945 | MGnify/ENA primary metagenome ERZ653945 (study PRJEB26926, sample SAMN06164648) | human gut metagenome | biome: ENVO:00009003; feature: ENVO:2100002; material: ENVO:00002003...
TACGAGATGTAGCTCCGTCTCGTGGGCTCGGAGATGTGTATAAGAGACAGGCGTTCAACACCGCTTTTGCACAAGACGGCGTTCTGTTTTATGTTCCTAAGAACGTGGTGGTAGAGAAACCTATTCAGCTGGTGAATATCCTGCGTGGTGACGTCAATTTTATGGTGAACCGCCGTGTGCTGATTATTCTGGAGGAGGGTGCACAAGCCCGCTTGTTGGTGTGTGATCATGCGATGGACGGCGTGAACTTCCTGGCAACGCAGGTGATAGAAATCTTTGCCGGTGAGAATGCCATTTTCGATTTTTATGAACTCGAAGAGACACACACCAGTACGGTACGTATCAGCAATATGTATGTAAAGCAGGAAGCCAATAGTAATGTATTGCTGAATGGTATGACCTTGCACAACGGAACTACACGGAATACAACCCGTGTGACGCTTGTCGGTGAACATGCGGAGCTGAATCTGTGCGGTATGGCCATTGCAGACAAGAATCAGCATGTGGACAATCATACGACAATCGACCATGCCGTGCCCAACTGTACCAGCAATGAGCTTTATAAGTATGTCCTTGACGAGCAGGCTGTAGGTGCCTTTGCCGGTCTGGTTTTAGTGCGCCCTGACGCACAGCACACCAGTTCGCAACAGACCAACCGCAATCTTTGTGCCACCCGAGATGCACATATGTACACCCAGCCTCAGCTGGAGATTTATGCAGATGACGTGAAGTGCAGTCACGGCGCTACGGTGGGGCAGCTCGATGAAAGCGCTCTCTTCTATATGCGGCAGCGTGGTATCCCGGTGCGCGAGGCGCGCCTGTTGCTGATGTTCGCTTTTGTCAACGAAGTTATCGACACCATCCGTTTGGATGCTTTGAAAGACCGTCTGCATCTGCTGGTAGAGAAGCGTTTCCGGGGGGAACTGAACAAATGCCAGGGGTGCGCCATCTGCAAGTGATAGCTTATAATTTCGATTCATTATGAACAACGATATAAATAAGAGTAGTATCTTGGCTCCCCTCCCTATGGGAGAGGGGCTGGGGGAGAGGCTTCGAGCTGATTTCCCTATCCTTTCCCGTGAGGTATATGGCAAGCCGTTGGTCTATCTGGACAACGGCGCGACTACGCAGAAACCTCGCCAGGTAGTAAATGCCATTACGGACGAATATTATTCGGTGAATGCCAATGTGCATCGCGGAGTGCACTTCCTGTCGCAGCAGGCTACAGAGCTGCACGAGGCCTCGCGTGAGACGGTGAGACGTTTCATCAATGCTCGCAGCACGAATGAGATTGTCTTCACCCGTGGTACGACGGAGAGTATCAACCTGCTTGTCTCCAGCTTTGGTGAGGAATTTATGCAGGAGGGGGATGAGGTGATTCTTTCTGTGATGGAACACCATAGCAACATTGTTCCCTGGCAGCTGCTTGCCGCCAAGCGTGGAATTACCATCAAGGTGATTCCGATGAATGACAAGGGCGAACTCTTATTGGACGAATATAGGCAGTTGTTCTCCGAACGTACCAGGATTGTCAGTGTGGCGCATGTTTCCAATGTGCTGGGTACGGTCAATCCCGTCAAGGAGATGATTGCTTTTGCCCATGAGCAGGGTGTTCCGGTGCTTGTGGACGGTGCCCAGTCCATTCCCCACATGCCGGTAGATGTGCAGGATCTGGATGCCGATTTCTTCGTTTTCTCTGCGCACAAGGTGTATGGTCCTACGGGGGTAGGGGTGCTTTATGGTAAAGAGGAGTGGCTGGATAGAATACCTCCCTATCAGGGCGGTGGAGAGATGATTCAGCATGTATCTTTTGAAAAGACTACCTTCAATGAATTGCCCTTCAAGTTTGAAGCCGGTACGCCGGATTATATCGGTACTACCGGACTTGCCAAAGCTTTGGACTACGTTTCGCTGGTTGGGATGGACAAGATTGCCGCCTATGAACACGAATTGACCCAGTATGCCATGCAACGGCTGAAAGAGATTCCCGGTATGCGTATCTTCGGCGAGGCAGAAGACAAGGGTAGTGTCATATCGTTTCTGGTAGGTGATATCCATCATTTTGATATGGGTACATTGCTCGACCGTCTTGGCATTGCCGTACGCACGGGACATCACTGTGCCCAACCATTGATGCAGCGTCTTGGCATCGAAGGAACAGTGCGTGCATCTTTCGGGCTTTACAATACCCGGGAGGAGATAGATGTGCTGGTGGCAGGTATAGTTCGTGTCAGCCGGATGTTCTGACCAAAGCAAAGCTTTGCAACCTTTCTTTCATTCCTTGCGTCTAATATGTCAACAACTAAAAAAATGAATTATGTTAGTAACAACAACCCCGACTATTGAGGGTGGACGTATCACCCGCTATTATGGCATCGTTTCCGGTGAAACGATTATCGGTGCCAATGTATTCCGCGATTTCTTTGCCAGCATCCGCGACGTGGTGGGTGGGCGAAGTGGCTCTTATGAAGAAGTGCTGCGCGAAGCTAAAGATATAGCCTTGTGCGAGATGCAAGAACATGCCCGTGCTATGGGTGCCAATGCCGTGATTGGTGTAGACTTGGACTATGAAACGGTAGGAGGCAGTGGCAGCATGTTGATGGTTACGGCATGCGGTACGGCTGTAACGGTGGAATAAGTTCGCTCTACTATATTACAACATAGGAAGATATAAGAAATGGCAACCCTGTGAATGGTTGCCATTTTCTTTATAAGGAGTATCTTTTATCGGTTATTTGTACCAATCCTTATAATCTGTTCCATTGGAATTGACCCAATCCATAAAATGTTCAAAGCTCTTGTCTATCGGGTGGGTTTCAGGAGTATTGAAGTTTGTGGCTCCACTTAGATGAATGGCAAAAGGATAGTTGCCATTGGCTACATAATAGCTTGTCGGTACAGAGGACAAATCCTCTTCGGTATGGAATAGAGCCATGTCTGCCTTTTCAGTAGGAGGATAGTTGACCAAATGCACTTCGATGCGTGATTCTTTCAATTCGTCATGTACCATGATGAATGGATTATAAGGGGGAATTCCAAGCGTTTCGTGTGATAGTGGAGTCTTGAAGGTGTTCTTTATCTTATATGTAGCGGTTTTTGTATTTCTCTCTGTTACATCGAGCGCACTTAGAAATACATTGACGGTAGCTTTGGAAAGGTCTGTATCCAGTCCTTGTCCGTTGAAAGTTGTGGGGGCTTCCAATATTTCAGTTGACATATTGCTGCGTTCTGTATTCAGTTGGTAAGCGAAACCATTTTTGAAAGTGGCACCGGACCAAAGCAACTCATAGGTGTCTTCTGTAGAAAGGACCTGATTGGCATCATTGAAGTTCAATACGGACTGGTATTTTACAATAACATCATTCAAGTCATAGTCACCCTTTCTGGGCCAATTATCTTCGAAAGCGATGATTCCTTTGTATTCCAGACTGTATTTCTTATCCTCGTTGCCACCGTCAGGTTTGATATCAGGAATATCCGGATTGATGATGGCTTCGATGGGGTTGGACCATACGTTGAATTGTATATCATTATAGTCTTGGTCTGTCCAATCTTCAAAGGACAATACGACAAAATCATCGATGCGGAATGCAGCTGTATGTGTACGGCCGTCCCCATTCAGCTTTGTAGTAGAGTAGAAAGGCTTATTGTTTCCGCCATAGAAGCTGTCATTCAATAGGAACCATCCGATTTTTACTCCATTGGGAAATACGGTGCCTTGGTCCACTCCGTCGGGGTCTATGTAATGAAGCTTTACACTTTCACCGCCTTGTAGTCCGGAAGCCTTTTTATTATAATAATTATCCATCAGAGTGTTTGGAAAAACAATGCATTTGGGGGCTTTTTTAATTTCACTTAAAGATGCGTCTGCCCTATAGCAATAATAGCCAAAGGCGCTCGCTGCACCGCTGGTTCCTCCAATTATCCGGATGGATACTTCCGCATTGCGCCCTTCCGGATCATTGATTTCAAAATCTATGGCTTGTCGGTATTGCTTAGGGCATGTGCCTCCTTCCTTCAAGGTCGTATTGATGATTGTCAATACATCACCGGGAATTGTGATTTTGTTGTCTGTGTCTAAATAATGAGGATATCCTTTGGAGCTCCATGTTCCTAATACATGGTATCCTTTGGGTGCCTGCCATCCCTCCGCCCGTGTTTGCGGATTATCATCGGTGGAATCCCATTTGATGTCGGCAGTAATGGCATCTCCTGCAATAACTGTTTTGAAGAGGGTGGGGACCCCTATATAAGAAGTATAGATATATGCTTCGTCCCCATGGTCCGAATTGATGATTTCCTTGCCGCTATATGCACCGTTACCGTCTGTCATGCGTCTGATGACCGGTTCCAGGTCTGTGCGTTTTATAATCTGGCCATCTTTGTCAATCGTGAACGGGTCTTCAAGATAGATTTCAAAAAGTACTTTATAGCCTTCGGGGACATCATACTTTACGTTTACTTGGATGGAAGATGTCGTAGAAAAATCAAAAGAGTTGGGAGTCTTCTCATCGTCTTTTCCATTATCGGGATTGTAGACGTCATGTTCGCATCCTATGGATAGGAATGCCAGCATAATGCTGCATAATGTCAAAGCCAGCATCTTGCATGTCAGGTTAGAATAGATTGGTTTCATAATGCCTTTGTTTTTAGCTTGTTTACTTGTTGCAAAGGTATTATAAAAGTTGTAATATATATCTATATGTGCTCTATTCTTCTCATTAAATACAAAAAATAGGTAAAAAAGGGTACTGCTTGTTGTTTTATTCGCCAGTATAAATACATGCTTGCTTGGATTTCTTTTCTTTTTCATTTGCTTATTTCGTTTCAAATCAATATTTTTAGGCTTTCGTTCAACCTTTTAATACGAATAAATGCTATGGACCAAATCCTATTCTGGCTGGTTCCAGCCGCTTCTATTATGGCACTTTGTTTTGCCTGGTATTTCCATCGTCAGATGATGAAAGAGAGTGAGGGTACGCCTCAGATGATTAAGATTGCCGCTGCTGTGCGCAAAGGTGCTATGTCTTACCTTCGCCAACAATACAAGATTGTGGGCTGGGTATTTCTGGGGCTGGTTATCCTTTTCTCCATTATGGCATACGGTTTCGGAGTGCAGAACTCCTGGGTGCCGATTGCTTTCCTTACCGGAGGATTCTTTTCCGGACTTTCCGGCTTTTTGGGTATGAAGACGGCCACCTACGCATCGGCTCGCACTGCCAATGCGGCACGCACATCGCTGAATGCCGGACTACGCGTGGCTTTCCGTAGCGGTGCGGTGATGGGACTGGTAGTGGTTGGCCTTGGCTTGCTTGATATATCTTTCTGGTATCTGTTGCTGAATGCTGTAATTCCGGAAGATGTAATGACTCCCACCCATAAACTCTGCATCATTACCACTACCATGCTGACTTTCGGTATGGGCGCTTCCACGCAGGCATTGTTTGCACGCGTAGGTGGCGGTATCTATACAAAAGCTGCCGATGTAGGTGCCGACCTTGTGGGAAAGGTGGAAGCCGGTATTCCCGAAGACGACCCGCGTAATCCTGCCACGATTGCGGATAATGTAGGCGACAATGTAGGCGACGTGGCAGGTATGGGGGCTGATTTGTACGAAAGTTATTGCGGTTCTATCCTTGCTACGGCTGCCCTCGGTGCTGCGGCTTTTATCCACTCGGGTGATACGCTGATGCAGTTCAAGGCCGTAATCGCCCCGATGCTGATTGCAGCCGTCGGAATATTGCTTTCCATTATCGGTATCTTCTCCGTGCGTACCAAAGAGAATGCGAAGATGAAGGACTTGCTGAACTCACTGGCTTTCGGTACTAATCTCAGCTCTATTTTGATAGTTGTCGCCACTTTCTTTATCCTGTGGCTGCTGAAGTTGGACAACTGGCTGTGGATTTCCTGCTCCGTGATAGTGGGTTTGATAGTAGGTATCATCATCGGGCCGTCTACGGAGTACTATACTTCCCAATCCTACCGTCCTACCCAAAAGCTGAGTGAAAGCGGAAAGACCGGTCCGGCGACAGTCATAATTTCCGGTATAGGCTTGGGAATGCTTTCTACGGCTATTCCGGTGATTGCCGTGGTGATAGGTATCATTGCTTCTTATCTCTTTGCTTCGGGCTTCGACTTCTCTAATGTGGGTCTGGGGCTCTATGGTATTGGCATTGCCGCAGTAGGTATGCTTTCTACATTGGGCATCACGCTTGCTACAGATGCTTACGGACCGATAGCTGACAACGCGGGTGGCAATGCGGAAATGTCCGGTCTGGGTGAAGAGGTGCGTAAGCGTACCGATGCGCTTGACTCCTTGGGCAATACTACAGCCGCTACGGGCAAAGGCTTTGCCATCGGTTCCGCCGCTTTGACGGGATTGGCTTTGCTGGCCTCTTATGTCGAGGAAATCCGTATCGGGCTGACCCGCCTCGGGACTACCGAACTGTCGCTTCCTCATGGCGATGCCGTGGCTCTTCAAGATGCCACTTTCTTCGACTTTATGCATCACTACGATGTGACGCTGATGAATCCGAAAGTTCTTTCCGGTATGTTTCTGGGCTCGATGATGGCATTTCTTTTCTGTGGATTGACGATGAATGCGGTAGGGCGTGCAGCGGCCCATATGGTAGACGAAGTGCGCCGCCAGTTCCGCGAAATCAAGGGAATCCTTACGGGAGAAACGGAGCCTGATTATGAGCGTTGTGTGGCAATCTCGACGAAAGGGGCGCAACGCGAGATGGTGATTCCGTCACTGATAGCTATCATTGCTCCGATTGCGACGGGACTTATTTTCGGTGTTCCCGGTGTGCTCGGCCTGCTGATTGGCGGATTGAGCAGTGGTTTCGTGCTTGCCATCTTCATGGCAAATGCCGGTGGTGCATGGGATAATGCCAAAAAGTATGTGGAAGAAGGCAACTTTGGCGGCAAAGGCAGTGAAGTCCACAAGGCTACAGTCGTGGGTGACACCGTAGGAGACCCGTTCAAGGACACATCCGGTCCGAGCTTGAATATCCTAATCAAGCTGATGAGCATGGTAGCCATTGTGATGGCAGGGCTTACGGTTGCGTGGAGTCTGTTCTAGAAAGAGTTTTTCCCCGTATCCCACCAAAGGCGGGTGGCGCCGTTATCTGCGCCACCCAGTTTTTCCGTGAGGGTGGCGTATTGTGCCGGGTCGGCAGTGGCAGCGTCCGTCGAGAACGGAAGGCGGCGGATCATGATATCCGTATCAATCACTTTTCCGGTGTTGTTTTGGACCTTGAAAAGTTTGGGGTATCCGGTACGGCGTTGCTCAGCCCATGCCTCATAACTTTCGGGCCAGCATGCCAGCCACTTCTGGGTAATAATCTTTTCGAGTTTCGTCTCTATGTCTGCATCTTCTTCCCATTTGGGGGATATGGTAATCAAGGCTTTCATGTCCTTGCCTACCTTGCCGCCCGAGACTACATCTTTATAATCGGCAGGGGTTTTGTCGCTTTCCAGATATTCGGAGGCACCAGCACAGTCCCACTGTGTAAATGAAGTACTTACCCCGTATTCATAGCATGTGCGGGGATTCTCTTTGGTATAGCCACGGAGGGCTGCTTCGGCCCTGAGCAGCCAGACTTCTGCCGCACTCATCAATACGGCTCCGGTCTTTTCGCCGATGGTACTTGTGTTGAGGGAAGAGCAAAAACTGTAAATGTTGGCGTCACCGTCTTTCATGGGTAACCCGATGGGAATGCCTAACAACTGTTTTTGATAACCTTCGAGAAGGGCGGTGTTATACCATTTCTTGCCACGCGGGTCCTCATAACCGTTGACAATGGATTCCATCGAGGCATTCATGTAGACTTCACCCCAACCGGCAACGGCACACAAAGGATTGATATAGTTCTTGCCCATTACAGCGATGGTTTCCCTTGCACCTTCCAGTACACCTTGATTGTCATTCAGTGCTTTGGTTGCTTGGTCTTTGGCAAGTGTTGCATCTACATTGGAGATGCGCATGGCAAGGCGCAAACGTAGTGAGTTGGCAAACTTTAACCACTCCTTCAAGGTCTTGCCGTTGGTCAGCATATCATACTCTTTGAATTTGTTGTTGTCACCGCCCTCGTCCAGGTATTCCCTTATCAATTGCTGCCCTTCGTCCAGGTCTGCAAAGAAGCGTGTATAGGCTTCTTGCTGTCCGTAAACCCGGGGTGTCTCACCCAGTTGATGGTAGACCAGCGGACCGTATGTATCGGCAATGCGGTGCATCAGTTCCACTTTCAAAATTTCGGTAATGCCGAGGTAGCCTTTCAAGTTGTCATTGCCATAAAAGTTCTTTTCTGCCTTCTGCACCTCCGTGTAGACATATCCGTAAGTACATTGCCATGCGGCATTGGTCCAGCCTGAGTTCAGGTTGTAGCAGGCGTTGGATTTCATGAATTTAGGAATAGGGTCCATGAAGTAGCCGGAGAACATGTCATGGTTCAGGGATTGTGTCATCTGCCATACCCAATTTAAGCCAACAGAACCTATATTGAAGTAGATACCCGACTGTATGGGTTCGAATGGAGCAGTTAGGTTCTGGAAATCTATTTCCTTTTTGTCGTCCGAGAAACCTCCCTTGATTTCGTTGTCGTTCTCAAAACCGCCGGTGCAAGCTGCAAGCAGCAATATGCTATGGCAGAAAAGGAATATGATGCACTTGTTTTTCATAAGGTATTCATTTTAAAAGGTTAATCTTAGGTTAAAGCCGATATTCCGGGTAGTAGGCATGCCAAACACGTCTACTCCTTGATTGTTGTTGCCTACGGACATTACTGCATCGGGGTCGAACGGTGCTTCCTTCTTTAAGAAACACAAGTTGCGCGCTGCCAATGATACGTCGATTCCCTTTATGAATCTACTGTTTTCCAGTATCGTTTTCGGGAAAGAATAGCTCAGTGATACTTCACGGAGTCTGATGCAGGTTGCGTCGTACATATAATATTCGGAGATGGCATTTCTGCCGCCTACTGCGCTGTAAAATGCTCTCGGGTCGTTGAACTTCTGTCCCTGGTATTCTACATATCCCCGGGTGCGGGCATCTTCGGTGACTTTGGTCACGCCGTTGGCATCCAACTCAGACTGTGTCAGTGACATGACTTCGCCGCCAAAGCGGAAATCTATCAGGAAATAGAGCTCCAGGTTCTTGTAGGTAAGTGTGTTGCTCCATCCCATGGTGAAGTCTGGATTGGCATTCCCAAGCAAATCCTTGTTTCCGGTATTTCCTAAAGGCCTTTTGCTGGTTTCATCAACCATGATGCTGCCATCCTCGTTACGGCGGAAAGCATTTCCATAAATATCCCCCAGGCTGCCTCCTTCTTTGACGCGCATCTGATAGCCTGCGTTGAAACCTTCTTCGTAGTAGGAAAATTCTGGATAGTCAGGATGCAGGGTCACTACTTTGTTCTTGTTGGCGGACATGTTGATGAGACTCTTCCACGAAAAGTTTCTGTATAGTAGCGGAGTGGCGTCTACCGTCAGCTCAAAACCCTGGTTACGTATTTTTCCGGCATTGACATACCGGTATTTATAGGTGGAGCCCGTAGGATTGTCCATTCTCAACAACTGGTTCTTGGTATTGGTCTGATACCAAGTGAAGTCTATCCCGAAGCGGTGATGGAAGAAGCGCCATTCTGTACCGAATTCGATGGAGCTGCTGATTTCCGGTTTTAGGTCACCGCGCTGTTCTACGGTATTTACATTGATACTGCCGCCTACCATGATGATGTCTACCGGATTGGTGATTCCTATCGGGAGGTCATTACCGACTTCCGCCCATGAAGCGCGCACTTTTGCAAAACTTATCCATTTGGGCAGGGAGCAGGTTTTGTTAAGAATCCAGGTAGCTCCTATGGAGGGATAGAAGAATCCGGTATTCTTGCTGTCTGTGTGGGCTAATGTGGATGACCAGTCGTTACGTGCGGTAATGTCCAAGTATAGTAGTCCTTTCCAGCCCCACTGCATGGTGGCAAATACTGATTGGAGCGTGCGTTTGCTGTCGATGCTCTGATTTACGGCTGCTTTGGAGTCCATCACTACATTGGGGACGGTAAATACATTCGGTTTGTAGAGGGAAGCAAGCCTTGAGTCTATCGTCAGTGAATTGACTTTACTCATGTTGATGCTGGCTCCCAGTGCCGTATTGAGGGAAAAGTCATCAAATTCCTTGTTGAACAAGACCATTGCGTCACCGTAGACTTGGATTTCCTGGCTGTCCGACCAGATGTAACGTCCGTTTTCCTTGTCCTCGTATTTGCCGGCGATGTTGGGAGCTGTAGTGGCATACATCTTATTGTCGAATTTATCACTGATATAATCCACATTACCCCGTACCTGCAGGCTGAAGTAGTCCGTAATGTGCAGATTGGCTCTGGCCGATGCCACAGCGCGATAACGCTTGTAGCCACTGAGCACGCGGTTTTTCAGCCAGTAGGGATTCTGTCCCCATTCACTGACGGTACCATCTCCATTCTTTTCAATCCAGTTTTGTGTCATCATATTGCGGTCGGCATTCCACGTTTCAAAGTTTTCTCTGTAAGTGCTCATGTCTACGCCACGTGGGAAACTGTACAAGCTGACCAGCGGATTCAGATAATAGCCGCCGGTAGCAGGGGAGTTCTTGACGGTTTGGGTCATTAGTGTTGCAATGCCGTCCAGTTTCAGCTTGTTGTTGAAGAGGCTGGCCGTTTCGTGTAGGTTCAGGTTATTCTTCTGTAGTTTGTTATTGTCCACAATTCCTTTAGCCGTGGTGTTGGCGTATGAGAAATAAGTTTGTACCTTTTCATTTCCGGTAGTGATAGCCAGCGAATTGAAAGTGGTGATGCCATTGCTGAAGAACTCGCCTATGTTGTCATAGTCCGTTACATTGCCTTTTGTATCCCAGCTTGCCGTACCGCCATCTTCGTTCCGGCCGTATGTATTTTGGAATTCGGGGGTACTGATGGCGTGACTTACGGTCAGGTTGGAGGAGAATGTAACGCGCTGCAGTCCGGCCTTTCCCTTTTTAGTGGTGATCAGAATGACGCCATTAGCTGCCTGCGAACCATAAAGCGCGGCGGCAGAAGAACCTTTCAGGATGTTGATGCTTTCTATGTCGTCCGGATTCAAGTTGGAAATCCCGTCACCGGCATCACGGTTCAATCCATCGTAGTTACCGCCGATTACGGTGGAGGTGGATTCTGTTGAGCTGTTCAGCATAGGAACACCGTCAATTACGTACAAGGGCTGGTTGTTGCCGCTGGCAAATGCAGAGCGTGCACCGCGAATGACGACTTTGGCAGAACCTCCTAAATTGGCGGTTTTATTGATTTGTACTCCGGCCGTCTTTCCTGCCAGTGTATTAATCATGTTCGGCTCTTTGGCACGGGTCAGCTCATTGCTGCTTATCTGTTGGGTAGAATAGGTCAATGAGGACATTTTCTTCTGGATACCCATGGCGGTTACCACTACTTGCTCCAGGGCGAGGTTCTTTTCTTCCATCCGGATGTGGAGATTATTTCTACCGTTCAGGGCAATGGTTTGCGGCTCATAACTGATGTAGGATACGACAATAGTGGCATAAGGAGGGATATTCATACTAAATTCTCCTTCGGTATTGGTGATAACACCATTGGCGGTCCCTTTTTCAAGAATGTTGGCACCGATAATCGGTTCGCCTTTGGAGTCCGTCACCTTTCCTCTTACAGTAGCCATTTCCTGCAGAGTGTCTGTCTTATCCTCAGCACTCCTGCTGTTTTTGGTTAAAACGATGTTTTTGCCTTCCATCACATACTTGATGTCTGTCCCTTTGAACATTTGGTCAAGTACTTCGGAAACAGTTTGGTTGCTTGCATTGATGTCGACGGTACGGCGTACATCGACGTTCTGTTTGTTATATACAAATAAGTATTCTGTTTGCGATTCAATTTGCTCGAGAACTTGCCCTACCCTCAGCCGGGCATTTTGAATGCTGACCCTGGCATTCTGAGAGTAGCAGTTCCCGCTGTACACCTGAAATATAACAAGCAGGAGAAGGAATAATGTGATTTTCATAGGTTTGCAATAATTGCTTAAAATCTAATTTTTTTAGATAAAAAAGCCTCATCAACAAAATTTTTCTCATATCTTTGTCACTGTGTTAAGTTAATAAATTGATTAAGGTCGATTTTTGACTGTTTCGGATCGGAAAGTATGGGGGTACTTTCCGATCTTTTTTTCTTACTCATATATAACAATTGAATCCTTTTCTTCGTTGATGCGGAACTTGAAAGGATGGTCTTTCGAGATGGTCCGCAGTATATGTTCGATGCCGTCCTGCTCTCTGAACTTGCCGGTAAAGCTGCCGTAGTTCAGCAGTTGAGGACTGGCAACGGTTATCTTTACATTATAGTATTTCTCCAGTCTACCGAGGATACCGCTGAATGGAGCGTCGTCAAAACAGTATAGTCCCTCTTTCCAGCGTAGATATTCATAGGAAGGAAGGACGGCCTTTCTACATTTTCCGTTTTCATTGAGAAATACCTCGTCTTTCTGCAACCTGGTGATTATCTGGCTGCTGTTGGCCGGATAGATATCGACGATACCTTCCACCAATGTGGTTCCGAACTCATGGCTCCCACTGTAGGCACAGACGTTGAAACTCGTTCCTACAACTTTTACCTTGTTCGTTTCTGTATGTACATAGAATGGGATATTCTTGTTTTTGGCTACTTCAAAGTAGGCCTCTCCGTCCAATTCCACATTTCGTTCGTTGCGTCCGAAGTTGGCGGCATATTTCATGGTGGACTTGGAGTTCAGCCATACGCGTGTTCCATCGGCAAGGATAATTTGGGCCCGTTGTCCGGCAGGCACAGTGACTGTTTGCAACTGCACCTCCTTGTTATATAAAAAGTCGGAGGTGATGAAATAACCGGCAATGGCGACAATGGTGACGGCGGCTATACGGGCCGCCCAGCGGAGCATCGGCATGATGTGCACCGTTTTCTTTTCATTGTTTCCCTGCTTGTCCGAGAACAAGGAAATGTCGTATATCATGCGCTCTTTCAGGAAGATGTCCCGGTTTTCATCCGAGGCGTCTATCCAGTCGAGTATCATCTTTTCTTCTTCAACGGAAGTAATACCTTTGAAATATTTATATAATAGCTCTTGGTTCATTGTCAATAATTTATTTCTTTTCTAAAACGTGCTCTTTTTACCTTTTGTATATATAACCGGAAAGTGGGCGGTAACCCTATTCCGTAGAAGCATTTTTTAGGATATTAATATTATGAGTATGGTAACAAGATAATCTTTCAGTCTCAGCCGGAGAATCCGCAGCACTTTGGTGATGTGTGCCTCTACGGTTTTAAGTGATATGTCCAGACTATCGGCAATCTGCTTGTTTGCCAGGTTCTGGTATCGGCTCAACATGAATATCTTCCGGCTTTGCTCGGGCATTTCCTGTAAGGTCTTATTTACGATATGCTGTATTTCCGTGTTGAATATCTGGTCCGGTTCGCAGGCTTTCAAGGTGGAGATGCGTAAGTCCAGTTCGCGCAGGTTGTGGCTGCTGATGGTTTCTTCCGCTCGCAGACGCACCTGCTTGTGCTCGAGTACGTGCAGGGCTTTGTTCTTTATGATGGTCAGCAGCAGGGCATGCAGGTTACTGTTTTCTTCCCAGCGGTCTCGGTTTTCCCATAAGGCAATCATGGATTCCATCACAACGTCTTCCGCTTCTGCTTTATCCCTGAGATAAGAATAAGCAAAAGCCAAAAACTTTTCTTGGTTTTCCTGGAAAAAGCGTGAGAAAAGATTCATAGTATGTAGGCTCCTTAAACCGGACATTAATTGAGGTTCTTTATGGAATATAAGGCTTTACATAGCAAAAAAACATAATCTTTTTGGAATATGCAAGCATTATGCCTTGTTTTTTCAGAGCCATTTCTGGCAGTATTGACAAAAAGAAAGCCTGATGGGGTTCCACCAGGCTTTATATACTTAAAGAATAAGAAATTTCTTATTTCTTTTCCGGTCTTTCTTGTCTTTCCGGTCTCGGAAGCAATACTTTGCGTGACAGCTTAAATTTTCCGGTCTTCGGGTCGATGTCGAGAAGTTTTACGTCAATTTCATCACCTTCCTTGATACCGGCTTCTTCTACTGTTTCCAGACGTTTCCAGTCGATTTCGGAGATATGGAGCAAGCCGTCCTTACCCGGCAGGAATTCAACGAATGCACCGTAAGGCATAATGGAGCGTACCTTGCCTTTGTAGACTTCGCCTACTTCGGGGACAGCTACAATCCCTTTGATGATACGCATAGCATCATCGATGCTCTTCTTGTTGGTACCGGCGATTTCGATTCTACCGATGTTGTCCACTTCTTCAATAGTAATGGTAGCACCGGTTTCTTCCTGCATACCTTGGATAATCTTTCCACCAGGGCCGATGACAGCACCGATGAATTCCTTGGGAATGGTCATTGTCTCGATACGCGGAGCGTGAGGTTTCAGGTCTTCGCGAGGCTCGGCAATGCACTCGGTGATTTTGCCCAAGATATATTCACGGCCTTCTTTAGCCTGCAGCAATGCCTTTTCGAGGATTTCGTATGACAGACCGTCCACTTTGATGTCCATCTGAGTGGCGGTGATACCGTCTTTTGTTCCGGTCACCTTGAAGTCCATGTCGCCCAAGTGGTCCTCATCACCGAGGATATCGGACAATACGGCATATTTGTCTTCGCCTGCATTCTTAATCAATCCCATGGCGATACCTGATACCGGTTTCTTGATTTTCACACCTGCATCCATCAATGCCAGAGTTCCGGCACATACGGTAGCCATGGAAGAAGAACCGTTTGATTCGAGGATATCGGATACCACGCGTACTACATACGGATAGTTTGCAGGAATCTGACCCTTCAATGCACGCCATGCCAGATGGCCGTGGCCGATTTCACGACGGCCTACACCGCGCTGTGCCTTGGCTTCGCCCGTAGAGAACGGAGGGAAGTTGTAGTGCAGAAGGAAACGTTCTTTTCCGTGTTCCAATACGTCGTCGATAATCTTCTCGTCCAACTTGGTGCCTAAAGTCACAGTAGACAAAGACTGTGTTTCGCCACGTGTAAAGATAGCGGAACCGTGAGGGCCGGGCAGGTAGCTGGTCTCACACCAGATAGGACGGATTTCGGTCGTCTTACGTCCGTCAAGGCGCTTGCCTTCGTCCAGAATGGAACGGCGCATCGCCTCTTTTTCCACATCGTGATAGTAACGGTCGATGAGGGCTGCCTTTTCTTCCAGTTCTTCTTCGGAGAACTGTGCCTTGAATTCTTCGCGGATGGCATCGAAAGCATCCATGCGTTCGTGCTTGTTCTTGTTTCCGGAAGCGGCAATGGCATAAGCCTTGTCGTAGCAAGCGTCGTGAACGGCCTTACGGAGTTCTTCGTCGTTCACTTCGTGGCAATATTCGCGTTTCACGGTAGAGCCTACTTCTTCTGCCAGTTCCATCTGTGCCTTGCACTGAATCTTAATGGCTTCGTGTGCGGCCTTCATCGCTTCCAGCAAGTCCTGCTCGGAAACCTCGTCCATTTCGCCTTCCACCATCATGATGTTTTCGTAAGTGGCGCCCACCATCAAGTCCATATCGGCTTGTTCTAGTTGTTCGAAGGTAGGGTTGATGACGAATTGTCCGTTGATGCGTGCTACGCGTACTTCGGAAATAGGTCCGTTGAAGGGGATATCTGAAACTGCAAGTGCGGCAGAAGCTGCGAGTCCGGCCAGAGCGTCGGGCATATCTACGCCGTCTGCTGAGAAAAGAATGATGTTTACGTATACCTCTGCATGGAAATTATCAGGGAATAAGGGGCCTGTCTCTTATACACATCTCCGAGCCCACGAGACGGAGCTACATCTCGT
>ENA-OZRQ01000327-OZRQ01000327.1-human-gut-metagenome-genome-assembly--contig:-NODE-327-length-15428-cov-5.190529_pt1 | contig 15428 bp, 10 predicted proteins | sample MGYA00243269_ERZ653945 | MGnify/ENA primary metagenome ERZ653945 (study PRJEB26926, sample SAMN06164648) | human gut metagenome | biome: ENVO:00009003; feature: ENVO:2100002; material: ENVO:00002003...
GAACGCGATCGCGCGCGACTGATTCATTCGTCCGCTTTGCGGCGTTTGGGCGCGAAAAGCCAGATTCTGATTGCTGGTACCGACGATTTCGCTCGCACTCGACTGACGCATACGCTGGAAGTCGCCCAGATCGGTCGCCAAATCGGCGCATTGCTCGGCTGTGATCCGGACGTGGTCGACTGCGCCTGTCTGGCCCATGACCTTGGTCACCCGCCGTTCGGGCACAACGGGGAGCGTGCGCTCGCCGACATCGCCGGCAATATCGGCGGCTTCGAAGGCAACGCACAGACCATGCGTATCCTGACCCGGCTCGAACCCAAGATCTTTCACCCGGACGGGCGTTCGGCCGGCGTGAACCTGACCCGTGCGGCCTTGGATGCGGCCGTCAAATACCCGTGGACCTTGGCCGAAGCCGACCAACACCCAAAGGGGGAGCGGTCGAAGAAATTCTGCGTCTACCCGGATGACGAGCCGGTATTCCGATGGCTCAAGATCGGCGCGCCTCAGGCCACCAAGCCCATGGAATGCCAGATCATGGACTTTTCGGATGATATCGCCTACTCCGTGCATGACGTCGAGGATTCCATCGCCACCGGCGCGTTCGATCCGATTGTGCTCGCCGATCCGAAGATGCTGGACCACATCATCGAGCAGACGCGCGCATGGTATGGGGCGAAGTGGGATGCCGACAAGCTGCTGGCCGCGTTCATGCGATTGCGCCGAGAGCATTTGTTCCCTGCACATTTCAATGGTTCGCGCGAATCGTTGGCGCAGCTTAAGAACATTACGTCCGATTTGATCGGCCGCTTCTGCTGGTCGGTGGAAACCGCCACGCGCGACACGTACGGGCCCGGGCCGTTGACCCGGTATTCCGCGAACATCGTGATTCCCGAGAACACGAATTACGAGATCGTGGCGCTGAAGGGCATCGCCGTGTACTTCGTCATGGCGCCTCGCGAGCGCGAGCCATTCCATCAGGAGGAGCTCAAGATCGTATCGGATTTGGTCGATGTGCTTATGGCCGATTCGCCGCTCCCCTCCGACGCTTTGGAAAGCCAGTTCCTGGCCGATTGGAACGAATCCACCAACGACGACGAACGCCTGCGCGTCGCCATCGATCAGGTCGCGAGCCTGACCGACAACTCCGCCCTGGCCCTGCACTCCATCTTGTGCTGAGGGCGTGTTGGGCGGGCGCTTCCCTCAGTCTCGCTGCGCGAGCCAGCTCCCCTCGGGTGAGGGGAGCTGTCGCTGTAGACGACTGAAGGGAGTTTCGCGGAAGAAATGATAACCGACGGTAAAAATTTACCGTGTCTCAGGTGAGGCGGTACTCTAGAGACTTATGGTCGGAATGATTAAGAAAGAAGATGTCGAGAAGGTGCGCGCCGCCGCGGACCTGTATGACATTGTATCTGCGACCGTAACGCTTAAGCCCTCCGGCACCGGCACCTTCGTGGGCCTGTGCCCGTTCCACGACGAGAAAACCGGCAGCTTCAACGTGCGTCCCTCGCTCGGCGTGTGGCACTGCTTCGGCTGCGGCTTGGGTGGCGACGTATTCAAATACGTCGAACAATCCGAAAACATCGACTTCCGCGAAGCCGTGGAACTGCTCGCCGACAAGTACCATATCGAGCTGCACTACGAGAACAGCGGCAACGGACCGGCCCACGAAAACACCGGCTCCAAGCGCACGCGACTGCTGGAAGCCTGCGAGGAAGCCCAGCGCTTCTTCGTCTCCCAGATCTTGACCAAGGAAGCACTGCCCGCCCGCAAGCTGCTTGGCGGCCGCAACTTCTCCCAAGCTGATTGCGAACGTTTCGGTTGCGGCTACGCGCCCCAAGGCTGGGATAATCTTGTGCGCCACTTGGCCTCCAAGGGGTTTACGCAGAAGGAAATCCTCGACGCGGGCTTGGCCCGTCAAGGCCAGCGTGGTATCTATGACTATTTCCGCGGCCGAGTGACCTGGCCCATCCGCGATTCGACCGGCCGCACGCTCGGCTTCGGCGCGCGCAAACTATACGAAGACGATCAGATCGCCGCCAAATACATCAACACGCCGGATACGCAGCTCTACCGCAAAACCCAGGTGCTTTACGGCATCGATTTGGCCAAATCCGCCATCGTCAAGAAGCGGCAGGTGGTGATCGTCGAGGGATATACGGACGTGATGGCCATGCATCTGGCCGGCATCGACACCGCCATCGCCACGTGCGGCACGGCGTTCGGCGCCGAGCACGCCAAGATTGTGCGCCGCCTGATCGCCGACGATTCGCTGGGTGCGGTCCAGCTGGTCGGGCCGTTGAAGGTCAAGGACCAGCCGTTGAGCTCGCGCATCGTGTTCACGTTCGATGGTGACGCCGCCGGCCAGAAAGCCGCGCTGCACGCTTTCGGCCTCGATTCGGCCTTCCTCTCCCAAACCTTCGTGGCCGTGGCCGACGACAATCTCGACCCGTGCGACCTGCGCATCGAGCGAGGCAACGAGGCAGTGCGCTCGCTGATCGCCCGGGCCAAACCGTTGTATGATTTCGTGATCGACGCCGCCATCAGCCGGTTCGATCTGACCTACACGCCCGGCCAAGTGGGTGCGATGAAAGCCGTGGCCCCGCTGGTGGCGCAGATTCGCGACCGCTCCCTGTGGGACGCTTACGTGCGCAAGTCCGCGGGCCGTATCGGTGTGGACCTTGAGGTGATGCGCCGCGAGGTGATGAACGCACGCCGGCAGATGCATGTACGCGATGAGGACGCCTACGCGCCCAAACGTCGATTCGAGCGTGACGAGCCGCGTGTGGAACCCGGCACCAACCCGTACGCCAATCCGGCCACGCGCAAGGCCTTGGAGCGCCGTGACGCCGCCGAACAGGCATATTTCAAGATCGACGACGCCGTATTCATCGCCGAACAGCAGTTCATGGCCGTGCTGATTCAGGTGCCGCGCGCCATCGACCGCACCATGTTCGGGCAGCTGACCATCGACCATTTCATGACTTCGGTGTTCCGCACCCTGTTCCAGGCGATCGCGGCCGCCGGCGGACTGCCATCCGACGATACCCCGCAGGGGCTGTGGATGCACAACCTCACCAAGGCCGGCGGGCCGATGCTCAATCAGGTGATCAACGAGCTGGCTGTCATGCCTCTGCCTCTGCCTGGCGACGACGGTGGTAATGGCGCACAACCTCCGCAGTCGAACGTGCCTGGGGGAGTCGGCGGTGGTGCGGCCGCCGTGCAGCTACGCCCTGCCACGCCGGAAGAGCAGCGCTATGCCACCGAACTGCTCACCCGATTGTTGGACATGGGCTTCATGCGCCAGATCGGTTTGGCCAAACGCCGCATGGCCCAGCTGCCCGACGGCGAAGAGAAGATAACCCTCCTCGGCCAGATCACCCGCATGGAAACCGCCCGTAAAGACCTCCAAGCCCAAATCTACGGCAACACCGTTGGCTAGTAATCTCTCCCTCTGACGAGGGAGGTTACTGGCCGCAGTCGGGCGGGGCGAGAGAAGCGACGTCAGATATATCGCGCAGCATCGATGTCACATCAACTATTCGTTTGATATTAACTTTTCCCGATGTCTATTTAGAAGTGCAACACCCTTGTTGGTCCTGTAATTCTAACAGTTCGTCGGCGAACGCCTCGGCGGGCGTCCGGTAGTCCAGCACGCGCATGGGACGGTTGTTGATCTCGTCGACGATCTCCCTGACCTCCTTTGCCATGTCCATCCGGATCTCGCAGCGTTTGGGCAGATACCGGCGGATCATGCCGTTGCGGTTCTCGTTGCTTCCCCGCTGCCAGCTGGAGTACGGGTCGGCGAAGTACGTGGCCATGCCCAGCCCGTCGCGCAGCCTTTCGTGGTGGGCGAACTCGGTGCCGTTGTCGTGCGTGACGCTGACGCGCGCGCCGGCCGGCAGCGGCGAGAACATGTCCAGCTGCGCCCCGACGCTCTCGCCGGCGGTCTTGTCCGGAACGATGCGGGCCATGAGGAACCTGGTCCTCCTCTCCACCTCGGTGTGCAGGTTGCATCCCACTCCGATGACGCTGTCGGCCTCCCAATGGCCGAACGCGCTCCTGCCGTCGGCCTCCGGCGGGCGTTCGGAGATGGGCACTCGGCCGGGAATCGGGAAGCGCGACGTCCTCCTGCCGCCGTGCCTGCGGCGCCGCCTGTGCCCTCGCGGCAGGCACCGCGCCCAGCGTTCCCGAAGCGGCCTGCTGGAGTAGACCCATCGGTAGATGGTCTCCGGGCACACGCGCATGAGCGCATCGTCCGGCCACAGGACGCGCAGCCTGCCGCTGATAAGCAGCGGCGACCAGCCGCGGCCCAGCCATTCGGCCACCTGCGCCCACAGGCGGTCGTGCGACAGCCGGTAGGGCTTTCGTGGCTTGGATCTCCTGCGGTCGGCCTTGCGCTGCGCGGGCCCGGCGATGTAGTAGCGGCCGGTCCATGGCCCCGCCTTCAGTCTTTTCGGCCGGTACGGGCGGTACGACTCGTTCTCGTTGGACGGGAACCATGTGTTGCGCTTGATCTCCCGGCTGATGCTGGACGGGCTGCGGCCCAGCATCGCGCCGATCCCGCGTATGCTGGCGCCGTTGCCTACCTCGATCTGGATGACCTGGCGTTCCTCTTCCGACAGGTGCGAATATACTTCTCCCATAGGTGCGACATCCCTTCGGACTGGTTTTCTAGGCAATTTCCAATCTAACGGGTGTTGCACTTTCATTTAGACAACGGGTTTTAATGACAAACGATAAATTATGGTATAATGCAAGTATGAGTTGCTTGGTTTGCGCAATGAAGCGGAGGCTCAATCATGGCAACGACAAAGAAACTATCCTTCGGTTTGGATAAGGCCGGTGGCGCGGCCTTGATCCTGGCCCGCATCGGTGCCGCGCTCCTATGGATCATCGCAGCGCTCGCGGCCGTGGTGTGGGTGGTATTCCTCATTTCCCCGCGCTCGTTCGCCGCGAACTTCGGCAGTGTCGACCTGAATGTCGGCGGCGCGTTCACCCTCAGCATCAAGGGCGACTTGTTGGACTACTCCTATAATCTGCAGAACTTCCACGACGGTCCCGTCAACATGGTAGCTACCATCTCCACCGGTCTGGCGAGAATGGTGGTCTACGCTCTACTGGCCTTGGCGTTCTCCGAAATGGCCGCACTGTGCAAGGATTTGACGGTGTGGCTTGCAGACGGCAGGGATGCCACGCCTTTCCAAGGCATGGTGTCCGACCGGTTGAACAGGGCTGGCTGGTATCTGATTGTCGCGCCGATTGTGGGTCTGGTGAACTTCATCGTATGTTTCCTGGCTGGCACGGGCGGCAACTGGGGCTTATGGATGAGCGGCATGATGGTGATGATTGGCATTATCCTGTTGCTGATTGCGCGCGTCTTCGATTATGGCATGGGTCTGCAACGGGAAGTCGACGGTCTGCTGTGAGGGGGAAGAGCGCCGTAGGCCCGCGTGGCGCCGGTCCGAACAGGGCCGGTCCGAACACCGAGGGCCCGAATGAGGACAGCCTGAACATCGTTGATTCGAGCGAGACCGGCCTGAATACGGCTGACTCAAACTCCACCGGTCCGGCCGGCATAGGCCATATCGTCCTGCGCCTCGACCGCATCATGGTCGAGCGAGGCCGCTCACTCAACTGGCTGGCCGATCAGGTGGGCATCACCAACGTGAACCTTTCCAAAATCAAAAACAATCGCGTTTCCGCCATCCGCTTTTCCGCCCTCGCCGCCATCTGTGCGGCATTGGATTGCCAGCCCGGCGACATTCTTGAATATGTGGATGGCATTTCGGGCGATGCGGACGATGCGAATAGCAAGTAATCGCACGCATGCCAACTCTTCTCCTCCTGGCCTGTGATTGATTGACAATCAGGGATTACATGCCAAATGGGAGAGATAAACATGTGGAGGTTGGATTGGATGGGTGCAGAAGTTGCGAATTGGCCCCATCCAAATTGGACTGGTTTGGGTGGGGCCAATCCACTCCGTTCAATAATGAAGCGCGATACCAAGCAGCGTCGAACGAAGGGAAACTCATGACGCAGAATCGTGCGGAACTCAACCGTAATTTGGCCCAGATGCTCAAGGGCGGCGTGATCATGGACGTCACCACGCCCGAGCAGGCGAAGATCGCTCAGGACGCTGGTGCCTGCGCGGTGATGGCGCTCGAGCGCATCCCCGCCGACATCCGTGCCGCCGGCGGCGTTTCCCGCATGAGCGACCCGGCCATGATCAAGGGCATCCAGGAAGCCGTGTCCATTCCGGTTATGGCCAAGGTGCGTATCGGACACATCGCCGAGGCCCGCATTCTGCAGGCCATCGAAATCGATTACATCGACGAATCCGAGGTGCTTTCCCCGGCCGACGACGTGTACCACATCGACAAGAACCAGTTCGATGTGCCGTTTGTGTGCGGTGCGAAGAACCTGGGCGAGGCGCTGCGCCGCATCGCCGAGGGTGCAGCCATGATTCGCACCAAGGGCGAGCCCGGCACCGGCGACGTGATTCAGGCCGTGCGCCACATGCGCACCATGAACAAGCAGATCCGCGAACTTGTCGGCCTGCGCGACGACGAGGTCTACGAGGCCGCCAAGCAGCTGGCCGTGCCCTACGATCTGGCCAAGTACGTGCACGACAACGGCCGTCTGCCCGTCGTGAACTTCGCCGCCGGTGGTGTGGCCACCCCGGCCGACGCCGCCCTGATGATGGAACTCGGTGCCGAAGGCGTGTTCGTGGGCTCCGGTATCTTCAAGTCCGGCGATCCGGCCAAGCGCGCCGCCGCCATCGTCAAGGCCACCGCCAACTGGCAGGACGCCGATCTGCTCGCCAAGCTGTCCGAAAACCTAGGCGAAGCCATGGTCGGTATCAACGAGGACGAGATTCAGACCATCATGGCCGCTCGCGGAGAGTGACGGGAGTCGAAGCCGGAGAGGACAACATGGTTGTAGCTGTTGAATACATTTCCAAAGAAGAATCCGCAGACGCCGAAACCGCCACGCACGGCGTGACCGGTATTCTGGCCGTGCAGGGCGCGTTCGCCGAACATGCGGCGGTGCTCGACAAACTCGGCGCCCCGTGGAAGCTGTTGCGCGCGGCCGAGGATTTCGATGAATCCATCGACCGGGTCATCCTGCCTGGCGGTGAATCCACCACGCAAGGCAAACTCCTGCGTTCCACCGGCCTGTTCGAGCCGATCGCCGCCCACATCAAGGCCGGCAAACCGGTGCTTGGCACCTGCGCTGGCATGATTCTGCTGGCCAAGAAGCTCGACAATGATGAGAACGTCTACTTCGGCGCGCTCGACGCTGTAGTGCGCCGCAATGCTTACGGTCGTCAGCTCGGCAGCTTCCAAGCCATCGCTGATTTCGGCCAAGCCGACGACCCACAGCGCATCGCGGACTTTCCGCTGGTGTTCATCCGTGGACCCTACGTGGTGTCGGTCGGCCCCGAGGCTACGGTCGAAACCGAAGTCGATGGTCACGTGGTGGGCCTGCGCCAAGGCAACATCCTCGCCACCGCCTTCCATCCCGAACTCACGGACGACGTCCGCATCCACGAGCTCTTCCTGTCGCTGTAGCCGATTCGTCTGCCGTTAGACTGGTATTCGACCGACGAATCAAGGAGACGATCTGCCATGCAGTTCACGCTGAACCGGCGCAGCACGGTGCCGATGTACCGGCAGCTGGCTGCTGAGCTGCGTGAACAGATTGTCTCCGGCGCAATGGCTGAGGGCTATCGTCTGCCGCCTGAACGCGAGTTGGCCTCACGCCTCGAGGTCAATCGCACCACGGTATTACAGGCCTATCAGCAACTCAAAGATGAGGGACTCATCGCCTCCAAAGTAGGCAAAGGCACGTTCGTGCTGCCGTTGCAGCATATTGAGACTGCCCGGATTCCTGTAGTGAGACATGAGCCGATTGACGAGGAGCCGAAACCGAGCGTTGTGCGGCCGCCGTGGTCGGTGTTGTTCTCCGACTATTCCAACCGATTCACCTACCACGACATTGCCTCGGCCGAGCGGGCGCAACGCGGCGATACCATCATCGACTTTGCCACCGGCTCGCCTAATCCGGCGGATATTCCCGACGATTTGTTGCGTTCAGTGAGCATTGAAGCGTTTGAGTCGCGCGAATTCGACGGTCAGCCAGAATCGCCTATCGAAGGATTCGATGAACTCCGCGCATTACTTGCCGAGCATATGAGCACACGCGGCGTGCAGTGCGATGTACGAAACGTGATGGTGCTTTCCGGTTCCGAGCAAGGCATTGACCTCATCGTGCGCGCGTTCATCAACCCCGGCGACTGCGTGCTGGTCGAACAATCCACGTTCTTCCCGGCATTGCAGACCTTCCGTTCGGCGGATGCGCGCATCATCGGCGTTCCAGTGGACGAGCACGGTATGCGCACAGACCTGTTGGATGGGTATTGCGCGCGATTCCGGCCCAAGCTCATTTACACCGTCCCGACGTTCCAAAACCCTACCGGTACCACGCTGTCGCCCGAACGACGCAGCGAACTCATTGACGTGGCGCGGCGCTATCAGTGTCTGATCGTGGAAGACGATGCTTACGGCGATTTGTGGTACGGCGGGGAATCATCCGACGCGCATCGCCCCATACCGCTTAAAGGCATGGAGAATGCGGGATACGTGATGTATTTGTCGACGTTCTCGAAAACCGTCACTTCGGGCCTGCGCACGGGATGGGTTGTGGCCGATCCGCATGTGATCAACCGGCTGGCGGCTCTGCGGCGCATGGTCGACCAGCATACGAGCACGTCATCGCAGCGCATCTGCCTGGAACTGCTTAAAGAAGGCCGCATCGCCGAACATTTGCGCGGTTTGATTAAGGCTTACCGCATTCGACGAGATGCAGCAATCGCAGCATTGGAGCAGTATGCGCCGGATGAAGTGTATTGGACCATGCCTGCAGGTGGCTACTATATTTGGGTTTCTTTGCCGGACGGCGTGCGCTCTCTGGATGTATTGGAATCCTGCCGTTCCCAAGGCGTTACGTTCATGCCGGGCAGCGTGTTCGACGTTGACGAAATGGATGATTCCCATATTCGTCTCAACTTTGTGCGCCCGGATGCTGCTGACATTGATACCGGCATTCGAATCATTGGCGAGACGATAGCACAGATGTAGTCAAGTGACTGGCTCATTGCGGTTGTCGAGTTTTTTTTGATGGCTACATACCCACATCGATGAGTGCATTCGACGAATAAATAAGCGAGGAAGCCATCATCAGTTCGCTGTGGCATGCGCATAGCGTTGTCGGGCGAACGGGACAGACCACGTGGTCGTTGCGTGATCTGGTCGATCGAGCCGGCATCGCATTGCCCCTGGCGTAGTGGCGAGGTGGCGCAGTAACGAGTCACGCCATCGCGAGCCGATGATGCGAAATACGGAACCGGTCGCGGCCATCAACGGGTATCATACATGTGGAAGCAACGATACGTTGGCGTCAGCACATCCATCTGACTTCAGAAAGGGACACGATATGACCACATCCTCCGTTTCGCCGGTGACCACTGAACTGGCGGGCAGCGAAACCGGCATCACGCTTATCATTCACGCCGGAGCGGGCAGTCGTGGCAAGCACAGCACGCCTGAACGCATCGCCCAGGTCGAACTTGATCTGCAGCGCGCCCTCGATGCCGGATACCAGTTGTTGGAATCCGGAGCACCGGCGCATGAGGCTGTGGTCGCCGCCATCCACGTCATGGAAGACGCTCCCGAATTCAACGCCGGCCGTGGTGCCGCCCTGACCAGCGATGGCATCGCCCAGATGGACGCCTGCCTGATGACCGGCGATGGCGAGGTCGGTGCGGTCACCGGCGTAAGCACCGTGAAGAACCCGATCGATGCGGCGCGTGCCGTCAAAGAGCAGACCAAGCATGTGCTGTTCGCGGACCCGACCGATGCAGAAATCGCCGATTGGGGCGTCGCGACCGAAAGCAACGAGTACTTCATCACCGAACAGCGTCGTCAGTCCTTGGCCGAGGCTCAGTCCGGTGGCGATGAGTGGGAGAAGCATGGCACCATCGGCGCCGTGGCGCGCGATGCCGAAGGCAATATCGCCGCCGGCACGTCCACTGGCGGCATCACCAACCAGATGCACGGTCGTGTAGGCGATTCGCCGCTGCCCGGTTGCGGCACGTTCGCCAACCAGTCCACGGTGGCGGTGTCCTGCACCGGCATCGGCGAGGCATTCATCAAGGTGGTCGCCGCCCATCAGGTGTCGGATCGTGTGCGTTTCGCCGGCGAGAACGTCGAAGATGCCGCGACGGCCACTTTGGACGAAGTCGCCGCGCATCATGGCGATGGTGGCATGATCGTTCTGCCGGCGGTCGGCCGTGGCGTGGTCGCCTACAACAGCGAGATGATGAACTTCGGATACCGTAGCGCGCAAGGCGGTAAGGTGCAGGGCTGATTGCCCCCTGTATTGCGGCATATAACATGAATGGCCGGTGTGCTGCGGATTCTTGGTAAGGAATCCGCAGCACACCGGCCATTCATGTATGCGGCGAGTGCCGCCGATCGGTGCGGCAGTGTGCGCTACTTGGTGATCGTGTTATACGTGGGCATGTTCGTGTAATCGAACTGCACGTTCTTTACGTTCTGTGCAGACACGGCGGCGACGTTATCGCACCACAGCGGAATCGATGGCAGATCCTGGAGCAGGGTCTCCTGAGCTTCCTGCAGGGCGGCGGTACGTTTGCTCTCGTCGGTCTGGGAGAGGGCATCCGCAAGTTCCTGATCGAACTTCGGGCTCTTGTAATCGCCGTCGTTGGAGCCGTGGCCGTCCGCGGAAGCGGAGGAGTACAGCGGCGTCAGGTAATCCTCTGCGGAAGGATAATCCAGCATCCAGCCGGAACGGAATGCGGTGGCGATGGTGCGATCGGTGACGCGGTCGCGAATATCGCTGAACGTCGGGTACGAATCGCCCTCGGCGTTGATGCCGAGCGTGTTCTTGATCTGGTTCGCCACGGCGTCCACCCAAGCCTTGTGGCTGCCATCGGCGTTGTAGGCGATCTTGAAATCACCGCTCCACGGGGAGATCTTATTGGCCTGAGCCCAGAGCTTCTTGGCTTCCTCAGGGTTGTATTCCAGATTGGCGGCACCCTTCAGGTCCTTGGAATATTCAGGAACCAGCGGTGAAGTGAAATCGGTGGCCACGGTCTTGGTGTTCGAGAACACCTTGTCGACGATCTGCTTGCGGTTGATGGCCATGGAGATGGCCTGACGGCGCAACTGACCCTCCTCGTCAAAACCGAAATGATCGAGTCGTTCGGGGATGACGAAGCCCTGATACGTGGAACCGGCCTGGCTGTAAGCGGTGACGTTCTTGGCGGTGCGGAACGTCTTGACTGCGGACGGCGGCACGGCGTCCAGCACGTCCAGGTTGCCGGCCAGCACATCCGCGTAGGCGGAATCCTCGTCGGTGTACACGCGGAATTCGATGCCGCCGTTCTTCACCGTGCGGCTGCCTTTGTAATCAGGGTTCTTCACCACCGTGATGCTCTTGCTGACATCCCAGGACTTGAGCTTGTACGGGCCATTGCCGATGGGGTTCTTGCCGAACGCCTTGATGTCCTTGTATGCCACTGACGGCAGCGGGAAGAAGGATTGGTGCGCCAGCTGCACCGGGAACACCGAATCCGAGTGGTTGAGCGTGACGACCAGTGTGTGATCGTCCTTGACCTCCAGGCCGGACAGCTTCGCGTCATCGCTGACATTCGGGTCCTGCAGTTCGTCGTAGCCCTTGATGATGGACATGCGGCTCGCCTGCTTCATGGCGTGCTTGACGTTCGCCGCATAGCTCCAGGCATCGGCGAAGGAACTGGCGGTAACGGCCTCGCCGTTGGTGAATTTCCAGCCGTCGTTGATTACGATGGTGAACTGCGAAGCGTCATCGTTCGGCGTGATCGACTTGGCGACTTCGAGATGCTGCTTGCCGTTCACGTCATAGCTGACCAGACCCTCAAACAGGTAACGGATGACCTTGCCGCCACCCATTTCGTTGGTGTCGGCGGGAACCAGCGGGCTCTGCGGCTCGGTGTTGTTGACGGAAATGATGGCTTCTCCCGGGTTTACGGTCGCGCCGGAATCGGACTTACTACCGCAGGCGGCCACGGAAACCAGCATCACACATGCTGCTGCCATGGCGGCGAAACGTTTGACCGGGAATACTGGGGTAATACGCAACTTCATCGCTCCTCTTCCTCGAATGAAACTATGTTCCATTGGTATGAGCCAGCCACGTACGGTATTCGTGTCTGGCCTGCCACACAATGATGCAGCCGTATATACGGGCACAGCATTGCGCGGCAGTTCATTGTATGGAAGACATGCAAACTCAATGTTTCCTTGTCCAAATAAAAAAACGAGCGCGGCTGATGTGCGGCACCGGTCCAAAAACTCATGTCCGCCAGCGCAACGCGACTACGTACCTTATGCTGGTCTGCGCGTAAAATAGAATGGTTGCGATATTGGGTTATTCACGGAGGAATGGATGCGACGCTGGCTGATCAATGTAGCCAAAAATGAGACGATTCTCATCGTCGCCGCAATACTCGCCCTGATTTCGTGTTTCATTGTGCCGCCGGACGCCGATTACAAAAGCTACATTCACGCCAGCACCATCAGCCAGCTCATCTGCCTGATGATTGTGGTGTGCGGATTCCAGCGTATCGGCGTGTTCCGCATCATCGGTTCGCGATTGCTGGAGAAGGTCAGCACCATGCGCGGACTGGTCATTACGCTTGTCGCTTTGACGTTCTTTTCCGCGATGTTCATCACCAATGACGTTGCGCTGGTCACGTTTGTGCCGTTCGCGGTGGCCGTGCTCATCATGGCTGGGCAAGAGGATAAGACCATCCTCGTGGTCACGCTGATGACCATTGGCGCGAACGTGGGCAGTATGCTCACCCCGATCGGCAACGCGCACAACCTGTATCTCAAAGCCCTGACCGGCATGCCGACCATGGAATTCCTCGGCATCATGGCACCGTATTCCGGCACGGCGGCCGTGTTGCTGGTCATCGTGATTTCCGTGGTGTTTGGCGGCAAACCGGTCGGCGACCTGGGCGACCTCGAAACCGGCGTGCTGGCTCCCGAGCGCAACAAACACCAGCCCGACGAGATTCGTATCACCGGCTACGGCGCCGGTTATGGCGGCTGGCGCACCATCGTCTACTCGCTGCTGTTCATCGTCTGCCTACTGGCCGTCTCCGACGTGATTCCCCTGTGGATGATGTGCGTGATCGTGGTCGTCGTGTTCCTGTTCACCGATCGGCGCGTATTCAAATACGTGGATTGGGGACTGCCGCTCACCTTCTGCATGTTCTTCATCTTCATCGGCAACATGAAGCGCGTGCCCGAATTCTACGAACTGGCACGCTCGCTGGTCGGCGGCCATCCGCTGGAGGTGGCGGTCGGCTCCAGCCAGGTCATCAGCAATGTGCCCACCACGATTCTGCTTTCCGGCTTCTGCGACCAATGGCGCGATCTGATCATTGGCACCAATTTGGGCGGCATGGGTACGCTCATCGCCTCGATGGCCTCGCTTATTTCTTACAAGAACGTCGTGCGCCAATACCCGCACAAGAAAGGCCGGTATCTGGCCGTCTACTCCGCCGTCAACGTTCTGTTTTTGGCCGTATTGCTGACCTTGAGCTGGATCATCGAGCCGAGTCTCTGAGCCGCCGTTGTGGGTTGGGCCGGTCTACCGCGCGTATACGGTGGGGGAGCCGGTCAGTCGGCTCATGGCCGACTGCGGGATGTCGTGGATGCGGCCGATGGTGGCATCCAGCGTGGATACGCCGGATACGCCGTCTGTGTTGGCTGTGTTGGCTGCAGAGGTGATGCTGGATACGCCGACTGCGGACGATGATACGGCCGCAACCATCGGCTGACGATAGGCGTTGGAGTTGCGGGCCAGCCGGGCGAGCGCAGGGCGCTGCCTGCGGAACAGATTGATAAACATACCGCATACTCCTTCATCGTTGGCCGGCGGTCTTCTGGCCGCCGTGGTTTCCATCCTGCCCTCCCGTGCTTGTATTCGCTATGGGGGATAGCCCCTATTATTCCCTGAATCTGCACGATTCCCCCTCATCCTTGAGGGTGATTCTAACGGCAAAGGAATCGGCCTAATGGCCGATGTCGATCAGCGCGAAGCCACCAGCGTGACGCTGTACGGCTTGATCTTCATCGCCAGCAATGAAGACGGCGACGGCAATGTGTAAGCCCGACGTTCCGGCACAATCGCCCCCGAAGCCTCGCCGCGGTATCCGATAGTGGTTTTCGCCGTCGGACTGGCGCTTAACGTCGTCACCTCCAAACGCACCGGTCGCGATGGCGAGGCGCCCAGCCCGGCCAGTCCGCGCGCGATTTCCAACGTCACATCCACCGGGGAATCGGAGGTATTGACGATTTTGATGTAACGGCAGGCGTCATCCCCGTCATGCCCGGTGGCACTGACATACAGATGTTTGGCGGGGCGTGACGCGGTCTGCTCGATGGACACGGCATATGTCGTGTCGCCCAGATGCGTGGAAAACAGCCGCTCCACCTCATAATTCACCGTGGGGTTCACATGCGCCGGATTGAGTTCGATAAGATTCTGCGCCCACCCCTTAGCCGGGATATGCGCGAGCAGCGGTGCATAGGAGGTCATGCGCACCACGTCGGAATTGCGCTCGCAACCGGTCAGGAACGCGGCCTCGCCGAGTGCCGACTTCCACGTGTTCGCGCCCTGTTCGGTCTGCGGTTGGCCGGCAAAATAGCCGTTGGCTGAATATTCGCCGAAATAGACGCCGGCGCCGCAACGCGGGTAAGCGTCGAATCGTGACGCTTGGTATGCAAACCATTCGGGGGAGTGGTAAGAATGTTCGTCGACGATAATCGCGTCACCGGTGGCGGAATCATGTGCCCCGGAATCGGTTGCGGCCAACGCTCGCGCATGGTCCCAGCTGCGTTTCATCGTCGGCTGGAAGGGGAACAGTCCGGCGCTCATCACACACAGCATATCCGGGTATCGTTCGTGAATGGCCTCGCTGATCATGTCAAACTTGGCCACGTAGTCAGCCCCGAAATTTTCGTTGCCCACGCCGATCATGTCCAGGCCGAACGGTTCTGGATGGCCCATATCACGCCGGACCGCGGCCCACGAGCTGGACTCCGGATCGCCATTCGCGAATTCGATGAGGTCCAGGTAGTCCTGAATCACATTGTTGCGGAAGGTGGCCGAATTGATATCCATGTGGTGCGGATCGCGGCCGGGCGACTGGCATGCGATGCCGGCGAACAGAGTAGGCAGCGGCTTGGCCTTGAGGTCCTCGCACAGGCAGAAATACTCGTAGAAGCCGATCTGATAGCTCTGCGAATAGCTGGAACCATCCGGCATCTTGAACGACCACATCGAATACT
>ENA-OZRQ01000343-OZRQ01000343.1-human-gut-metagenome-genome-assembly--contig:-NODE-343-length-14802-cov-5.835695_pt1 | contig 14802 bp, 9 predicted proteins | sample MGYA00243269_ERZ653945 | MGnify/ENA primary metagenome ERZ653945 (study PRJEB26926, sample SAMN06164648) | human gut metagenome | biome: ENVO:00009003; feature: ENVO:2100002; material: ENVO:00002003...
CGTGGGCTCGGAGATGTGTATAAGAGACAGGGCTACGGGATTCACCTAAGTCAAAGTTGTCTTTAAAGTGCAGGATGAGATGGCTGTCGGTGTCCCGTTCCAAGTCCCACCATTTATAATGCAGGCTTCCCGTACCTTCCAGTTGTGGGAGCTTGTTGCCATCCATCATGAGGTCTCCCCATGGGGTGGTGATGGAGGTTATGCGCCAGTCGCCGCGTGTTAGGTCTATCTGCAGGGTAGAGGCTTCGCCCTTCACGGTAGTTTCCTGAAAGGGCGAGAGGCGGATTTCATCGCTATCATTGCAAGCCGTCAGGCCGCAAAGGAAAAGAGCGAACAAAAGGATGGATTGGAATAAGTCAGTCGTTTTCATGTTGGTTATTATTTGATTTATGTCCATTGGACGTGGCATTCTTTATAAATGCTGCACGACAAAGATAATTATTTCCTCTTTACGCTGTATGCTCCGAAAGAAAGAAGTACTCTTTTTTGCCGGATAATACGGGTTTTATTAACTTGCGCACAAATTAACCACTAATCACTAACCATTAATCATTGATTCCATGAAATACCAAGTTGCCATTATCGGTGGAGGTCCTGCGGGATATACTGCTGCCGAAGCTGCCGGAAAAGCAGGATTGAGTGTCGTACTATTTGAGAAGCAGAGTCTCGGTGGAGTGTGCCTGAATGAAGGGTGTATCCCTACCAAGACCTTGTTGTATTCGGCCAAGACCTATGACGGAGCCCGCCATGCTTCGAAGTATGCGGTCAGTGTGCCCGGAGTATCGTTTGATTTGCCCAAGATTATTGCCCGCAAGCAGAAGGTAGTGCGCAAGCTGGTATTGGGAGTCAAAGGAAAGCTGACTGCCCATGGTGTGACGATTGTCAGCGGAGAGGCCACAGTGACGGACAAGAATCATGTGGAGTGCGGCGGAGAAACCTACGAATGCGAGAACCTGCTGCTCTGCACCGGTTCCGAAACCTTTGTCCCTGCCATTCCCGGTATAGACAAGGTGCCTTACTGGACCCATCGTGACGCGCTGGACAACAAGGAACTGCCCGCTTCGCTTGCCATCATCGGCGGCGGTGTCATCGGTATGGAGTTCGCTTCTTTCTTCAACAGCCTGGGAGTGCAGGTAACCGTCGTCGAGATGCTGGACGAGATACTGGGAGGCGGTATGGACCGAGAGCTGGCGGGTATGCTCCGTGCAGAGTACGCCAAGCGGGGAATCAAGTTCATACTGAGTGCAAAAGTAGTGTCTGTCATGCCGGATACTGCCGAAGCTTCTTCCCTTATCCAGGTGAATTATGAAACAGCCGATGGTCCCGGTTCCGTCGTTGCCGAACGGCTTCTGATGAGTGTCGGGCGCCGTCCGGTAATGAAAGGCTTCGGATTGGAGAATCTGGGCTTGGAAAGAACGGAGCGCGGAAATGTCTTTGTCAACGGACAGATGCAGACTTCAGTTCCCGGAGTATATGCTTGCGGCGACTTGACGGGATATTCCTTGCTGGCGCATACAGCCGTCCGCGAGGCGGAAGTAGCCATACATTCCATCATTGGCCGGAAGGACACTATGAGTTATCGTGCCATCCCCGGCGTGGTGTATACCAATCCCGAAATAGCCAGTGTGGGCGAGACAGAAGAATCCCTGCAGAAGAGAGGCATTGCCTATCGTGCCGTAAAGCTGCCGATGGCCTATAGTGGCCGTTTCGTCGCCGAGAACGAAGGTGTGAACGGTGTCTGCAAGTTACTGTTGGGCAGTGACGATACCGTATTGGGAGCACATGTCTTGGGCAATCCCGCTTCGGAAATCATAACGTTGGCAGGCATGGCCATCGAGCTGAAACTTACTGCCGATGAATGGAAGAAGATTGTCTTTCCGCACCCCACGGTGGGAGAGATATTCAAGGAGGCATTGTAGACCCCATGACTATTGTTTCATATAAACATAAAAGATGAAAACCGTAAAGCTAATCACCTGTGACGATGCCTTCCAGGCACACGTCATTCAGGGTGCCTTGGAGAATGAGGGCATTGCGTCTGTTTTGCATAATGAAAACATGTCTTCCGTGATGCGCGGATATGTCCGTGATGTCACGGGAGTGGATATATTTGTCTATGAGGACGAATATGACAATGCCCTCCGTCTGCTTGAACGGAACCAGATGATTCCGGAACAGTTGAGGTACTGCCCCCATTGCGGTTCGGATGAGATTAAGTTTGTGCTGAAGAAGAGCCATCGGGTGCGTGCTGTGGTGGCTGCTGTTATTGCGGCATTGTCGGCCGCACCTCCGGGCACTGAGCATTGGGAGTATGTATGCAGGAAGTGCGGCACTCATTTTGAGAAGCCGGTGGCGAAAGGAACAGTTGAAGAATAATCAGGTGTTTATTCTTTTAACCGCTTTTCAATCCAGTCCCGGTTTTTACGTCCCAATCGGCTTTCCGCAAAATCCAGGAAAGCCGATGTGTCTGTTATATGGGCTTGGATGACACCTGCCAGAAAGTTGAAGAAAGGTTCTTCACCCACCCGGACAAGCAGGTCGGCGAGTAGTACTGACCCTTTCCTATAGAGGGCAAGATGCGCTTCGCGGTCGTTGCGGTCAATACCCCAGATAGGACGGATATGGCGTGTTTCCTTACGGTAGGCGTCGATGTAAGCGGCATAGGCTTTTTCGCCGCGGGCGTGGCGTATGTATTGCAAAGCACTGAATTCGGCAAAAGATTCGTTCAGCCAGTCGTGCCAAGATTCCACCGGAGCCTTGTTCCACCAGAAGTGGCCGATTTCGTGGGCGGTGTTCTTGAGTACATATTCATTGAATGTTCGGGAACTGAGCATAATGAAATTTTTACGGCTGTACCCTCCTGAGGTGCCGGAAGCTGAAAGCAGGAATTTCATGTAAATATCCTCATCTCCCGCAATTTTATAAAGGCGTCGGAAGAATTTCAAGGCATTGTAGCAACATTGAAGTGCCGAGTCTGCACCGGCATCCGGGAAGTCTGTATAGATAAGTTCAATGGTAGTTCCGTTATCATTGATGCGGCGGCTTTTCAGCATGGGTGAAGCCAGGATAACATTGTCGAAATTCTCCCAAGGTTGCTCCATTTCCCACATCCCTTCTTCTGTATGGGAAATAATACCTGAGCCGCTCACCGTATAACCGTCAGTGATGCCGATTCGTAAGTGCGAATAATCTGCCCGGTTACCGTTGCAGACAGGATACCATCCCGTATAGTAACCAAGTTCAATCCAATGGTCATTGAATGATTTTGCAGGGCCCTGCACTTCCTGCATGTAGAGTGTGTAACGGGTATTTATGCGGCAGCGGTCATCGGCTCCTGCCGGCCGGTAGAGGGTCAAGGTCCGTCCGTCGGGAATGAATTGGGCAGGTGCTGGGGCAAGCGTATCGAAACGGTAGGTTATCTCCCGGCTGCTGTGGCGTAGTGTGTCGATACGGGCATGGCGCCATAGTACCAACGAGATTGAGTCACTGTCATGGAAATCGACTTCAAACGAACCGCCAACTTCGACTTGTCGGTTCGGTACATCAATCTGTACGGTTAAGTCATAACTGACAATGCGCGGAGATTCTTGTGCCCGAAGCATGGGGGAGAAAAGGAGGCATATTGTAAAGCTGGCAATTGTAAGTTGTAGTTTCATGGTACATCAATTTTAGAGTGATAGTAACTGGGAGATTTTGCCTATGCAATCTATGCAAAAGTAGTATTTTTAAAGGAATATTAAGATGGATGGCTGGATATAATTTATGAAAAGACTACCTCGTTGTTGTTCATTTGTAAGATTGTCGTACTTTTGCCTTTAAAGATAAATATATTTATGAAAAGGATATTGTTGCTGTTAATTTTATCCGTCTGCCTGCTCCCATTATGGCCCCAAGAGACGGTAACTCCGGTGAAGCCGCTCTCTGCGCGGATTGATGCGTTGATAGAACACAAACTTCCCGCAGGCTCTAATGTGGCCATTTCGGTCTATGACCTGACTGCCGGAAAGCCCTTGTACGGCTATCAGGCGGACAAGCTTTCCCGTCCCGCTTCCACCATGAAGCTGCTGACCACCATTACCGCCCTTTCCCGTCCCGAAGCCGACGAGCCGTTCCGTACGGAAGTGTGGTATCAGGGAACCATTGAGCGCGATACCTTGCAGGGGGATATGTATGTGATAGGCGGTTACGACCCGGAGTTTGATGAAGAGGCATTGGATTCCCTGGTGGCTACCGTGGCCCGTTTCCCCTTCTCTGTCATCAAAGGCAAGGTGTATGGAGATGTCTCCATGAAAGACTCCTTGTACTGGGGCAGCGGCTGGTTGTGGGATGATACTCCCTATTCCTTCCAGCCCTACCTCTCACCGCTGATGCTGAATAAAGGAGTGGTGAAGGTTACCGCCACACCCGGCGAACGGGGCGACAGCGCACGCCTTGAATGCACTCCCGCCTCTTCCTATTATACACTGACGAACAAGACCCAAAGCCGTACCCCTTCTGCCGGACGTTTCCGTGTGTCGCGCGACTGGCTGGTGAACGGGAACAACATCACCGTGACGGGCAACGTCGATGCCCGCCGTGCAGGTACGGTCAATATATTTTCTTCGCAGGACTTCTTCATGCATACCTTTATGGAACGGTTGCAGGCACGGGGCATCCGGTGCATTCCGGCGGTAGATGCGGAAGTCTCTTACCTCTTCGGCGAGTTCAGGCAAGACAGCCTCTCCGTACGGATGGCTTCCTACGAAACTTCCGTGCAGGATGTGGTGAAACAGATAATGAAGGAGAGCGATAATCTCAATGCCGAAGCCATGCTCTGCCGGTTGGGTGTGCAGAGCAGCGGAAAGAAGCGTGTCTCTGCCGAGGACGGGCTTTCTGCCATCCGCATGCTGATAAAAGAGATGGGATATAACCCCGATAGGTATAATCTGGCAGATGGTTGCGGTCTTTCCAATTACAACTACATTTCACCGGAACTCTTGGTTTCTTTCCTGCGATATGCCTACTCGCGTACGGATGTTTTCCAGAAACTTTATAAGGCTTTGCCCATTGGCGGCGTGGACGGTACACTGGAGTTCCGCATGAAGAAAGGCACCCTTTCCCACAGAAATGTACATGCCAAGACGGGTTCCTTTACCGCCATCAACTGCCTGGCCGGCTACCTTAAAGCCCGCAACGGACACGAGATAGCCTTTGCCATCATGAACCAGAATGCACTGTCGGGCAGGGAAGCACGCGCTTTCCAGGATGCGGTGTGTGATGAAGTGATACGTTGAGGTTTAGCCATCGTAAAGTTGACCTTTAGCGTCGTAAAGTTAAGGTTTAGCTTCCTAATGCAGACCTTTACGGAGTGAGCCCCAAGAGTAGGGGAAATCATTCCTCTTTCGTATTGCGGTAGCGTGCCGGAGACATACCCAGATAAGACTTCACATACTTCCCGAAGAAAGACTGGTTGGGGAAATTAAATTCTTCTGCAATCTCCTTGATGGACTTGTCCGAATGCTTCAGCCGGTACTTGATGTGCTCGATGGCACTTTCGTTAATCAAGTCAAGCGGTGTACGTCCACATGCCTGCTTGATGACCTTCGAAAAGTGTTTGGGACTATAGCAGAGTGCATCGGCATAATATCCTACAGAACGGTGTATGCCGTTGTCTTTGGACAACATCTCTATAAACTTACGCAGGATATAGTCGGACTGTTTGATGCTTTCTTTTGTATCGACTGTCATTTCTGAAGGGTTCACTTCTTTGTTGAGGTGTCCCAACATCTCACAGAAAATGGCAGAAAACAAGTATTGCATCACTTCCCTGTGATAGTGATGAGGCTCGTCGTTTATCTTTGCCATAAGCAGTTCTCGGTAGAATTTGAAGATTTCCTTGTCCCCTTCCTCCCCGACAGACTTTATGGGATTGTTGTGGATATGCATAACGGTATTCCATGTATCCTTCTCCATCTTGACCACGCGTTGTAGGAACTGTGTGGAGAATGCGGCAAGCCTTATCTTGTGCTTTGGGCTTACCATCGCGTGGCTGATAATGGTATTGGGAAGGCCGAGCAGTAAGTCGCCTGCTTCCAGTTGGTAGGTTTTGTAGTTGACGTCCAACTGGATGCAGCCTTCTAGACAGATAGCGATAAGGAAGCATCCCAATCTTATTGTATCTTCATTGTAGGGGCTTCCCTCCAGACTGTTGATTATGACAAAGTCATTGTCTACATAGTCAAGGACATGTTCGCTGTTTTTAAAGTCCGCGATTTCTACGATTTTTATGTTCCCTTTCTCCATATTCTTCCTTTTTCGTTTTGCAAAGTTGGTGAATAATGGGAAATATGGGATGTTCCATTATGCGGCTTTCTTGTTCTATATGTCATTTATAGACAATTCATTAGCCTTAAAAAAGATGAATGTCGAAAAAGGAACATCTTTGGAGTGTAATTGGTCATTATGGCGTTGTTCCTTTCTCCTACTTTTGCCACCAGTTTTAACAAAAAGACAATGAGAAAAAGTATGATTACATTGAACAGGAAATGGATACGGCTGATAGGGATTGTCGGTTGTACAATGTGTTTGGCATCTTGCAAGCAGGCATCGGATGCTTCCGGAATGAAACCTTCTTATGCTACCATGAAAGTGGAGGCGACGGACAAAGAGCTTTCCACTTCGTACTCAGCAACGATACGCGGACGGCAGGACATAGATATTTATCCGCAAGTGTCGGGCACCATCGAGAAGCTTTGTGTGACCGAGGGGCAGAAGGTGCGCCGGGGACAACTGCTTTTCATCATCGACCAGGTTCCCTACAAGGCTGCACTCAAAACGGCCGTTGCCAATGTGGAAGCGGCACGTGCCGCACTGGCTACTGCCGAACTGACTTATAACAGCAACAAGGAATTGTATGCGCAGAAAGTGGTTTCGGAATTCAGCCTGAAGACTGCCGAAAACAGCTACCTTACCGCCAAGGCGCAACTCTCGCAGGCCGAGGCCCAGGAGATAAGCGCACGCAACAACCTCTCCTATACGGAAGTGAAGAGTCCCAGCGACGGGGTGGTGGGGGCATTGCCCTACCGTGCAGGGGCATTGGTCAGCCCCAGCTTGCCGCAACCGCTGACAACGGTCAGTGACAACAGCGACATGTACGTTTACTTTTCCATGACCGAGAACCAGTTGCTCGCCCTGACACGCCAGTACGGCAGCATGGACGAGGCGCTGAAGAACATGCCGGCGGCAGAGCTGCGTCTGAACGACAATTCCGTCTACGACAAGAAAGGTACCATCGAGTCCATCAGTGGTGTCATCGACCGCCAGACGGGTACGGTAGTGGCACGCGTGGTCTTCCCCAACGAATCGCGCCTGCTCCATAGCGGGGCATCGGGCACGGTGGTGGTGCCTGCCACGTATAAGAACTGCATTGTGATTCCGCAAGAAGCCACCGTACAGTTGCAGGACAAGACATTGGTATACAAGGTAGTGGATGGCAAGGCCGTCTCTACCCTGATTACCGTGGCAGGAATAAATGACGGACGCGAATACGTGGTGCTGGACGGACTGAAAGTGGGTGACGAGATTGTTTCCACAGGTGCCGGACTGCTGCGCGAAGGAACGCAAGTGAAATGATGATTGCTATTTTATCAACTATCAATGACCCATTAAGATGAAAGGAAATATATTTATAAAACGGCCGGTGATGGCTATCTCCATCTCCGTACTGATTCTGGTGATAGGGCTCATTTCGCTCTTTACGCTGCCGGTGGAACAATATCCTGACATTGCGCCTCCTACGGTATATGTCAGTGCCAACTACACCGGCGCCGATGCCGAAGCCGTGCTGAACAGTGTCATCATGCCGTTGGAGGAGAGCATCAACGGTGTGGAGAACATGATGTACATCAGTTCTACCGCCACCAATGCCGGTTCTGCCACCATACAGGTCTACTTCAAGCAGGGCACGGACCCCGACATGGCTGCGGTGAACGTACAGAACCGCGTATCCAAGGCGCAGGGACTGCTGCCTGCCGAAGTGACGAAAATCGGTGTGACTACCCAGAAGCGCCAGACCAGCTTCCTGCAAATCGGTGCTTTGGTAAGCACCGACGGACGCTACGACCAGACTTTCCTAGCCAATTACCTAGACATCAACGTGATTCCGCAGATTAAGCGTATCGAAGGTGTGGGTGATGTAATGGAGCTGGGCGATACATACAGCATGCGTATCTGGCTGAAACCGGAACGGATGGCGCAGTATGGACTGGTTCCTTCGGATGTGACCGCCGTATTGGGCGAGCAGAACATCGAAGCGCCTACCGGTTCGCTGGGCGAGAATTCAAAGAACGTGTTCCAGTTTACGATGAAGTATCGCGGACGCCTGAAGAGTGTGGAGGAATTCCAGAACACGGTGGTACGCTCGCAGAGTGACGGTTCCGTGCTCCGTCTGAAGGACGTGGCGGATGTGGAGCTGGGTACGCTGACCTATAGTTTCCGCAGTGAGATGGACAGCAAGCCGGCGGTACTTTTCATGATGTTCCAGACGGCAGGCTCCAACGCAACCGCCGTCAACAAGCAGATTACCGCACAGATAGACGAGATGAGGAAGAGCCTGCCCGAAGGGACGGAATTTGTGACGATGATGAGTTCCAACGACTTCCTCTTCGCTTCCATACACAATGTGGTGGAGACACTGGTCATTGCCATTATACTGGTAATTCTGGTGGTGTATTTCTTCCTGCAGGACTTCAAGAGTACGCTTATACCCTCCATTTCCATTATCGTGTCGCTGGTCGGCACGTTTGCCTGCCTGGTGGCTGCGGGGTTCAGTCTCAATATCCTGACGCTGTTTGCGTTGGTGCTTGCCATCGGTACGGTGGTGGACGATGCCATCGTGGTGGTGGAGGCGGTGCAGTCCAAGTTCGATGCCGGATACAAGTCCCCTTACCTTGCCACGAAGGATGCGATGGGCGATGTGACGATGGCCATCATCTCTTGTACCTGCGTGTTCATGGCGGTATTTATCCCCGTGACGTTTATGGGCGGTACTTCGGGCGTGTTCTATACGCAGTTCGGTGTCACGATGGCAACGGCGGTGGGCATCTCCATGATTTCGGCATTGACGCTTTGCCCCGCCTTGTGCGCCATCATGATGCGTCCGTCGGACGGTACGAAGAGTGCGAAGAGCATCAACGGACGGGTGCGTGCGGCATACAATGCCTCGTTCAACGCCGTGCTGGGCAAATATAAGAAAGGTGTGATGTTCTTCATCCACCACCGCTGGATGGTGTGGACTTCATTGGCGGCTACCGTCGTATTGCTGGTTTACCTGATGAGTACCACCAAGACGGGGCTTGTGCCGCAGGAGGACCAGGGTGTCATCATGGTGAACGTCAGCACGTCTCCGGGAAGCACGCTGGAAGAAACCACGAAGGTGATGAACAAGCTGGAGGACATCCTGAAAAACACTCCCGAGATAGAACACTATTCCAAGGTGGCAGGATACGGACTGATGTCCGGTCAGGGCACTTCCTACGGTACCATCATCATCCGTCTGAAGGACTGGGGCGAGCGGAAGGGGAGCGAACACACGTCCGACGCTGTGGTGGCCCGTCTCAATGCACAGTTCTACGGCGTGAAAGAGGCGCAGATATTCAGCTTCCAGCCGGGTATGATTCCGGGCTATGGTATGGGTAACTCCCTGGAGCTGAACCTGCAGGACAGAACGGGTGGTGACATGGCTACGTTCTACGAGGCAGTGATACAGTTTCTGGGTGCGTTGAACCAGCGTCCCGAAGTGGCTATGGCGTATACCTCTTATGCCATGAATTTCCCGCAGGTATCGGTAGATGTGGATGCTGCCAAGTGCAAGCGTGCGGGTATCTCGCCGGGTGCGGTGCTCGACGCATTGGGCAGCTATTGCGGCGGTGCCTATATTTCCAACTACAATCAGTTTGGCAAGGTGTACCGCGTCATGATGCAGGCATCGCCCGAATATCGTCTGGACGAACAGGCACTGGGTAATATGTTTGTGCGCAACGGTACGGAGATGGCTCCGGTCAGCCAGTTCGTGACGTTGAACAAGGTGCTCGGTCCGGAGACGGCAAACCGTTTCAATCTGTACAGCGCTATCGCCGCTAATGTGAATCCGGCGGAAGGATATTCGTCCGGTGAAGTGCAGAAAGTGATTGCGGAAGTGGCAGAACAGACATTGCCGCTGGGCTACGGTTACGAGTACGGAGGTATGGCACGTGAGGAAGCCAATACTGGTGGTGCGCAGACTGTCTTTATTTATGCCATCTGTATCTTCCTTATCTATCTCATCCTGGCATGTCTTTATGAGAGTTTCCTGATACCGTTTGCGGTCATCTTCTCCGTACCGTTCGGGCTGATGGGTTCATTCCTCTTTGCCAAGGTTCTGGGATTGGAGAACAACATCTATTTGCAGACGGGTGTGATTATGCTGATTGGCTTGCTCGCCAAGACGGCCATCCTGATTACGGAGTATGCCATCGAGCGGCGCCGCAAGGGAATGGGCATTGTGGAATCAGCTTATTCGGCCGCCCAGGTCCGTTTGCGTCCTATCCTGATGACGGTGCTGACGATGATATTCGGTATGCTTCCGCTGATGTTCTCGAGTGGTGCGGGCGCCAACGGTAACTCTTCGCTGGGTACGGGCGTAGTAGGCGGCATGCTCATCGGAACGCTAGCGCTGCTTTTCGTCGTTCCGGTGTTCTACATCATCTTCGAGTACTTACAGGAGAAGGTTCGTCCGCCAATGGAGGAAGAAGCCGATATGCAGGTATTGCTTGAAAAGCAGAAGAGTGAGGCAGAACGGGCGAAAGATTGAGGAAAATAAAATAAAAACAGATTGGAACAATGAAGAAACATATCATCCTATTGTCCGCCGCCGGTTTGCTGTTCAGCAGTTGCGGCGTGTACACCAAATACAAACCCGCTACCGAGGTCCCCGACGGCCTCTACGGGGAAGAAATAGCCACTTTTACGGAGAGCACCGACGGTTCTCCGGTGGCTCCCGAAGACAGCCTGGACCTTGGCCTGGGCGGCATGGACTGGCACGAGCTTTTCACCGACCCACATCTGCAGGCACTCATCGAACAAGGGTTGCAGAACAATACCGACTACCAGTCGGCACAGCTCCGCGTGGAGGAAGCCGAAGCTACCCTGCTGTCCGCAAAGCTTGCCTTCCTGCCCTCCTTTGCCCTTGCGCCGCAGGGCACGGTGAGCAGCTTTGACAGCCGCAAGGCCACACAGACCTATTCGCTACCCGTCACTGCCAGTTGGGAGCTGGATGTTTTCGGTCGCATGCGCAATGCCAAGAAACAGTCGAAGGCGCTCTATGCGCAGAGTCAGGACTATCGCCAGGCCGTGCGTACCCAGCTCATTGCCGGGATAGCCAATACTTACTATACCCTGCTGATGCTGGACCAGCAGCTTGCCATCTCCAGGCAGACCGAAGAGACGTGGTGGGAAACCGTTGCTTCCACCCGTGCCCTGATGAATGCGGGCATGGCGAACGAGTCCGCCGTGTCGCAGATGGAGGCCACGTACTATCAGGTGCAGACTTCCGTGCTTGATTTGGAAGAACAGATAAACCAGGTGGAGAACAGCCTTGCGCTGTTGCTGGCAGAGACGCCCCGTCATTACGAGCGCGGTGTGCTGGCAGAGCAGCAGTTCCCTGTGGGCTTTTCTATAGGGATTCCTGTTCAGATGCTTTCCTGCCGTCCTGATGTCCGCTCGGCTGAGCGGACACTGGAAGCGGCGTTCTACGGCACCAATGCGGCGCGCTCTGCCTTCTATCCCTCCATCACGCTGGGCGGGAGTGCGGGCTGGACCAATTCTGCCGGTTCAATGATTGTGAATCCCGGCAAGTTCCTGGCTTCGGCAGTGGGTTCGCTGACGCAGCCGCTCTTTGCCCGCGGGCAGGTCATTGCACAGTACCGCATAGCCCGTGCCCAGCAGGAGGAGGCTTCCCTTGCCTTCCAGCAGACATTGCTGAATGCAGGCAGCGAGGTGAACGATGCCTTGACTGCCTGGCAGACAAGCCTATCCAAAAGCGAACTGCTGGACAAGCAGGTAGCTTCCTTGCAGACAGCTGCCCGCAGCACTTCCCTGCTGATGGAGCATGGCAACACCACCTATCTGGAGGTGCTTACCGCCCGGCAGACATTGCTCAACGCACAACTGGCACAGACGGCAAACCGATTTTCTGAAATACAAAGCCTGATTAACCTCTACAAGGCGTTAGGGGGAGGTCAGGAATAGAGTGTCATCATACTACTCTCTCTGCATCTTCACTTTAAATGTGAAGGAAGGGCTGTCCGGGAAGTGATTCCAGGCAGCCCGTTTTCAATGAATAGGAGGGATCAAATGGAGGCAAGTATTTCTCTAGACAAATTATTGCAGTTTTTCATTCAATGCGAACGATAAGTGTTGGCTCGGTGAGAGATCGATTGAAGAAACTGAAAAGGAAACTGAAGCAAAAGATAGTGAGTTTACCGGTAAGAAGGAGGTTTTGCCAGGAATTGATGCAGGGATGTAGTAGGTACTGAAATAGCTTGTTGTTGAATCTATAGATGCAGCGTGTTCCATCTATATATGCAACGTGTTGCATATATAGATCCAGCAAACCGGAAATATACATGCAACGCGGCATATCTTTCGGGCGGTTTCTCTCCGCCTTTGAGGGAGCGGTTTATTTATACTGTGCCCAGTCTACATTCTTCATGTCTCCACTTTTGGCCAGCTCAGCGTGCATAGCCAGTGCGGCGTGCAGGGCATGGGGAGTCTGTGACTTGCCGTCGGTCAGTTTCAGGTAATCCCACAGAATGTTCTTGTAGTCCGGATGGACACAGTTTTCGATGATGGCTTGTGCACGTTCTTTCGGACTCTTGCCGCGGAGGTCGGCCACACCTTGTTCGGTGATGATGATGTTGACGTCATGCTCCGTGTGGTCCATGTGCGAAACCATCGGCACGATAGCCGAGATTTTACCTTCCTTGGCAACGGACGGACAGGTGAAGATGGAGATATAGGCATTGCGGGTGAAGTCACCGCTTCCACCGATACCGTTCATCATCTTCGTACCGCCGATGTGCGTGGAGTTCACGTTGCCGTAGATGTCGGCTTCGATGGCAGTATTGATGGAGATGATACCGAGCCGGCGCACCACTTCCGGGCTGTTGGAGATTTCCGACGGACGGAGCACCAGTTTGTCGCGGAAGAAGTCCATATCCTGGTAGATACCTTCCAGACAGTCGTTCGTTACGGTCAGTGAGCAGGCGCTGCCGAATTTCACGCGGCCTTCGCGGATAAGTCCGATAACGGAGTTCTGGATGACTTCTGTGTACATTTCAAAAGCGGGGATGGTCTTGTCACGTCCCAAAGCACCCAATACGGCATTGGCAATGTTACCCACACCGGATTGCAGCGGCAGGAAGGTAGGCGGAATGATTCCGCGTTTCATGTCGGCGGCAAGGAAGTCGGCCACGTTCTGTCCGATTTTGTCGGTCAGTGGGTCGGCGGCGGCAAACGAACGTGCCTCGTCCGGCCAGTTGGTCTCCACTACGCCGACAATCTTTTTCGGGTCTACCTGGATGTAGGGCAGGCCGATACGGTCACTCGGTTTGTAGATGGGGATTTCGCGGCGGTAAGGAGGGTCGAGGGGTTCGTAGACGTCGTGCAGGCCCATGGCGTTCTTGCTGTGGGCGGCATTCAGTTCCACGATAATCTGGTCGGCCAGGCGGCAGACAGTCGGAGCGATACCGCCGGCTGCCGTCAGGTAGATTTTACCGTCGGGAGTAACCTCGCATGCCTCGATGATGGCAACGTTTACTTTTCCCATGAAACCATAGCGTACTTCCTGCGCCATCTGTGAGAGATGGATGTCGTTGTAGGCTATTTCGCCATTGTTCACGGCTTTGCGGAAGTCGGAGTTGGTGGTGTAGGGCGCGCGGTAGCGGATGGCCTTGACGCGCGAGAGCACACCGTCGCAAGAGTCTCCGGTAGAAGCACCGGTGAAGATACCTATCTGAAACGGGTTTCCTTTTGCATGTTCTGCTTCCGCGATTTTTGCTAATTCAGCCGTAACGGCTTTGGCTGTTCCTGCGGGAGTAAATCCGCTCAAGCCGATGTTGTAGCCATGTTTAATCAGGCTCGCAGCTTCTGCTGCCGAAATGTAATTGAGTGCCATAATATAAATAGTTATTTTTTCGTGTAAAGATTCTGAAGGGGCTCGTAATTGGTTCTGCAATTATCGACTGTCTTTAATATTTCCGTTGAAGTATTTCTGACCAGATGATGGCTTTCCTCGCTTCTTCTGCCGAGTGGATGCCGTATTCGGACGTTACTTCATCGGATTCCTGCGGACGGGATGCCGGGGAGGGAGGGGAAGCCTTTATGGAAGTGTGCTTGGATTTGGCAGACGGTTTGGATACCGGCTTGGGCTTTTCTGCCGGCTTGGGGCCTTCGGGAATAAAGCCTCCGTAAGTATCTCCGCCCCAGTATTCGGGCAGTGGGTTGTCAACGTCGGGCATAGGTATGTCGGGACTCTTGTCAGCATTTTTATTTGCTTCTTTCTTAAACTGCTTGACGAGTCCGATTACTATGACAGCCGCAACTAACAGAAACTTGAAGACATCTTCCATATTCTTTTTGATTTTCCACCCAAAGATAGTGCAATTATCTCTTATCTTTGCTTTTGGGCAAAGTTAATTATTTAATCTGATTACAGCCAAGGAATTGGTAATAAAAAAGGGCAGCTTCACAGCTCCCCTTAATTTTTTTAACCTAAACCTTAACTAT
>ENA-OZRQ01000421-OZRQ01000421.1-human-gut-metagenome-genome-assembly--contig:-NODE-421-length-12478-cov-8.514771_pt1 | contig 12478 bp, 9 predicted proteins | sample MGYA00243269_ERZ653945 | MGnify/ENA primary metagenome ERZ653945 (study PRJEB26926, sample SAMN06164648) | human gut metagenome | biome: ENVO:00009003; feature: ENVO:2100002; material: ENVO:00002003...
CGGAAGTAAAAGTCTATTGGTACGATGGTGGCTTGATGCCTCCCCGTCCGGAAGAATTGAAAGACGGGCAGATGATGGGCGACGAGAACGGCGGTATCATCTTCATCGGAACGAAAGGAAAGATCATGACAGGCTGTTACGGAATGAACCCGACCTTATTACCGGTTTCCGACATGGAGCATTTCAACCAGCCCAAACCTACGATCCCGAGAGTGAAAGGCGGCAATGGAGACATATGGTCTACCAACGCCCATGAGCAAGACTGGATCCGTGCATGTAAGGAATCCCCGGAAAATCGTACGGAAGCCTCATCCAACTTCCAGTTCTCCGGTCCGTTCAACGAGATGGTCGTGATGGGAGTCTTGGCCGTTCGCCTCTCCGGACTGCAAGGTTTGCATCGTGAGTTGCAATGGGATGGAGAGAACATGCGGTTTACGAACATCTCCCCGAACGATAAGATCAAGATCGTCACGGTGGATGATTTCAAGGTAATTGACGGAGATCCGCGTTTCGACCGTCGCTTCGCCGAGTTTAACGCTGCGGAGATGGCCAACGAATGGATCAAGCATACGTATAACAACGGTTTCTCTTTGCCTGATATGCCAAGATAAACCTTTTAATAACAACCGAATATGATAAGACATATCTATAAAATAATGATAGCGCTCGTTTGCTGCCTATTGGCTATTCCAACCGAAGCGCAAACGAAAGCCGAGAAGAACGGATGGCGTCTAGGTATGCAATCCTATAGTTTCCATCTGTTTCCTTTGACGGAAGCTCTCGACAAGACGCAAGAACTCGGATTGAAGTATATCGAGATCTATCCCGGCCATAAGCTCGGAGGTAAATGGGGGGATAAAGTATTCGATTTCAATCTTGACGCACAAACCCAGAAAGAGATCAAGGAGCTAGCGACATCCAAAGGCATCAAGATCGTAGGAACCGGGGTGTATGTAGCCGAAAAGTCATCCGATTGGGAAAAGATGTTCAAGTTCGCGAAAGCGATGGACCTAGAGTTCATTACTTGCGAACCTGCTTTAAGTGACTGGGACTTGGTAGAAAAATTGTCTAAGCAATACAACATTAAGATCTCCGTCCATAATCACCCGCAGCCTTCCGACTACTGGAAACCGGAGAACCTGCTGAAAGCCATCTCCGGACGTAGTCAATCGCTTGGTTCTTGTTCCGACGTAGGCCATTGGCGCCGGGAGGGATTAAACCAGATCGATTGCTTAAAACAGCTCAAAGGCCGGATCATCTCTTTGCATTTCAAGGACATCGCTCCGAAAAAAGCAGGAGAGAAAGAGCAACACGACGTAATCTGGGGCACAGGCATCCTAGATGTAAAGGAAATGTTGAAAGAACTCAAATCCCAGAATTTCAAGGGAGTATTCTCTATCGAGTATGAATACAACTGGGAAAACTCAGTACCAGACATTAAAGAATGTATCCAATACTTCAATAAAACCGCAAACGAAATCTTATAATAGGGATTAGCATTAATTGACAGGTAGTAAGCGTATAGGCCCAAGGAATGTTCTCCTTGCCTATACGCTCCACCTTTCTAATAATACACGGGAATAAAATGGCATCTGACAACAAAATAATCGAATTGATCAAACAAGGAGATATAACCGCCTTTAATACCCTGTTCAAGTCTGTTTATCTCCAACTTTATATACATTGCCGGAAATTTATCCCCGACCCGGAAGACGCAAAAGACATCTTACAAAACGTCTTCCTCCGCTTCTGGGAAAAGCGTGAGAACATCGATATTCACACGTCTTTAAACGCTTATTTATACAGAGCTATACAGAACGAATGCCTCAATTACCTTCGTTCTACCGGAACTCCCTATCTGATTAGCCATAATTAATAAATTTAAGATTAATAATAAGATCTAACAATGTTACGTTTTTATCCGTATTACACTAAAAATCATCCATTTATCATAAGCAAGACTGTTTTTAAAGATTAATAATTCAATGATTTATTATTTGATTACTATAGTATCTTTCAGTATTTGATAGCGAATGCCCGTATTCGTCTTTATCACATTGAGAATCTCCGATAAATCTTCGTTGTTACGGAAACTACCGCTAAACCTTAATCTTTTTATTCCATGATTTTCATAACGAAATACAACGTTATAGTTCCTTTCCAACAACTTTGTTATATCTTGCAGATACATCATTTCAAAAGACAAGAAACCACCTCTCCATTGAGCGAACTGTTTCTTATCGAAAGGTACTACTTCTATCTTGTTTCTACTTTTATCATAAACCGCCACTTGGTTAGGCTCGAGTAAGACCTCTTGTTTGGTCAACGTAGGTTGTACGGCGACCTTGCCATTGAACAAGGTTGTGGTTAGTTGCGAATCTTCCATATAAGCGGAAACATTAAAGGCCGTACCGAGCGCTTTCACATCAATACCATTTGTTTTTACGACAAACGGCAAGTCCTTGTTCTTCGCGACTTCAAAATAAGCTTCTCCATCCAAATAGATATCACGATTGGAATGGCCGTAATTCTCCGCATATTCTAAAGTCGTACAAGAGTTGAGCCAAACCTTCGTACCATCCGGTAATTGCAAATAGCTCTTCTCTCCTTTGCTCGTTACTAATTTATAATTTCCAACAGTCGATAAGTTCTCTTGATCCGTAAGATACAACGTTGATAGTGAAACACCTATGCCCAAAACCACGGCAGCGGCATATTTCATGTATTGAAGGAATAGCCTTCTTGTTTTCATTTTGGAAATAGTTTTTTTCTCTATGGATGAAAACAAACGCTCCCACTCCCTATCAACATCTACTTCGTCTTTGAGACTTTCCGCAATTATATTTTTTATATATTCTTTCATTGTTTTTTCTCGATTCTATATGTATGACACTTCAAAACGATGTGCTACTTACAAGATTGATAGATTTTTGTATTATATTTTTTCAAGAAACCAGATAATCTTTCAATCTACTTTTCAAAATCTTAAGGGCTCTATATATCTGTGTTTCCACTGTACGGACGGAGATATCCAATTTATCTGCGATCTCTTGGTTCTTGAGTCCATTTATACGACTCAATTTAAAAATGGATTTACATTGATCTGGTAATTCCTCTATCGTATTTTCCGTGATTCGTTCTATTTCAAAAATACTAAGTATCGAATAAGGATCATTATCTTCCACAGCCTCTTGTTTATCCATCTCTGATATTTCATATCGGGGAATGTCAATGGTTCCGGTAGAACTAATTACAGAACCCTGAAAAAATCATTATTTTTAGGTTTGTGCTTAACCTTTTTCCAGCCGTACACAGTAGCGGCATCAGCACAAATTATATCCTTAAATATCACAAAAGGAACTATCACTGAAGTTTTTAAGGCGATTGAAGACCAAAGTGAATATAAATTCTTTTATAATGACAATCAAATCAATTTGAATAAACGGGTTGATGTCAATATCCATGAAGAATCCATAGAACAAGTATTAAACAATGTCTTTAGAGGTACGGATATTACGTATAAGATCGTCAAGAATCACGTAGTACTTACCAACAAGACCATGAAAGATACGGAGTTGCCATCCACCAACCAAAATCGCAAACGGCTAACCGGACAAGTAGTAGGACAAGATGGGGAGCCTCTGATCGGAGTAAACGTTGTAGTGAAAGGTACTACAATCGGATCTATGACCGATATGGACGGAAACTACATTCTAGAGAATGTTCCCTCCAATGCTACCGTTGAATTCTCGTACATCGGCTATCTCCAACAAAGTATCAACGTAGGCAATAAAAGTAACCTCAACGTCACTTTAGCGGAAGACACTCAAAAGTTGGATGAGGTAGTAGTTGTTGGTTACGGTTCCTTCAAGAAAAGAGATTTAACCGGAGCTGTTTCTCAAGTAAAAGGAGACGAGATCTCGAACCTACCGCTTCGCAGCGCCGCCGACGCCTTGCAAGGAAAAGCAGCCGGTGTAACCATAACATCTAGTTCCGGTAGCCCAGGTTCACTCGGTAATGTCCGTATCCGTGGTGTCGGTACTATCAATAATAATGATCCGTTGTATGTAGTAGATGGTCTACCTCAAGGTGATATCGGTTGGTTAAATGCCCGTGATATCGAGAGCATAGAGGTATTGAAAGACGCTTCCGCACAAGCGATCTATGGTGCCCGTGCTGCCAACGGTGTGATCCTAGTATCCACAAAGCGAGGAGCTTCCGGCGAGAGTTACCGAAGCAACATCGAGTTTGATATGAACATTGGTTTCCAAGATGTAGTGAAAACGTATGACATGCTAGACGCCGAAGGTTTCATGGAATATAAGAACCGGGCTTACGCCGCATCCGGGAAAGCCTTGATCGATGATTTCGCCACACCAGAGAAGCGAGAGCAGATCCTTACTTTCCTAGGGAAAAACGGAGGACGATCCGGTACGGATTGGTGGAAAGAGAGCACCCGTAAACCCAAGGAAGCTATCAGTCAGAATTACAACCTAGCTTTCTCCGGAGGTATGAAGAAACTCAGATACCGTGCTAGCTTTGGCTATATGGATCAACAAGGAATCTTGAAAGGTTCCGACTATGAACGCCTCTCCGGTCGGTTGAACGTAGACTCTGAGGTAACCAAGTGGTTGAACCTCTCCGCAAATGTGAACGTCACGTACGAATCCAGGCGCAACCTAGATGAGAATAACTCTTACACAGCAACCGTGTTCAGTACCCTTGCGGCAGACCCAATCACTCCGGTATATCGCGACAACCTAGTGGATATCCCAGATTTCTTGCAAAACCGAATTATGGGTGGTTATGAGCCGACCAATCCTTGGTCTCGCTATACAGGCGTAATTTACTCAAACAAACCGAACACGGTTGGACAGGTAGACCGCTCCGCATTAAATCAATGGCACGGGATCGCCACGAAAAGTAATATCTCCGGCGAAGTCAAGTTGTTACCCTTCTTGACCTTCAAATCCAGTATCGCTCTTGACTTAGTCCGTAACCAAAGCGACTCTTTCCGTCCTTCTTACTATCTGGATGGAGATGAGTACTCCACTTATGCGGGCGCCAGTCGGAGCGTAGCGAATAAAGATTACTGGGTATTCGACAATTACCTAACTTACAATCAAAAATTCGACAAACATGCGGTAACAGCCATGGTCGGTACCTCCGCAGAGAAAGAGCGCTACGAGGAGATCTACGCCTATAAAGAAGGACAGGTCAACAACAACCCGAACCAGCAGATCATCAACGCCGGTACCATGAATCCCGCCGCATCAGGCTACTACGCCACGAGTACGCTGAATTCTTATTTCGGTCGTGTATTTTATTCCTTTGACAACCGTTATATGATCACAGCCAATATCCGTTGGGATGGATCCTCTAAATTTGCGGATGGTAATCGCTGGGGTTACTTCCCCTCCGTATCCGCCGGTTGGAATTTCTCGGAAGAGAGCTTCATGAAGAACCTTGAGTGGCTGTCACAAGGTAAGTTAAGAGCAGCTTGGGGTGAGATCGGGAACCAGACTATCTCCTCCGGAGCCTATATGAATACGTTCGGAAATGGTAGCTACTACCTCTTCGGTAATCCGTATCAGACGAACTTGTATGCCGGACGTACGCAGGTGGGTAATCCGGATCTGAAATGGGAGACTACTCGCCAACTGGACTTCGGATTGGATTTGGCCTTTTTCCAAGGTTCCTTGAGAGCAACCTTCGACTACTTTGACCGTCAGACAAGTGATATGTTGGTGCAAGTACCCGTGCCCAGTTCACTAGGATTCCCCAACACGCCGTGGATGAATGCCGGTAGCGTAAGCAATAAAGGTTTTGAAGTAACGCTCGGATACGACGGTAAGATCGGGAACGACTTCCAATATCATATCAACGGAAACGTATCCACCTATAAAAATAAGGTAAAAAGCCTAGGTAGTGGAGCGAATATTCCGGGTAAAGGCATCCATCTAGGATACTTCTCCTATACGATGACAGAGCCAGGACAACCGATCGGTTATTTCTACGGATATAAAACCGATGGTGTCTTCCAGACCCAAGAAGAGATCGACAACTACAAGAACAACGGTCAAATGGTAATGCCAAACGCAAAGCCGGGCGACTTAAAGTTCCAAGATTTGAACAAAGATGGTAAACTAGACGACGAAGACCGCACGATGACAGGAAATCCTCATCCAGACTTCACCTTTGGTTTGACCTTAGGCGCAGAATGGAAAGGATTCGACATCTCCGCCTTCTTCCAAGGATCAGTCGGCAATGACATCTTAAACATATTGAAATATGACATCTATTCAGGTACCGGTTGGTACAATGCTCCGAAGGATATATTAACAACCTACTGGAACGGACCGGGTAGTACAAACGAGAACTTCGCAATCGATGCGGATAGCCGCATGAACTTGGAGATGTCCGATTGGTATGTGGAAAATGGTTCTTATGTTCGCTTGAAGAACCTGACAATCGGTTATACGCTTCCGTCCGAATGGACTAAGAAGATCACGATCAACAACCTTCGTTTCTTTGTTGCCGCACAGAACTTATTCACGATCACCGGTTATTCCGGACTAGATCCTGAGATCGGAGAGATCAATAACTCGCCTCTTTACAAAGGCTGTGATATGGGATTCTATCCGCAACCGCGTACATTCATGTTCGGTCTTAGTTTGAAATTATAATCTTAAAATGAATTATTATGAAATCTATAGTTAACATAGGGAAATTACTTGTATCGATCGCATGCGTCGGTGCCCTTACGACAAGCTGTAACAGCGACTTTCTAGACCGCCCGCCATTGGGAACATTGGATGAGGTAACTTATCTGAGTACCAAGGATGCCGGCTACAAACTTTTGGTCAATTGCTATCAGCCCTTACAAGATAGCTGGAACTATCAGGACATGAAATTTGTCTTGGGAGATCAATTGAGCGACGACTGCTCCAAAGGCGGCTCTGATGCAGGAGACCGCGTTCGTATCACGGAAATCGCCCGCGGAACACCAATGGCGACTAATCAAGTCTTGTCCGACCTTTGGACTCATCGCTACCAAACAGCGATCTCAGCCTGCAACGTATTCCTGTCGCTAATCACACCTGAATCAGAATTGATCGATGATGCCGGAGGCTTGGTCAGCACAGAAACCAAACAGCGATGGATCGCAGAGGCTCAATTCATGCGTGCGTTCTATTACTACGACCTAGCTACAATCTTCCAGAATATTCCACTAATTGACAAGCCCATGGAAGTCGTCGACAAAAGTACGATCACGAAATCCAGCAAAGAGGAGGTCATGAACTTTATCCTGAAAGACCTGAACACCGCAATCGCCGAACCTAATCTACCTAATGCAAAAAGCCTTCCGACCAGCGAGATTGGGCGAATCACCAAAGAGGCCGCCATGGCTTTCCGTGCTAGGGTATTGATGTTCTACGGCAACTACGGAGAGGCTCTGAAAGACCTGAAGACAGTTGTCGAATCCGGAAGCTATGAATTAGTAGATGACTACGAGAAGCTATTCAATAACGCCACAGAGGGCTATATGTCAAAAGAGTCCGTCTTCATCACCCTGCGCTCTTACATTCCTAGCTACACTAGCGGTAGCGTTTGTCCACAAATGAATGTCGGTCGCGGTATTGCCGGCGGATGGGGCGGCGAGTGTCCGACGAAGGATTTGGTAGACGAATATGAGGTAGGCGATCCACGCTTGGTACACACGGTATTGTCATCCGGCGATATATTCGTCAAGAACGATGGTTCCGAAGAGGTACACGACTATTCCGGCTACGACAATTTCCCACAGCAACACAGCCGTAAGCAGTATCCAGACTTCTCCAGACGGCCACTAAACGATTTATTGAACACGGATTGGACCCACTATCACATCCGCTATGCCGATGTATTGCTGATGTACGCTGAATGCCTGATCGAGACGGATGGCGACAAACAACTAGCGGCCGACCTGATCAACCAAGTACGTTATCGTGCCTTCGTGACAACCTCTTTGACAGATAGCTACGCTAAATACCGTAAGTTCAACCTCAAGGAGAGCGATCGAGTGACCGAGGATACTTTCAACGCTAAGTATAAAGTGAAAGCTTCCGATGATCTGCGTGCCGCCGTTCGCCACGAACGCCGTATCGAACTTGCAGGCGAGGGATTACGCTTCTACGACTTAATTCGCTGGGGCACCTTCGTATCTACAATGCAGAAATTCGGCAAGACTGATGAGGGCAAGTATTCCGGTGCCGGGACACTCGTCACCGATAAGACATACCCCTACCCGATTCCACAAAGCGAGATCGACTATGTAGGAGGCGCATTAACACAGAACGATAATTATTAATCTTCAATTTTTATTACTGTAGCCCCCGCAGATAGTCCTTCTTGTTGTCTGCGGGGGTTTCTATTCACGAAATACCTTAGAAATCCATGAAACGAATCTTATTTCTCCTAACCATCGCCCTCCTAAATTTGGGAAGTGGCCTATGCAAGACACGACAATCGTTAAGAATCATGAGCTACAACATCCGCATCGGGATCGGTATGGACCAACAGACCAATTTGAAGCGAATCGCTGAAGTGATCAACAAGATCCAGCCGGACTATGTCGGGCTACAAGAGGTGGACAGTGTATGCGAACGCTCTGGATGGATCAACCAATATGCAGAATTGGCACGGTTGACCGGCATGTATCCAATCTTCGCACCTGCCACAGAACGTTCTAAGGGATTATACGGAATCGCCGCACTCTCCCGCAAAAAACCTCGCAGCTACCAATACATACCTCTGCCGGGAAAGGAAGAGCCACGTACCTTCCTTTGTCTCGAATATCCGAACTATACCTTGTGTAACACACATTTCTCGCTCGACCCAGACTCTCGCCTGGCCTCTATACGACTCATCAATGAGACGATGAAAAGAGAAAACAAACCAATCCTGATCACCGGAGACTTCAACATGGAGCCAGACTCTAAAGAATTCAAGACGATGAAACAAACGTGGAGGCTCTTATCCGACCCTACGTTAGAGACCTACCCCTCGGATCATCCCCGTTTGCGTTTAGATTATATCTTCGGCGACCTAAGGCATGAATTTAGGATTATCAACGACCAAGTGATCGATATCCAGTCGTCCGATCACCTGCCGATCTATATAGACGTGCTATTTTAAGCTTTCTCCCCCGGACATCCTCAGAATCCCGAACAATGCGAATCTAGAAATTCTTAATGTTGTCCGGGATTTTCATGCAATAAGAATACTTCCAATTGGTTTTAAGCAAAATATTTCCTAGTTTTGCGCAATAATATACAGAATTAAAATAAACTGGGATATGAAGAATATAATCATTATAGCTAGTTTACTCCTCGGGATGCCGCTTATGGCACAAACCAAGGTGGTAAAAAAGAACGCCGTAAAAGCCAATAATTTCGGAATCACCTACTCGTTGCCCAAGACCTCGCTAGTCGTAGACGCCGAAGTGACGAAAGCAACTTGCAAAGCCGGGCCTTACTATCAATATGCAGAGAAGTATCTAGGCGTAAAGGATGCGGTCACGGAAGACAAGGTTTATTTCGATCTCGGAAAAATCAGTCTGATCAACCGGGGATTACCCGATGCGGATAATACCTATATCGTAGAATTCAAACAAGGTACGGTCGCCCCTTACGCTTATCTTACCGAAGATGGATTATTATGCTCGATAAACGCAGAATATACACCAGTTGAATCCGAGCTAGATGCCGCAAAGAAAAATAAAGGCTCCCAACAAAAAGTGACAGATGCTTCCGTTTTCTCAGAGGAATTACTAATGGCAGGCTCCACCGCCAAACAAGCGGAGGTGGCCGCTAAACAAATTTACCGTATCCGGGAAAGCCGTTTGAACATCTTGACCGGCGAGGCGGATAATTTACCTCCCGATGGTGAAGCCATGAAACTGGTGATCCAGCAATTGGAGGAGCAAGAAAAAGCATTAACAAACCTATTCACCGGAATCTTGACCAAAGAAACCGAGCATTATGAGGTAAGTATCATCCCCCACGACAACCTAGATAAAGAAGTATTGTTCCGTTTCTCCAAGCAGCTAGGTATCGTAGACGCTGACGATTTGGGCGGTACCCCTGTCTATATGAACTTGAAAGCGACAGAAAGAGCTCCGATCCTTGATGCCAAGGAAGCCGAGAAGAAAGACAAATCATTGAAAGGAATCGTCTACAATGTTCCGGGAAAAGCCAGCATAGAAATACTAATGAACAAAAAAACGCTCTACAAAGGAGAGGCCCAAATCACTCAATTCGGAACACGGGAAGGATTAGCCCCTGTTATGTTTGAGGATAAGAAAGCCCCCGTCAAAGTTCTTTTCTATCCGGAAACCGGCGCCATAAAGCAAATTATTCAATAAGTATAAACTAATATTATCTAAAACACATGTTACAAGGACAACCTAAAGGTCTCTATGCCCTAGCACTCGCGAACACGGGCGAACGCTTCGGTTATTACACGATGCTTGCGATTTTCACATTATTCTTGCAAGCGAAATTCGGCTATACGGCCGCTGAGACATCAACGATTTTCGCTAGCTTCTTAGCGTTCGTGTATTTTATGCCATTGATTGGCGGTATGATGGCCGATAAGTTCGGTTATGGAAAGATGGTTACCTCGGGTATCATCATCATGTTTGTCGGTTATCTTTTATTAGCCATCCCAACAGATGCCGCCTCGGGAAAAATCATGATGTTCGGCTCGCTAGCGCTAATCGCTTGCGGTACCGGATTATTTAAAGGTAACTTACAAGTGATGGTAGGTAATCTTTATGATGCCCCGGAATATAGAAGTAAACGTGACCAAGCCTTTAGTTTGTTTTATATGGCGATCAATATCGGTGCCATGTACGCACCTACGGCTGCCACTAAAATGACAGACTGGATGTTGGGTAAGTATAACCTTTTCTACGAGTCACAAATTCCGGCACTCGCTCACCAATTCTTAAACGGAACCATCTCCGCAGAGAACAAAGAGGCACTCGCCGCTCTGCAAAGCGCACAAGGTTTCACCGGCGATATGGCTACGTTCTGTTCCACGTATATCGAGAAGTTGTCTGAGGCATACAACTATGGATTCGGTGTGGCTTGTATCTCATTGATCATATCGATGGCTATCTATATGGGATTCCGCTCTACCTTTAAGCATGCGGATGTCAATACCAAACAAGCAAAGGCTTCCCACGCTCCGCAAGAGGAATTGTCACCTGCCGAGACGAAACAACGTATCACCGCCTTGCTGCTGGTATTCGCCGTGGTATTGTTCTTCTGGATGGCTTTCCATCAAAATGGTCTGACAATGACGTTCTTTGCTCGCGACTATACGGCCAACCAAGTGACCGGACTGGATCGTATCGGCTTTGATGTGATTAACTTAACATTATTGGTTATCGCCGTGTATGGAGGATTCGCTATCGCACAATCCACAACGAGCAAAGGCAAAACGATCGCCGGCATCGTGACCGTGGCCGCATTAGCCGCTCTAGGTATCAAATATATGGCTATGCCGGAAACCGTAACGATCCTTCCGCAGACCTTCCAGCAATTTAACCCGTTCTTCGTGGTTGTATTGACTCCGGTATCGTTGGCGATCTTTGGTTATCTGGCTAATAAGAAGAAAGAGCCGTCCGCTCCTCGTAAGATCGGATTGGGTATGATGATCGCCGCTTGCGGTTTCTTGATCTTGGCGATCGGTTCTATGGGCTTGCCTACACCGGACGCTTTAGCGGCGGATAGCAAATTGCAGGTATTGGTTTCTCCGAACTGGTTGATATCGACTTATCTGGTATTGACCTTCGCCGAATTATTGCTTTCTCCGATGGGTATCTCTTTCGTATCCAAAGTGGCTCCTCCTAAATACAAAGGTATGATGATGGGTGGGTGGTTCGTGGCTACGGCTATCGGTAACTATCTGGTCGCTATCATCGGTTATTTGTGGGGAGGCATGCAGTTATGGATGGTATGGAGCGTGTTGATCGTTCTTTGTTTACTGTCTGCGTTGTTCATGTTCTCTATCATGAAGAAACTGGATAAAGTGGCTTGACAATTGAAAATTAGAGGATGAGGAAGTCGTATACATATCGTTCGCAGGCACTCCGTTTCAGAAGATGGAGCCGGAAGGCGTATGCGGCTTTCATCAGTGTACAGAGAGCTGTTACGATCGGACAATTATCCTTTTCCGTAGCCGATCGCTTCGAGAAAAAGAACCAGTCTTTACATACCGGTATCGGTACGTTCACGGACGGATTTTCCGAAGAGGATGACGAGGAGAGGGAGAATACCGAGGAGAACAAACGGAGCCTCGCGGTATCGCATGGACTGTTTACGGCATTACTCCCGGTATTGGTATCAAATGAGATCGCTCATCCGGCTCATCGTGTAGCTCCTGTCTCTTATACACATCTCCGAGCCCACGAGACGGAGCTACATCTCGT
>ENA-OZRQ01000431-OZRQ01000431.1-human-gut-metagenome-genome-assembly--contig:-NODE-431-length-12302-cov-5.237936_pt1 | contig 12302 bp, 11 predicted proteins | sample MGYA00243269_ERZ653945 | MGnify/ENA primary metagenome ERZ653945 (study PRJEB26926, sample SAMN06164648) | human gut metagenome | biome: ENVO:00009003; feature: ENVO:2100002; material: ENVO:00002003...
GATGTGTATAAGAGACAGTTTTTATATGATATAGAGAGTGGAGAATCCAAAGAATTAGGAAGTTTTTTTCATGGTTTAAGTTATAATGAAGAAACTAGATGTGATCTTCATCCAAGATTGTCGCCTGATGCTAAAAGAGTTTTCTTTGATTCTGTTTGTCATGGGAAACGTCAACTGTATTATATGGATTTATAAATTAGTATATGCCGGAAACTATTAAGGTCGGGATTTTACTTCCTGTTTATAAAGGAGATACTCTTGCATTTTTGGAATGTGCAATAAATAGTTTGTTAAATCAAACCTATTCCAATATTTCTATTTTTATAGGAATAGATGGGCCTGTAGGGGAGAATCTACTTACGCGCATAAATGAGTTCTCTGCTAAATCTGATGTTCGAATTGTTCGTTTCGAAAAAAATCGTGGATTGGCAGCCGTATTAAATGATTTATTAGACATTTGTCTAAAAGAAAAAATAGATTATATCGCTCGTATGGATGCTGACGATATTTCCGTAGGTAATCGTATTCAGAAGCAGTTGGATTTTCTACTATCTCATCCTGAAGTAGATGTTGTTGGCGGTCGTATTGAAGAGATAAACGAACAATCTAAAAGAAATGGTAAGACTATTACATATCCATTGACCCATCAAGAATGTTTTAAATTCTTTAGATATCGAGATCCCTTAGCACATCCCGCTGTAATGTTTAGAAAATCTTTTTTTGATAAGGTCAAAGGGTATCGGAATGAATACCGTAAAAACCAAGATACCATGCTTTGGTTTGATGGATTTATGAATGGATGTGTTTTTGCAAATCTGGATGAAACAGTATTGCTTTTTCGTGTCACAGATGATTTTTATAAAAATAGAAGGAATGGTTTTAAGCGAGCGAAGAAAATGCTTAAAGATCGGTTTATGATTAATAAGGCTCTTCATTATGATTGGTCTGCTTATATTTTTTCTTTTTTGATGTTTATAATGACTCTTACCCCTCCATTCTTGAAGAAGTTTTTGTATCATATTAGATGAAATTTAGAAAATTCTGTTTACTTCTATTCTGTTGTAGTTATTCGGTATATTTGTTTCCTCAATATTCTTATGGAGTTACAGGTTTGTTACATTCGCCTTCGGCGGAGATGCAATCTGATAAAACTTTTATGATTGGTGGTGGTTTCTTAAATGAAAACCTGATCCCATCTCGTTTTAATTATAACACATATAATTATTATCTGAATATAACAATTTTCCCTTGTTTGGAAGTAGCTTACACTTGTACTCTTTTTAAAGTAACGCCTCAATGGGGAGTGCAATCTCAAATGGGAAAGTTTACTAATCAAGACCGCTATTTTTCTTTTCGGTTAAGAGTATTAAAAGAAAAGCAATTCTTTAAATGCATGCCGGCAGTAGTTTTAGGCACTTCTGATCCATTTACAGAAAGTAGAGACGGGGAGATAATGCCTTCGGGCAATGGTGGTAATGGGTATTTTTCTCGCTTTTATGTCGCAATGACGAAACACATCCCAGTAAATAAAGAAGAGCTTGGAATACATGTATCGTATCTTTATAACCGTCGTCAAGATTATCATCTGAATGGCATTGCCGGAGGAATAACTTATTCCCCTTCTATATTGCCCGATTTGAAATTAATAGTAGAACATGATTCACATGATATTTTAGTTGGTGCGAATTATCTTTTTTTTCGCCATCTTTTGGTGCAAGCTATGATGCAGGAAGGAAAACATTTTTCCTGTGGCCTTACATATTTGATTCATTTAAAATAGTTTAATATATAAATTATGAAAATTCCATTTTCGCCCCCTTATATTGACGAGGCGGTAATCAACGAAGTCGTTGATTCGTTACGTTCAGGCTGGATTACTTCCGGTCCTAAAGTGAAAGCATTGGAAGAAGAAATCAAAATGTTTTCCGGTACAAAAGAGGTGCTTTGTGTAAATTCTTGGACTTCGGGTGCCATTATGATGCTCCGCTGGTTAGGAGTGAAGGCAGGTGACGAAGTGATAGTGCCGGCATATACCTATAGTGCTACAGCATTGGCTGTGCTTCATGCAGGTGCAAAGCCTGTTATGGTAGATTCCGGAACAGATTTTAATATCTCTGTAGAAGCTATCCGCAATGCTGTTACACCGAAAACTAAAGCCATTATTCCGGTAGACATAGCTGGCTTCCCTTGCGATTATGACCGTATTATGCAGCTGGTCAACGAACCGGAAATACATGATTTGTTTCAAGCCTCTTCTCCCGTTCAGGAGAAATTAGGACGTATCCTTGTCATGAATGATGCGGCACATTCTTTGGGCGCTTATTATACTAGAAATCAACGTACAGGATGTGAAACTGATATTGCGATTTTCTCTCTTCATGCTGTTAAGAATGTAACAACAGCAGAGGGTGGGGCTATCTGTCTGAACTTGCCCGAACCGTTTGATAACGCGGAACTTTATAAAGAACTCCGCATGATGAGCCTGAATTGCCAGACTAAAGACGCTTTTTCCAAATCGAAGGCTGGCAGTTGGCGTTATGATATAGTCGGTTTGGGAATGAAAATTAATATGGCGGATGTTAATGCGGCTATTGGTTTGGCACAGATCCGCGAATATCCCGAATTGTTGAAAGAACGTAAAAGGGTGTTCAATATCTATTCGGAAGGGTTTGCTGATTGTGACTGGGCACTTCTTCCTCCTTCTGTGGATAGGGAAAAAGAGAGTTCATATCACATCTATGCGTTACGTATCAAGGGATTTACTGAAGAACAACGTGACCACATGATTGATGAAATAGCCAAAAGTGAAGTCGCCGTAAATGTCCATTTTATTCCGATGCCGATGCTTTCCTTTTTTCATTCATTGGGTTATGATATCAAGGATTATCCGCAGGCATACGAGAACTTTAAAGGCGAAATTTCCCTGCCTATTTATCCGCAATTGAATGAGGAACAACTTCAGTTTATTATAAAAGTCGTAAAGAAGGCATATTGTAAAGTTGTCAATAATGATTCGCTTCTTTGATATTCTTTTCTCTTTTTTAGGAATCCTCTTCCTGTTTCCTGTCTTTTTGTTTTTGTATATTGCCATTCGTCTTGAAAGCAAAGGTGGTGGCTTTTATAAACAGCTGCGCGTAGGGCGTAACGGCAAGGATTTCTATGTCTATAAGTTCCGTTCGATGCGTATTGGTTCTGACAGACAGGGATTGATAACGGTAGGTGGACGTGATCCGCGAATCACTCGCATAGGTTATTTTATCCGCAAATATAAATTGGATGAACTACCTCAGTTGTTCAATGTCCTGAAAGGAGATATGAGCTTGGTTGGACCTCGTCCTGAAGTTCGGAAGTATGTTGACCTCTATACGGATGAACAAAGAAAAGTCTTGTCCGTGCGTCCGGGAATTACTGATTATGCATCTATAGAATACGTGGATGAAAATACAATATTGGGACAGGCAGAAGATGCGGATAAAGTGTATGTGGAACAGATAATGCCGGACAAGATACACTATAATATGAAGTATATTGAACATCGTTCGGTAATGGAATATTTCAAGATTATATTTCTGACAATATGGAGTATTGGCCGTTGATTAGGTATCTTATTAGGATAATGAAATGGTTATTTGTGCCTTACTGTCTATGGCATAAGTAACCTTTCTTTTTATGTACTTATTTTTCGCGTGTATTTCTTTTTTTATTCTCTATCTGTAATTGCGCGAAGCACATTAATCCATCAATCATAAACATGAACGTGTTAGTAACTGGAGCTGCCGGTTTTATCGGCAGTAATCTTTGTATGCGCCTATTGGAGGAACTATCCGATACCCTTGTAGTGGGTTTGGACAATCTGAATGCTTATTATGATGTGAATATCAAGCGATGGCGGTTGGAGCAATTGACCGGGTTTAGAGAACGGTTTGTTTTTATCAAGGGAAGTATTGCCGATAAATCACTTGTCGATAAGATATTTGATGAATATCAGCCGCAAATCGTTGTGAATCTGGCAGCACAGGCGGGTGTGCGCTATAGTATTACCAACCCGGATGCTTATATTGAAAGTAATCTGATAGGCTTTTATAATATATTGGAAGCTTGCCGCCATTCGTATGATGAGGGCAGGGAGGGGGTAAAACATTTGGTCTACGCTTCTTCATCGAGCGTGTATGGTTCGAATAAAAAGGTGCCTTACTCTACTGACGACAAGGTGGATAATCCGGTGAGCCTCTATGCTGCTACAAAGAAGAGTAATGAACTGATGGCGCATGCTTACTCTAAACTTTATGATATTCCGTCCACAGGCCTCCGCTTCTTTACGGTATATGGTCCCGCAGGTCGTCCGGATATGGCTTACTTTGGTTTTACTGATAAGTTGTTGAAAGGTGAGAAGATTAAGATATTTAATTATGGGAGCTGTAAGCGCGACTTTACGTATGTGGATGACATCGTAGAAGGCGTGATGCGTGTGATGGCAAAAGCTCCTGAACGTAGGGTGGGTGAAGACGGTTTGCCTGTACCGCCTTATAAAGTTTATAATATAGGCAATAATCATCCTGAAAACCTTCTGGATTTTGTCCGAATATTGCAGGAGGAACTGATAAGGGCAGGTGTATTGCCTGCAGACTATGACTTCGAGGCGCATAAGGAATTAGTACCGATGCAACCGGGTGATGTGCCGGTGACTTATGCGGATACCTCTGCTTTGGAACGGGATTTCGGTTTCAAACCAAGTACTCCGCTTCGGGAAGGCCTCAGAAAGTTTGCCGGATGGTATAAGGACTTTTATATGGAATAATCCATTATTGATTTTATGATAACCCAATTGAATTGACATGAAAGATTTTGAGAAACTGCGAATAGCTGTAGCCGGTACCGGATATGTAGGACTGTCTATTGCGACACTGCTGGCACAACATCATAAAGTGACTGCTGTGGATGTGGTACCTGAAAAAGTGGAACTGATTAATAATAAGAAGTCGCCTATTCAAGATGAATATATCGAGAAGTACCTTTCGGAAAAGGAACTCAATCTGACAGCTACGCTGGATGGCAGGTCTGCCTACAAAGAGGCCGACTTTGTGGTAATAGCGGCACCTACCAATTATGATCCTCAGAAAAACTTTTTCGATACGCACCATATAGAAGATGTGATAGATCTTGTTCTTGAGGTGAATCCGGATGCCGCGATGGTGATTAAATCAACCATTCCCGTAGGGTATTGCCGTTCGCTTTACGTGAAGTATGCCCCAATGTTCCAGTATAAGCCGGAATTGAAAGGAAAGAAATTTAACCTGCTTTTCTCTCCGGAGTTTCTAAGAGAGAGTAAAGCTCTTTATGATAACTTGTATCCTTCGCGTATTATCGTTGGTTATCCGAAGATGATTGATTTGGAAGGCCGGGTGTCAGCGGAAGAGAATGCGGCAGTTCGTGCCATCGGAAATCCTGAGGTGGAAGAACTTGCACGTATATTTGCCCGGCTGCTGCATGAGGGTGCATTGAAAGAGAACATTGACACGCTCTTCATGGGCATGAAAGAGGCAGAGGCGGTGAAGCTCTTTGCAAACACTTATCTGGCACTGCGTGTGTCGTATTTCAATGAACTGGATACATATGCCGAGATGAAGGGGCTGGATGCGCAAGCCATAATCAATGGTGTAGGTCTGGATCCCCGTATCGGTACACATTATAATAATCCCTCTTTCGGTTATGGTGGGTATTGTCTTCCCAAGGATACCAAACAGTTGCTTGCCAACTATGACGATGTGCCTCAGAATATGATGTCGGCGATTGTGGAGAGTAACCGTACGCGTAAGGACTTTATAGCCGATAGGGTGCTGCACATTGCCGGTGCATACGGAAGCAACAGTGTATATGATGCGGAGAAAGAAAAGGAGGTGACCATTGGTGTATTCCGGTTGACCATGAAGTCAAACTCGGATAATTTCCGCCAGAGTTCCATTCAAGGGGTGATGAAACGTATCAAGGCTAAAGGTGCCAAGCTGGTGATTTATGAACCTGCATTGGCAGATGGCAGTACTTTCTTCGGCTCGCTTATCGTGAATGACTTGGGGGAATTTAAACGTATCTCGCAGGCCATTATTGCCAACCGCTATGACGCATGTTTGGATGATGTGGCTGACAAAGTCTATACAAGGGATATTTTTAAACGTGATTAAATAAGGTATCTTATAATTAATACTTTATCACTTTTCTCAGAAAAACTACTCCCAAACACCTTTTTTCTTTGGTTACATAGTTTTTAATCCTCACCTTTGCACCGTTGATCAACGAAACGTGTGAATAGGAAAACGAATTTAAATCTCTAAAGAAAAAAAGTATGAGTGTAATTTTCAGGACGGTGGAGAGACCGTCGGACCCCAGGGTTGAAAACTCTCCCAAGAAGTATTATCCGCAGTTGGTAACATTGGGGCAAAGCGTGGATTTGGCATTTATTGCACAGAAGATGCAGGACCGCTCTTCTCTGTCTATCGGTGACATCAAGAGTACGATGCAGAACTTTGTGGAAAAGCTGAAAGAGCAGTTGCTGGAAGGAAAGACGGTTAATATAGCCGGGCTGGGTGTCTTTATACTGGCAGCCAAATCGAAAGGTGAGGAAAAGGCTGATGACGTGACAGCCAAGAGTGTGGAGAGCGTCCGTATCTGTTTTCAGGCGAATAGGGAACTGAAGATATCGAAGGCTGCTACCCGTGCTGGAGAAAGGCTGGATTTGGTGAGTTTGGATGATTATCTTAAGGGGAAGACTTCTACAGATGGCGGCTCCGGTTCGGAAGGAGGAGGCTCGGATTCGGATGGAGACCAAGGTGAGAATCCACTGGGATAACGGTAGCTATGAATTATTAATCAGATAATGGATAATCTTTATGAAGAAAACGTGGAATGTGATTTTGAAACTTATTATTGCCGTAGCGAGTGCTGTGGCAGGTGTGATTGGCGGACAGACAATGATGTTTTAGTCCGATAGGATTTGATAAATAAAAAATGAGAAGAGCTGCTGGCAGGAAATCTGTCGGCAGCTCTTTTTTTAATCCTTGTATGCTTCTTCGTGTACCCCCGCTACTGCTCGTCCGCTGGGGTCGTTTTTTCCTTGGAAAGAGGCGTCCCATGCCAGCGCTTCGGCGGTGGAGCATGCCACACTGGGTACGCTGGGAACACTCCGGGCTGCGCTTTCACTGGGGAAATGCTCTTCGAAGATGGTACGGTAGTAATACTCTTCCTTATTTTGCGGGGTATGTATCGGGAAGCGTTCGGCGGCATGTGCCATCTGTTCGTCGCTGACGGCGGCGGCAGTGACGGCTTTCAGCGTATCAATCCAACTGTAGCCCACACCGTCGGAGAACTGTTCTTTCTGCCGCCAGGCAACGCTCTGGGGGAGCATGTCGGCAAAGGCTTCGCGGACTACTTTCTTTTCTATCTCCTTGCCGGGGCACATCTTGACTGCCGGATTGATGCGCATGGCAACATCCAGGAATTCTTTGTCGAGGAAGGGGACACGTCCTTCCACTCCCCAGGCTGCAAGGCTTTTGTTGGCACGGAGGCAGTCGTACAGATGCAGTTTGGAGAGCTTGCGCACGGTTTCTTCGTGAAAGGCTTGCGGTGTGGGCGCCTTGTGGAAGTAAAGGTAACCACCGAACACCTCGTCCGCACCTTCGCCGCTGAGTACCATCTTGATGCCCATGCTTTTGATGACACGTGCCAGCAGATACATGGGGGTGGAGGCGCGGACAGTGGTTATGTCATAAGTCTCAATGAAATAGATGACGTCGCGGACAGCATCGAGGCCTTCCTGAACGGTATAGTTTATCTCGTGATGCACGGTACCGATATGACGGGCCACTTCGCGGGCTTTAATCAAGTCGGGAGCACCCTTCAAGCCGACGGCGAAGGAATGGAGCTGCGGCCACCAGGCATCTGCCTTGTTGTCTGTCTCGATGCGTTTGGCGGCATATTTCTTGGCGATGGCAGAGATGACGGAAGAATCGAGTCCGCCACTGAGCAGGACACCGTAGGGGACGTCGGACATCAACTGGCGCTGTACGGCGGCTTCAAGGGCGTCGTGCACAGCCGTGACTTGTGTGCTGTAGGCTGTCCGGCCTATCGAAGCCGGCGCGGCATTGCGTTCGGCGGCAGGGGTGTAGTTGTCTTTCACAGCGGCATAGTCCATCCAGTCGCGGGTGTACCAGCGGTGCATCTTGCCCTCGCGCCCACGGTAGTAGTGGCCGGGAAGGAAAGGCTCGTACTCGTCGCAGAAACCCTCAAGGGCTTTCAGCTCACTGCCGAAGTAGATGTGTCCGTCTTTGTCGCGTCCTATATAAAGGGGGATTACGCCGATGGGGTCACGGGCGATGAGGTAATCGTCCGTTTCTTCATCATAGAGGGCGAAGGCGAAGATGCCGTTCAGCTCTTCGAGGAAGCGGATGCCTTTGTCTTTGTAAAGGGCAAGGATGACTTCGCAGTCGGAACCTGTCTGGAAGGCGTATTTTCCGGCATAGCGGGCACGGATGTCGCGATGGTTGTAAATCTCGCCGTTGACGGCAAGCACCTGTTTGCGGTCGGGTGAATATAAGGGTTGTCCGCCGGATTCCGGGTCGACAATGGAGAGGCGTTCGTGGGCGAGGATGGCGGAGCCGCCTACGTAGATACCACTCCAGTCCGGTCCGCGATGACGGATTTTCTGCGCCATCCGTAGCGCTTTGTTTCTCAACTCAGGAGTTTGAGACTGTATGTTGAAGATTCCTGCTATTCCACACATGAGAATTAAAAATTAAAGGTTAAAAATTAAAGAAAGGGAAATCATTTCTTGTTTTCTTTTAGAGGTTCGAGGTAACGGTCTATTTCTGTTGCCACTCGTCGTCCGTCGGCCAAGGCACGTACTACGAGGCTGGCGCCGTGGGCGGCATCGCCTGCCACGAATACGTTCTCTGCAAACTTCGGTTGCTCGGGCTTGAGGAAACCCATGGCAAGAAGCACCATATCGGCTTCGATGACCTCTTTCTTACCCGTAGATTTCATGGTAGGGCGGTTACCGTCTGTTGCCGGAAGCCACTCCACTTCTTCCACTTCCACACCGCATACCTTGCCATTCTTCCCGATGAACCGGGTAGAGGCGAGGGACCATCGACGGGTACAGCCTTCTTCGTGGCTGCTGGTGGTTTTCAGTACGACGGGCCATTGCGGCCAGGGAGTATCCGGGTTGTGTCCTATGGGCGGTTGGGGCATAATTTCAATCTGGGTTACGCTGACGGCTCCCTGGCGAATGCTGGTGCCTATACAGTCGGACCCGGTATCGCCGCCGCCGATGACGAGTACCCGTTTGCCGCGGGCGTTGACGAGTTGGTCTTTCGGGAAGGTATCTCCATCCAGAATATGGTTCTGCTGTGCCAGCATGTCGAGGGCAAAGTAGATGCCTTTCAGCTCCCTGCCCGGAATGGAGAGGTCGCGGGCGGTGGGCGTACCGGTACAAATGGCGTAGGCATCGAATCCGACGGGCAGTTTCTGTACATCGACATGGACTCCCATCTTGAACAAGATTCCTTCGGCCTTGAGGATTTTCATGCGGCGGTCGATGACGGCTTTGTCCAGTTTGAAGTTGGGGATGCCGTAACGCAACAGTCCTCCCGGCATCGGTTTGCTGTCGAATAGGGTAACTTCGTAACCTTTGGCGTTCAGCCGTACGGCAACGCTCAATCCGGCAGGGCCGGCGCCGATGACGGCTACTTTCTTTCCGTTGCGTTCGGGCTGGAGGGGGGTGATGTAGCCCTCGCGAAAAGCAGCCTCGGCAATGGCGGCTTCGTTCTCGCGGATAGTGACCGGTTCGTTGCACGAGAGTTTCAGTACGCACGACTTCTCGCAAAGGGCAGGGCAGATGCGTCCCGTAAATTCCGGAAAATCATTCGTACTGTTCAGTATTTGATAGGCTTCGTGCCATTTGCCCCGGTAGAGCGCGTCTTGGAATTCCGGGTCTTTATTGCCCAGCGGACATGCCCAGTGGCAGAAGGGTACGCCGCAGTCCATACAGCGCGAGGCCTGGAGCTTGCGGTCGTGGCTGTTCAGTGTCTGTTCCACTTGGCTGAAGTCTGTGATACGTTCGTGTATCGGACGGTAACCCGCCTCTTGGCGGGGGATATTGAGGAATGCTTTTGGATCTCCCATGATGAACAAATTAAAAAGTTAAAGAATTAAAGAATGAAAGGGGAATTTCCTCAGTCTTTCATTCTTTCATTATTAATTCGCGATTCAATAATCGCGTTGCATTTCTGCAATCTTCTGTTGCAATTTCTGCATCTGCTCCTCTTGCAGCACTTTTTTGTATTCGATAGGGACTACCTGGATGAACTGGTCGGCATAGCGTGGCCAGTCATCGAGCATGGTGCGTGCCAGTTTGGAACCGGTGTACAGGTAGTGCTGGCAGATGAGCTCGTGCAGTTCCTTGCGGTAGGAGGCCTCTTCGATGAGGCTCAGTTCCACCATTTCCATATTGCAGAAATAGTCGAAGTTGCCGTCCCGGTTCCATACGTAGGCCACACCGCCGGACATGCCTGCGGCAAAGTTGCGTCCCGTCTGTCCGAGTACTACCACGCGCCCGCCGGTCATATACTCGCAGCAGTGGTCGCCTACACCCTCCACTACGGCTGTGGCACCGGAGTTGCGGACGGCAAAGCGCTCGCCTGCACGGCCGTTGATGTAAACTTCACCGCTTGTGGCGCCATAAAGCAGGGTGTTGCCTGCAATCGTGTTTTTCTCCGCCTCGAAGTTGCTCCGTACCGGGGGCAGGACGGCGATGCGTCCGCCACTCAGACCTTTGCCCAGATAATCGTTGGCCTCGCCTTCCAGCTTGAAGTTGACACCCGGGACAAGGAATGCCCCGAAACTCTGCCCGGCGGAGCCTTTGAACTTCACGTTCAGCGTATGTTCGGGCAGCCCTTTTTCTCCGTATTTTGCGGCAATGACACCAGAGAGCATGGCGCCGCAGGCACGGTCGGTATTGGCGATGGTGTACTCCAGCGAGATTTCCTTCTGGTTCTCTACGGCTTCGGCGGCGGCATGTAGCATCTCTACATCTTTCACATGGTCGATGCCATGCTGTTGGTCGGTGACGTGGCGGATGGCGGCTTCATTGTCTACGCGTGCCAGTAGTTTGTCGAAGCTTATCAACTGATGTTTCCTGATTCCGTCATCCGGCTTGCGGACGATAAGGTCTGTGCGTCCAATGATGTCATCCAGGCGTTCCACACCGATTTCTGCCAGGTATTCGCGTACTTCCTGCGCCAGGAACGTGAAGAAGTTCACCAGATACTCGCTGCGTCCGCGGAAGCGTTTGCGCAGTTTTTCGTTCTGTGTCGCCACCCCTACGGGGCAGGTGTTCTGGTGACATTTGCGCATCATTACGCAACCCAGTACAATCAGGGCGCTGGTGGCGAAACCGAATTCTTCGGCTCCGAGCATTGCCATCAGTATGATGTCACGGCCTGTTTTGAGCTGTCCGTCCACTTGCAGCATCACTTGTCCGCGCAGGCCGTTCAGCACCAGTGTCTGCTGCGTTTCGCTCAAGCCGAGTTCGGGCGAGATGCCGGCATAGCGGATGGATGATGCAGGAGAGGCTCCCGTACCGCCCTCTGCACCCGAGATGACTATCAAATCGGCCTTTGCCTTTGCCACACCGGCGGCAATGGTGCCCACACCGCTTTCTGCCACCAGCTTCACGCTGATTTTTGCCCGTGGGTTCACGTTCTTCAGGTCGAAGATGAGCTGTGCCAGGTCTTCGATGGAGTAAATGTCGTGGTGGGGCGGGGGGGAAATCAGCGAGATGCCCGGAATGGAGTGGCGTGTCTTGGCAATCACTTCATCCACTTTGAAGCCCGGCAGCTGCCCACCTTCGCCCGGCTTGGCGCCTTGGGCAATCTTTATCTGTATTTCGTCCGCATTCACCAGATATTCTGCGGTGACACCGAAACGTCCTGAGGCCACCTGCTTGATGGCGCTGCGCAGACTGGTGCCGTCTTCGCGCGGCATGAAGCGTGCCCGGTCTTCGCCTCCTTCGCCCGTATTGCTCCGGCCATGCAGCTTGTTCATGGCAATAGCCATGGCTTCGTGGGCTTCGCGGCTGATGGAGCCGTAGGACATGGCGCCGGTGACAAAGCGCTGTACGATGTTCTCTACCGGTTCCACCCGGTCTATGCTGATAGGAGCGCGGCGGAAGTCGAGGAAATCGCGCAGGAAGATGGGAGATTCCTTGCTGTCTACCATGGCCTGTCTCTTATACACATCTCCGAGCCCACGAG
>ENA-OZRQ01000450-OZRQ01000450.1-human-gut-metagenome-genome-assembly--contig:-NODE-450-length-12000-cov-4.672415_pt1 | contig 12000 bp, 8 predicted proteins | sample MGYA00243269_ERZ653945 | MGnify/ENA primary metagenome ERZ653945 (study PRJEB26926, sample SAMN06164648) | human gut metagenome | biome: ENVO:00009003; feature: ENVO:2100002; material: ENVO:00002003...
ACGAGATGTAGCTCCGTCTCGTGGGCTCGGAGATGTGTATAAGAGACAGACTGAAAGCCGTAAGAAATACGCTTTTGTCTATGAAAATACCTGTAAAAACAGCGGCGAAAAAGGAATTTTCAAAGCCTATAGGAACATTGTTCGGATTAAAGGATATTGAACCGTTGCCCGACGATTCTCCGAACTTTGACGATGAGCTTATGGTTATCAAGGATTTTCCACACCTTACATTTAATGTTATGCTTAAAAAACTTGAAAGCCACGGCATAAATAAAATGCCCATCATTTGCGCCCTCACTCCCGACAACAGCCGTTGGAGCGGAAACAGACTTTATCAAAAAATCAGCGAGGACCATTTAAAAGACAATAACCTTAAGGTTAAATTATAATTTACGGTTTTGCAGAGCGGTATCGGTGTAAATATCGCCCTGCTTTTGTTTTTGCTTTTTTAAGTGACGGGTGAATGATTTGGCAAAGTAACAATTGGGTGACAAGGCTGTCTTTTTTTATTGTAAAAATTTGTCTTAAACAGTGCATTAAAAACCTAAATTTCAATACTTTTTCCCGTAATGTAAAAATTATGGAATTTTTGCGGATATTTTGTAGGAATTAGCAAATTTATCTTACCTTTTTTACTTGATTTATTTTGGTTTTTGTATTACTATAATAGATGTATGATTTTTTTAAAAAGAAAAGGGGATCTCTATGAAAAAAGTTATTTCATTGGCGCTTGCGGCCGTAATTTGTTCGGCTTCAATGCTCCTTGCCGCTTGTGGTGGCAGCACAACAAAAACCATTGCAACTGTTGATGACCTTGAGGGCGCAAAAATCGGCGTTCAGCTCGGTACAACAGGCGACATTTATGCAAGTGATTACGAGGAAAAGGGTTCAACGGTAGAACGCTTTAACAAGGGTGCAGACGCTGTTCTCGCTCTTACACAGGGCAAGATTGACTGCGTTATCATTGACAGCGAGCCTGCTAAGGCTTTTGTTGCCGCTAATGACGGTCTTAAGATTCTTGACGAACCGTTTGCGGAAGAAGAATATGCAATTTGCGTAGCTAAGGACAATACAGACCTCCTCGGCAAAATCAACACAGCTCTTGCAGAGCTCAAAGCTGACGGTACAACAGAGTCAATCGAAAAGAACTTCATCGGCGACGATACAAAGGGAAAAACACCTTATGTAACTCCTGCAGGAACAGATTATCCGAACGGTGAACTTCATATGGCAACAAACGCTTTCTTTGAGCCTTACGAGTATTATGACGGCAACACAGTAGTAGGTATTGACGCATCTATGGCACAGGCTATCTGCGACAAACTCGGATACAAGCTTGTTATTGACGATATGGACTTTGATTCTATCATAACATCTGTTCAGACAGGCAAGGCTGATTTCGGTATGGCAGGTATGACAGTAACAGATGAAAGATTACAGTCAATCAACTTCTCTGACAGCTATACAACAGCTACTCAGGTAATTATAGTTAAAGAATAATTAAAGATTTTTCCGGAAAGGCAGCATAAAAGCTGCTTTTCTGATATATAAAGGAATTTAACATATGGATAAGTTTTTTCAAGAAATAGCTGCGAGCTTTCAGAGAACTTTTATTAATGACGACCGTTGGATGCAGTTTTTAAGAGGTCTTGGAGTAACGATTGAAATCACAGTCGTTGCTGCCGTTATAGGTATTATCCTCGGCTTTTTAATCGCGATGGTTCGTTCGACTTACGACAAGACCCTTACCGGTAAAAAATGCAGAAAGCCGAGTGATTATTTACTCAAGTTTTTAAATGTTCTCTGCAATATCTATATTACTGTAATCAGAGGTACTCCTGTTGTAATTCAGCTTATGATTATGTATTACATCATATTTTCATCGTCAAGAAACGGAATTATCGCAGCGGTACTCGCATTCGGTATCAATTCAGGCGCATATGTAGCCGAAATTGTGCGTTCGGGTATTATGTCAATCGACAAAGGTCAGTTTGAGGCAAGCCGTTCGCTCGGATTTAATTACAGCAGCACAATGCTCCATGTAATTCTTCCGCAGGCTTTCAAAAATGTTTTGCCTGCGCTCGGCAACGAGTTTATTGTGCTTGTAAAGGAAACTTCGGTTGCCGGTTATGTTGCACTCCAGGATCTTACTTATGTGGGCAATCTTATTCGTTCAAGAACTTACGAGGCATTTTTCCCGCTTATTTCGGTTGCGGCAATCTACCTTGTTATAGTATTGATTCTGACATACTTCCTCAAAAAACTTGAAAGGAGGTTGCGTAGCAGTGACCACTAACAATGATATTTTAATAAAGGTCGAGGGACTGAAAAAGTATTTTGGCAATAACGAAGTGCTCAAGGGCATTAATGCCGAAATTCACAAGGGCGATGTAATGGTGGTTATCGGTGCGTCGGGTTCGGGTAAATCAACTTTTTTGCGTTGCCTTAACCTGCTTGAAGAGCCGACAGACGGAAAAATCATTTTTGACGGCATTGATATTAACGACAGAAATGTAGATATAAACCTCCACCGCAGAAAAATGGGTATGGTGTTTCAGCAGTTTAACCTTTTCCCTCATATGACAGTGCTTAAGAATATGATTCTCGGCCCTGTAAAACTTCTTAAAAAGAGTAAGGAAGAGGCTACCAAAGAGGCAATGGAGCTGCTTGAAAGAGTAGGGCTTGCAGACAGAGCAAATGACTATCCGTCACAGCTTTCGGGCGGTCAAAAACAGCGTGTGGCAATTGTCCGTGCGCTTTGTATGAATCCGGAGGTAATGCTTTTTGACGAGCCTACTTCCGCACTTGACCCCGAAATGGTAGGCGAAGTTCTTGAAGTAATGAAAAGGCTTGCAAAAGACGGAATGACAATGGTGGTTGTAACTCACGAAATGGGTTTTGCCCGTGAAGTAGGTACAAATGTTGTATTCGTTGATAAGGGCGTAATCGTAGAGCAAGCGCCGCCGCAGGAATTCTTTACAAACCCTAAGAATGACAGATTAAAGGAATTTTTGTCAAAGGTTTTTTAATTAAATAAACAATATGACAGTCTGATAAACAGTGAGTTTGTCAGACTGTTTTTTGTGCGATTTTTAACGGTTGCTAAACAATTATAAAAGTTTAAGGCTTGACCTGAATTTTTAAATTATTTTGCTTAACCCGCCTGCTATACCATAATTTCCTCCAATTCTTAATAAAGAACCGTTTATAAAATATTTTCGAGATTTACTTACATTTACAATTTTTAAAAATCAAAATAATTTGCAAGCAATTGCTTGCATTTGCTGTCATAAGTGAATATAATATAGTTAAAGGAGCGTGATTTATATGGCAAATACTTCAGCAGTTTATGCCCGTATTGATACAGGCTTGAAAGAAAATGCGGAAAATATACTTGCACAGCTTGGTATTACTCCGTCAAGTGCAATTCAGATGCTTTACAGTCAGATTGTACTTACAAGAAGTCTACCCTTAAATCTTCAACTTCCTGTGGTTAAACCGACTGCTATCGGTTCAATGACTCAATCTGAATTAAATGCCGAATTAATAAAGGGTGAAGAATCTATAAAAGCAGGAAAAACCTATACGGCAGATGAGGTGGACGCTGAACTTGCAAAGGAATTCGGTATATGAATAAGTTATATTCGGTTGTGTACTCTCCGAAAGCAAAGAACGATTTAAAAGAAATTTATACTTATATTGCTTTTACTTTGTCAGTTCCGACAACTGCCGAAAAGCAGATAAATCGAATCAGAAAAGCAATTCGTTCACTTGATTTTATGCCGTTAAGAAATCCTGTCGTTGATTGGGAGCCTTGAAGAGTAAAGGAATGCGCAAAGTTACAGTTGACAAATTCATTGCTTTTTATACGGTAGACACCCGCAGTTTGACCGTTACGGTTATCCGTATTTTTTACGGAGGGCAGGACATTGCAAATATTGCAGCGGATTTTGAAAACTTATAAATTGCGATTATCAGCTGTTGATAAAATCTCAACACCTTTTTACCTCAAAATCGGCATTGATATTTCTTTACACGCTGTCGGGTGTTGCATTTTAGGACAAAAATAATCTCCACAGGATTTATTTTCCTGTGGAGAATTTTATTTGCCTAAAAATCAAAATTTCTGAAAAATTTTTGCTTTTTTAGAAAAAAGCCCTTGACAACCTCCCTTTGGTAGCGTAAAATAGTACAATGTACCATAATGGGGTTATGTACCGACACAGTCGGACAAATCGTCAAAAAAATTTATCTTACAGGGGGATATTATCACAAAATCTCCAAAGTGTCAAGAGGTTTTTTTGACAGGGGCATTGCCCTCAAATTTATTAAGGAGTGATACGCCTATGGTTAATGTCAAACCCGTTAAGCTCGGCAATCGTGAACGAATGAGCTTTGGCAAAATCAATGAAGTTATTGATATGCCTAACCTTATTGATGTCCAGAAGCAGTCTTATCAGTGGTTCCTTGACGAAGGTCTTAAAGAAGTATTTAAGGATGTGTCGGGAATTACCGATTATCAAAATAATCTTGTGCTTGATTTTATTGATTACTCTATTGATGTTGATCACCCGAATTACAGCATTGTAGAATGTAAGTCAAGAGATGCTACATTCTCTGCCGCTTTGCGTGTTACAGCAAGACTTTTAAACAGAGCTACAGGTGAGATTAAAGAGAGCAATGTGTTTATGGGCGATTTCCCGCTTATGACACCGAGCGGCACATTCATCATCAACGGTGCAGAGCGTGTTATTGTATCTCAGCTTGTAAGAAGCCCGGGCGTTTATTATAAGATGGACCACGATAAAACAGGTAAAGAGCTTTACAGCGCTACCGTTATTCCTAACCGTGGTGCATGGCTTGAGTACGAAACAGACATCAACGATGTTTTCTATGTTCGTATCGATAAAAACCGTAAGCTTCCTGTTACAGCGTTCATCAGATCTTTAGGTCTTGGCACAGACGCTGAAATTCTCGACTTCTTCGGCGACGACGAGAGAATGAAAGCTACTATTGAAAAAGACCAGACAAGCAGTGTTGAAGAAGGTCTTATCGAAGTTTACAGAAAACTCCGTCCGTCAGAGCCTCCTACAGTAGACAGCTCTCAACAGCATATCAATAATCTTTTCTTTGACCCCGGCAGATATGATATGTCAAGAGTAGGCAGATACAAGTACAACAAAAAACTCGGCATTGCCGACAGACTTGAAGGCCAGGTTATTGCAGAGCCTATCTCTAACCCACGCACAGGCGAGGTTATGGCTTTCAGAGATGAGAAAATTACTAAAGAAAAGGCTTTAGAAATCGAAAATGCCGGCGTTCAGATTGCTTATGTAAAAGCACAGGACGAAAAAATCGTTAAAGTTATTTCTAACGGTATGGTTGACATCAAGGCTTATGTTGACTTTGATGCAGAGGCTGAATGCGGAATCCGTGAGAATGTTCGTTTTGATGTTCTTTGCGAAATTCTTGACGCAGCACAGAACGAGGAAGAGCTTAAGGAAATGCTTACAGACAGAGCAGACGAGCTTACTCCTAACCATATCACAAAAGATGATATTTTTGCTACAATCAACTACCTTAACTGCGTGGCTCACGGTGTCGGCAGAACAGACGATATCGACCACCTCGGCAACAGAAGAATCCGTTGCGTAGGCGAGCTTTTACAGAACCAGGTAAGAATCGGTTTCTCAAGACTTGACAGAGTTGTAAGAGAAAGAATGGCTACACAGTCACAGGATATGGACTCGCTTTCTCCTAACTCACTTATCAATATTCGTCCGGTAACTGCCGCAATCAGAGAGTTCTTCGGTTCTTCTCCGCTTTCACAGTTCATGGACCAGACAAACCCACTCGCTGAGCTTACTCACAAGCGTCGTTTGTCAGCGCTCGGCCCGGGCGGTCTTTCAAGAGATCGTGCAGGCTTTGAAGTTCGAGATGTACACTACACCCACTACGGCAGAATGTGTCCTATCGAAACTCCTGAAGGACCTAACATCGGTCTTATTTCATACCTTACATCATTTGCAAGAATCAACAAGTACGGCTTTATCGAATCACCGTACCGTAAGATTAATAAAGAAACAGGCGTTGTTACAAACGAAGTTGTTTATATGACAGCCGATGTTGAAGACAACTACACCGTAGCACAGGCGAATGAGCCGCTTGACGAGAACGGCAGATTTGTTCATACCAGAGTTGTCGGCAGAAGAAGAGATGAATTCGTAGATCTTCCTGCAGACGAGTTTGACTTTATGGACGTATCGCCTAAGCAGGTACTTTCGGTTGCTACAGCTATGATTCCGTTCCTCGAAAACGATGACGCAAACCGTGCTCTTATGGGTGCGAACATGCAGCGTCAGGCAGTGCCTCTCCTCAGAACAGAAGCACCTATCGTAGGTACAGGTATGGAGTACAAGGCAGGTACAGACTCAGGCGTATGTATTCTTGCGGAAGAGGACGGCGTTGTATTAAGCGTTGACGCCCGCAACATTCGTGTACAGTACGATTCGGGCAGAATTCAGGACTTTGAGGTTATCAAGTTCCTTCGTTCTAACCAGGGTACATGTATCAACCAGCGTCCTATTGTTGAAAGAGGACAGAGAGTTAAGAAGGGCGAAGTTCTCGCTGACGGTCCTGCTACAGACCACGGTGAAGTTGCTATCGGTAAGAACGCACTTATCGGCTTTATGACCTGGGAAGGTTATAACTACGAGGATGCGGTTCTCCTTAACGAAAAAATCGTAAGAGATGATGTTTACACATCTATTCATATTGAGGAATACGATACAGAGGCAAGAGATACAAAGCTTGGCCCCGAAGAAATCACAAGAGATATTCCTAATGTCGGCGAAGATATGCTCAAGTACCTTAATGAAGACGGTATTATTCAGGTAGGTGCAGAGGTTCACGCAGGCGATATTCTTGTAGGTAAGGTTACACCAAAGGGTGAAACCGAGCTTACTGCCGAAGAAAGACTTTTGAGAGCTATCTTTGGCGAAAAGGCAAGAGAAGTAAGAGATACTTCACTCAGAGTACCTCACGGTGAGAGCGGTACAGTTGTAGATGTTAAGGTATTTACAAGAGCCGACAGCCGCAACGAGCTCCAGCCCGGTGTAAACAAGGTTGTCAGAGTTTATCTTGCATTAAAGCGTAAAATCAGCGTTGGCGATAAGATGGCAGGTCGTCACGGTAACAAGGGTGTCGTTTCAAGAATTCTTCCTGTTGAGGATATGCCATTCCTTCCTGACGGCACACCGCTTGACATCGTACTTAACCCGTTGGGCGTACCTTCTCGTATGAACATCGGTCAGGTGCTCGAGGTTCACCTCGGCTATGCGGCTAAGGCACTTGGCTGGAAGATTATGACACCTGTATTTGACGGCGCTCACGAAGGCGATATTTTCCAGGCACTTAAAGATGCAGGTTACAGCGAGGACGGTAAGACATGGCTTATCGACGGCAGAACAGGCGAGCGTTTTGACAACCCTGTAACCGTCGGTTATATGTATTACCTTAAGCTCCATCACCTTGTTGACGAGAAGATTCACGCAAGAAGTACAGGTCCTTACTCACTCGTTACACAGCAGCCTCTCGGCGGTAAAGCACAGTTCGGCGGTCAGCGTTTCGGTGAGATGGAAGTTTGGGCACTTGAGGCTTACGGTGCGGCTTATACACTTCAGGAAATTCTTACCGTTAAGTCTGACGATGTTATCGGCAGAGTTAAGACTTATGAGGCAATCGTTAAGGGTCAGAACATTCCTGCACCGGGTATCCCTGAATCATTCAGAGTTCTTATTAAAGAATTGCAGTCACTTGCTCTTGATGTTCGTGTTCTTGACGCACAGGGCGAGGAAATTGACATTAAGCAGAAGTTTGATGAGGACGAAGACATTACAGATGCAGCTACAACCGAGTTCAACGAGGAGAGCGTAATGACCGAGTCAATGGACGGTTACAACCTCGATGAAGAAGGCGAAGAGGGCAATATGTTTGACGATTCGGGTCTTGCAGCAGATGACGATGACAGCGACTACTTCGACTTTGACGACTTAAACAAGAATGATATGTAAGGAGGAAGTATAAAAATGATAGATAATAACGCATTTGATTCAATTAAAATCGGACTTGCTTCCCCTGAGCAAATTAGAGCCTGGTCTTACGGCGAGGTTAAAAAGCCCGAAACAATCAACTACCGTACATTAAAACCTGAGCGTGACGGCTTGTTCTGCGAGCGTATTTTCGGACCTACAAAGGACTGGGAGTGCCACTGCGGTAAATACAAGAGAATCCGTTTTAAGGGTAAAATTTGTGACCGTTGCGGTGTTGAGGTTACAAGAGCAAAAGTAAGAAGAGAGAGAATGGGTCACATTGAGCTTGCCGCTCCTGTTTCTCATATCTGGTACTTCAAGGGTATTCCTTCAAGAATTTCTCTTATGCTCGATATTTCTCCGAGAACACTTGAAAATGTTCTTTATTTCTCAAGATATATTGTTACAGATCCCGGCAACTGCCGTGATCTTGAAAAAAATCAGTGCCTGAGCGAAAAAGAGTACGCTGAAATGCGTGAAAAGTATGACAACGACTTTGAGGCAGGTATGGGTGCAGAGTCTATTCAGAAGTTACTCAAGGAAATTGACCTTGAGCAGCTCTCTGCACAGCTTAAAGAAGAGCTTGAAACAGCATCGGGTCAGAAGAGAGTTCGTATTCTCAAGCGCCTTGATGTTGTTGAGAGTTTCCGCCTTTCGGGCAACCGCCCCGAATGGATGATTATGGATGTTATTCCTGTAATTCCGCCTGATATCCGCCCTATGGTTCAGCTTGACGGCGGCAGATTTGCTACTTCTGACCTTAACGACCTTTACAGAAGAGTTATTAACAGAAACAACCGTCTTAAAAAGCTCCTTGAGCTTAACGCTCCTGAAATCATCATCAGAAACGAGAAGAGAATGCTGCAGGAATCTGTAGACGCTCTCATTGACAACGGCAGAAGAGGCAGACCTGTTACAGGCCCTAACAACCGTCCGCTCAAGTCACTTTCCGATATGCTTAAAGGTAAGCAGGGTCGTTTCCGTCAGAACCTTCTCGGTAAGCGTGTTGACTATTCGGGTCGTTCGGTTATCGTTGTAGGCCCTGAACTTAAGATGTACCAGTGCGGTCTTCCTAAGGAAATGGCTATCGAGCTTTTCAAACCGTTTGTTATGAAACGCCTTGTAGAAACTAAGGCTGTTATCAATATTAAGGCTGCAAGAAAAGCAGTTGAGCGTGCAAAGGACGAGGTTTGGGATGCACTTGAAGTTGTAATCAAGGGTCACCCTGTTCTTCTCAACCGTGCGCCTACACTTCACAGACTCGGTATTCAGGCATTTGAGCCTGTACTTGTTGAGGGCAGAGCACTTAAGCTTCACCCGCTTGCTTGTACAGCGTACAACGCCGACTTTGACGGTGACCAGATGGCTGTCCATGTACCGCTTTCCGCAGAGGCACAGGCAGAGGCAAGATTCCTTATGCTTGCAGCCGGCAACCTCCTTAAACCGTCAGACGGTCAGCCTGTAACAGTTCCTACACAGGATATGATCCTCGGTTCGTACTACCTTACACTTGATAAGGACGGCGAGCGTGGCGAGGGCAAGGTGTTCCGTGATGTTGATGAAGCTATGATGGCTTATCAGACCGGTGTTATCCAGCTTCACTCAAAGATTAAGGTAAGATACGAAAAGGTAATTGACGGCGTTAAGTATTCTGACCTTGTTGATACAACAATCGGTAAGATTATCTTTAACAACCCGATTCCTCAGAACCTTGGTTTTGTTGACAGAAGCAAGCCTGAAAACCGCTTTAAACTTGAGGTTGACTTCCTTGTAGGTAAGTCTAAACTTAAGAAGATTATTGATAAATGTATTAAGATAAACGGCACAGAGATTACAAGCCATGTTCTTGACCACATCAAGGCACAGGGCTATAAATACTCAACAAGAGGCGCTATTACTGTTGCCGTATGTGACGCCGTTATTCCTCCTGCCAAGAAAGAAATCATCAAAAAGGCAGAGTCTGATGTCGATGCAGTTCGTGAGGACTATATGATGGGTCTTCGTTCCGATGAGGAGCGTTACGAGGAAGTTCTTAAGATTTGGGAGAAGGCTACAAACGATGTAACCGATGCCCTCCAGAAGAACCTTGACCGCTACAACCCAATCTTCATGATGGCTGACTCAGGTGCCCGTGGTAGTATGAGCCAGATTCGTCAGCTTGCAGGTATGCGTGGTCTTATTGCCAATACATCAGGTAAAACAATCGAAATTCCTATCAAGGCTAACTACCGTGAAGGCCTTAACATTATGGAATACTTTATTTCATCTCGAGGCGCTCGTAAAGGTCTTACAGATACAGCGCTCAGAACAGCCGACTCTGGTTACCTTACCCGTCGTCTTGTTGATGTATCACAGGAAGTTATCATTCGTGAGGACGACTGCGGTACAACAGACGGTCTTGAGATTTTCGACATCAAGGCAGGCGAAAACAATGTTATCGAGGGACTTCACGAAAGACTTATCGGCAGATACCTCGTTGACGATTTCTGCGATTCAAACGGCAACACCCTTGTTTCTAAGGATGTAATGATGGGCGACAAAGAGGCTGACATTATCGTAAACAGCGGCGTTGAAAGAATTAAGATTCGTTCCGTACTTTCTTGTCGTGCTAAGCACGGTGCTTGTAAGAAGTGCTACGGTTCTAACCTTGCAAACCGCCAGCCTGTAACAGTCGGTGAGGCAGTAGGTATTATCGCCGCACAGTCAATCGGTGAGCCGGGTACACAGCTTACAATGAGAACATTCCATACCGGCGGTGTTGCATCGGCAGAAGATATCACACAGGGTCTTCCAAGAGTTGAAGAGTTGTTCGAGGCCCGTAAACCAAAGAGCCTTGCAATCATCAGTGAAATTGACGGTGAAGTTAGATTTGAAGAAATCAAAAATGCTCGTCACGCTATTGTATTCAACCACGAAACAGGCGAAGAAAAGCAGTACCTTATTCCTTTCGGCTTTAGAGTTAAGGTTCAGGAAGGTCAGATTATCAAGAAAGGTGACAAAATCACCGACGGTGCTGTTAATCCGCACGATATTCTTGCAATTCTCGGTTCAGACGCAGTAATGAACTACCTTATTTCAGAGGTACAGAGTACCTACCGTTTACAGGGTGTTGAAATCAACGATAAGCACATTGAGGTTATCGTTCGTCAGATGATGAGAAAGGTAAGAGTTGAGGACGCAGGCGATACTAAGTTTATGTCCGGTCAGACCTACGATAAGAACGATGTTCTCTTTGAGAACGAGCAGATTAAAAAGCGTATTGCTAACGGTGAAGAAAACCTCAGAGAGGCAACATTCACACAGTTGCTCCTCGGTATTACAAAGGCAGCACTCGCAACAGACAGCTTCCTTTCTGCCGCATCATTCCAGGAAACAACAAGAGTTCTTACAGATGCAGCTATTAAGGGTAAGATTGATCCGCTTATCGGTCTTAAGGAAAATGTTATTATCGGTAAGGTTATACCTGCAGGTACAGGTATGCCGAGATATGCAGGCGTAAAGCTCGAAGAGCCGAAGTCAGAGGTTGAAGATGCAGATGAAAATGCTGTTGAATCAACCGAAACTGCAGATATTTCCGAATAATTTTAACTAACATTTTGGTTTAAAAAAATTAAATGCCCGACAATGACTGAATGCATTGTCGGGCATTTGTGCGTGTGCTTGTTGTTATTAACAATTTGTTATAAATGTGTTAAAAGATTGTCGGTTAGGCTTTAGAGAGTGTTTTGACCAATAATTATAAAAGTTTGGTCGAACTTTTTAAAGGTCGTGGGTGTGGGCAAAGCCCACAAATACTTTTAGTTTATGCAATCTAACGATAGCCAAACAGCTTGCTGTTTGGCGGCTTGAACACAACGGCGAAAGCCTTTGCGAGAGCAATAAAAGAAAATCTGTCTCTTATACACATCTC
>ENA-OZRQ01000452-OZRQ01000452.1-human-gut-metagenome-genome-assembly--contig:-NODE-452-length-11969-cov-5.315763_pt1 | contig 11969 bp, 9 predicted proteins | sample MGYA00243269_ERZ653945 | MGnify/ENA primary metagenome ERZ653945 (study PRJEB26926, sample SAMN06164648) | human gut metagenome | biome: ENVO:00009003; feature: ENVO:2100002; material: ENVO:00002003...
TGACAAGACTGCTTTTTCATTTCTCTGCTATGGCTATGATGTTTTATCAGTGGGGGCTGTTCTCCTTGTCCTGGTGGTGGATAGTCATAGCCTTGATAGTCTGTACGGGTATCATCAATGCCTACAACTTTATGGATGGCATTAACGGCATAACCGGCGGTTATTCTCTGGTTATTCTTGCTGCGTTGGCTTATATCAATAAGGAGGTGGTTACTTTTGTGGAAGCGGATTTTATCTATATCGTTATCTGTTCCGTTCTTGTCTTCTGCTTCTTCAATTTCCGCAAGCGTGCCAAATGCTTTGCCGGTGATGTGGGTTCGGTGAGCATTGCCTTTATCCTTCTTTTCCTGATAGGCAGGCTCATCATTGAAACGGAAGATTTCAGTTGGATAGTCCTTTTATCCGTTTATGGTGTGGATAGTGTACTGACTATCATTCACCGCCTGATGCTTCATGAGAATATCGGGCTACCGCATCGCAAGCATCTGTATCAGATTATGGCGAATGAACTGAAGATTCCTCATGTCATAGTCTCTCTGGCCTATATGACAATACAGACTCTTATAATAGTAGGATATATTTATTGTCAACGGTATGGCTATATCTTCTTGATAGGGTGTATCTTACTGTTGAGCGCAATATACGTACTCTTCATGAAAAGGTATTTTTCAAGACATGTCTCTTGAATTACTTTCCCATTACCAAAAGTAATCTTTAATCGGGATATTGGAGTATTGCTTTCCGAATCATTGGTTACTTGGTACAGTTTCTTTGCTGCTTCAAGAAATCTTGGAAATAATGTTCCCCACTGGTTGTTGACAACAATTTTTGTTCCGTCTGCTAATAAAATAACTTCATCAGGCTTAAGAAAGTAACGTTTCTTTAAATCGGGATGAGATTTGATTTTTTCTTGGACTTCTATCAAGGTACGTATTACACCTAATACTTTCAAATTATAGTCATAAAAAATGAATCGGGCGGTGTACGATAAAAACAAATAATCCCGGATTCTTGACAAAGAGTCCGGGATTATTTGTTTTTATTGTTTTTGAGGGGCTTTACTTAGCCGGCTTCAACCATTTGTCCAGCCATTCAAAGAAGGTACGTTGCCACAGCACGCCATTCTGAGGTTTCAGTACCCAGTGGTTTTCGTCCGGATAGATAAGCAGTTCGGCAGGAACGCCACGCATCACAGCTGCATCGAAGGCGGCCATTGCCTGGTTGGCAAGAATGCGGAAGTCCTTCTCTCCGTGGATGCAGAGGATAGGGGTGTCCCATTTGTCGACGAAGAGATGCGGGGAGTTGGCAAAAGTGCGTTGTGCCGTAGCGTTGTTCTTTTCCCAATAAGCACCGCCCATATCCCAGTTGGCAAACCATTTCTCTTCCGTTTCCAGATATTGCATTTCCATGTTGAAGATACCGTCGTGTGCGATGAATGCCTTGAAGCGTTTGTCATGGTGTCCGGCAAGCCAATATACGGAGAAGCCTCCGAAGCTGGCGCCTACGCAACCCAGGCGGTCTTTGTCGACGAAAGGTTCCTTGGCCATTTCGTCAATGGCAGTGAAGTAGTCCTTCATGCACTGGCCGCCATAATCACCGCTGATGGCTTCGTTCCACTCTACACCGAAGCCCGGAAGACCACGACGGTTGGGAGCTACGATGATATAGTCGTTTGCCGCCATAATCTGGAAATTCCAACGGTAGCTCCAGAACTGGCTGACGGGACTCTGAGGACCGCCTTCACAGAAGAGGAGGGTGGGGTACTTCTTGTTAGGGTCGAACTGCGGAGGATAAATCACCCAGGTCAGCATCTGCTTGCCGTCGGTGGTCTTCATCCAGCGGGCTTCCACTTTACCCATTTCCAGCTGGTCGTAAATCTGCTTGTTTTCTGTGGTCAGTTGCACTGCTTCTGCAAAAGCGTCGCCGTTACGTGCACTGTTTACGGCATAGATTTCGTCGCCCATGCTCATGGAATGGCGTTTGGCGATAATCTTGTCTCCGCAAAGGGCAAGCGAAGCATAGTCGTACATGCCGTCGGTGAGCTGGGTAAGCTTGTCGTTTCCGGCAAGGTCGATGTTGTAAATCTGTGTCTCGCCATGCCATACACCGATGAAGTAGATGCTCTGGGAATCTTTGTTCCACAAGAAGGCGTCCACGTTCGATTCGAAAGCTTTGCTTACAAAACGTTTCTCACCGGTCTCGAGGTTCATGATAAACAAGCGGTTCAAGTCGGCTTCGTAGCCGTCACGTTCCATGCTCTGCCAGGCGATGTATTTGCCGTCGGGAGAGTATTGGGGATTCGTATCATATCCCTTGTTTTCTTCCGTGATGTTTTTGGTTTCCTTGGAGGCAAGGTCGTAGATATAAATGTCGGAGTTGGTGGAAATGGCATACGCCAGTCCGGTTTTCTTACGGCATGTATAGGCCACCTTATCAGAAGACGGGCTCCATGCCAGCTGCTCGATACCGCCCCAGGGCTTCATCGGGCTTTCGTATGGCTCTCCCTCAAGAATATCAGTGACATTGCTGATGGCATTGCCGTCGAAATCAGCAACAAACGGATGGGGAGCAGTAGTCACCCATTCATCCCAATGCTTGTACATCAGGTCGGTAACGATGATGCCGGTGGCTTTAGGAAGGTCCGGATGTTTGTCTGCCGTACTCTTCACGGTCTTTACCTGGGCAATGAAAAGGAGTTTCTTGCCGTCGGGCGAGAAAGAGAACCCTTCGATGTCTCCCTCGTATTGGGTCAGCTGCTTGCGTCCGCTGCCGTCGGGATTCATTTCCCATACCTGGCTGCTGCCGCTTTCGTTGCAAAGGAAGGCAAGCTTCTTGCCGTCCTTGAACCATGTGGGCTGTCCTTCTTGCCAGGCGTCATGCGTTATCTGGGTATTGCCACTACCGTCGGCATTCATGACGAAGACTTCGCTGTTACTCTTGTTCTGGGGCACGCTGTAATAGGATACCGTGTAGGCAATTTGCTTTTCGTCGGGAGATACGGCTACACTGCCGATACGTCCCATCGCCCAGAGTGCCTCGGGTGTCATACGCTTTCCTTCAATCTTGATGTCCGACCGCTGGATGAGCGCTGCTGCGTCCTGCTGCTGTCCGGCATCTTTTGTTCCTCCGCAGGAGGCCAATGTCATGGCTGCTGACATAAGTAGTAGATTTACTTGTTTCATATATGTTTTTTGTTTCGGTTATTTCAATGCAAAGATACTAAATTTTCCTTCCTTGCCAATTCCCACGTTTGATATATAGCCAGCAGAAAATGAGAATAAAGCTGGAATAAACCATTTCCGAGGTCCAGCAAATGGCCACGTCGAGTTGCAGAATCAGAATAATGTAGGTGATATAGGCTGTGTAGATGACCAGCGTTGCCAGCTCCATGCCCAATGCAGTACGCGTATTGCCGGTTCCGGAAACTGCCTGGAAATAGACATTGGCAGGAACCAGGAACAGATAGGTGGAGCACATCACCCAAAGCGAATGCACGGCAGCATCCTGCAGGTCGGGTATGTCGGTATAAATTCCCAGAATCAGCTTGGGGAACAGCGCGAAAAGCAATGCCAGCGGAAGTACGAAAACGTAGGCTATGCGTACATGTTGCCGGATAGTGCCTGCCACGCAATCGGAGTGGCCTGCACCGATGAGGTTGCTGACCAATGAACCGCAGGTAGAGGCAAATGCCATGAGTACCATGAACAGTATGCCGGACACATTGCGGACAATGTTGGTCACTGCCAGCGAGCGCTCTCCCAGATGCTCCACATAAAGGAAGAAAAGGAACCAGGTGGAGAGGGAGAAGAAATTCTGTATCATGGTCCAGAAAGAGACGTTCAGCATCCGTTTCAATACGTCCAGCCGGAACTTAGGAATACGATCCAGCCCGTACTTGCGGCAGTCGATGCGGCTGCGGGTATAGAGGATGAAGAATAACAGCGAAACCAGCTCGGCCAGTGAGGAGCCGATGGCGGCTCCGGCAATGCCGAGCGCTGGGAAACCGAATTTACCGAAAATCAGGATATAGTTGAATACGACATTGCTCAACACCATGACGATGGAGTTCAGTGTCAGTGTCTTGGTCTGGGTGGTTCCCAAGAAAAAGGCACGGAACATGACTGCGCTGAACGAGAAGAAGGCACCGAATACACGCCAATGCAGGTAGCTGGTGGCTGCTTCGTAGATATGTTCCGAAGCGACGATGCGTTTCAGGATAATCGGTGAGAAGCAATAGGATAGCAGGAACATGACTGCCGCCATTCCGACTTGGAAATAGATGCCCTGATAGAACAAGTCACCGATTTCCTTATACTGCCGTTCGCCGTTGCGCCGGGCAATGAGTATCTGTGCCCCGATGCTGAAACCGAAGGCAACCATGAAGATGACCATGTAGAAGACACCGGCGATGGCAGATGCTCCCAGTTCGACTTCGCCCACACGCCCGAGGAAGGCAGTGTCCGTCATACCTATCAGTTGCTCCATAAGGAGGCTGATTAGGATGGGGTAGGCTATAAGCCAGATCTGTTTGTAGGTGTATTTAGTCTGCATAATTTAGAGTCTGTGAATTTTTTCGTTGGTGTAAGGATAAGAAAGCCGGGCAAATGTCATTGTCCGGCTTTCTGCAAAAGAATATCTTGAATGGTAGTCTTACTACTTTTTGTTCTGTCTCTCTTTCATCATCTGTTCCTGCTGTTTCTGCATGGCTTCCAGACGGGCGGCGAAACCGGTTTTCTTCATCTTCTTCGGGTCTTTCTTGTTGGCTTCCAACTGGGCAAGAAGGGCTTCCTCATTGGTTGTCTTGCGCATGATGAGCGTTGTTACCACACTGATTAACGTAGAGATGAAGTAGTAATAGTTCAATCCCGAAGGATAATCGTTCAATATGAAGAGGAACATGATAGGCATCAGGTATGACATCCACTTCATGGCAGCCATCTGCGGATTGGCACCCGTATCCTGTTGTTGCATCATGTACTTCGTGTTCAATATGTTGGTAACCGTCATCAGCAGGCAGAACAAGCTGAGGTGGCTTCCCAGGAACGGGATATGGAACGGGAAGTTGATGAACGCATCGTAAGTGGAAAGGTCGTCTGCCCACAAGAAGCTCTGTTGGCGGAGTTCAATGGCACTCGGCACGAACATGAACAAGGCCATCAGGATAGGGAACTGTATCAGCATCGGCAGACATCCACCCATCGGGCTGACTCCGTACTGGCTGTAGAGGCCCATCACTTCCTGCTGCTTCTTCATGGCATCTTCCTGCTTAGGGTACTTCTTGTTTATCTCGTCGATTTTCGGTTTCAGTACGCGCATCTTGGCAGAAGACATGTAGGTCTTCCATGTAGCCGGGAATACTACAGCTTTTACGATTAACGTCATGAACAACAGTACGATACCCATGCTCAACCCCCAACTGGACAACCAGTCGAAGATGTTGATGGTGAACCATTTGTTTATCCAGCGGATGAGCGGCCAGCCCAGATAGACCAGACGGTTCAGCTCCCACTTCTCGTCACGCCCCTTGTCGAGTGCGGTCAGAGTCTTGTAGTGATTGGGGCCGAAGTAGAAGAACAGCTGGGTAGGTTCCTTGCCAGCAGGGTCGAACTTCGTGCTCATCTCCGCAGAATAGTCCTTGATGTAGCCGCTGCCTTGAGTCTCCATCTTGGAACTCAGTTTGGTCTTTTCAAAGTCGGCATCTGCCAAAAATACTGAAGAGAAGAACTGGTTCTTGAAAGCAATCCAGTCCAGGCGTTCCGGAACTTCCTTTTCGTCGTTCTTGTTGGCGGACAGATAATCGGTACCCTCTCCGGTGATTTTGTAAGTCAGTTCAGCCAGACGGTTCTCGTAGGTGTAACCCTTCTCTATCTGACGGGCACGCTGAGACCACTCGATGTCCACATAATTGTTGGTAGCCGCCAGCTTACCTTCCATATTGACTGCCTGAATAGTAAAGTCTATCAGGTATGTGTCATTGTGCATGCGATATGTAAAGTCGATATAGCTGTTGCTGTCTGCCGACAAACGCATGGTGACGGTACTGTCCGTACGGTTTACTGCGGTGAAATAATAGTCTTCCGTCTGGATAGTCTCTTTCTTGTTGTAAAAGAGAAAATTCATGGAAGCGTCATTGCCGCTGAACAGTGTGACGGGGGTCGTCTTGTCTTGTCCCATGTATTCCTTCAGCGTGGCCGAAGCTATGCGCCCGCCTTTTGTATCTACGGTTATTTCTGCCAGGTTGTTCTGGATGGTTACCTGCGAGTTGGTTCCTTGACGGGCGTCGAAGAAGAGGGCAGTGGAGTCAACGCTTGCTTCCGCTCCGCTTTCGTTGGCCAGGGCTGCTTCCGCCTTGGCTTTCAAGTCGGCTTCGCGCTGTTGCACCTGGGCTATGGAGTCGTAGTATCGTTGCTGTGCTTCCAACTGCTCCTGGCTGGGACGGCTCAGAAAGCTGAAACCTACTAACAATATCGCTATCAGAACAAGACCTGTGATGGTATTTTTATCCATTCTTTGTTGATTACAAATTACTTATTACAAATTATTTCTTTTCGTTTTCATTTTCGATGGCGGCCTTCACGAATGCTACGAACAGTGGGTGCGGATGCAATACCGTACTGCTGTATTCGGGATGGAACTGGGTACCGACAAACCACTTCAATGCGGGAATCTCAACAATTTCCACCAGGTCCGATTCGGGGTTTATACCCACACACTTCATGCCTGCTGCTTCGTAGGCCTCCTTGAAGCTGTTGTTGAATTCGTAGCGGTGGCGGTGACGTTCCTGGATATGCTCGGTACCGTATGCCTCGTATGCCTTGCTGCCTTTCTGCAGAACACATTCATAGGCACCCAGACGCATGGTTCCACCCATATTGGTGATGGACTTCTGCTCTTCCATGATGTCGATGACATTGTGCGGTGTCTTTTCGTCCATCTCGCGTGAGTTGGCATCGGCATAACCCAGTACGTTACGGGCAAATTCGATGGCGATACACTGCATACCCAGACAGATACCGAAGGTGGGGATGTCGTGTGTACGCGCATATTTGATGGCTACGAACTTGCCGGCAACGCCGCGTTCGCCGAATCCCGGACCGATTAGTACGCCTGCCATGCCTTTCAGGGCTTCTGCCACATTCTCGTCAGTCAGCTTTTCACTGTTCACGAAGTCTACCGATACCTTGCGGTCATTGTAGGTTCCTGCTTGTGAAAGGGCCTCGCGGATGGACTTGTAGGCATCCTGCAAGTCATATTTGCCCACCAATGCGATGTGCAGCGGGGCAGTCTCTTCGGCTTTGTGACGGCGTTCGAGGAAAGCGCGCCACGGTCCCAGTCCCGGAGTGTCGCCGACGGGAAGTCCCATTTTCTTCAAAATGGTAACGTCCAGTCCCTGGCTCTGCATCAAGATGGGCACCTCGTAGATGGTAGGCGCGTCGATGCTTTGCACCACGGCATTCTCGTCCACATTGCAGAACAGAGCCACTTTCTTGCGCAGGGTGGTACTCAACTCATGTTCCGTACGCAGTACGAGGACATCGGGTTGGATACCGGCACTTTGCAGTTCCTTTACGGAGTGCTGGGTGGGCTTGGTCTTCAGCTCACCGGCAGCTGCCAGGTAGGGGACATAAGTAAGGTGTACGCACAAGGCGTCTTTTCCCAGTTCCCACTTCAGCTGACGGATGCTTTCCAGATAGGGCAGAGACTCGATGTCACCCACTGTACCGCCAATCTCGGTAATAACAAAGTCGAATTTGTATTTGTTTCCCAGCAGTTTTACATTACGCTTGATTTCGTCTGTAATATGGGGAATAACCTGGATGGTCTTTCCCAGATAGTCACCCCGGCGCTCTTTGTCGATGACGCTTTTGTAGATGCGTCCGGTCGTGATATTGTTGGCCTTGGTGGTTTGGATGCCCAGGAAGCGTTCGTAATGGCCCAAATCGAGGTCGGCTTCGTGGCCATCCACGGTAACGTAGCATTCGCCGTGTTCATAAGGGTTCAGTGTACCCGGGTCGATGTTGATGTACGGGTCAAACTTCTGGATGGTTACCTTGTAACCTCTTGCTTGCAGCAATTTACCGATGGAGGATGAGATGATACCTTTACCTAATGAAGAGGCAACACCACCGGTGACGAAAATATACTTTGTTTCTCCCACAACTATATTATTTTATTAATTGTTTAATCTAATGCCAAGAGCCTATACGGCTTGTCGTTCAGGGTGCGCACTGCTCCCGTCAGTACACGTAGAACTTAAAAAGCGCAAAATTATAAAAAAAAGAGGAAGTAGAGAAAGTTTCGATGAAACAATTATTAAAAAATACGATTTCATCGAAGAAAGTCCTTCTTGCCTTTTTCTTATGGCTTTTCTATGTTTTCTAAACATTTTAAGCTAAATTTGCGCTCGAAACATAGACTTTAGGGCATTATGAAGAATAGACACATTGCATTTTGGTTAATTGCTACGATGATTTCTTCGTCGGTGATGGCACAGAATACGCTGGATACCGCCTCGAAGAACAGTGGACAGGAAACAACTGCCAAAGCCGACACCTTGCCGGATATAATGAAAGAATACATGATTCTGAAATTGAAACCGGAAGGTATGGGGTACAGGCTGGATACTGTTTCCATATTATATGAAAGGTATATCGGAGTGCTGGATTATTTGAATGACCCCACGACTCCGGAGCGTTATATACCTTCCAATCCGAACTACTATAGGTTGTTCCTTCCCCTTACCTATTATTATGCCCCCATGAGACGCCTTTCCAAGGTGGACTGGCATTTCCAGGTGCCTGATACGGTGCCTGCCCTGACGCGCGAGATGTTGCCGTTCGACACACTGAGTTTCACCTCAAAGGACCGAGCCAACAAACTGGTGGACCGTACGCTGCTGAACACGTATGTGAATTGTCCCAATCTGGTTGTAATGACCGAGAAGGAGGTGATGAAAGGGAAGATATTCAAGGATAATATAGAGAAGGAGGTTTCTTCCAAGCCGTCCGTCGTGAAACTGTTTGCACAAGAGAATATGGTGGGAGTGAAGGAGGAAGCCGACGTGATTATCCACAAGCCCAACTGGTGGGTGACCGGTGGAAACGGTTCATTGCAGATTACCCAGAACTATATCTCCGACAACTGGTACAAGGGAGGTGAGAGCACTAACGCCGTGCTTGCCAACCTGCAACTGTTTGCCAACTATAATGACCGTGAAAAGATGCAGTGGGAAAATCTGCTCGATGCCAAGCTGGGCTTCAGTTCCGCACCTTCCGACGAGTTTCATAACTATCTGGTAAGCACCGACCAACTCCGGCTGTACAGTAAACTGGGTATTCAGGCTGCGTCCAAGTGGTATTATACCATCACGACTGAGTTTAAGACCCAGTTCTGCAATGGCTACAAGGCCAACAGTGAAGAGCTGGTTTCGGCTTTCTTTGCTCCGGCGGACTGGTCAAGCAGTATCGGTATGGACTACAAGTTGAAGAAGCAGAAATTCAGCTTGTCCGTTTTCATGGCTCCGCTGACGTACATGCTGCGCTATGTAGGAAATAAGGGGGTGAATGAAGTGAGTTTCGGTCTTGATGAGGGCAAATGCGTGAAGCATAACTTCGGTTCGCAGATACAGCCTACACTTTCATGGACCATCATTCCTTCCATCACGCTGGATTCCCGCTTGGACTTCCAGACCAGTTATGAGTGGACACGTATTGAATGGGAAAACACGGTGAACTTTGTGCTGAACCGCTATCTTTCCACCAAGCTCTATGTGCACGCCCGCTATGACGACAGTGCCAAGCCGACGGAAGGGGACAGCTATTTTCAGGTAAAAGAATTGCTCAGTTTCGGTATCAATTATAAATGGTAAATAAACAAATGGTCTGTTCGGAGTGAACAGATTATCTGTTTTGGTTAGTCAGACGGTCTGTTTTTCCTTGACAGACCGTCTGTTTTTTGTCTTTTTGTAGTCTGTGGCAGGTGAAAAAACATAAAAACATAGAAAAAGCACGTTTACGAACACAGAAAATGCATAGGAAAGGTTTGCAGTTCACAAATAATGCGTAAATTTGCCGTGATTTGTAATGCACACTTTGCAAAATGGCGAATACTATAAAACATCAAGGTATTGTGGAAAACATAAACGGTTCTCATCTCCAAGTGAGAATCATCCAGACTTCAGCGTGCGCTTCGTGTAGTGTCAAGGGGCATTGTACCTCTGCGGATACGAAAGAGAAACTTGTCGATGTGGCCGATGCCAATGCCGCATCCTACCAGCCCGGTGACCGTGTATGGGTGACGGGCGAACTTTCAATGGGAGTGATGGCAGTTCTGTTTGCCTTTATATTTCCTTTCCTTATTCTGATAATTTCACTGTTTGTCTTTATGGCTATCTGGAATGACGAGCTGCGTTCTGCACTTTGTTCGCTGGCACTTCTTATACCTTATTATTATATATTGTGGCTGAACAAGTCGCGGATGGGTAAGAAGTTCTCATTCTCCGTACGACCGATGAACTAACTAATAATAAAACAAATAATTAATAAACAACTAATTTATGAATGTAATTCTGATTGCAGTGATTTCATTGGGAGTTATAGCGCTGGTATCGGCCGCTATTCTTTACGTGGCTTCCAAGAAATTCGCCGTGTATGAAGATCCGCGGATTGCCCAGGTAGCAGAGGTGCTTCCCCAGGCAAATTGCGGTGGATGTGGTTACCCCGGTTGTAGCGGATTTGCAGATGCTTGCGTAAAGGCAGGTTCGCTGGATGGTAAACTTTGTCCGGTGGGTGGACAGCCCGTCATGACAAAGATTGCCGAGATTCTGGGCTTGGATGCCGCTGCTGCCGAACCTATGGTTGCGGTGGTGAGATGTAATGGAACTTGTGCCAACCGTCCTCGTGTGAACCAATACGATGGCGCCAAGAGTTGTGCCATTGCGGCTTCTCTCTATGGTGGTGAAACGGGTTGTAGTTATGGCTGTCTGGGATGCGGCGACTGTGTGGCTGCCTGCCAGTTCGATGCTATCCACATGAATCCGGAGACCGGACTTCCCGAAGTGGATGAGGAAAAGTGTACGGCTTGTGGAGCTTGTGCCAAGGCTTGTCCGAAATCTATTATTGAAATCCGTCCTCAAGGCAAGAAATCACGTCGTATTTACGTACAGTGTGTAAACAAGGACAAGGGGGCCGTAGCACGCAAGGCTTGTACCGTGGCATGTATCGGTTGCGGCAAGTGTGTGAAGGTTTGTCCGTTCGAGGCTATCACGCTGGAAAACAATCTGGCTTACATTGACCCCAATAAGTGTAAATCCTGTCGCAAGTGCGAGGAAGCTTGTCCGCAAAACACAATCATAGCCCTCAACTTCCCGCCGCGCAAACCGAAGGCTGACGATGCAGCTCCCCAAGTAAAGGTTGCAGCTCCTAATGCTGAGGTTGAGACTCCTAAAGCAGAGGTTTAGACTTCCCAAGTTGAGGTATGAATTAATAAAGTAAATAAACGACTAAAAATACAGAATTGTATGTTGAAGACATTTTCAATTGGTGGAGTCCATCCACACGAAAATAAACTTTCAGCACATCAGCCTATCATCAAGGCAGAGATTCCGGCCAAGGCCGCTATCTTGCTGGGACAGCACATCGGTGCTCCTGCCAAGCCTATCGTTGCCAAAGGTGATGTTGTGAAAGTGGGTACAAAGATTGCCGAGCCCGGCGGTTTTGTATCAGCAGCCATTCATTCGTCTGTCAGCGGGAAAGTCGCTAAGATTGACACGATTGTCGATGCCAGCGGTTACGCCAAGCCTGCTATATTCATTGACGTAGAAGGGGATGAATGGGAAGAATCCATTGACCGTTCCGAAACGTTGGTGAAGGAATGCAGTCTGACCTCCGAGGAAATCGTGAAGAAAATCGCTGATGCAGGTACTGTCTCTTATACACATCTCCGAGCCCACGAGACGGAGCTACATCTCG
>ENA-OZRQ01000454-OZRQ01000454.1-human-gut-metagenome-genome-assembly--contig:-NODE-454-length-11945-cov-4.409251_pt1 | contig 11945 bp, 8 predicted proteins | sample MGYA00243269_ERZ653945 | MGnify/ENA primary metagenome ERZ653945 (study PRJEB26926, sample SAMN06164648) | human gut metagenome | biome: ENVO:00009003; feature: ENVO:2100002; material: ENVO:00002003...
GATGCCTACAGTTTCTCCGCCACGCAGACCATCACCGGACTCGAGCCTGGCGAATACGTGCTGACCGCCATGAGCCAAGGCGCGGCAGCGGACAACGCCGCTATTACCGATGGTATGGCCCTCTCCGCCACAACGGGTGGCAAGACCACGTCCGATGCGCTGGAACTCAACGGTTGGGTTAAGTTCGATACCGCCACCGTGCCTGTCACCGTGGGTGCTGATGGCACAGCGACCATCACCATCACGGGCAACCTGCCTGCCGACGCATGGGGCAATGTGGACAAGGTCTCACTCGTCAAAAAGACCGAAACTCCGGTGAAGCCATCCACGGAGAACCTGGACAAGGCCGTGGCCGAAGCCGGGAAAATCAATCGCGATGAGTACACCAACGAGTCGCTCGCCAAACTCGATCAGGCGCTTGCCGCCGCTGACGTGCTGCTTGCCGGCAGCACCTACACCGAGCAGGACGTGAACGATGTGATCAAGCTTGTTGCCGATGCCATTGCCGGCCTCGCCCAAAAGGAGGTCTCCAGCCTGACCGTCACGCCAAGCAAAACCACCTATCAGGTGGGCGATGCCATCGATGCCGACCATGATCTCAAGGTCGTGGGCAACTATTCCGCAGGCATGGGCAACGTGACGCTTTCCGCCGACCGGTTCACGCTCGATTACGATTTCTCCGCTCCTGCTGATGCGGCGAAGGTTACCGTAACGCTCAAGTCGAATCCGAATGTCACCGAAACCTATACGGTTGCGGTTACCGCTCGGGCCGAAGGTGGTTCCGGCAACGGCTCGGACGGTGCGGGTAATGGCGGGGCTACTATCAATCCCGATACGGGCGAGGGTGATAAGACCAACGGTGCGAATGGCGACAAGATCACTGGTGTGCTGAGCAATACCGGTAGCGCGGTGACTGCCGTGGGTCTTGCGGTTGTCGTTCTCGGCGTGGCCGGCGGGGTCTCGCTTGCTTTGCGTCGTAAGCGCTCCTGATAGAGACTGATGCGGCATTATGATGCGGTTGCCGGCAGCCGGCAACCGGCTGCCAGATGCCATCTGTCGGCTGTCGTTTATCGGTTGTCGGCTGTCAGATGCGTCTGTCTCGGCGCAGCGATGCGATTCTGTCCCGGTTCGTGCATCAATCGTTTGATGTGGGTACCAGGACAGAAATCACTGTCCTGGTTTGCGAAAACGGGTGTTTTTCGCGTACCGGGACAATTCCCGTTGCCCCGGTTTGCACGTCAATCGTTCTACGTGAGAACCGGGACAGTATGTTGATTTCGGGATTGGCTGTATTCCGCCGATTCTGTTTGTCGGGGTATGTGGACTTTGGGGATTGTCTTGTCCTGGTTCTCGAAAATGGCCCGAAATTGCGTACCGGGACAACGATTTCTGCCCCGGTGCAAACGTCAATCGATTGACGCCTGTACCGGGGCAAATTCGCGCCCGGGAACAATAGGGCGAGGGCCGGTCGCAGGAGTAGAGCGTGATGTTGTCATGATTGCGCCCGGCTCTCCCACACGGAAGGCCGGGCGCAATCATGCCGTTTGGTTGCAGCACCCGCACATCGCCTGCATAACCGTGTACAGTGGCGTGTAGTTGCAGTACATGAAGGAGCATCACAAGCCATGACCAACGGACACATCAATCCCGCCAACGTGCCGGACATCGCCTTGAAAGACGGCCATTCCATTCCGCAGGTCGGCCTTGGCATGCTACGTATCGATGACGAGGGCGTGGCCCCTGTCGTCGAATCTGCGCTGAAAGCCGGATACCGCCACATCGATGGCGCCGCCGGATACAACAACGAGGCCGGCGTGGGTCGTGCGCTCGCCGCTTCCGGATACAACACCGGCGCCAAGCGCGAGACCCTGTGGGTCACCACCAAGCTGCGCGACTCCGAGCAGGGCTACGACTCCGCGCTCAAGGCATTCGACAACTCCCTGAAACTCCTCCAGCTCGATTACGTGGACATGTACATGATCCATTGGCCCACGCCGTTCGACTGGCGCAGCACCGACACCTGGAAGGCGTTCGTCAAGCTGCGCGACGAAGGCATGGCACGCACGCTCGGCGTATGCAACTTCATGCCCGCCGATCTGAAGCGTCTGCACGAGGAGACCGGCGCATGGCCGGCCGTCAATCAGATTGAGCTGCACCCCACGTGGCAGCAGCGCGAAGTGGTGGCGTTCTGCAAAGAGCACGGCATCGCCGTGGAGGCATACTCGCCGATGGCGCGTGGCGCCGACATCAACGCCGGCGACGGCACCATCGAGAAGATCGCCGCCGCCCATGAGGTCAGCCCGGCCCAGGTGATTCTGCGTTGGCACATCGAAAACGGCACGATCATCATCCCCAAGTCCGTGCATGCTGACCGTCAGAAGGAGAATCTCAACCTGTTCGGCTTCGCCCTGACCGCCGACGAACACGCTGCCATCGACGCCCTCGACGGCCCCACCCGCGCCGGCCACGACCCCCTCACCTTCACCTATGCGTGATTGATGGCACGTCGTAACGCCCACTTCCGCCGTCGTTTCAACGCCTCTGGACCGCTGGAGCGCGTGCTGATTCTCATCGTTCTCGCCGTAGCAATCGGCGTGACCATCGGCCTGCTACTGCCGCAGGTCAGCTCCGACGCGGCCAAAATCACCGGTGGCTACACTGCCACCGGTTCAGCCGCCGACACTTTGAACGCGCTCGCCGTAGACGACAACCAAAGCTCCTCCGGCTACGACCGCGATTCCTTCGGTTTCCGCACCACCGACGTCGACGGCAATGGCTGCGACGTACGCGACGACGTGCTCGCCCGTGATCTCACGGACATCACCTACAAATACGCCGGTTCCTGTGTGGTCGAGTCCGGCACACTGGCCGATCCGTACACCGCTCAGACCATCCATTTTGTACGTGGCCGCGCCACCAGCGCCAAAGTGCAGATCGACCATGTGGTGGCCCTTGAAAACGCTTGGCAATCCGGTGCGCGCGACTGGTCCACTGCCAAACGCCATGAATTCGGCAATGACCCCTACAACCTGCTGGCCGTCGACGGCCCGGCCAATCAGGAGAAGGGGTCGGCTTCCGCCGCCTACTGGCTACCCACCAACGCCGACTACCGTTGCGACTACGTGGCCCGCCAGATTGGCGTCAAAGACAAGTACCAGCTCACCGTCACCTCCCAAGAAAAGGACGCCATGCTCGCCGTCCTCCACACCTGCCCGGGCCAGGCCGTGCCCGCAGACGAATAGGGGCTACCGCTCAGGATTGTTGAGCATAGGTGCCTGCCCCTCGTCATAAGCGCGCAGGAGCCGTCGGAGCAAAAATGTGGTGAAGTATGGTGCGGTGAACACGTGTTCGCTACTACCGATATTGCCGGCGGATAGTTTCACGCCGAACTGAATTTCCGGATAAGAATCCGAAGCGATTAGCGTCCGCATGGATTTGGCGGTGCCTTTTTTCGATTTCACCTCCACCGGCACCAGCCATTCGCGCGTGCGGACGAAGAAATCCTGTTCCAGTGTGGAATCCTCTTTTTTGTAGTAGTACAGGTCATAGCCGGATTTCCGTAGCGCTTCAGAGACGATGCTCTCGTACATAGCACCCTTATAGACACCAAGATTACGATTGGCCCGCAGATCATCACTGGCCTCGTCGTCAAGCATCGCTACGAACAGACCGGTATCGCCGAAATATATCTTGAACTTGTTTTCGTCATAATTGCCTTTCAACGGCAGTTCAGGATAGGACATACATCGGCAGATATTCACCATTCCCGAGGTTTCAAGCCATTCCACGCATCCTCGATAGTCTTTGAAACGCGCTCCGCTGGCAACCTTGCTGATTTGGAACTTCTTGTTTTCCTTGGCGAGTTGCACGGGAATATGGTTGAACACGTTGAGAATTCGTGCCTGATCGAGTCCTTGCGCGTATTTGCGGATATCCTCCTGGTAGTCCAAAATAAGCTGGCGCTGCAATTGCAGTGTTCCCTCGAACGTGCCAGTGCGTATATGGGAGGCGACAACCGCAGGCATGCCGCCAAGCACGCAGTAATCCATAAATGCCGTGGAGAAGACGTTCATTTCCACTTCAGAGAATGGCGTAGCATCACACAGGTGGGTGAACATGCTTTCGATGACGGCCTCATCGTATCCGCGAGCCCACAGAAATTCCTCGAAGTCCAACGATCGCATTTCGTAGTCGGTCTTATATCCCACGCTATTGCTTTCGATTTGCTTATAGCTGATGCCCAGCATTGAACCGCTGCAAATCACATCATATTTGCCGTCGATTTTAAAGAACTTCAGTGCAGTGACGATATCAGGATGGGCCTGGATTTCGTCGAAAAAGATGAGCGTATCGCCCGGAATGAACTTTTTAGCTGGGTCGATCAGGGAAATATTGCGGACGATGGTATCCGCGCCATAACCGTCCGCAGTGATTGCGCGATATTTCGGTTCCTCAACGAAGTTGATTTCCACTACCGAACGGTAGTTGTGTGCGGCAAAGTAATCGATAGTCTCTGTCTTGCCTACTTGACGAGGGCCCTTGATGATTAGCGGGGAGCGATTCGGGTCGGATTTCCATGCATTGAGATAGGCATCGGCTTTGCGTTTGAGATACATGAGGAGCCCCTTTCCGAATTACTGCTATAGCAATGATTTTACACTTTCATGAGCGAGTTTTCTGCCGTCTGGCACATTTCATGAGCGAGTTTTCAGCGGTTTGTCACATTTCATGAGCGAGATGGCAGGAAATGCCAGCTGCCAGTCCGCCAGTCATCCATCAATCGTCCGCAGATTGTCCGTCTGTTGACGTGGGAAACATGCCCGCGCTATAACTGAGCCCGGTATGAAGGAAGAAGGGAATAGGAACAGACGATATGGCAGTAACACACACCGCAGCAGATGCCACTGCGGCAACCACTATGACGAACGCCGTGGCAGACATCGAACAGGAAACACCGGAAATCGAGAAGGAACGCCAGCTTGCCGGAGTCGGAGCCGGAGCTGGAACCGTGGCAAACGGCAAGAAAAAGCCGCATGACCATGCGCTGGCCAGCATCCTCGGCCCCGCGTTCGTGGCGGCCGTGGCTTACGTCGATCCTGGCAACGTGGCGGCCAACATCACCTCCGGCGCGCGATACGGCTACCTGTTGGTGTGGGTGCTGGTGCTCGCCAACGCCATGAGCGTGCTCATCCAGTATCAGTCCGCAAAACTCGGCATCGTGACCAACAAATCCCTGCCGGAACTGCTGGGTGAGCGTATGAGCGATGCTGGCCGCTTCATGTTCTTCATGCAGGCTGAAGTCATCGCCATCGCCACCGATCTGGCCGAGGTGATCGGCGGCGCCATCGCCCTGAACCTGCTGTTCGGATTGCCGCTGTTCATCGGCGGTTTGGTGATCGGCGCAATCTCCACGGTGATGCTGTGGTTCCAAGGTGGCAAGACGCAAACCACGTTCGAGCGCATCATCATCGTGATGCTGCTGATTATCACATTCGGCTTCATCGCAGGCCTGTTCGTGGACCCGCCGAGCCCCGGCGAAGTGGTCAAGGGCATGATTCCACGCTTCCAGGGCACCGACTCGGTGTTGATGGCCGCCTCGATTCTGGGCGCCACCGTGATGCCGCACGCCATCTACCTGCACTCCACGCTGGTGAACGACCATTACGCAGGCGGCGAAAAGCCGTCAATCAAAACGCAGCTGAGAGGCTCGAAAATCGATGTGGCCTGGGCGCTGTTGCTGGCCGGCACCGTGAATCTGGCGATGCTGGTGCTCGCCGCCAACTCGCTGCATGGCATGTCTGGCACGGACTCCATCGACGGCGCACAGCGGGCGATCACGCAGGTGCTCGGCCCGGTGATCGGCACGATCTTCTCCATCGGCCTGCTGGCTTCGTCGCTGAGCTCCACGTCGGTCGGCACGTATGCCGGCTCGGAAATCATGCACGGTCTGCTGCACGTCAACGCCCCGATGTGGGCCTGCCGCGTGGTCACGCTGGTGCCGGCTCTGATTGTGTTGTGGTTCGCCAAGGACCCGACTCAGGCGCTGGTCATCGGCCAGGTGGTGCTTTCCATCGGCATCCCGTTCGCCGTGATTCCGCTGATGCGATACACGCACAGCAAAGAACTCATGGGCAAGTGGGCTGATGGCACGATCAAGCACATCATCTTCCTGATTGTGGTGGCACTGATTGTGACCCTCAACGTGCTGCTCATCGTCCTGACATTGATGGGACGGGCGTAAGAAGCTGATGAGCCGGCTCCCGCCAGCGGGAGCCAGCAGCTTACCGAGCCATACGCCGTGCGCGGCGTTCGCGCAGCGCACGCAAGGAAATAATGTCACGCGTACGCCCAGCGCCGTCACCCTTGACGCCGAAGAGCACCATCAGCACCATCACAAAGCACAGCAGTGCAGAGAAGCGAAGCACCCACTGGATGCCAAAGATGGAAGCCGCAACGGCTGAGACTCCCGCCTGATGCCTCCATGCGGCGAACGTTTCCATAAGAATCACCAACACAGGTGCACCCACGGCACCTGCGATTTGCCGCGCGGTGTTCGTGACCGACGATCCGGCAGACACCTCATCCGGCCCGTTCAGGCAGTTCAGCGACCATGTGGTAATCGGCATAAGCAGGAATCCCATGCCGATCTGACGCGTGAACTGGCAAATCGACACCCACCAAATCCATGTATCCATAGACACCAAAGACATGCCGAGCGTACCGACGGTCAGCACAATCGAGCCGCACAGCGCCACGGGTCGTGCGCCGAAACGGTCCATCGCCCGCCCGCCGAAGAACTGGGAAACGCACTGGCCGAGGGCGCCCGGCAGCATAATCAGGCCGCTCATGGTGGCCGAATAGCCACGGTCGGTCTGGATATACAGCGGCATGATGACCAGAATCGAGCTGAACGCAAAGAACGCCAGAGATGCCGTGATGGTGCCGACGGTAAAGGACCGATTCTTCAGCACTTCAAGATCCAGCAGCGGAGGCTGGGGGAGTGCGGCCGGCTCCGCTCCCGACTGCGCCGCCTTGGCTTCGCGATACCGCCGACCGTGACGCAGGTTGCGCATCACGAACCATACGATGCCGACCAGTCCCACAACCATCGGCCCCCACGTTACCGGAGCGGCGAATCCATAGGTCTCCGAATCGGTGAAGCCGAACATCAGCCCGCCAAAACCGATTACGGACAGGCTTACCGAGAAGAAATCCGCGCGGGCCGACGGGTCATGCGAGCCGAAATTATGCAGTCCGAACATGGCCGCCACCAGCGAGACCACGCCAATCACGGTCATGGTCAGAAAGATGGAACGCCAGCCGTTCGCATCGGTTTGCCAGCCGCCCAGCGTGGGGCCGATGGCCGGTGCCACACTCATGGCCATGCCCACCGTGCCCATCGCGAATCCGCGGCGAGACAGAGGATAAATGGAAAACACGGTGATCTGCAGCACCGGCCACATCACGCCCGTGCCCGCGGCCTCAAGCACGCGCCCGAGCAGCACCCAGATGAAGCTCGGCCCGACCCAGGCCATCAGCGAGCCGACCGTGAACACCGCCATTGAGCAAATCACGATCTGGCGGGTGGAGAAGCGCCGGGTCAGAAACGCGGTCAACGGCACCATCACGCCCATGACCAGCTGGAACACGGAGGTGAGCCACTGTCCGGTGGTCACGGAGATGTGGAATTCGGAAACGATGATCGGCAGCGCCGAGCTCAGTTGCAGCTGCGCGAAATTACCGACAAAGGTAATAAAGGTCAGGATTGCGATGGAAATAAATGCCGCGCGGCTCAGTTTACCATCCACGTATGATTCCTCACGGCTCAGTACCCGCTGCAATTCGCCGCGACGATTCTTGATTCCCTGAGCTCCAGTCACGCACTACCCCACTTCTGTTGCCCGGCCTGTTGCCTTGGCGGTGTCGGTGGCGTATCTGTTCAGTGATACATGCGCCTCGCATATCAATGCGTATTCGATGTATTCGGCGACCGTCGTCTTCGCGTGCTTGGCCGAGCAGCCTCTCAAAGCACCCCAATACGCTATACCCAGGGGTGGTCCAGTCGGTTCGGAATATGTGCAGAAGCGGGGGCGAACACGCTTTGTGCACAAGACCGGGGCATAATAGGCGGTTGGTTATTGCAAGAGGTTACAAGTCAATAAGATCAGTTTGGGAGTTAGTATGAGCGTTCATAGGGCAAGTCACGCAACAAAGTATTCCACGCAGAAGGCACCGCATCTGGCCGTGGGTGGTGTTGATTCTGGCGCTACTTGTGGTGCTGCTAGGCGTGAGCGGATTCTTCGGTTTGAAGCTGTATTCCGAAGCCAAGCAGGTAAAGGCGCATGAGGAACAGGCGATGCAGCTGCTGGGCGGTGTGACCGACCTCGGTAACCTCGACAACCTCGATACGGTGAGCCAGCAGATCAGCCAGGCAAAGACCGAGACCGCGGCTGCGAACGAGATTGCGCACGGCACGCTGTGGAACATCGCTTCGAAGGCGCCGGTGTACGGCGACGACATCACCACTGTGCAGGGCATGACTTCGGTGGTGGATTGCTGGTCAGTGATTCGGTGCCGCAGTTTATGAACGTACTTTCCACGCTGAAGAGCGCACAGCTCAGCTCAGGCGACGGTCAGCTGAATCTGCAGCCGATTCTGGAAGCCCAGAAGAATATTGCCACCGCGAACCAGTCACTGCAGCAGCAGGTGCAGAAGTATCAGCAGCTGCCGAAGGCCCATATCGGCATGGTGAAGAACGCCTATGCCACCGGCAATACGCAGCTGACCAAGATGGCGGACAAAGTCAATCAGCTGTCCGGCACGTTCCAGATTCTACCGGACTTCCTTGGCTCCGATCAGCCGCGCACGTATGCGTTGATGGCTATGACCACTTCGGAGGAGCGTTCGTCCGGTGGCCTGATTGGTTCTGTGGGTGTGGTAACTACCGACAACGGCAAGATCGGTATCGGTGATTTCCGTTCGAATGGTGAATATATCCCATATGGTGCTGGTGATCCTACGGAAGACGAGCAGCGCATCTTCCGGCAGTGGGGACCATTGAACATGTCATTCGATGTGCGAGATTTGGCCGTATACCCTGATACTTCACGCAGTGCCGAAGGTATGCGCGCGATTTGGCAGCGCACGCCGTGGGGAAGCAATACTCAGCTGGACGGCGTGCTCATGGTTGATCCTGTATTTTTGCAGGAACTTACGAAAATCAGTGGTAATGTCACTATTCCTGATGGAACGGTGCTTACGGGAGATAACACTGCTGAGTTTTTGTTGAACAAGGTGTATGTCGATTACCCAGTCTCCATGCAGGACGCCCTATTTGCTCAAGTCGCAGAACAAACAGTCGGTAGTATGTTCAGCAATGTTGATTTGACTAAACTCACCAAGGTCGCCCAGCTCATGGGCATCATGGCCGAAGGCCGCCACTTCTCCATGTACGCATTCGACGAAACTGCTGAAAAAACCATTAGTGATGCAGGCTTTACCGCGCAGACGCCAAGCAGCGAGGAAAACCCGCAGGTGGGAGTGTATGTGACTGAGCGGAATCCATCAAAGATGGGATGGTATATTCATCGTACTTCGAAGGTGACTCGTTCCACCTGTGGTAATGATGGTTCTCAGACCTATCATGTGGAATATAAGATAACAAATACACTGGAGAGCAGTCAGATTGGTGCTCTAACGAGCTATATCCTTGGCTCCGGCGGACAAGGTGTGGAAAAAACTCTGATTTATGCGCCTGCCGGCGGCTCCATCTCAAACCTTAAGACCAGTGGTGGTTCAGTGACGGAGAGCCGTCAAGAAACATTGAATGGTAAAACCGTGTATGCGAGCAATGCCACGATAGCTCCTGGAGAGTCCGTCACCTATTCCTTCGACGTGACCACGTCCACCAAGGCTGTCTCCGACCTCACCATCGACCAAACTCCAATGGGCTGGATTGATTCCGGTGTTACCACCGACACTGCTGCCTGCTCCATCAACAAGCAGTAAACCCTCTGACGAGGACGTCAGCCACAGGCTCTGAGGGAGAGACAAAAGAAGGGCGTCAGCAAGAAGCTGACGCCCTTCTCAACATTTCAACATTCCCAAAGAAAACTCAGTACGATCCAGTCCCCTTAAACACTGCCACCACAGTCTTCAACAGAATCACGATGTCTCCCGTAATAGACCAGTCCTGAATATACGACACATCCGCATACTCCGACTGTTCCTGAGTCAAATCGCTGCGTCCGGAAATCTGCCACGGTCCAGTAATACCAGGCTTAACCAGCAGTCTCGTGGAATACAGCATGTCATATCGCGCGACTTCTTCAGGCAGCGGCGGGCGAGGCCCAACCAAGCTCATATCGCCCTTGAACACGTTAAAGAACTGCGGGAACTCATCCAGCGATGTTTTACGAATAAAGTGACCGATCTTAGTCACGCGTGGATCGTCCTTGAGCTTGAAGATAAAACGATCCTCAATGCCGCGTTCCTTAGCCAGTTTCGCCTTGATCTCGTCGGCATCAGTGCGCATGGAACGGAACTTGTACATGGTAAACGGCTTGCCGTAAATGCCGATGCGCGTCTGCGAATAGAACACAGGGCCGCCGTCTTCCCGCTTGACCTTGTATGCCACCCATAGCATGATGGGCGAGCTCAAGATAATGGCGATACCGGAAAGCACGATATCGCACACACGCTTGAGGATGCGGGTAACGGTTGAGTACTGCGTCAGTCGTGCAGTGACTACTGGCATCGTCGGATCGTTGCGGAAATGCAGGTCAGCGCCGCTCAAATCAGCCACAGAGGTAGTGAGGGCCAATTCAATGCCCATGGATTCCACGGCCAGGGACAATGTACGCATGGTCTCAGAATCACGGGTAAGTACATCAGCTACCAATACGGTACGTGCCTTCATACGCTTCGCGGTTTGCGGCAAATGCGAGTTGAGTGGCAACACCTTCAGTCGTGCCTCAGCATCGTTGGCAGGAGTGAAGGGCACCGACACCAAATGCTGCGCCGAATCCGGGTCATCCTCGTTCTTGACTGAAGCCACTGGGCACACCGCAATTGGCGCGTAGCCGAGGCCACGGCACTGGCGCAATTGTTCGACCGTCCGGTGGATACCTTCCGGAGACCCAATAACCACAGTCGGGTAGTTGAATTCGCCATTCATGCGGTTGCGGTGCAGCGCGCGGCGCATAATCCAACGCTCGATAATAACCAACACCAGTGAAACCAGCGGAATGAACACATTCAACGACCGGGGAAGATTGAGGTGGAACAGGTACCCCAACGTGCACAGCATAATGAAATCGATGAACGCAGCGTTCAACAGCTTGGCGTACAGGGCATAGCCCTCACCCATGGTGTGCCGTTCATAGGAGCGTGCGGAATACAGACTGATGAGCCACGATACGCAGGTCAACAGCAGGAAGCTAAAAACGCCGTATTCGCCGGGACCAATGCTCTGCACATAGGTATAAGCGAAAGGTCGGAGCAGGAACACGATGTACGTGGCCACAATGGTCATCAGCAGATCAAGCACGACCAAGGTCGTGTTATAGAGATATCGCCACTTCGGCACAGAATGGCCCATCAATGGACGTATGTTCGTGGTGTCGTTATGTGTGGAGCTGCCGTCCGGTGTAGAGGAGAAGTAGGTGCCGTCAAAGAATGTCGGCGCAATGTCACATTCGGCAACGGGGGAGAACGAAGCCGAGGACCGGCTCCCGCTCACCCGTACTTTGGGCATTGACACGGTCGCGGTGCTTGTTGCCTGCGACTCTGCTGCTGTGCCTCTGTCCTTCGGCATGATACTGAATTCTTCCTCCATCGTTCCCCAAAAACCGCAAGGAACATTCATTTCTTTCTCTTACTCTCGCCCACCCTAGCACCTGTCTCTTATACACATCTCCGAGCCCACGAGACGGAGCTACATCTCG
>ENA-OZRQ01000467-OZRQ01000467.1-human-gut-metagenome-genome-assembly--contig:-NODE-467-length-11741-cov-3.660620_pt1 | contig 11741 bp, 13 predicted proteins | sample MGYA00243269_ERZ653945 | MGnify/ENA primary metagenome ERZ653945 (study PRJEB26926, sample SAMN06164648) | human gut metagenome | biome: ENVO:00009003; feature: ENVO:2100002; material: ENVO:00002003...
ACGAGATGTAGCTCCGTCTCGTGGGCTCGGAGATGTGTATAAGAGACAGAGCGTGCGATGGCCGCCCGCGAGGAGGCGAAAGCCCGACGCGAGCGCGAAAAGTCGGCCGCCAGCCGCAACCGCAAACAACACAAAACCCCACACCTCGCCAAGCGCTCAATCGTGAAACGGTAACGCACTACTCGTCTCTACTGGCTCCCTTCGTTGAGGCTGAGCCGCTAAGCGAACAGCAGAGCTGTTTGTAGGCGAAGGCGAGGCGACGGCCGAGCTATGTAGCGCGGTCGTCAGACCGTCTTCAATTGCGGTTGAGCTGTCAGCGAAGCTGACTGAGGGATGGTGTTCAAGGTGTCGAAAGCCTCATCAATCTGGTCCACCACCTGCTTGCCCTGGTTGACCATTTCGGTGATCTGTTCCGTGTGGGGTTGCGGCAGCGCATAAATCGACGCCTTGACGCGCTTCAAGACCACGCCAGCATCGGACAAGTCCTGCTTGATGGAGGCGATTTTGGGAATGGACAGCGTGCCGTCGGAGAAGTTCATGCCGGACAGCAGCTCTTCGATATTGAAGTCCACCAACGTGCCCTGCGCGGCGATGCCGGCTTCTGCGGGCACGGCCGGCTGCCGCACTCAAATCGCCATTGGCTGGTTCAAAGCAGGCTGTAAACCCGCTATTTGCCCAACAGTTCGTCATGGCTGCCGGTTCGCATAAACATGGCGGTACCATCATCGCGAATCCATAGAAGCAGCCAGTCGCCGGCATTGCCGATGTGGCATTCCAGTACGCCGTTTAAATCACCGGTAAGTGTGTGGGCGCGATGCCTACGCCTCAATGCTTCCTTGGAGTCCGCCGTGTCCTCAAGAACCAGACGAATGACTTCTTTCAGCGGGCGTAAATCAGCGTGCTTGCGTTTGAGTTTCTTGATATCTCGCTGGAATGCCGCTGTGTAATCCGGTTTGAGCATTGATCAGATTCCCAACGAATCGAACATCTCATCGGCACTGTTGAAACGAGGTTTGCCGTCGGCGAGCCTGTTCTTCGCCTCGTCAAGGGCCTCCATGGTTTCAGGCGGCACGGTCGTATAGGAAAGGTTTAGGGGAATGCGCTTCTCCCGGACAATCTGCTTGTAGAAGGCGCGGGTGACCGAAGACAAGTCCAGACCGAGATCCTCGGCTATGTTTGCGGCTTTCTGCTTGGTGTCCGCATCCACGCGGACTGTGACGGATGCCATGCTCATCATTAACCTCCAACATCATTACGTAAGACAATAGTATGTATTTGTATGCTAATAGTCAACATTCTGCGGTTGCGGCATCTCGACCATGGTATACATCCCGCAAGTGGATTGTTTACCGGATGCAATCGATGATCGGAATGCCGACCATCCAGCTGTCGGCGGGCTTGTTCGGAATGGCTTCTGGTTCATCGCAACGCCAGCGCGGGTTGCAGCCGTATGGCTTTGATGGCCGGGGCAAGAGAGCCGACAAGCGAGGTGACGATGGACGCGCAGGCCGCAATCATCGCCGCCGCATATGGGTATGCGGGCGGTTCCATGACGATACGCTGCCGGTCCCGACGTCGGACAACAGATCGTCCAACGCGGTTTTTGCGTGTTGATCGTCCACGCCTTCATTGGGATGGACGAGGATGGTCAGCCCATTCGGTTCCCAGGCTTGTGGCCAGTAGCGTTGCAGTGTGGTCGCGTTGACGTAGATGGTGGGTGCGTCCCTCCCGTCGGCGATGACACCGTTCACCCGTGCCCCACATGACATAAAAGTCCTTGGAAACGGCAGAGATCATCGCGCACATCGCATCCAGGGCGAACGGATCATTGTCCAATACGGGCGATACGGATCGACCGTGCCGCAGCTCCGTCCATGTCATCATGTCCCATTTCGAGAACCCAGCGGCCGGCATGAATCGTGAACGGTTCGCCGCATATGTGCGAGGGTTGCGTGATGAGTCGCTTGGCATCGGCCTGCCTGACGGCTGGGTGCCGTACACCAAGTACATCCTCGTCAACGATGAGGGCGACTATGTGGGCATCTTCAACCTGCGTCACCGGCTCACCGACTTCCTGCGCAACGGTCCGGGCCACATCGGCTACGGTGTCGCCCGCGAATACCGCGGTCACGGCTACGCGACCGCCGGGCTCAAGCTCACGCTCGCCAAGGCCCGCGAGCTCGGCATCGAGGAGGCTTACCTGAGTGTCCACAAAACCAATCCGGCAAGTCTTGCGGTGCAGCAGCATTGCGGCGCACGTATCGACCATGAGGACAAGACGGAATACTACACACGCATCGCCACCTGCACGGAGAGCGATGGCCTCTATGCGCGAGGCGATTGACGGCGCCTCTTGCGTGTAAATGGCCGATTATCAATCGGTTTTAATCGATTTCGCCTCGGTCGATAGAGTCGCCGTCGAGGAACCAATAATCGTGCGGATCTCCGCGTAACGCCATGAACGGCGTGAGTTCCACGCCCTGTGTCTCAGCTCTGCTCAGCAGATAGGCGCGGATAATCCACGGATACTCCAGCACGCCCGACTTGAGGGTGATGATTTGCTCCACTCTGCTGCCGCTGACGCCAAAATCCTTGCCGCCGTTCGGCGGTCAGACCCAGCCGGCTCATGTTCTCCTGAAATTCGCGGATAGTCGCCGCGCGTTGCTCACTGTTCAAAGACATGGCTTCATGGTAGCGCCGGACGCGTGTGGGAGGTCGGGCTGCTCACTGGAATACGCCGTCAGAGTAGTTGATCATTTCGAGTTCCGGGCCCATGTCTTCGGTTTGAGTCAGGCCGGTCTCATGGAAGCCGATGTGACGGTAGAAACCTTGGGCGTTGGTGTTGAATCCGGCGACCCACAAGGCGAGCCTATCGTTGCCGATGGCGCGTTGGCCTGCCTCAACCAAAGCACGGCCAACACCATGACGATGGCAAGATTCCAGCACATATAGCGAAGCCAGTTCCGCAGCCTCGGACCGTTTGATTGGCGAACGTGGCGTTTGCAGAAGCTCAGCAAAACCAATCACGTGGTTGTTCTCCAAAGCGACCAATACGACCTGATTGGGGTCTTTGGCGTGACTGCGCGTCAGTTTGAGCGCGAATTCGGGAGTGATCGCATCCACGATTCCCTGCGGAATATGCCCCTGATTGAGTTCGCGCCACGTGCACGACTGAACTTGGGCCTTTTCCTCAAACCATGGCGGCTCAATCGGAACAATACGAATCGTCATGCCGCCCATAGTAGGCCGGTTCGTGAGTACAGTGTCACTTGTTGTCATGTGATTGCTTGGCATCAGGTTGTATTGACCGTAATGGAGGCCACTGGATCAGCGCCGGAAACTCATGGAATTCGGGCTAGTATGACGGAAGTAAGAAAAGCGCAGCACAATCGAACATAAAGACGATCTGGAGCATTGCATGAGCGTCAATACGGCATTTGAAACCAGTGATTTGCCCAAAGCGGAGTTTATGTTTCCCGGGCCTGAACGCGATCGCTTGGTGAAGCTCATTCTGGACGGCGTAAAAACCGCCACCGCTGCGCTGATGATTGAATATGAGGAAGAGGTCGAACCGCTGCCGTGCGTTGGCGCGCATTCGGTGTTGGTGGATTCCGATGAACGACCCGTAGCCGTACTCGTCACCACTGCGGTTGACGTGATTCCGCTCGGAAAAGTCACTGACCGGTACGCCATCGATGAGGGTGAAGGCGACGTCACGGCGGCCCAATGGCGGAGCGCACACGAATCTTTCTGGAATTCGGCGGAATACCGCGATGAATTCGCCAACCCAAACTTTCCGTTGAACGACAACTCGCTCATAGTATTCGAGCATTTCGAAGTCGAGCAACGGTTGGAGTCGAATAACGCATTAGGTTAGGCGATAGCAAAACTTTTCTTCAGGCAACTCTCCGAGCTCCGCAACATCTGAAGGAATGCCCATGTCCACTAGAGCGACAGAAGCGGAAAGCGTATTGAAGGAGCATATGGGATATCTTCCGGTATCGGAAATGGAGCGTCGAGGAGTTTCCCGCACGGAGATTTCGCGATTCGTGCGTGAAGCCAAGCTTGAGAAAGCGGCAAAGGGCTTATATGTTTCACCGAATGCGGAGTCCGATCCGCTGTTCGAATTGCAGTATCGATATCCGAAAGCCATTTTTCGCATGAAACTGCGTTGTTCTTGCTTGGAGAGGGGGCGAGCCCCCCTGACACCGACGATTACCTTACCGCAATCATCAGGTACGGCTCGTCTCAAGAATGAAGACGTAACAGTGAGAAAGGTGGCCGACAATCGCTTTGCAATTGGCCTGGCGTCGGCTATCACCATGTTCGGGCATACGGTTCGCGTTTATGATTTGGAACGAACCATTTGCGATTTGTTCCGCTCCCGCAGCACAGTGGATCCGCAAGATTTGCAATCCGCCTTCCAGAATTACATGAGATCCGCGCACACTGACTTGGTCAAACTCATGAACTACGCTCGCGAATTTCGGCTCGTGAACGTGATGCGCCCTTACCTCGAAGCGGTGATGCCAGTATGAATGAGAGTGAAATCAGACCCGTGGGACGCTTATAGAAAGCGGTACGGCTATGCGCATGACTATGCTTTTAGCGATGCAATACGGGCGTTGTCGGCTTTATGCGAGGCGATGGCCACGGCATCGACGGTGATGCCGGCATGGTTCACCGGCGAATTCATCTTGTAGACAGATTCAGCATCTTGTAGGTAGCTGGCCTTGGCGAGAGGTCATTGCAATGGCGGTATTCCGATCATCGCCATTGGAATCATCTGCCTACAAGAGCACGAAACACCCTACAAGATGAGACGGGCCAGTTGGGTCAGTCCCATTCATCCTGCCGGTTCGCAGGCCGCAATTGTCAGTCACAACTGGTGCATCTTCCTCATCCATGCGAATGATACGAATCGCCTTTCATCCCAATGATTTCGCTCTCATGGCCGATACCCGCATGCCGTCATGTTCCGTACCTTGGAATCAGAAGTCGAGAGTCATGGTCCGAAACCGAACGGAGCGGGCCGAAGCAGGGAGCATTGAAGATGGGATTTCTTAAGAACTTTTCCGAACCGTTTGCGTTCGCGCTGGCATTGTGGCCGTTTGTGTCCATGCTGCTGACGGTGCCGGTGCTGGCGCTGCTGTATCACCGCGACAATCGCATCCGACTGTCGTCGGCCATAGTGGCGTATGGCACGGTGCTGTATCTGCTCGGCCTGCTGTGCTTCACACTGTATCCGATGCCGGCCGATGCGGCGGCCTATTGCGCCGCGCACCATCTGACACCGCAGATCAACCCACTGCAGTTCATCGGTGACATCCGTACCGATGGTCTCACCGCCGTACTGCAAATCGCGTTTAATATCGTGTTCTTCCTGCCGTTGGGCTTCATCATGGGCCGTATCTGGCGTTGGCCGCTGCCGGTTACCGCAGTACTGTCGTTCGCCACGTCGCTGTTTCTGGAGACGATGCAGCTGACCGGCCTCATGGGCGTGTTCCCGTGCGTCTACCGTCTGTTCGACGTGGACGATCTCCTGTGGAACACGACCGGCGCGCTGATCGGGTTCGCGCTGGCCATGTTCTCGCTGCGCCTGATTCCGGCGCGGGTCGCCGATACGACGCCGACCACCACACCCGGCTTCATGAGGCGGCTGATCACGTTCATCATCGACATGACGCTGATCGGGTTCGCCGTGATGCCGACGCATCTGTTCGTCATGATCGTCCAATCGAACCTGCCCTCGGGCTCCAACGGCTCATGGCAGTCGATGGAACCGTTCGACTGGACCGGCTCGATCCTCTTCCTGGCGGCGCTCATCCTCTTCGAGGGCGTGGTGCCATGGTTGCGCGGCGGCTGTACGCTCGGCGGCAGCTTCACGCATATGACAGTGGAAACCCGGCCGCGAGAAAGCTGGCGGCGTGCGGCGTTCTATGTGGCGCGCATGGCGACGCTGATCGCCGTGGTGTGGTGGCATAGCGGCGGATTCAATCTGCTGGTGTTCATCGGCCTCGGCATCTTCTGGATGGTCAAGCATCAGATGCCGTACGACCTGATATAAGACGTAATTCGCCGAAAAAGTGGGGCTCTTGGCTTTCAAGGGGCTGATTTCGTCCGGTGGGGACATCTACTTGGCTTTCGAGGGGCTGCTCAAACGCCAAACCGCAAGTATAAACGGCTTTGTGGCAACGACATAACGCCATTTCAGAGCCTTGTCTACTTGGGCATCAGCCCCTTGAAACGCAAGTAGACCTCCGGCGAACGCCGAATCAGCCCCTCGAAACCGAGTTAGGCATTCTTTCGCGTTTGAGCTGCCGTTCGAGGGCGTAATAGACCGCATAACAGCAGGCGACGAACGGAATCATGCAATCAGGGTCGAACGTTGCGTCTCATCGAGCACCACGAGCACCAGCGCGCCGATGCACATCACGATGGCCAGCCACGGCAGCACCGGGAAACCGGGCGCACGGTAGTCGAGCTCATCGGCGCTGTGCCCGTCCCTCGCCCATTCACGCCGGAAACGGATATGGCACACGCACACGGAGAACCACACCACCAGCGTCGCCAAACCGGATACTGCGACCAACACCAAATTACACGGTCGAGGCGGCGAGCACGGAAGACAGCAGCGCCAGCAGCGAACCCGCCATGCTGAACAGCACGGCCCACACCGGCACACCACGGAAATTCGTCTTGGCGAATCGCGCGGGAATCAGCCGCTCCTTGGCCAGCGACCATACCATGCGCGAACACCACCACAATGAACACGGCCGACCACACCCAGGACGGCGAATGAGGAAACCATCGCTGCATCAGCAGCCCGGCCGCCGTGAACTCCGATGCGAGCGCCACCGCCCAGTTCAGCCAATACAGGATAGCAATGGTGAACGCGGTGCCGGGGCCGATGAACCGCTTCGCATACATGTGGAAGCTGCCGGCATACGGCATGGCCACGGACAGTTCGCCCAGCGAGACCATCACACAGTAGACGAGCAGGGAGCCGACCGCGTAAGCGAGGATCGCGCCCAACGGCCCCGCCTGATGAATCGTATAGCCGGAGCTGACGAACAGGCCGGTACCGATTACGCCGCCCAGGGAGCTCATCGTCAGGTGGCGCGACTCCATTTTCCGTTCGAGGCCGGTGTCGTCCTTGGGATTGCCGGCTGACGCCATGCTCGGGTCTCCTTTGGTCGGGTGAACAGTTGTGTCTCGTGTCGGTTGTGCGGGCGGCGCTCGATGCCTCCTACCATATGATAGCGGTAACACGAACAGCGAGTGGAACACGAGGAATTTGGAATGACGGAACTGTATATCGGATCGCATCTGTCGACGGCCGGCGGATGGAATGCGCTGCTGGAACGCTCCCATGAGGAGGGCGGCACCGCGTTCGCGTTCTTCCCGCGATCTCCGTATGGCAAACGTTCCAAGGCGCTCGACCCGGCCGGTGCGGCGGCGTTCGGTGCGCGTCTGAAGGCTGAGGGCTATGGGCCGTTGGTCGTCCACGCGCCGTACGTCTACAATCTGGCCGGCAAGGATGAGGCCAAGCGCGCATTCGCGATCGAGGCGTTGGCCGAGGACATCGAGCTGCTGACCGCCATCCGCGCGGCCGGCCAGGAGGTATATATCAACATTCATCCCGGCGCGCATGTGGGCCAAGGCGCCGAGACCGGCTGCCGGCTGATTAGCGAGGGGCTGAATCAGGTGTTCGAGCGTGCGGATGGCGTCATGGTGCTTCTGGAGACCATGGCCGGCAAAGGCACGGAATGTGGCCGCAATTTCGATGAGCTCGCCACGATCATGGATGGCGTGGAGAATAAGGCGAACGTCGGCGTCACGTTCGACACCTGCCATGTGTTGGATGCTGGCTACGATTTGGAGAACGACTACGACGGCGTGATGCGCCAGTTGGATGAGGTGATCGGCTTGGCCAGGGTCAAGGCGATTCATGTGAACGATTCGCAGTTCGGCCTCGGCTCGCATAAGGACCGTCACGCCAACATCGGCGAAGGGCAGCTCGGCATCCCGTTCTTCACGCGACTGGTCAACGATCCGACCATGGCCAAGCTCCCGATGATTCTCGAAACCAAGGAGCAGACGCCGACCACGCACCGCGACGAAATCGCGCTGCTGCGTGGGCTGGTGGACTGAATCACATCGGCAGTTCAGCACCACCACCGGCAGCAACGGCACCTACTGGTCCACCTACCAACGGTGACATCGTTGTCATGCGAACTTCATATACCACAATTCCACAATATGATTTCATAGTTATGACACTGTAATACATATATAGCAAACAATGATTCAGTGACGATCTCTCGTCAAAGATGTTCCGTCAAAACAGGCGCATGGGCTCGGTCGAATCCAACGGCTGAATCAGGCGTTTGCCGTCGCCCTGCAGCGGGGCGACCTCGTGAAATTGCAAGCGGCGGGATAACGCAGTGCCTGAGTTCCGCACGCCGGCGAGCAAGGATGCGCCGTCGATTGTGCGGTCCAGCCACGGCGTCCCATTCCAAGTCGAGCGCGAAACGTCTGTACATGCGTGCCAGTTTATGCCAATGTTCTGCCTAAGCCGGAATCGCCTGCGAAAGCCCAAAATGTAGGACGGGTTCGGCAATCGGGACAGGACGTGACCTAGAGTGGCGCATGACCGAACACCAACAAAGGGAGGACCATGTCGGTTTTGGACGAACTGGTGGCGGGAGCGCTGGAGGATCAGCGCACCCGTGAGCTCACCGTATCGCTTGAGGATGTGAAGAAGGCCGCGCTGGCGGCCCCGGCTCCGATTGACGCGACACGATGGCTTAAGCGCGCCGACGGCATCCCCGTGATCGCCGAGATCAAGCGCGCGTCTCCGTCCAAGGGCCACCTGTCCGACATCCCGGACCCGGCCGCGCTGGCCCGCGAGTACGAGAAGGGCGGCGCAAGCGCCATCTCCGTGCTCACCGAAGGCCACAAATTCCTCGGCAGCCTTGACGATTTCGACAAGGTCCGCGCCGCCGTGCACATTCCAGTGCTGCGCAAGGACTTCATCGTCACCGACTACCAGATCTTCGAGGCCCGCGCCCACGGCGCCGACCTGGTGCTGCTCATCGTCGCCGCATTGGACGACGCCCAGCTCAAGCACCTGCTCGACCTGGCGCACGAGCTCGGCATGACCGTGCTGGTGGAGACGCACACCCGCGAAGAGATCGAACGCGCCCGCAAGGCCGGTGCCAAGGTGATCGGCATCAACGCGCGCAACCTGAAGAACCTCAAGGTGGACGTGAACAAATACAACGAACTCGCGGCCGATCTGCCCGATGACGTCATCAAGGTGGCGGAATCCGGCGTATTCGGCGCGGTCGAGGTCGAAGACTACGCCCGCGCGGGAGCGGACGCGGTACTGGTCGGCGAGGGCGTGGCCACCGCCGACAATCATGAACTTGCAGTGGAACGACTAGTAAAGGCAGGAGCACAAGTGAAAGCATCCGAAACGACCCCGCTCAGCGAACATCAGGGACCGTATTGGGGCCAGTTCGGTGGCCGCTATGTGCCCGAGGCCCTCATCACCGCCCTCGACGAGCTTGAGCGCGTGTACACGCAAGCCAAGGCCGACCCCGAATTCCACAAGGAATTCATGACGCTCCAGCAGCGTTACGTGGGGCGCCCGAGCCCGCTGACCGAAGCCCCGCGCTTCTCCGCACTTGTCAAAGAGAAGACTGGTCTCGACGCCCGTATCTTCCTCAAGCGCGAGGACTTGAACCACACCGGCGCGCACAAGATCAACAACGCGCTCGGCCAAGCACTGCTCGTCAAGCGCATGGGCAAGACCCGCGTGATCGCCGAGACCGGCGCCGGCCAGCACGGCGTGGCCACCGCCACCGTGTGCGCCATGCTCGGCCTCAAGTGCCGCATCTACATGGGCCAGATCGACGCCCGCCGTCAGGCCCTCAACGTGGCCCGCATGCGTATGCTCGGCGCCGAAGTGGTCGAGGTGACCCTTGGCGACAAGATCCTGAAGGACGCCATCAACGAAGCCCTGCGCGACTGGGTCACCAACGTCAAGGACACGCACTACCTGCTCGGCACCGTCGCGGGCCCGCACCCGTTCCCGGCCATGGTGCGCGACTTCCAGAAGATCATCGGCGAGGAGGCCAAGCAGCAGCTCCAGGACTGGTACGGCATCGACCATCCGGACGCGATCTGCGCCTGCGTGGGCGGCGGCTCCAACGCCATCGGCGTGATGAACGCCTTCCTGGACGACGAGCGCGTGAACCTCTACGGCTACGAAGCCGGCGGCAACGGCCCCGAATCCGGCAAGCACGCCATCCGCTTCGCCCCCGGCACCGGCCAGCTCGGCATGTTCCAGGGCGCCAAGAGCTACCTGCTGGAAACCGACGAAGGCCAGACGCTCGACACCTACTCGATTTCCGCAGGCCTCGACTACGCTTCCGTGGGCCCCGAGCACGCATGGCTCAAGGACATCGGCCGCGTGAACTACAGCTGGGCCACCGACGAGGAGGCCATGAACGCCTTCCGCGACCTGAGCCAGACCGAGGGCATCATCCCCGCCATCGAAAGCTCGCACGCCGTGGCCGGCGCGTACAAAGCCGCCGCCGATCTGAAGGCCAAGGGCTATGACAAGGCCGTGATGATCGTGAACATCTCCGGCCGAGGCGACAAGGACATGGCCACCGCCGGCAAGTGGTTCGGTTATCTGACCGACGACCAGGCCGCCGCGCTCGATGTGACCGGCGCCCACGGCAATACTGTCGCCTGAACAAGAAGAGGAGATTTTTGATTATGACCAACGAAGCAACCACGCCGTCCGGCCAGCCGCTGGGCATCAGCCACAAGCCCAGCAAGTCGGGCGCTATGTTCACCAAGTTCAAGGCCGAGAACAAGCCCGCCTTCATCGGCTACCTGCCCTACGGCTTCCCTAACCCGGACGTCTCGCTTGACGCCTTCAGGACGATGGTCGAGCACGGCGTCGACGCCGTGGAAATCGGCCTGCCGTACTCCGACCCGGTCATGGACGGCCCGGTCATCCAGGCTGCCGCCTCCATCGCCCTGAACAACGGCGAGACCATCAAGCGCGTGTTCGAGGCCGTCGAAACCGTGGCCAACGCCGGCGGCGTGCCGCTCATCATGAGCTACTGGAACCTCGTGTACCACTACGGCGTCGAGCGCTTCGCCCGCGACTTCGAGAACGCCGGTGGCGCCGGTCTCATCACCCCGGACCTTATCCCGGACGAGGCGGGGGAGTGGATCGAAGCCTCCGACCGCCACGGACTCGACCGCATCTTCCTGGTCTCCCCGGACTCGTCCACCGAGCGCCTCGAAACCGTGGCCCGCAACGCACGTGGCTTCGTGTACGCGGCCGCCCGCATGGGCGTCACCGGCGAACGCGCCACCATCGACGCCTCGCCCGAACTCCTCGTGGAACGTACCCGTCAGGCCGGTGCCGAGAACGTGTGCGTGGGCATCGGCGTGTCCACCGCCGAACAGGGCGCCAAGGTCGGCTCCTACGCGGACGGCGTCATCGTCGGCTCCGCGCTCGTGCACACCCTGCTCGCGGACGACAACAAGACCGCACGCGACCCGAAGGAAGGCTTGAAGCTGCTCGCCGCCAAGAGCGAGGAACTGGCCGAAGGCATCCACAACGCCCGGTAAACACCCGGTGCGCCTCACGCGGGTTGTGCCGTGACACGGTAGGGTAGTCACAGCTGTCTCTTATACACATCTCCGAGCCC
>ENA-OZRQ01000490-OZRQ01000490.1-human-gut-metagenome-genome-assembly--contig:-NODE-490-length-11214-cov-5.632852_pt1 | contig 11214 bp, 20 predicted proteins | sample MGYA00243269_ERZ653945 | MGnify/ENA primary metagenome ERZ653945 (study PRJEB26926, sample SAMN06164648) | human gut metagenome | biome: ENVO:00009003; feature: ENVO:2100002; material: ENVO:00002003...
GGCAGCGTCAGATGTGTATAAGAGACAGACCGTATAAAGTCATATTGGCTTTGTAGCTTTCGTACATCTGTTTGCGAAAATCTACGGGAATTTGTTTTTTCTGATTTCTCAATTTCATCTTTGTATATTTTAAGTGAATAAACTCAGTTGTACGGGTCTGTCTTTGACCGTTCTTTCATATATCGGGCAGCGGTCTTTGTAAGAGCAACAACCGTTTTTTGCGGCTGAGAACCTTTCATCCCAAAGCCGCTTGTATTCATCTGTTCCCATTTCGGCTTCTGTGTTCAGAAACTGAACCAGCTTTATACAGAAGAAGCCCCGTTCTTCTTGCTTCTCATCGTGAAGCGGTATCAAGCCGTTTCCTTTCGGTCTCATGGTCTCAACTGTTTAAGAAGTCTTTCAAGACCCCGCCCGTCCTTTATGCTTTTTCCTGTTGCCCATCCACTGTACGGGAAGAACGTCACTGTTTGCCCTTTGTGAATGAACTGTATCTGAGTGTTGTCACGCTGAACAATCTCAAAGCCGATTTCCTGAATGCGGCTGACAGCATATTCAATGCGTGTCGGTTCAAGCCGTTTTTGCCTTTCAATGTCTAATCTTGCCATAACTTCGGGTTCTGTTTTTCGTGAATAATTCTTTGAACTCTCTCTATTTCGTCATCAATGATCCGTTCAAGCCTCTTGCTTTCTGTCAGGGCTGAATTTGTCTTGGTCTTGAAATATTCCCGCTGTTTTTCTCTCATTCGGACAACAGCGTCAAAAAATTCTTTCGGCTTCATCTTCTGTTGTTTTTAGTCAGTTTTTTTATAATTCTGTTCAGGTACGCATTTTCGCTTTCAAGGTCTTTTATTTCTTGTTTCAGAACCTTTATGGTTTCATTGTATTGTTCACGCTCAAATTGAGCGGGAGATTTTTCAAAGCGGCAGGTACAATGTTCGATACCCATAGCTGCCGTACCCATACAGCCGGGTATCAAAACCTTTTCGCCTGTTTCCGTGTAGATATAATGGCACTTCATAACTCAAATGATTAAAACGGGCATTCTTCATCGGATGGCTGAAAGTCATCCCAGTTGAATTGAGAGGCTTCAAAGGCTTCCTGCTCACGCCGTTTGATTTCTTCCTGTAAATGGTTGCTGTTATCCCAAACGGGTTCTGTGCCGTTGACAAAGGGGCTGTAACGCCCGTTGTTCAGGTTATATTTGAACAGAGCCATTCCGCACTCTCCGAGGTGTCTGAACTTCACTTTCTTCACGTAGATTTCAACCGTGTTTTCAAGTCGGTTTCTGTGAACGACAATACCGAAATCAGCCTTGTTGTAGAAGTTCGCTGAGCCGCTGATGTCATAAAGTGTCGGTATCTCAGGCTCACCGTCTTTGTTCTTCTGCATCTTTGTTGGGTGCGCCATAAGGATAACCAACACATCATGCAGCTGTGCGAAGTTTGTCAGTTTGTCAAGCAGCCTTGATATGTATTTCGTCTCGTTCTTGCCCTCGCTTTCATCTTCAAGCCTGTTATACGGGTCAATAACGAGAACTTTAATACCCTTGCGTCTGACAAGGAATTTCGCCCTTTCGAGAATAGCGTCAACCCTGAAATCGCTTTTCGGGGATATGAAAAAGAAATTTGTTTCAAGGTGTTGTTTCACTTGTTTGTACTCCCCGTATGTCAGGTGTTCTTTGTCAAACTGTTTGCCCGTGAACTTCTCAATCAGTTTTGAAGCGTGATATTCCAGCGGGGCGTTCTCCGGGCTGAAATAAGCGAAACGCCAGCCATAACGAATATTCAATCGTTCTGCAATCTCGTCAATAAATTCAGACTTACCCGAACTCGGAACGCCCGTGATGATACACAGACGCTTTGTTTCAAAAGAGCACAATCGGTCGAAGTTGTCATGCCCGATTGTTACCCCTTTCTGCAAGCCATGCTCAAACAGAGCGTCAAGGGATTGTTCAAAGTCTGACAGCGTGAAAACGCCCTCAATCTTTATCTCGGGAGCGTCAGCGATACATTTCAGAAGACTTTCACGCCCGTACTTCTGCAGGTGTTCGTTAGCGTCTTTGCACCCGTCCCCGTATTCAATTATCCGGCAGCGTTCAGCCCCGAAACGCCTTATCAGTTCTTCTTTCAGAACAACGCCTTTCGTGTCCGTGTCAGATGCGATGTATATTGTCTCTTTGTCATCAAAGTATTCTTCGAGATAGTCATCGAGGTAGTCAAGGTTTGAGTTCGCCCCGTTCGGAACGCTGACAACATCTGTCCGTCCGCATTCAAAGAATGACAGGGCGTCCATTTCGCCCTCTGTGATGATACATTCTTTCGTACCTTTGATGTTGTCAATCCCGTACGGGAGAAGTTCTGCGCCTGAACAGAGTTTGAAACATTTGTCTCCCGTTCTGAATTTCGTGTTGACAAGTTCCCCGTTATGGTAGTAGTTAAACTGAACCGTGTTCGCTTTGCCGTTCTTCTGCGGCATCCATTCAAGCCCCTCGGTTACTTTCATCGCCGTCAGGGTCTTTTCGCTGATGCCACGCCCCTTGAACCATTCAAGGGCTTTCCCAGAGATTGAAAAACAGTCCTGACGTGGGGCGGGTTTCTTGTAAACGGGTTTCTCGCGGCGTATGGGGGCGGCGTTGCGCCACGGGCGGTCTTCTTTTTCCCAAGGCTCTTTTTCCGCTGCACAGCCCGAGAAACCGCAGTAATGACAGTTGAACTCGCCTGTTTCAAGGTTGATAGAGAGACTTTTGTCACGTTTGTCGTGACGCTGGTCATGGCACTGTGGGCAGAAAACCTTTCTGTTCCCTGAACGCCCGTATGGGGCTTTTATCCCGTATTTTTCCCAATTTATGCTCATAATAAAATCCAAGTGTTTGATGATGAATCCCAAGCGTGTCTGTCAGACGGACGGGGTGGGGCTGTAGGAGGTATTATCGCCTTGCCTGAACCGTATGTTCTGTGCCCTGAGTTGTCATAGAACTCGCCGACACCGAGTTGAACCTTTGTGACTTTTGAACCGTTCTGAACGCCGCTGCCTTTATCGTTGTCGTAGTTGCCCTCCTGAACCTTTATCCAGTTTGAACCGTTCTCAAAAATCCAATCGAATGTCGCCGTCCACGCCCTTTTGTTGGATTGCCGCCCGGTCAGGAAGTCGGATGCTTGAACACGCTTGAAGATGTCTTCTGCGGTCTGTAGCCAAGTCTCACGGCTTTTGCCCCATTCGTCACAGCGGCATTTTATTTTTGCTCGCCTGTTGTCATTGAGTTTTTGAACTTTCGGCAGAGATACACAGATTGAGTTCCACAAGGCGCATATATCCTGATAAGGATATTTTTCTTTGCTCTCCTTTTCTTTGCTTTCCTCTCCTTTAGGGGTTTCTTGCGCAGAAAACCGTTCTTCATCCTGTGTTTTCTCGGAAGAAACTTTCTGTTCAGGCTGTTTCTTGTCTTCAAAACTGGGTTTTGACGGGAGGTTGGTGTTACGGGTTCTGTAAACATCTGAAAGGTTTCTGACAAAATTCGCAATCCATAAAACACGATGTTCGTTCCATAGCTCAATGTCAATTTTGTTTAGATTTATCAAGACGTTGATAATGTCTTTCGCCTTTTCCTCTGTGACACGTGTTTTGGCAAGAAGATACTCCCAATTTGAAGCGTTTGAACAATCATAGAAATGCCCCTCACTTTCCCCGAGAATTTCAAGGAGTTTGAACCAAAACGCATATCCGTCATTCCCGAACTTATTTTCAAGGATGAAAATCGTGCGCCCGCCCTTGACGAAGTGCGGGAAATAATCAACGGTTTGTTTTTTCGGTCTTGCCATAGCCTGATGGATTTATAGGGTTGTAAGAATTGATTTGCGGAGTTTCTCGTTCCTTGCGTTCCATTCAAAGGAGCGTATCATCCATTGACGGTAATCAAGGGGAATGTCCGCTATTCTGTTCCCCTTATATTTGCCGAAAGGCATGATTTCAATCGGGGCTTCTGCCCGAGCGTCTATCGCCCGTGTGTCTTCACGGGTGTAATGACCGATGTCCGAAATGGGTATGCCTGACAGAAGCCGCCCGCCCGTTCCGAACATTCGCCACATTTTACCCTGCTCAAACGTGATGTCTTCAACACGCCCGAAACGTTCAACATTGCCGCCGAGGTCAACAATCAAAGCGTCCGTTTTCTCGGGGTCAATACGTGTCGCACGTCCGATAATCTGATAATACAAGGCGATAGAAGCCGTAGAAACGCCTAAAACGATGCAGTCGATACCTGTATAGTCAAAGCCTGTCGAAAGCACTCTGACGTTAAATATGACCCGTATTTCGCCCGCCCTGAAACGTGCGATGACCTGAGAACGTTCCGTCTTATCCATTTCCCCGTAAATCACGGCTGAGTTTGGGTATTTCTTTGAAAGCGTTATGGCGTCCTCAACAGAGGGAACGAAGACAAGAATATGGCGGCGGTCTGAATGTCTGTCAAGGGCTTGAACAATCTGTTCAGATCCTCCGTTCGCATCATACGCCCGCTGAACGCTTTCTTCCGTGTATTCAGATTTTGAACTGTTGAAGACAAGAAGACTGCTGTCGAATCCCGCTGTCTCATATTGAAGCGGAGACCAAAAGCCGAGGCGAACCATTTCAGCCACCTGCCCGACATGAATGATGTCTTTGAAGAAGTTGCCTTTCTTTGAACGGGAGGTCAGCATGACAAGTTTTGAGAAGTTCTGCCCGTCCTTATCCCGGTTCGTTTGCAGCTTCACGGGGGTAGCCGTGATTCCGAGAACGTGGGTTATGCCGCTTTCTTTCAGGAAACGTCCGAGCATACTGTTAGCCTCACGGGGATAAAGGTGCGCTTCATCAATCAACATTTTTGTAAACCCGAGAGACTTGAATTTAGCCCCGAGGCTCTTTATTGAGCCTATCGTGGCGTAAGTTATATGGGCGATGTCCTTTCGCCCGAAACTTGCGCTGTAAATCCCCGCATTCAAGGCGAAATCCCCGCATAGCGAGCAATATTTCAAATAGTTTTGTTCGAGCAACTCTTTCGAGGGTTGAAGAACAATCATTTTATCGTTGCTGTTCTTTGCGACAAAAGCCGTCAGTATTGATTTCCCCCAAGCGGTCGGGAGAACAATCAAACTCGGCTTCGGTTTCTTTTCCGTGAAGAACTGAATAGCCTTGTTTATCGGCTCTGTTTGGTTTTCTCTGAGTGTTATCATATTTGAGAGAATAAAACTCCGTATTTAGGGCTAACCACGCATAACAGCAAGCGTTTGAAAACCTTTCGGATGTTCAACCCATGTACGGAGTTTATATCGTTGTTTAACTGTCTTTTCATTTCGGTTATTGCAAAGATAAGTGATTACATTGTACTCACTTCAAATCACGAAGATTTTTTTTAAGGCTCTCAGAAAGTTCAGGCTTTGAAAGCGGCTGTTTCGCTTTCAGTTTCTTCACAAGGATATTTGCGAGGCGAACCTTGTTATAAGTCCGGGTGTCCTTTTCTTCAACCTGAACCCCGTCTTTCCATGCTTCGATATAGCTGATTATATCTTCCATTTGCTTATTTGAAATGATATACATAACCGTCTGACCTTTCTTTGTTGATTGAACCTTATTTTAACAGGAAGCGGCGTGCCCCCTGAACCTCCCTTGAGAACTCGGAAACCATTTCAGGGTGTGCGGCTTTGAAAGCCTTGTCATCAAACTTCATTGACGGCTTGGGGGCTTTCCATGTGGCGAGCGTCTGACCTCCGTAGCTGATAGCCTCTGCGTCTCCGAAGCCGAGTTTAATGCGTTCTTCCAACTCTGTCTTGATTTCATCAAGTTTATCCATCTCTTTCTTGACTTCTTTCAACTTTTGATAGTCTGAGAAAATAGCGTCATTCACTTCAACGATTTTCCCGTCCGTGTGACGGTTGAATTTCAGCAGAATGTCTTGAACCGATGTCGCTTCGGGTTCTTTCTTCCCCTGAATGTTGTCACGCCAAAACTTTTCAACTTCTTCAACTATCCATGCGTAGAAGTCAGGAACAAAAGACAGGTCTTTATAGCCGAACTCACGTCCTGAACAGAGCCAAGCCAAACTGCCCTCTTTCAATTCTGCAACCCCGAGTTGATATTGAACCTGACAGAACCAATGCTTCGGCAGATCGTCAGAGGAAATTTTCATTTGGGTAGTCTTACATTCCAAAACACCTTTGTTTGAAGCGTTCTTCTTTTCTCCTGCGAGCCAATATGTACGGTCAGGGCTGACCTGTAGATAGGGGCGTTCATTATTTCTTATCAGCCAGTCCCCGGCTGATGACTTGATTATTTCACGTCCCGTATCGTCATGCCAAAACTGCGCAACAGCGTCTTCGAGATAATGACCCGCTTTCATAGCAAAGGTCTCTGTTTTAGGTTCATCAAGACCAACCTTGCGTCTCCAAAGCTGATAAGGGGTTTCCCACGGGTTCAACCCGAGAATGGTTGCAACCTCACTGCTCCCGATACCTGACTTTCTGTGTTCAAGCCATTCGTTACGGTCTTTCGGTCTGATAATCGTGTAGCTCATTTTCTTTCCTCCTGCTCTTTTGCGTTCAATATTGATTTCATTAAAGACTCAGCCATGCTTAAAGCAGCAGCCCGTTTTAACAACTCACGTCCTTGCGGTTGTCTCATGAATCCGGCTAAGGCGTAAACGGCTTCTTCTTCATTTCCCATGATAGACCCGGTTTGACGTGAGCCTTCCCCGTTTTCGTCAGGCTCAGAGGCGATGACAATTACGGCGTGTCTCTTATCAGACTTTTCGATAAACTCTTGCGCTTCATTCTGAAAAGCGTTTACTTTCGATAAAAATTCGCTGTTATTTTTCGTTTCCATAAATTGTTGATATTTGAATGTTAAACATTTGTTGTTACTCACTTGCGGATAAGACAGAAGTCTGCCCAGATGTTGATGAACTGTTTCCCGCAGTAAACGGCGAGCGTGTCGCTCTTTAAGCAAAGGCGAGAACCGACGTTCGCACCCGTATGCGAGGGGGCGTAACGCGAGTCCGCAAAGGCGAGACCCGCATAACCTGTTTGATAGTCGCCTGTTGACATTAAGCGGCGGTCTGTTTTTTCGTCTTCATCCATGTCTTTGATTTCTTTCTGAGTATAGAGCCAATACCAAGGATAATAACGCCATTCGTCCTCTGTGAATTGAGGCTCCCAGCCCTCGTTCAAGGCGGCGCAGATGATACGGAGTTTCATATAAGCGAGAATGTCTTCTTGGTCGTCAAACTCTTCATGCTTTATCCATGCGGTGTATGCGCTTACAAACGGGTGTTCTTCTCCAAGTTCACGGCAAGCGTCTTCAAAGGTTTTCACACGTTCTGTGATGTCTTTGGGCTTGAATGTATCTTCCCCGAAAACTTTGTGCATTTCGTTCTGAACCTGTTCTTTTGAAATAGCCGGGTAATTGGTTAATACCTGATAAAGTTCCCGCAAATCGTCTCTTTTGACTTCAATTACTTCTTTCATAATGTTTTACTTTTTAGATGTTGATGTTTTCTTTGACTTTTCTTCTTTGATTTCCCCCGTTTCAGGGTCAACGTTGGCGGGTATCTCTCCCGTTGCTTGTGCGATAGCCGCTGCCGCCTTGTCAGCCGCCGAAGCGGTCTTTTTATTGGCTTCTTCTTGTGCTTTGGCTTCAAGTTGTGGTTTGACAAAGGTTTCCTGAACGGTTGTCGTTCCCTCTTTGATAGCGTTCCAAGTGGCTCTAAGTTCAAACAGCTTTTCTTTGTCGATTTCTGCGATAGCCTTAATACCGAGATATTGGCAAATCATGGCTTCCGTCACACCCGCTTTTGCGAAGTTCGCCAAACAGTTCTTGCGTGATGTCTCAACGTCAATCGCCTGACCGAGCGCAACCTTTTTAACTTCATTGATGACACGTTTTGTAACGGCTTTCGGTATGACCGCCAAGACTGCGTTTCTGAAAGCGATTGAGGCGGCTGCGTTGCCTGTCACAACCTGCATGTCGTCACTGTATGTCTTACCCGTTTTCGTTGTTATCCGGCGGTCAACGGTCTTGCAAACGGCGAAGTTTGTTTCAAGGTCATGGCAGACAGCCTGAGCCGTGATTTTACGCCCGTCATTTCCGATGATGCGGGTCTGAACTCTCAGGTTTCCCCAAGCCCCTGCGATGATTTCTGCCATACGGATCGAAAGCCCTTCAATGGTGTTGTCATTACCGTTTGCGTCCTTTCTTCTGAGAACATAGAAGCAGTCTTCTGCCGTTTCCCTATCCATTGTGGCATAGGTGGCGATTTTGTTCAAGACTGTGTTCAGGTCACGGGGATATTGCTTCGCCGTGGCAATCTGAATGTCAATTTCTGACCGGGTAATTCCCGCAAGCATTTCAGCTTGTTTGATTTCAATAATGTCATTTTCCATAATGATGAAATTTGAAATGTGAATAATTTATTTAGTTAACTCTCAATGGCTTTGATAATACGATTTTGAACCATTCTTTGCCGTCAATCATAACGGGTTTCTCACTGACAAGAAAAGAGGCTGACTGTTGGGCTTTTGAAGCGTCAAGAATTTTGTTCGCGATGAACTTGTTGCTGAAATAAATCGTGCGTTCACAGTCTTTCGCATAGCCGCTGTTCTTTTTCTCTCTGAGGGCTAACCCGTTTTCTCCGGCGTTGAAGCATATATACCAATCTCCCGTCTTGCTGTCTTCGTCCTTTGCAAAATAGACGGTCTGTTCAACTGTGATTCCTTTCCCTTTTTTCAAGGTGTTTGAGAATGAAATATTCCCGGTTTTTCTGTTGATATAAACCGAGCGAACGCCTGTTCTTGCTGATGTCGTTCCGCTGTTGTTCTTGTCAAAAATTGTGAGTTTCATATTGCTGTTATTTTAGTTATGTTATTTTTATATTGATAAAACGTTAAGATATGTTATAAATGGGGGGGGTAAAACGTTGCTTTACAGCGTGTTTCATGTTATTCAGTCTTTTTGCTATTGTGGCTGAGCTTTGCCCCGTGTAGTCTATCAAGCCTTGCCAAGTCATAGCCTGAAAGAATTTCAAATGAAATATCAGGTAGTCACTGGGCTTGAAATTGTATCTCACATATTCATCAACTTGTTTCGCCTGAATGTTCTCTGCCGGGGTTTGCCCAATTTCTTCTGGGTTTTCTTCATCAGAACGGAGAAGAACAAAGAACAAGGGGTCGGGGTGGGAATATCTGAACTCTGTGCTTAACTCACGTGCTAACATACGTCTGTATAGCTTGATGAACACGGGTTCAAAATCGAGTTCAATATCCTTTATCGTCAGGGCTTCCCGCATGGTCAGGTATGTTTCCTGAAAAGCGTCATCATCGAACATGGTTGAAGAAGCGATTCTTTCTTTCAACCTGTTGTGTTGGTTGATAATCCATGCGTCAAATATGTTTGCTGTTCGGTTATTCATGGCGGTGTCATTTATGGGTTGCCAAATAAGTTGTCGCCTGACTTTGAATTTCATTTTTTGTCGGAATGCGCTGGTCAAGCATCCATTCTTCCAATTCAGATTTTTTGAAATATAGCTTACGGTTCTTTTTGAAATACGGTATCTCCCGGTTGCTTGTCAGGCGGTAAAGGTGTCCTTTGCTCAATCCCGTGAACAAAATCGTTTCTTCAAAGTCAAGAACCGTTTTTGAACTGATAAGCGTCAACCGTGAAAGGTTGTCTATCTTTTCATTGAGTTGTTCCAAAGTGATTTCCATATTCAATCCTCCTGTATGCTTATTTCCGGTAAAAGACCCTTTTTTGAGAGCCATTTCCCGCATAGAATGCAACCTGAAAAACTTGTTATCGCAAGGGCTTTAATCAGAAAGAAATCGCCCAATGTCATACATACCTCGGGGGCTTCTTCTCCTGCGAGAACCATGAATGAAACCATTCCCCAAAGACCGAGAACGGTCATCAGCCCCCATTGAATAATTTTCTTTTTCATAATGACTTACAGTTTTCGATGTCAAACATTATCGCTTTCAATCCCGTTCTTACGATGTCTTGATATTTAATCAAGAGTTTTTGAAGACGGGCGTTTTCCGTGTTTATGGTCTTGTTAGCCGTTTCAAGAGCTTTGATATACTGTGCGTCAGACTGTCCGTTCCGGGAGACTGTAACCTCCGTGACGTGCGGTTCGGGAAAAAGCCATTCAAAAAGTTCTGTTTCTTTGACTGTAACGGTGCTCACAGTCTTTGTCGTTCTTTTTGTTGTCACAGTCTTTGTCTTTTCTGCCGCCGCTTTGGTCTCGTTTTTTCTCTTTTCAGCTTTGCGCTCCCAATACCTTTCCATGTACTTTTTATTGTACTCGGTCTTGATTTTTTGCGCCTCTTTACTTAGTGCCATTTATACCCCCTTTCTGCGCTTCCAATTTCTTCTCCACACGGCGGCGAATCAAGTAAATAGTTCCTGCGCTGTGTATGTTATATTTCTTCATCAGGTGTTCTGTTACGAGCGTTTTGCTCTGTCCTTCAACGGCAATCAGGGCGTTATACTCGTTATAAATAGCCAAGTCACGGGCTTCCCGTTCTGTTTGGCAAGGTGTCTTAAAAATCATTGTTTCCATATCGTCATTTGTTTGAAATTGCTTTTCTGTATGTCACGTCTTCCATACCATTTGATAGGGATAAAATGCGCATGAGTTCTTCAAGGTCTATTTCCTTGTTGCTTGCCTCGTCATCATCATTAGGGGTGCAGTCAAAGATGTTGTGTTTTTTGACGAAGGCATAGAGAATGTCTTTCATCAGGCGTTTTTTCTCTTTGTTGAACTGAGACTTGAAGAACGCAACCATGTCGGATATTTCGGCATATTCCAAATCTGTCAGGTCTATGTAGATTGTCTTCTTTGAAGCATTGTAAGTTGCCCCCTTAAATGCTTCACTCTTACTGCCGAGAACCGATAAAAAGACTTGAATGATAATCGTGCGTTCTTCTTTGTTCCTATACTTGAATGTCCTGCGTGAAGTCTTGTTTTCGCAGATGTCTTCAAGCGTCATACCGTATTTTCTCAGGTGTTCTTCAAGAAGACGGCGGGCGTTCTCTGCCTCCCCACCGCATCCCCGTTCTGCGAGAGCGAGAAGTTTTTTGAGTTTGTCCGTAATTCTTTCCATATCAAAAATTTACTTATCAGTTTATTCCGATTTTATTTATTATTTCGTATATTTGTCCGCATACAAAATTGTATGACGGTGCAAATATAAAC
>ENA-OZRQ01000543-OZRQ01000543.1-human-gut-metagenome-genome-assembly--contig:-NODE-543-length-10356-cov-5.247937_pt1 | contig 10356 bp, 7 predicted proteins | sample MGYA00243269_ERZ653945 | MGnify/ENA primary metagenome ERZ653945 (study PRJEB26926, sample SAMN06164648) | human gut metagenome | biome: ENVO:00009003; feature: ENVO:2100002; material: ENVO:00002003...
CATGCTTGCGGCTGTGGCTGTTGCGACTGCGAAGACGCGGGAGCGGCGGCTGGCATCATCGGCGGCTGAAATCCGACATTCCTTTGAGTATTGTCTAAGCTCATGCATCTACTCTAGCCCACCAGTCAACCCTCAGCGCAGCACCCCCGGATTACTGTTGGATTGCCCCGCTGAGCAGCTCCGGACTAGCGGACTCGGTCAGCCCTTATGCGCGATGGGCTTCCACTGGGCTTTGGCGAAGATGGCCTGGAAGGAAATCGGCACGTAGCTGAGCATGTAAATCGGGAAGCTGAGCACATAGGCGAGCAGCTCCTTGTTCGTGGCACCGATCTGGTCGTGCTCGACAATGATGGTCAATGCAGCCAATGCCATCAGGCCCAACACCGATGTGATGATGCCGCTGGACCAACCGGCCAGCGATTGCAGCTGGCTCGACCAACTCACGAAGCCACACGCGGCGAACAGCAAGCCCATCACCGCGCGAATCACGCCCAACACGGTAAACGGACACAGCATCAAGGTGAAGTCGATGCAGGAGAAATCACGTTCGCGAACCGCGCGTTTCAGCAATGCCGAGCCATAATAACGGAATACCTGCAGGAATCCCTTGCTCCAACGCAAACGCTGACGCCAACTTTGCGAGAAGGTAACCGGCTGCTCGTCGTAGAGGATCGCAGTACCGCAATAGCCGATGCGGTCGCCATGCAGAATCGAATCCATAGTGAATTCAAGATCTTCAGTGAGCAGGTGGAACTTCCATCCCTTGTTCCGCTTCATCACCTCGCGGGAGAACATGAATCCCGTACCGCCCACATGGCAAGAGGAACCGAGAATCATACGCGAGTTAGACAGGAATCGCGATTCACGGATGAACCACAGCGCAGAACCAGAAGACACCCAGTTATCCGCCAGATTCACCGAATTACGGTAGCTGGTCAGAATCTTGAATCCGGAGCAGAACGCCTTGTTCATTTCCTCGAAGTAATGCTTGTCCAGCTTGTTATCGGCATCGAACACGAAGTAGGCCTCATAATCATCGGCCACACCGATGTCGAGCATATGCCCCAACAGATACGTCAGCGCATATCCCTTGCCAACCAGTTCAAGATTGTGGCGTTCCACCACATGGCAGCCCAAAGACCGCACCACGTCGGCGGTGTTGTCGGTGCAGTTGTCGGCCACCAGCCAGATGTCGATGAGGTCGGACGGGTAGGTCTGATCGCGAATCGACCCAATAAGGTTGCCGATCACGTTTTCTTCGTTGCGCGCGGAGATCAGTACGGCATACCGGTTGGTCATCGGGGCGTCGGGGAAGCGCACGGGCTTGGCGAACAGGGACATCACGATGCACAGTCCCTGATATATCATGCCGGCACCACCGACGATTACCAGAAGAATATCGAGTACGGAAAGCAGGGTCATCAGCGCCACCCCGCCCTAGGATTGCTGGAGGCAGATTGATCAGACTGCTTGGTTTGCTTGCGTTGCTTGGGCTGCTCAGACTGCTGCGTATCCGCGGCACCACGCTGCGGAATCGCCACGGTGGCGGAATCGTCCAAATCGGATTCTTTCGTCTCGTGTGGCGGAATCGCATAGATCTGTTCCTGCAGCAAACGCAGTTCCTCATTCATCGGCACACGGCTGGTGGACCCCTTGGCCGCACGCGGCATGTGCTCGCCGATCGGCTGCAGCACATGCTCGCCGAACGCTTCGGACGCCTCGACGATCTTGGACTTCTTCTCCGGAGTCGGATCGTTCATCAGTGGTGAGTCAATCAGCTCATAGCGCTTGGTGTACGCACGGAAGATGGCCTGCAGCGATGCGGTGACCGGCAGCGCCAGGAACGCGCCAAACGCGCCGAACAGCGAGCCGAACGCCAGCACCGCGAGGAAGGCGACGGCCGCGTTGATATCCATCGTGCGCTGCGAAATCCTCGGCGAGAGAATCAGGTTCTCGATCTGCTGGTAGACGATGATGAACACCAGCACCGCCACGGCGTACGTCCATCCGCGGTTGCCCCAAGCGAACAGCACCGGCAGCGCGCCGCCGATATAGGTGCCGACCGTGGGGATGAACTGGGACACCACGCCGCAGAACAGGGCCAACGGCAGCCAGTAGGGCACATGCAGAATCTCTAAGAAGATGGCAGTGCAGGTGGCGTTGATCAACGCCAGAATCGAACGGGAGAACAGGAAGGACGAAATCTGGCCTTGGGCCACGGTCCACACCAGCAGGAATCGGCGCTGCGTGTTGGGGGCCAGCCACTGGCAGAAGGAGCGGCGCAGTTTGGGGCCGGCGGCGGAGATGTAATACGTGGTCATGACCACGGTCATGAGGTTCAGCAGGAAGGAGAACAGGCCGCCCACCGTACTCATGGCGGTACCGGCAAAATCGGTGACCCACGAGGTCTGGATATTGTTGAAGATTTCCATGCCGAGATTGCTGATTTCCGGCATCTTGAACGTGGCATACTGGTCCACGAACTCACGAATCTGCTCATACATGGCCGGCAAACCGCGGACCATGGCAATCATCTGCTGTACGAACATGTTGCCAAATAGCGTGAGCAGCACACCCACGACCACGGCCACGCCCACCAAGCTGACGGCGGAAGCCACGCCACGCTTCCAGCCATGAGCCACCAGCGCCACCACCAGCGGTTCGACGGCCAGCGCCAGGAACAGCGAGATGATGATGTCGAGCACCAGATAGGAGATGTCGCCCCACGAGCGCCAGCAGAACATGAATACGATGACGGCGAGGGCCACATACAGCAGCGCGCGGCCGAACCATTCCGGTGGCCTGCGGGAATCTCCCTTGGCGGGGAACAAAGTACCAAAGTCGATACGATTCTCGTCGTCCGGGTCTGCCCCGGCCTCTGCGGCACCGGTTCTCGACGTGTCGGTGCTGTTTACGTTTCGCACGCGTTCGCTCATGGCTCCCCATTGTAGCGAGGGGTTTGAAGCTCGGATACGCCGGCGGCGTACACCCGCTTTTCTATTGTTGATGTTATGCTCAACGTTTCGATCATCATCCCAGCGTGGAACGAAGCCGAACGCATCCGCGACTGCCTGCTGAACGCCACCCGTCAGACCATCATGCCGCATGAGGTGCTGGTGGTGGACAATCGTTCTACGGACAACACCTGTGCGGTTGTCGAACAGTTCATTGCCGAACATCCCGAGGCCCCGGTCAAACTGTTGCACCAGAACGATGAACAGGGGCTGATTCCCACCCGCAACTTTGGCCTGAACGCCGCGACCGGCGATGTGCTGGGCCGTTTTGACGCCGACTGTATGATCCGGCCTGACTGGGTGGAGGTGGTCTCCGGCATCTTCACCGAAGACCCGGCCGCGATGGCTGCCACTGGTCCGGTGATGTATTACGACATGCCCTCACGCCATTTTGGGTTGAAGGGCGACAATTCCTTGCGCAAGCGAATCTACCGCGCCGATGGCGGCCAGCCGCTGCTGTTCGGCTCGAATATGGCCTTGCGCGCTTCGGCCTGGTATCAGATCGCGAATGAGGTCTGCCGGGATAAGGCCGATGTGATGCATGAGGATATCGATATTTCCCTGCATCTGATGGGCAAGGATCTGAAAACCGTGTACTCGCCGCGCATGATCGCCGCGATGAGCGCGCGACGGATGGATACGTCGTTGAGTTCGTTCCTGAACTACATGCGACGTTTTAAGAATACGTTTGATGCGCATCCGCAACATACGCGCACGCATAAGCCGGAGGTGTTGTTCACCGCCATGTATCCGGCGATGCATATGTTCTACCCGGTGTGGCAGAAAGTGCTGAATTCCGCGGATATCAATCCGGCTGAAGCCGCGTGGATCAACGAGCAGATGGAACTGGCGGAGGCGCAAGGCAAGCAGCTGTACGACGAGACCCCCACCGACGAAGTCTACGACGAAAAGCACGAAAAGTAGCTCGATATACAAGCCCTCTCTGCTTATGCAAGCTCCCTCTGATAAGGGAGCTGTCGAACGAAGTGAGACTGAGGAAGAGACTGCGACGCAGTCGCTAAAACATTGAATCGGACGCAGGCCGATACCTATTATTCAGCGGCTACGCCGCAACTTCTCTCCCTCAGTCAGCTACGCTGACAGCTCCCTCATCAGAGGGAGCTAATGTTTACTGTCATCGACTGATCACATCAGCGACTTGTAAATCGCGAGGATGTCCTCTTCGGTTGCCTGACGCGGGTTGCCGGGGGTGCACACGTCGTGGAACGCGTCGTGAGCCAGCGGCTCAAGGTCGGCCTCGGTGGCGCCCACTTCGGAAATCGTGGTCGGGTTCTTCAGATCCACGGTCAGCTTGTGGACGGCCTGCACGGCCTCTTCGCGCACCTTCTCCAGGTCGCCGGTGTAGGCGTCCTCAACACCGAACGCATCGGCGATGTCGCGGTACTTCTCACCGGTGAAGTCCTTGTTGTATTCCATGACCGGGGCCAGCAGAATACCGTTGGCCACACCGTGGGCCACGCCCAGACGGCCGCCCAGCGGGTGAGCCATGCCGTGCACCAGACCGAGGCCCACGTTGGAGTAGGCCATACCGGTGATGTAGGAGGCGTAGGCCATCTGCTCGCCGGCCGGAATGTCGCCGTCGGCGGACTTGGCCAGGTTCTTGGCAATCATGCGGATGGTCTGCATGGACAGGCAGTCGGACAGGCTCCAGGCACCCGGGGTAATGTAACCCTCGATGGCGTGGGTCAGGGCGTCAAGTCCGGTGGCGACCTTCAGGCCGCGCGGCATGGAGTCGGTCAGATCCGGGTCCACGAAAGCGACGATCGGGATGTCGTGCGGGTCGACGGCCACGAACTTGCGCTTGTTGGCCGTGTCGGTGACCACGTAGTTGATGGTCGTCTCCGAGGCGGTGCCCGCGGTGGTCGGCACGCCGAAGATCGGGACGGACGGGTTCTTGGTATCCGCGACGCCTTCCAGGGAGAGCACGTCGGCGAACTCCGGGTTGGCGGTGATGATGCCGATGCCCTTGCAGGTGTCTTGCGGGGAGCCGCCGCCCAGACCGATCAGGAAGTCCGCACCGGAGTCGGCGAACTTGGCGACGCCGTCCTTGATGCACTCGACCGGCGGGTTCGGCTTGACGTTGGAGAACACCTCGTACGGCAGGCCGGCCTCATCCAGAACCTTGGTGACCTTCTCGGCGGTGCCGGTCTCCAGCAGCACCGGGTCGGTGACGATAAATGCCTTGGTGAAGCCGTGCTGCTTGGCGACGGCCGGAATCTCCTTGATCGCGCCACGACCGAAGTATGCAGTCTGATTGAAAATCATGCGGTAGACCATAGGGGCTCTCCTTTTGAGCTAGTGTCTTAACTGATGGCCCACTCTGTCTTTGAGTGGTCCAACGGTTCCCCAGTCTACTCCGCGCATGAGCATTCACCTGAAAACACGCTGAAAGAACAACACTGAAAATAATGGCAAGAAATGGCGTAATTCCGCACTTGTCGAATTATTGTCCATTGACCAAACCAGTTCCATCGCCCGAAATCTCAACGATAAAACCGTTTCCGGAGTCATCTGACGCTCTCCGAGAAACTCGTCTCTCATCCGCTTACTTCGCGCGTAGCGCAATCAATATGCGAGATGCCTAATTCCATTCGTGCTTCATCAGCCGAACGCGAACTGGTTCACCAGATGGTGTATTCAACGGTTTCAGTCTCCTGAAGAGGACTAAGATACCTCGACAGTTGGGGTGATCATCATAAGAGAATGAGGTAGATAATGGCAAATGGCAAAGCTATGACGGTCGGCGAGATGGCGTCCCTGTTTCTCGACCCCGCCACTCCCGTTCGTATCGACGCTTTCGACGGCTCGCATTTCGGCCCGGCAGACGCGGATTTGAAGGTCAAAATCGCCACGCCGAACTGCATGTACCAGCTACTCGCGCACCCGAATGAAATCGGCATCGTGCGCTCATACATTCTGGGCGATTTCGACGTGGACGGCATTGACTACGCCGACCCGTATCCGGCGATGCGCAAGCTGGTGTCGCTGTCCAAATACGTTCGCCCACTCACTCCCACATCAATTGCCCGCGTATCTGCCGGCATCCTGAGCCATGGCTTCAAGAAGCCGCCGGTGCCCGCCACCGAGGGCCCGAGCAAGTTCGCCCGTATCAAGCGTGGCCTGATGCCGCACACAGAAAAGGCCGATTCGGAAACCGTCAGCTTCCACTACGACATGTCCAACGAGTTCTACGCCGACTTCCTCGGATCCTCCATGACCTACACCTGCGCGGTATTCGACAACGAGCACATGAGCCTTGAAGACGCACAGGCCAACAAACTGCGCCTGATTCTCGACAAACTGGACTTGCAGCCCGGCCAGCGCTTACTGGACATCGGCTGCGGCTGGGGTTCGATGGTCATCACCGCCGCCCGTCGCGGCATCAAGGCGCTCGGCGTCACCCTTTCCAAGGAACAGGCCGCGTACGCCAACGAATGGATCGCCCGTGAAGGGCTGCAGGATCTGGCCGAAGTGCGCGTACAGGACTACCGCGAGGTGCCCGAGCACGACTTCGACGGTATCTGCTCGATCGGCATGATGGAGCACGTAGGCGTCAAGAACTACCAGAGCTACTTCGAAGAGATGTTCCGCCTCCTGAAGCCGATGGGCCGGCTGCTGAACCACCAGATCACCATCAGCCACGACAAGCCCCACGGCAAGCCCGGTACCGACGAATTCCTCGACCGTTACATCTTCCCGGACGGCGATCTCGGCGCGCCCGGCTTCATCGAATCGTGCATCCATGACGCCGGCTTCAACGTGGTGCATCAGGAGAACCTGCGCCAGCACTACGCGCTCACCCTGCATCACTGGAACCAGAACCTCTCCGAGCATTGGGACGACGCGGTCAAGCAGGTCGGCTTTGAACGCGCCAAGGTATGGGGTATGTACATGGCCGCCTGCGCTCTGAACTTCGAGCTCGACGGCATCCAGATCCACCAGTTCTTGGCCGTCAAGCCGGATCGCGTGGGCCACCCGGACGGCAAGTGGTATCCCCTGCGCCAATGGTGGCAGGCCTGATTCCTTTTTGTGGGACGGCACGCGGTTTTTACCATTGTTCATCTGCCGTCCCACACGATTCTCTTCGCACGCGCATTTCGCGGGTGCTTTTTCTGCAATACTGACTCTATGAGCGCCACAGCCCCGAACTACAACCACACTGTCACCGCCTGCTTCGTGGGATACATCACTCAGGCGGTAATCAATAACTTCATGCCGTTGCTGTTCGTCACGTTCGCGGCGACACTCGGCATCGACATGGCGCGGCTTTCCGCCCTCATCACCGTCAACTTCGTCACCCAACTGGTCGTGGACGTGCTGGCCGGCAAGTTCGTGGACCGCATCGGATACAAGCCGTGCATTATCGCCGCCCACCTGGCCGCCCTTGCCGGACTGCTGGCGTTGGGCTTGCTCCCCACCCGCGTGCCGGACCCGTATCTCGCGATTCTGGCGGCGATTTTCCTCTACGCGCTCGGCGGCGGACTCATCGAGGTCATGGTCTCCCCCATCGTCGAGGCCTGCCCGAGCGAACACAAGGCCAAGGCGATGAGCCTGCTGCACTCCTTCTACTGCTGGGGCCAGCTCGGCACCGTGGCCATCTCCACGCTGTTTCTGTTTGCGTTCGGCACCGGCTCATGGCCGGTTCTCGCTTGCTTGTGGGCGATTGTGCCTGCCATCGGCATCGCGATGTTCGCTGGCGCTCCCATGCCGCGCATTGTGCCGGAAGGCACGGCGACCATGCGGTTCGCCGACTTGTCGAAGAAGCCGGTGTTCTACCTGATGTTCCTTATGATGCTGTGCGCGGGCGCGGCCGAACAGGGCATGAGCCAGTGGGCCAGCGCGTTCGCCGAGTCCGATCTGGGCGTGACCAAGGTGATTGGCGACTTGGCGGGACCTGCCGCATTCGCCCTGATGATGGGCCTGTCCCGCACGATTTACGGAGTGCTGGGGCATCGACTGGATCTCACGGCATTCATTGCCAGCAGTTCCGTACTGTGCGTGGCCATGTATCTGACCGCAGCCCTAACCACGGCACCGGTACTGGGTCTGCTTGCCTGTGCGCTCACCGGTTTTTCAGTGGGTATTATGTGGCCCGGAACGTTCTCGATGGCTGCAGACGCCATGCCCGGTGGCGGTACGCTGATGTTCGCGCTACTAGCCGTGGCCGGCGACCTCGGATGCGCCGGCGGCCCTGCCGTAGTGGGACTGGTGGCCTCTGCCAATGGCGACAGTCTTAAGACCGGGTTGCTGTTCGGATCGATGTTCGCATTGGTGCTGTTGGCGTGCGTAGTTGCGGCAAGGAAGACAGTTGTTGGCGAACGCGAGCCTTTGCATTGACCGGCCAGCCCGCCATTTTGGCCTATAACCCCCGCCGGAGTAGGTACGCGACGGATATGCAAAAGCCCCGCACAAGGCGGGGCTTCATTATGGTGGCTCCGAACGGCGTCGATCCGTTGACCTAGCGATTTTCAGTCGCTCGCTCTACCAACTGAGCTACAGAGCCATGAACAGTCAAAAACCCGGATAATCCGGGCTTCATAACCATTCCAGCGACCCCGGCCGGACTTGAACCGGTGACCTCCGCCGTGACAGGGCGGCGCTCTAACCAACTGAGCTACGGGGCCATTGTTCTCACTTGCGTGAGGCAACAGATGTATATATTACTGAAATTCGCCAGTCATGCAAACTTCGGCGTGTTCCGCATAATTTCAAGGTTTTTGCTATCACCAGCACGCGAACACGTCTGTCACAAACATCCACAAAACGACGAAGGGCGCGACCGGAACCCCGGCCACGCCCTTATGGACGGAAACGCTTCGCGGCATCCACCGCAAAGTGACCGTCAATCTCAGTCAGCCTGCTTCCAGGTGTCGACGTCGATGTGGTGTTCGGGATTGGCCTGCCAGGCATCCCACGCGGACTTGACGATGTCTTCCACGTCGTACTTGGCATGCCAGCCCATCTCCTCGTTGATGCGCTTCGGGGAGCCGATCAGGTGCGGCGGGTCGCCGGCGCGGCGGGCCATGACAGCCTCGGTGAACGGCAGGCCGGTGACCTTCTTGACTTCGTCGACGATCTGGCGCACGGAGGTGCCTTCGCCGGTGCCGACGTTGAAGGCGTCGTACTTGCGCTCGTCACGGTCGAGGTACTTGAGGGCGGCGATGTGGGCGTCGGCCAAGTCGGAGACGTGGATGTAGTCGCGCACGCAGGTGCCGTCCGGAGTCGGGTAGTCGTCGCCGAAGATGGCGGGAGCCTTGCCCTGCTTGAGGCGATTGAACAGCATCGGGATGAGGTTCAGGATGGCCGGATCCTCAAGCTCCACCGGACCGCAGCCGGCCACGTTGAAGTAGCGCAGCGCGCAGAAGCGGATGCCGAACGGCTGCTCGCAGGCGCGTGCCATCCACTCGCCGAACAGCTTGGTCTGGCCGTAGGGGTTGATCGGCAGCATCGGGACGACGTCCTCGGGCACCACATCGACCGGCGGCACACCATAGGTGGCGGCGGAAGAGGAGAAGACGAGCTTCTTGGCGTTCTTGGACCGGGTCATGCCGGTGAGCACGTTGAGCATGCCGTTGATGTTCTGCTGGTAGTACCACAGCGGCTTCTCCACGGATTCGCCGACCTGCTTGCGAGCGGCGAAGTGGATCACGGAGTCGACGCCTTCGGCATCGAGGATTTCGGCCAAACGCTCGCCGGCGCCCGGGGCGGCGATATCCATGCCGTACAGGCGGGAGCCTTCGATGCGAGTGGGCTTGCCGTAGCTCAGATCGTCGACGACAACGACCTTTTCGCCGGCCTGATGGAGTGCGTGAACGACATGCGCGCCGATGTAGCCGCAGCCGCCGGTGACGAGAACTGTCATAGTTGACCTTTCCTTGTGCGGGTTGCAAGTGTCGGCCGTGGGGAGTTCAGCGGCTGTTCACTTTTGGTCCGCTTTGTTACCTTTTGAAACAATTTGAGTATATCACACGAACATAATCGCACAAAACGGTGGTGTCGTCCGGCAATATCTGCATTCATTAGGTCGATTTGGCGTTCATTAGGTAGGTCGGCCTGGAGCCGGCCCGCACGGACACCGGGTAAATGGCTTGATATGGTGGTTGGTATCGCACACCACCTACCTAATGAACGCCAAATCGACCTAATGAATGAACAGCGGTGCGGCGTACAAGGAAAATCCGAGGAATATATGACCGATCCCGAATCCACAGCAATCGATCCCGTCGCCGCGATGGGCACAGACCACACCGAGGCACCGGCGCACCCCCTGCACCTGTCTCTTATACACATCTCCGAGCCCACGAGACGGAGCTACATCTCG
>ENA-OZRQ01000558-OZRQ01000558.1-human-gut-metagenome-genome-assembly--contig:-NODE-558-length-10197-cov-4.946460_pt1 | contig 10197 bp, 9 predicted proteins | sample MGYA00243269_ERZ653945 | MGnify/ENA primary metagenome ERZ653945 (study PRJEB26926, sample SAMN06164648) | human gut metagenome | biome: ENVO:00009003; feature: ENVO:2100002; material: ENVO:00002003...
AAGAGACAGTCATGTATGCGTTTGTGGTCTACCCCTAAGTCAGCTTCGCTGACAGCTCCCCTGTCAAGGGGAGCTTTTCTGGTATGCGCTAGCTACGCTATCGAAACGGACTACTCCTGCGGAGCGTCACCGGAATCGGCGGGAGCGGATTCGGCCGGTTCAGTGGCCGGAGTGGCGTCGGCTGGAGTCTCGCCATCAGTGGAGGCACCGGCTTCGGACGAAGTTTCGGCATCGGCGGCGGCCGGCTCCTCGAACTCCTCACCCTTGAAGGTGAATTCGCCGAGGATACCCTCGCCTTCCGCATCCACAATCACGCGCTGACCGTCTTCGAGATCGCCCATCAGGATCTTCTCGGAGATGGCGTCCTCGATGTCGCGCTGAATCACGCGGCGCAGCGGACGGGCACCGAGCAGCGGGTCGAAGCCCTTCTGCGCAAGCAGGTCCTTGGCGGTGTCGGTGAGTTCGAGCGACATATGACGGTCGAACAGGCGGTCGTTGAGCTGCTTGACGTCCAGATCCACGATCTGGCGCACCTGCGGCTCGGTGAGCTGCTTGAAGACGATGATGTCATCCAGACGGTTCAGGAACTCCGGGCGGAACTGCTGCTTCAATTCGGAGCTGACCTGGTCCTTCATGCGCTGGTAGCTGGACTCGTTGTTGGCACCCAGGTTGAAGCCCGTGTTGGCGGCCTTGGCGATGTCTCGCGTACCGAGGTTGGTGGTCAGGATGATGATGGTGTTCTTAAAGTCCACCTTGCGGCCCTGACCGTCGGTCAGGTGGCCGTCATCGAGCACCTGCAGCAACGTGTTGAAGATGTCCGGATGAGCCTTTTCGATCTCGTCGAACAGCACCACGGAGAACGGCTTGCGGCGCACCTTTTCGGTGAGCTCGCCGCCCTCCTCGTAGCCGACGTATCCCGGAGGCGCACCGAAGAGTCGCGAAGCCGCGTACTTCTCGGAGAACTCGGACATATCCACGCGGATCAGCGCGTCCTCATCGTCGAACAGGAATTCGGCGAGCGTCTTGGCCAGCTCGGTCTTGCCGACGCCGGTGGGGCCGGCGAAGATGAACGAACCGGACGGGCGCTTCGGGTCCTTCAGACCCACGCGAGTACGGCGGATAGAGCGGGACAGGGCGGAAACCGCCTCGTCCTGGCCGATGATGCGCTTGTGCAGTTCGGCTTCCATGTTGAGCAGTTTCTTGGACTCGGCCTGAGTCAGCTTGAACACCGGGATACCGGTGGTGGAGCTGATGACCTCGGCGATCACGTCCTCGTCCACGACCATCTTGACGTCGGACTCGCCTTCGCGCCAGGAGTCTTCCTTCTGCTTGCGATCGGCTTCCAGCTTCTCCTGCTTGTCGCGCAGTTCGGCGGCCTTCTCGAAGTCCTGGCCCTTGATGGCCTCGTCCTTGTCGGCGGCGATCTTGGCGATCTTCTCGTCGAGTTCCTTGAGCTCAGGCGGGGCGGTCAGGCGCTTGATGCGCAGGCGTGCACCGGCCTCATCGATCAGGTCGATGGCCTTGTCAGGCAGGTTACGGTCCTGGATGTACCGGCTGGACAGCTCTGCGGCAGACTGCAGCGCGCCATCGGTGATGGTCACGTGGTGGTGGTTCTCGTAACGGGAACGCAGGCCCTTCAGGATCTCGATGGTCTCGGCGATGGTCGGCTCGTGCACCTGAATCGGCTGGAAACGGCGTTCCAGAGCCGCGTCCTTCTCGATGTACTTGCGGTACTCGTCGGTGGTGGTGGCACCAATGGTCTGGAGCTCGCCACGGGCCAGCATCGGCTTCAACATGTCGGAGGCACCCAGCGCGCCGTCAGCCGAGCCGGCGCCCACGATGGTGTGAATCTCGTCGATGAACAGCACGATGTCGCCACGAGTCTTGATTTCCTTCAGCACCTTCTTCAGGCGCTCCTCGAAATCACCACGGTAGCGGGAGCCGGCCACCATGGAACCGAGGTCCAGCGAGTAGACCTGCTTGCCCTTCAGGGTTTCCGGCACGTCGCCGGCTTGGATCTTCTGGGCCAAGCCTTCGACCACAGCGGTCTTGCCCACGCCGGGCTCGCCGATCAGCACCGGGTTGTTCTTGGTGCGGCGGGAAAGCACGACCATAACGCGCTCAATCTCGTTGGTACGGCCGATGACCGGGTCCAGCTTGCCTTCAGCGGCTTCGGCGGTCAGGTTGCGGCCGAACTGATCGAGGATGGCGGAACCGGACTTGTTCTGCTTGTCCGTCACGCCGCCGGCGTTGGCCAAGTCGCCCTTGCCGTCACCGGTGCCGGTGCCGGAGTTGCCGCGAATCATATCGATGGTCGCGCTACGCAACTCGCCCAGATCGACGTCCATCTTGATGAGCACCTGGGTGCCCACGCCTTCGCCTTCGCGAATCAGGCCGAGCAGGATGTGCTCGGTGCCGATGTAGCTGTGGCCCAGCTGCAGGGCTTCACGCAGCGAAAACTCCAACACCTGCTTGGCGTGCGGAGTAAAGGGGATGTGCCCGTTCGGAGCCGCGTTGCCCTTGCCGATCATTTCTTCAACCTGCTTGCGGGTGGCATCCAGCTCCACGCCCTTCGAGGCGAGTGCCTTGGCGGCTACACCCTCACCTTCGCGGATCAGGCCGAGCAGCAGGTGTTCGGTGCCGATGTAGTTGTGCTGAAGGGCCCTCGCCTCTTCCTGCGCCAACACGATCACGCGCCGTGCACGGTCGGTAAACCGTTCGAACATGCTTGTCCTTCCTCAATTGACATTCCGTCCTACTCTACCGATTCACGATGACGTTTATTCATGAGATTCCACGAATTGCGCCGTGAGAGGAGAAGAAAACGATATGCTGGTTCTTAGATTCACCCGTAGTCGATTACAAGGAGGCTCGAAATGAGTGAAGCTGCAACCAAGCCCGACATCGTTGTCGGTGTGGATGGTTCCGATGAATCCTTTGCCGCGCTGAAGTGGGCGCTTGAGGAGGCCTCGTTAACCGGCCAAAGCGTCAACGCCGTGTTTGGCTGGACGCATTCCTGGGATATGGGATCCGAACCGGACAGTGACGAGGCCTGGGCCAAGGTCCGCCACGATATTGCCAACGAGCTGCGTGTGTGGGTCGACAAGGCCGCTGCAGGCATCGACTTCGATCCGGCGAATCTGAAGCTCACCTCGGTGAAGGCCTCCGGCACTTCGGCCCTGCTGCAGATCGGCCATGATTCGCAGCAGATCGTGGTCGGCCGCCGCTCGCTGAGCCGTATGGCCCGCTGGTTCATGGGGTCCCTGTCCGCTTCGCTGGCCGAGGCCGCCGAAGTGCCGGTGACCGTGGTGCGCATCGCCGGCAGCGAGGATGAGACCGTGACCGACGCCATTGCCAACGCCCTGACTCCGGGAGACAAGCCCGTTCACTACACGCAGCCTCAGCCGGTGGTCGAGGAGGCTCGCCGCCCGGTGGTGGTTGGTGTGGATGGTTCCGAGACTTCCCGCCGCGCGTTCGATTTCGCACTGGAAGAAGCACGACTGCACGACGCGCCGCTGCATGTGATGTTCTGCTGGCAGCTCAAGGATTTGGGCGTTATTCCGGGCTATGAGAACGCCGTGGCACCGGTGAAGGTCGGTCAACGCCGCGCCGAGGAGATTCTCGCCGAGCTGATGGCCAAAGCCGAGATTCCCGATGGCGTCAAGGTCAGCACAAACGCCTTCCATATTCCCGCATCCAAAGGTCTGATCGCGGCCTCGCGGTACGCCAGCCATCTGGTGGTCGGCTCGCGTGGCCTGTCCGGGCTGGACGCGCACTTCCTGGGATCGGTGTCCCGCCAGATCGTGAACTTCGCCGAGTGCACGGTGACTGTGGTGCACTGATTCACCGAAATCGGCATGGAGTGCTAACGCACGCCTCGGTGATGGGTTTGCAGGGAGGAATTCTTTATTCCTGCAACCCCATCACCATCTACTTTTCGCGGAATTCGGAGTTTATTCTTCGTCCGCCCTGTTCTGGCGCAGCTGCTCGATGAGATCGATGACGGTTTCGAGTTCAGGAGCCACATCGTCTGAAGGACGAGCGTTATCCTCTTCGTCGTCCATCTCATCATCCTCATCATCATCGGCAACGGTGTTGTTGAGGATATCCTCTTCGGTGGCCTCGTCGTCAGCATCAGACTTGGACTCGTCGCTGGAATCAGCTGCATCAACATCCACAACGGAATCGGATGCGTTCTGTGCAACGGACTCATCACCGGCAGACTGGGATTGCGAGGTCCCGTCACCTGCCGTCCCCTCAGCGGGCTCAGTATCGACGGCGTTCCCGTCAACAGTCTTCTGTGCTTCGATATCATCGCCGGCAGGCTCGCCTGTCTTGTCGGTTTCGCCTTCGGCCTCGTCCTGGGCAGCCGGCTCCTGCTTGCGCGGACGGTTGGCCACCACGTCGATATGCAGATCGTCGAAAGCAGGCTTGGACTGCACCCACAGCTGGCTTGGCTCGGGAGGTTCGATTTCGGAATGCTCGCCGCAGCCGTGGTCCAGGGAAACCACGCGGCCGTCATCCGGACTCCACTTGTTGGCGCACACGCCGAACATACGGTCGAGTTCGCCCGCGAGCGGCACGAAGAAACCACAGGTGGAGCACAGGTTGCCTTCGGCGGTTTTGGTGCTCAACGCTTTGGGGCCTCGCGGACCTTCATACCAACGCTTGGCAGCCTGCGCACGACCCAACGAGGTCAGCACGTGACGGCGGGTCAGTCGGAAGGTCTCGACGGCGTCGTTGACATCCTGCAGCGAGGATTCCTCGACTTCGCCTTCCTCGATGCGCTCGTCATCCGGATCGGTACCGATCGAATCGGTGGGAGCCAGATCCGTGGGCTCGAGGCGATCCTTCCAAGGAATCCACTTGGGCGGCATCAACGCGCCCTCAGTGGGAATCAAGGAGGATTCGTTGACGGTCCAAGAGTCGATCTCCTCGTCGTGATACAGCGTCACCGACCATTGCCATCCTTCGTAGCCACGGATATTCGCGGCGAAGCGGAAGTCAGTGACGTGATCCTCAAGATCATATGAGGTAACGAAATCCCCCACCTGATCGCTCTCGTCGGCCACTTCGAGCAGCACGGCGCGCGCGATGGCGTGAGGGTCCGGTGTCACGATGGTTTCGGTGGTATCAGTCATAGATCAGATCAGTCCTGTACATCGAATTGATCCGCCACCGCACGCAGCAACGTGGCCAGCTTTTTGCTGTCGGCAGCAGATGGGTAACGGTGACGGCGCAACGTATTACCGGCCGCATCAAGCATCTTGATGAGGTCCTCGCAGATGGCGGCCATGTCATCCGCCTTCGGGCGGGTGGCCTTGACCAAGCTGGGAGCGGAGGCGATCAGGCGAACATCCATGGCCTGCGGCCCACGACGGCCGTCCACCACGGAATACTCCACCTTGGCCCCCTTGCGCAACGTGGTGGCGCCAGTGGGTAGGGCCTGAGCCGGCAGGAACACGTCCTTGCCTTCCTCACTGGTGATGAAGCCATAACCCCTGGCTGCGTCAAACCAACGAACTCGACCGGTGGGCATTGCGAACCTTCCTTAATCCTCAATGGAAATAGTAAACCGAAGGTACAGTTTACCTCACAGGGCTTGACCTCACGCTTTGGGCTGAGTCGCCTGAGTCTTACGCTCAGAGCTGAACCAAGAAGTCTTCTGTTTGGCGTCCTTGGTTTTGCCGGTGGACTGCTTGGGCTCAGGCGCGGCGATTTGCTCAATCGGCAGCACCACGGTGAAGGTCAGGCCTCCCCCATCGGTGCCGGTGGCGCAGATAAAGCCGTGATGTGCTTTGACCACGGATTGCGCGATGGCCATGCCCAAACCAGTACCGCCCTTTTCTCGGGCACGGGACGGGTCCGCGGTGTAGAAGCGTTCGAAAATCTTCGAGCGTGATTCAGGCGGCACGCCGGGGCCATGGTCCACAAAACGCAATACGGCGTATCGATAGCCGGTCTGCATCGAGGCACCTACTTCGGCGGCGTCGATGAACCGCCGCATTGACGCGTCGCTGGCGGGCATGCGGGCGAGCTGTCTTGGATCGATGGCGGCCGGCATCACACCGAGCGCGGCTTCAGCGGGCGAATCGGCAGGCGTGTAGCGGTGGATGTTGCCCACGATGTTGGTCACCACCTGGCGCAGTCGAGAGGCATCACCGGGCAGTACGACCTCAGGCCAATCGCCTTCGGCAAGATTGAATTCGGCGGGATGGTTCAAATCGCGCGCCGGTTCGAGGGAAATCCGCATGCGGCGAACGGCACGGTCCGGGTCGAGCGCGTGCAAATCGTCGACGGCGTCGGTGACCAGCGACGAGAGTTTCACCGTGCCGGTCATATCGATGCCGCGCCCCTCATCGAGACGGGCCAAAGACAGCAGATCCTCAACAAGAACAGTCATGCGCTGGCTGGACCGTTCGATATGTTCGATGGACTCGTCCGCACGCTCCAAGGCACCAGGCATATCGCGCTGCATCTTATACAGCTCCGCATAGCCATGGATGGCGGCCAACGGGGTGCGCAGCTCATGGCTGGCGTCGGAGACGAAACGTTTCATCTTGTCGGTGGTCTCCTCCTGCTCATGGAAACTGGATTCTATTCGGGTGAGCATGGAGTTCAGCGAGGCGGCCAGGGAGCCGACCTCGGTGTTTTCCGGCGCGGAAGGAATACGTTGGCTCAGGTCACCGGCTGCAATTTTCGCGGCGGTCTTCTCGATGCGCTTCAGCGGCGTCATCGTGTGCTGGATGATCAGCGTGGACAGGGAGCCGCCGAGCAGCACCACGGCGATGCCGACCACAATGCAGTATCGGGTGAGTGTGTTGACGGTGTCGATTTGGTCGGCCAGCGACAAGCCGATGTACACCACGGCACGGTCCTTGCCGTTTTGTTGGAAGGTCACCGGCAGAATACGCCATGGTGCCCTCGCCGTGACGATGGCGGCATGGTTGGCATTGGCAGTGGGGTTGGCCAGTACCTTGGTGATGGTGTCAGAGGAATTGGAGTTTCCGTTGGCCGGATCGTTCTGGCTGTCCGCACTGTCGGACTGCACCGTAATGATCTGCTTGGCCACCGCCTGCGTAGTGAATGCCTGACCGAGCGTGATGCCATTGGTATCGCCATAGGTAGGCAGAATCGGCACCGATACGATACCGTCCTGCATCTGCGGCATCAGCGGGGTCACGACCAGAGGATTGCCTTCTTTGTCTTTGGTTCCGTCGGTGTATTGAATCTGCAGAAAGTACGAGTTCGGCCCCGATGAGTCATTTTTTGACAGCAGATCGATATTGTTGACCACCAGTTGGCTTTGCGAGCTTAACTGGGTGTCGGTTTTCTGCAGCATGTAGTTGTTCACCAACGCGCGGATGGAGAAGGAAATCACCGACACGCCGATGAGCAGCACAGCGATGGTGCAGGCCACCAGCTTGCTGCTCAACGAGATACGGTCGATATGCCGCATCAGCATGTTTTTCTTACGCTCGCGCTGCTCTTGGAAATGGGCGGCGAACGGCGACATTGCAGGCATGGGATTCGTGTTCGGGGCGGCGTTCGGCGTGCTGCTCGGCGGTACGCCGCCTGACTGCTTATCGGGGATACTCATGAGATTGCGATACGTTATGGATGGAGGCGATTAGTTCTTCGGTTCGCGAATCATGTATCCGATGCCGCGCTTGGTTTCGATCAGCGGAGTCACCTTGCGCTTGCCGCCTTCGCCGTCGTCGACCTCGATGCCGTCGACTTTCTTGCGCAGGTAGGAGATGTACGATTCGACGATGGCTGCGTCGCCGCCCCAGTCGTATTGCCAGACATGGTCGAGAATCTGTGCCTTGGACAGTACTCGGCCCTCGTTGTCCATCAGGTAGCGCAGCAGCTTGTATTCGGTAGGGCTCAGGTCAACCGGCTGCCCTGCACGGGTCACGTCGTGGGAGTCCTCGTTGATTTCCAAGTCGGCAACGCGAATAATCGGGTCGTCTTCCACCTGTTCGCGGGTACGGCGCAGAATGGCGCGGATGCGAGCCACGACTTCCTCGAGGCTGAACGGCTTGGTGACGTAATCGTCACCGCCGACGGTCAGGCCCATGATCTTGTCTTGGGTGTCGTCACGAGCGGTGAGGAACAGCACAGGGGCGTTAATGCCTTCCTGGCGGATGCGACGGGTGACGGTGAATCCATCGATGTCAGGCAGCATGACGTCCAACACGATGAGATCAGGCTGCACTTTTTCGATAACCTCAATGGCTTCGGAACCGGAAGCGGCGGTGTTTACCTCGAATCCGGCGAAGTGCAGGGAAGCGACCAGCAGTTCTCGGATGGACGGCTCGTCGTCGACAACAACAATCGATGCTTCAATAGGCTTACTCATGTTTCCTAGAGTGTCGCGCTCTTCTGGGCGTTTCCTGAATGTCATCTTGGAGTTCGGCCTTGGAATCCTTCTTGATCTCCTCGCGCCGACGAATCACCACCATGACCACGATGATGATGACCAGCGCCACCAACACCACGCCCATGATGATTATGCCTACGGTCACCGTGGACGATGAGGTGGAGGCTTTTTTGGATTTCACGATTTGATCCATCATTGCCGTTGCCGCGCCAGACCAGCTCGGCGGGTTTTCCAGTAACGGCTGCTGTGCGGCTTCGGATATCTTATCGACGGTTTTGTTATCGAGAAGCCACTTATCGGAGTTCTTGGACACGACGACCACCAGGTTGCCGTCATTCGAGGCCACGGCAAGCATCACTGTGTTCGGCTTGGGATTCATGGACTCCATCACGGTTGCCGCCCAGTCTCCCGGTTTCTGTTGACTATTGAAACTGGAAAGATACAGCAGATGCACGTGTACACCGGTTTCCTTCTCGGTTTTGGCGATGGCATCCGTGACTTCGGCCGCATGGGAGCCCAGGAGATTTTCCGTATCCGTGATGTTCTCGGTGATGGTCACGCCGCTGTCGGTGCTGCTGCTGGAGCTGTCAGAGCTGTCGCCTGAGTTATCCCCATAGGCATTTGCGGTTATCCACATTGCGTTCATCGCTACTGCAGCAAGGGCGCAAATGGCGCAAACAAGCCATTTTCGGACCATATTCCCGAAGGCCGAATAGGACGGCTCCGAAGCTAGGACCACAATAGTTGTTTTTCCGTCTTCCCGATTCGTTGTTGACATATCCTCCACCTTAACGGCCGGTATTGGCAAGCGGCCGCCATACATACCATTAACTCTCTAGAAAAGGAGCAACGATGCCCCAATATCAGGTAGATTCCGAGCGAATCCAATCATCCTCGGCCGCAGTGGCCACTTCGATCTCGCAAATCAGGCAGGCCGTGGGCGGCATGTACACCAATCTCAATGCCTTGCAGGACGCATGGCGAGGTTCGGCGGCCACCCAGTTCACCGCGGTAGCCGAACAGTGGCGTTCGGCCCAACAGCAGATGGAGGCCTCACTCGAGTCCATCCAACGCTCGCTGACGCAAGCCTCCACCGTGTACGCTGACGCCGAAATCCAAGCTTCGCGCCTGTTTGCCAGCTAGTTTCTTGGCTCTCCTCCCTGAGGGGGGCTGGAATACAAAAAAAGGGGATTCCCGAAGGAGTCCCCTTTCAGCTCAATCAGCTAGCGATCGTTTGCGGATCAGTAGCCCATGTCGGCACCGGCGGCCGGGGCAGCAGACTTCGGCTCCGGCTTGTTGGCAACGACGGCCTCGGTGGTCAGGAACAGACCAGCGATGGAGGCGGCGTTCTGCAGAGCGGAGCGGGTCACCTTGACCGGGTCGGTCACACCGGCGGCCAGCAGGTCTTCGTAGGTGTCGGTGGCGGCGTTGAAGCCTTCGCCATCAGGCAGGGAGCGGACGGTGTTGATGACCACGTCACCGGACACGCCGGCGTTCTCGGCGATCTGCTTGATCGGGGCCTCGATGGCGCGGAACACGATGGCGGCACCGGTAGCCTCTTCGCCGGTCAGGGAGGTGACGGCCTCGGTCTTCTCGGCCTTGGCAGCAGCCTGAACGAGGGCCACGCCACCGCCGGGCAGCAGGCCTTCCTCGATGGCGGCCTTGGCGTTACGCACGGCATCTTCGATGCGGTGCTTGCGCTCCTTGGCCTCGACCTCGGTGGCAGCGCCGACCTTGATGACAGCCACGCCGCCAGCCAGCTTGGCCAGACGCTCCTGCAGCTTCTCACCTGTCTCTTATACACATCTCCGAGC
>ENA-OZRQ01000578-OZRQ01000578.1-human-gut-metagenome-genome-assembly--contig:-NODE-578-length-9948-cov-5.133832_pt1 | contig 9948 bp, 9 predicted proteins | sample MGYA00243269_ERZ653945 | MGnify/ENA primary metagenome ERZ653945 (study PRJEB26926, sample SAMN06164648) | human gut metagenome | biome: ENVO:00009003; feature: ENVO:2100002; material: ENVO:00002003...
GCCACCAAGACCCCGAACCGTTCCCCGGCTTAACAACAAACCCGGCTTAATCGGAATGGTGCGCGAGCCCGTCGGTCCCGCCATGCGCACGTAGGTGATGTCGGCGACATGCAGCCGGTTCGGTGCCGACGCCTTGAACTCTGGCGTGTATCTCGTTCCTTTTGTCATGGTTCCATCATCTCCCATCGAGTTAGGGGAAATGCGGAACAAAAATCAGCTCATATCAGGTGTTTTCCTAGACCTGGTACGTGAAAAGATAGGTGAGTGTACCGCATTTTTCATCAAAAAGGATACCGTCCGCATCTGTATCCTAAAACGCCTGACCGATCATTCCGTATGCGCACTCTTTATCGGCATGATAGAGAGTAGCGAATTGCGATTCTCGCAATCTAAAGGGAATTGATGTTGTTTTTTCCTCGATTCATTATTGTGCAGACAGCCCATATGAACAGTGGAATTGCATAGAATGCGTATGATTCAAACTGAATATATAGGTATGCGAGAAGAATGAACCAGCATATGTTCCGTCGGCTCCATCCATGATGGACCGCTACGTGTGCTAATACCAAGAGCAAGAAGGCCAAAAAGCAAAATAGACCAAATTCGGTAATGAAGCTGGCATAGATGCTCATTGTGAAAGTATCCGCTGGGGGATTTGCTAAACCGTCGATTTCGGTATTGGGCGCACCGCCATGGGCGTCATACCATTGGCGGGCACCGGCGTAACCAGTACGCACTGCATTAGAGATATTGCCTGCGCCCCATCCAAACATGAAGTGAGGTAGATCATGTTTCCATGACTACATGGGAGCGAGCATATGGAAGATTCTTGCACTCATCGATCCGTCACCAGCAAGTAATCCATTGGTGGCTAAAGCGTTTAGACGCGGATTGATGATAATTGCGCTCAATCCACCTGCTCCAAGAAGTCCTAAAGCACCGACGAACCCAGCTGTTGCCTTACGTGAGTGGAAGTTGATTGTCGCTATCAGCCAGATAAATGTAGCTACCGCCGTATCCAGTATGATTCGGGTGCCGGAGCCCATCGCAATTGCTCCAGCGGCAAATATCGGTATCAATATGCCAATCTTGCGGTCGCGGGTCAGCCAGAAAACTGGCAGGAGTACGCCGAACAGATGCATGCCGATATAGCTAGGTTCTGCGAACATGAATTGAGGACGAACGCTCGCATAGTTTCTATACAGAGCACCCCAAAAATATGCTCGTACTGGCTGCCAGTTCAGATGTCGTTCTAAAGCGATATATTGCAGTATCCCAATGAGGAATGCCACTACATATGCGGTGAATAGCGTAGTTAACAATGTTCGTACAGGTACACGTTTAATGCGGATCGCGATGTCGAGCGAAGCCAAGCACGCCAGCCCTAACAATATGGAGATGAATGACTTTGCGGTTGCGCTGGCGTGTATTCCATATGACTGCCAGCCGTATACGGATGTGAGCACTAATAGCAGGGGAAAGAGGAAGAACGGCAGGAAGCGGCGTGCGGTATCGCGCAAGTATCGCCAGTTGATGATTGTGTACAGGGTGAACAACCAGGGGGAGATTGGCGTCCAATAGGGGAGTGGAATGCCGATTTTTGTGCCATCAAATGGCAGCATGGCCACTGCGGCAAACATCAACATGTCTGATGGGGTGATGGTGATACGAGTCAGCGTCTCGGTCATTGCCCCACGCTGTAGCGCGGGGCAATGACCGGAGTTTCTGCGTTTTTCTTGAACTGACTTGTTGCCGAGCTGCGTATTGTTCGGTGTGGACATACTTGGTTCCCTCCCATATCCTCCGTGAGAACTGTACCAGTTGCATGTGTGGGTGAGGTGATGGGGGTTCGGTCAACCGTTCACTTTCATGAAGTACTTTTACACTCCCGCCAAGTAATTGGCAGTCGCTTACAAAAACTGAATAATCTATGGGCCAATCAGCCGTTTAGATCCTCTCCGTGGGGCTGGTGCATGTATTGTTCAACCCAAGCCATGCTGGTTTTTTGGAAAATAAAAGCCTGAATTATCATTAATTCGAAATCCAGGCTTTTACAGTATTCGTATAATCGCGAATTAAGCAGAAATCACTCAGCCTTCTTGCGGCCGCGGCGCTTCATGGTGCCGGCAGTGGCGTTTGCGACATCAAAAATCACGGTCTTGTCTTCCGGGTAAGCAGTGCCGTTGACGGAGGCGAAAGAGACCTCGCCTTCTGGAGCTTCGACAAGCGTGAAGTACTTGGAAATTGCTTCAACAAGCACAGCATTCTTGATGCTTACAGACGTAGTCTGCTTGCCCTCACCCTTGCTGAATTTCACGGCATTATCCGCCTTAGCGGTAGTCGGCGTGACGGCAATTTGTCTGGTTTTATCGTTAATAAGGATTTTAACTTGTGCTGGAAAATTCAGCACTTCTGCGGTGACCTTATTAAAACGTACAACGGAATCGGTAACGGTCATTACCGTTTTGCCAACGGGCTTAACTAGCTGAACTTCTTTGAATCCTTGAAGCAAGGATGCCATAATATACTCCTTCACACTGCATAAATAGTATTGACAATTTTGATTGTAATGAATGATAATTTGAATTACAATACATTGTGATTGCGATTGTGTACAGTTATTCTGCAGTCGTATCAAGGGTTTTGGTCATTGTTCACAAGGATACAAAAGCTCGAGAAGTTCCCCGGTAGGTGCTAAATTATAGACTATCTGTGAGAATTTCCCGAAGAGGTAAGGAAGAACATTGACCATCGCTGATTTGCTGCAGATTGTTCGCAAGCATCTCGCGTCTGCGATCATCTCGTTCGTGGTGGTGTTTGCTGCGGTTGCAGCTGTTACGTTCATCATGCCGCCGAAGTACACGGCTACGGCTGAAGTGTTCGCCACGTATGCCGGTCAGTCCGGCGAGACGCAGACTACCAACGATATGAGCTCTGGTGCCAATTATTTGAATACCCAGATCACGACGTATCCGGAACTGGTGAAGACCGAAGCCGTGCTCCAGCCCGTCATTAAGGACCTCGGTCTGGATATGACCACGACCGATCTTGCCGATGTGGTGACCGCTACGAACCCCACGAACACGTTCATGGTGGATATCTCGGCGGAAGTCGGCGATCCGCAGCAAGCGGCCGACATCGCCAACAGCGTGGCGAAGAACCTGGCCGATCAGATTTCTTCCGACCTGTACAACAACTCCTCTTCCAGCGGCTCTCCCATCAAGCTCACGGTAGTGCAGAAGGCTCAGACTCCTACCGGGCAGAGCTCCCCGAACATTCCGCTGTATCTGGCCGCGGGCCTGATTCTCGGCCTCATCGTAGGCATTGGCGTTGCCCTGCTGAAGGACATCCTCAACACCAAGGTGGACTCCACCGATGATGTGCGTGAGCTGACCCACGCTTCTTCGCTGGGTACTGTGCCACAGGCCACGATTCTTGACGACAGCCGTCCGGTCGTAGTCGCTCAGCCGGCCGGTAGCGAGGCCGAGGAATTCCGTCGTATTCGTACGAACCTTTCGTTCCTTACCACCACCGCCACGCAGGGTCATGGCCGACTGCTGGTCATCACCTCCACTGATCCGTCCGAAGGTAAGACCACGGTTTCCTCCAACGTTGCCGTGGCTCTCGCCGAGGAAGGCAAGAGTGTGCTGCTTATCGACGCCGATCTGCGCCACCCGTCCGTGGCCCACAAACTCGGCATCGAAGGCCACGTGGGCCTGTCTCACGTGCTGTCTCGCCAGGCATCCCCGGCCGATGTCATTCAGAAGTACTGGAAGCCGAACCTGCACATCATGCCGGCCGGTAAGCGTCCGGCTAATGCCAGCATTCTGCTGAACTCCGACCTGATGAAGGAAATGGTCGATCAGGCCCTCACCCAGTACGATTACGTGATTATCGATACTGCTCCGCTGTCCGTGGCCAACGACGCCACCGTGTTCGGACGTATGGCTGGCGGTCTGGTGCTCGTGACCGGTAAGGGCGTAGTGGAGAAGAAGGAGCTGGAGAACACCGCTACGGCTCTGCAGACCGCTGAAGTGCCGATTCTCGGCTTCATCTTCAACTTCGCTGATCCGAAGAAGATACACTCGAAGAACTATTACTACTACTATTACGAGGACGGCAACAAGCGCAGCTCTCATAAGGGCGCCAAGAGCAAGGGCGAGAAGAAAGCCCGCAAGTAATAGTTTGGCGTTTGCCGATCATCCTGCAATATGAACCGTGCGGTACTTCTGTGCCGCACGGTTTACTATTATAAGACTGAGTTGTTGGATTTATGGTGCTGGCTGTATATCGAATAGTAAAGAATTGTGACGTTCTTGAGTACCAGCTGGCACACTTGGCATGGGGCTGTATAAACTGACAGTTTGGAATGACTTCAATGACGCAAAGGAATGAGAAGAGCATGGGAACAGACGAACGCCCTGAACTGAACGCGGAATCTGGTTCCTCTGCGTCGCCGGCTCACGGCGATATCGTCGATACCTGCTGGGACATACCGCCTATCTCGTTTGTCGATAACGCAGGCAGCGCTGCGTCGGGTGACGGCAACAGTACTGGCGCTGTTGCGGATGGCTCTCAATTTGCATTCCCCAGCTTTGACGAAGTATTGGAATGGCCTACTGCGAGTGCGGCGAATACTGATGGCGGTGCCTTTTCCCCTTCCGATGCTGCGGCTACTGCCCCGATGACTTTTGCGGCGCCTGATACTGCGGAAAGTGCTCAGTCGCCTCAGCGGGATAATAATGCGACGCTGCCGCTTTTTGCGCCGGTTCCTGAAGCCAAGCCGCAACGTACCAATGCCACAGACGATCTGAGCATCGATTTCAGTGCCATCGAACAGAACCCTGAACCGGTGGAGGAGCCGGAAGAAGACCGTGTGGCAGGGACTCCTCGCGGTGGCAAGGGCGGCAAGAAGAAGACCAAGGGCATTATCATTTCGGTGATTGCTGCGCTGGTGGTGATTGCAGCGATCATTGGTGGTGTATGGTACTGGCGTTCCAGCGAGCAGCGTCAGGAAAGCCATCAGCTGCATCAGGATGCGTTGACAGCATGTGCTGAGGCCGTGGACCAGAATTCCACCGCTCAGAAGGCGCTAGCCAAGGCGTTGGCCGACGCCAAGAGCGCTCAAAGCATTACGGCTGATCAAGTGGCTGACGGCGCGACCGTGGATGCGTTGAAGAAGGCAGTTGCTGCGGTAAAGAACATGGAAGCGGTGGAGTGCAAGACTTCAGCTTCTACGTCGGACCTCAAGCAATATGCCAAGACGGCCACTAGCCAGACCAAGACCGCCAAGAAGAACGCCACTGCGATTACTGCCGCGGCAAAGGCCGTGACGGACAGCAAGAACGCCAAGGATCAGGCTAACGCCCAGCAGGCGTTGCAAGGCAAGATCGCCGAGGCACAGACTTTGCTGGACAACAGCCTGTATGCCGTCGACGATAATTCAACGCGAGTGACGCTGGAAAGTGACATCGCCAACGCCAATACCGTGCTGTCCCAGCAAGGCACTGACGTAAAGGCCATGCAGGATGCCGTCAACACGCTGACTGCGTCCATGGATGCAGTAAACACGTCCATGGCCAACTACAGCGCAGCTGTTGAGGCTCAGCAAGAAGCAGCGCGGCAGAAAGCTCTGAATGATTATTATGCACGATTAAGGCAGCAACAGTTGTTGCAGCAGCAACAGCGCATACAGCCAGACGGTACAGGCGATCAGGAGACGGAACCGAAAGATGATCAGGAGAAGAAACCGAATGATGAGCCGAAGCCGTAAGTGATTGTGCTCTAGCCTAATTGTCAAAGGAACCGCGAATAACAGTAGCGCGCATTTCCACCATTTGCTGTTGCAAACCAGCTCAATATACGCGTGCTTTGTGCCGCTATGCCGTCACGGATTCGCATAATCAGTTGTGGAGGGCACTTCGTATGACACGGTAAAAGTGACCTCTAGGGCGTTGCATAATGCGAGGATTCGGCTGATAAGGCGCAGAAATGCCGATGCCGATCCCCGATGATTGGGAACCGGCATCATGCGCATGAGTTCGCTCGGCGTTTGGGCCGGGTTTCACTCAGCCTTCTTGCGGCGCGGAACCTGTTGTGTACGTGTTGATTTGGCTGGCTTAGTAGCTCTTGTGCGCCTGCCAATACGCGTACGCGCCGGAAATCGAACCATAGCGGTCTTTGCAATAATTCACAAACCACTTGAACTGGGTCTGGTAGTTGGTCTGCCAGTCTGCACCTGCGGAAGCCATCTTGCTACCCGGCAGCGCCTGCGGCAGGCCATAAGCACCTGAAGACGGGTTCGTGGCGGTGGGGCTCCAGCCGGATTCGTGGCTGATGATGAAGTTGGCGGCGGTGAAGTCGGCCTCGGAGTAGCCGTTGGAAATCAGGTAGTCATGCGCCCAGGACTGAATCTCGCCGGCCGGCGTGGTGGTGCCGAGGCTGGCGGCGCTGGGCGAAGACACGGTGGAGATGCCCACCAGAATCACCTTATCGACCGGAGCCTTCTTGACCCATGAGGCGAACACGTTGGAGGAAACGACCTGATCGCCGGAGCGGGTTACCAGAGACGTGGTCTCCATCACGCCCTTCTCGCCTTCGGTCTCGACCTTCTCCTGGCCCTTGGGCAGGCTCGAGGTCTCCTTGCGCACTTCATTGAAGGCGATTTCGGTGTCGGTGGTCTCCACCGTGGTGTTGGCGCGGTTGATGGAAATGACTGTGGACTCGCTGACCTTGGAATCCAGGCTCGGAGTCACGCTGTCTTCCGGATCGAGGACGATATCGCCGGTTTCCAGCACATCCTTGACGGTGGTCATGTTGTCTTTTTCGCCGAGAACCACGCGAGACTTGCCATTGACCTTGACGGTCACATAAGTGGTGCTCTTGAGCGCACCACGGGAGGCCGAGCGGGAAGCTGCGCCGTCGGTGGCGGAGAATGAGGTTGGGGTGATGGAAGGTGTAGCGGTGCTCGACTGATAGAAGTCGCGAGATATAACGCCTGCAGTGGCAATGAGACCCACTGCGGCTACGGCCGCCGCGATCTTCGCCCACTGGCCCCGAGACAGGGTTTTGACGAATGAGGTCCGCTCAGCGTGCTTCGACATTGCGCTCCTTGGTTGGGTACACACTGCTCTCCATCATAGGACGTTGAGTGGATGAATAAAAAATCCGTGGTGGGTGTTCGACCCGCCACGGATGGCATATGTAGTAGTTAGCAGTACGAGGAAGCGCTATATATGGACTTTTTCCGTGCTTCCGCTGCCGCAGCGTGATAAGGCTTACTGCTGCTCCTGCGCTGCCTGCTGTGCTTTGGCGGCGGCCAGATCGAGTGCCTTGGCCTGGGCGATCAGATCGTCGAGATCGGCGGCCTGCAGCGCGCCGGCCTGCTGGAAGATGACCTCGCCCTGCTTGGCGATCATCAGCGTGGGCACCGCCTGGATGCCGGCGGCCTGGGCCAGATCCTGGTTGGCGTCGATATCCACCTTGACGAAGGCGATGTTCGCGTTCTCCGGCTCGTTGGAGGCCGCCTCGAAAATCGGGCCGAACGCGCGGCACGGGCCGCACCAGGTGGCCCAGAAGTCAACGAACACGATCTCGTTGTCGGTGATGGTCTTCTCGAAATCGGCAGAGGTGATAGCGGTGGTTGCCATGATGTTCCCTTCTTCTGTGTTTTCCTTGGCATCGCCGTACGGCCCTCATGCGTGGCCGCCGGGCGATTGCCTTATTCATGCAATACGTCTTGGCGCTTGGAGCCGTGCGGTTCGTGGCCGTCGGCTCCCTGCTGGCTACCAGCTTCCCAGCACCACCCAACATTTGTGTCGTATTTTCCGCCGCCGGCCAAACGTTTCCCAAGATTTCGCCGTAAGGTGACGCGTGGCGTGATTTTGCGCGCAATAATGGGATGCATGCCAGTCATGAATGATGAAGTGCCCGACGAGGGCGATTATGATGCCGGCCGTGGCCGCGGCGAATTCGACAACATCACGCCCGAGGACTTCATCCACGGAGGCGGTTCCGGCCACGGCAACCCGCCGGGCTGGCTGGGACCGGCCGACATCAACCGGGCGCGCCATCAGATGCCCATCGCATACGTGGAGATCGTGCCCGTACGCACCGATGAGATGGGCCGCATCTCCCAGGTGGGCTCGCTGCTGCGCGTATCCGATGACGGGTCGATCGAACGCACGCTGATCACCGGCCGTGTGCTGTACCACGAGACGTTGCGCGAGGCCATCGCCCGCAATGTGGCCAAGGATTTGGGCGATATCGCCTTGCCGCTGCTGCCGATCGGGCTCCAGCCGTTCACCGTGGCCGAATTCTTCCCCACGCCGGGACTAAGCGAATACTACGATCCGCGCCAGCACGCCATCGCACTGTGCTACGTGGTGCCTATCGCCGGCGACTGCAAGCCGCAGGATGAGACGCTGGATGTGGAATGGGTGGATCCCAAGAGCGACGTAATGGACACGTTCGTGGCGCAGATGGTCAACGGCCATGGGCGCATCGTGCGACAGGCGTTGGCCTGGGCCGGAATCTGACAGTTGTTTTGCCTTCCGTTGGAGGGGATGGCGCGTAGCGACGGAGGGCGGTCCGCGTTGAGACCGCTCCCAGCCGACTGTGCCGACAGCTCCGCCAGTGGGGCGCGAATGTGAAGGAGTAATTCATGGCAATCGAATTGGCCAATCATATCTACCGCGACGGCGAAGGCGTGCCGGTGGTGCTGATGAACGCCTACCCGGTGGACCACCGCATGTGGGACGTGTGCGCGAAGGCGCTCGCCGACTTCGCCGACCTGAACGACGTGCCGGACTTCCCGATCTGGGCTCCGGACATGGCCGGCTCCGGCGCATCCCCGGTGCCGAGCGACGCCGATTCGGGCCCCCGCATGGCGAACGGCGCGTACAGCGAGGCGTTGGATCGCCTGGCCGGAGCCTACGTGGACCTGATCAAGGCCGCCGGCTATGAGCAGGCGATTTGGGTCGGGCTGTCGATGGGCGGCTACGTGGCGATGGACATCCAGCGCCTGTACCCCGAAACGGTGGCCGGACTGGCCTTGTGCGACACGATGGCCGCGTCCGACGGCGTGGGCGGAGAGAACCGACTGAAGATGGCGGACGCCGCCGAACAGACGAACTCGGTCGAACCGGTGATGCACTTCGCGCAGCCGGCCGATGGCGATTCCACCGTCAAGAAGACTCCTGAATTCATCGCGACCATGACCGGCTGGATCAACGAACAGAACCCGGCTGGTCTGGCCTGGCGTCAGCGCATGACCTACGGACGTCCTGAACTGGGGGCGGTGCCGGAAACGATCAGCGCACCGAGCCTGGTGGTATCCGGCGAACTGGACCCCTCCAGCAATCCGAGTGTGATGCGGCCGCTCGCCGAACGAATCACCGGCGCTGAATTCATCGATATTCCGGACTGCGGCCATTTCAGTGCCGTCGAACATCCGGATACCGTGGCGCGAGCACTGCTCTCGCTCGTCAAGCGCGTGCAGAGCGCGCAGAAGAACGCATAGGAGACCTCGATGACCGCTGACATTCATTTCTCGCCTCTGGCACTGACCCATGCGCTGCCGTTCCTGCCGCTCGCACAAGGCGACATCGACTATCAGGTGGACCGGCGAAGCGAACCCGGCCTGATCGACGAGCTGCTGGCCGAGCCGACCACCAAAGTCGTGCTTACGCGCGGCGGACTTGTCGCCGTACCGCGCGGCCAAGGCGAGCTTGTGGACTATGAGAACGTGAAAATGCGGCTCGCCACGTTGCCGGGCGCCTATGTGTCCGCCGAACTGGCACGCTACCCCGAAGCGGTCGCCATGTTCCTTGGCTCCTATGTCGGGGCGCGCGGCGAATCCGTGGTCGCCGTGGATATCACGCGCGTGCCGGAAGCCGGCGTTCCCGGTGTTGGCGGTGCCGTCGGCGGCGTGCTCGGCACCCAGGATTC
>ENA-OZRQ01000588-OZRQ01000588.1-human-gut-metagenome-genome-assembly--contig:-NODE-588-length-9760-cov-4.083565_pt1 | contig 9760 bp, 7 predicted proteins | sample MGYA00243269_ERZ653945 | MGnify/ENA primary metagenome ERZ653945 (study PRJEB26926, sample SAMN06164648) | human gut metagenome | biome: ENVO:00009003; feature: ENVO:2100002; material: ENVO:00002003...
GGTTGACGAAGGCCACATATTTGGTGCGGCCAGGCTGACCTCCGAAGGTGAATCGATCGGCGACCTGGTTGAAGAACGATCCGATGCCGTCTCCGGCGAGCACGCTCTGTTCCCCGTTGCGATATTCATAACCGCCCGACTCGGTGATGACGTTTTCGATACCTGTTTCAGAGAAAATGAACGCCGCAGTATTCTCTGGCACATAGATACGCGAACCATTGGTGATTATTCCCTCGGAACCGTATTCATTCGAACCGCGATCGTTGTTGCTTCCGCGGGGAATGCCCGGCACAACGACGGTGTGTTCCGTGAACGGACCAGCGGTGATGATATCACGCCACAGGTCCGCGAATGTACCGCCGAGCGCGCCGGCGAACGCCTTAATAACTGCCATCTGTTTTCCTCGATATCTCAATGCACATGGCCGGTCTTGCGACTATGCAATCGCAAGACCGGCCGTTATGCTGGCATGTTGGCTATAGCTGCGTTTCGCGATCGCAGTATTCGCATCGAACGACTTCTTTGCGATGACCGGAAAGCGGAGCGCCACAACCTTCACAATTCACCGAAACCACGGGTTCGGTAATCCCAAGCCCACTACGGAATGCGCTAAAAGTGTCTTTCAGTGTCCCGGCCAGAGCCTCCGTTCCGGGGATGGCCTTGTTGAAGGCCGGCTCATCCATTGGCGTATACTGTCTGCCGCGTATACCCATATACCGTCATCGTCCCTTTCTTGGAAAACCGTTACCTCGATACGCCAGTCTGATCACTGGCCCACCGATGCGAGCTTCTGCGTGCATCGAGTCATGACCTCGGTGTAGTAGGCCAAATCCTCACTGCTGAGGGAGTTTTCGTCAATGGCGTCTACCTTCTGGGAGAACTCAGAGTAACGCTTCATCATGCTGGCATAGTCGGTAGCCATGCTGACCACGTTATCGGATTTCTGATATTTGTTCATGAAGGCAACATACTCATCGATAAAGGCCTCGTAGCTGTCCATCGTGGACTTGAAGTCAGCACTGTCATTGGTGTTCTGCTGCGCCTTCTGATCCGAAGACTGGTCGCTCTGCTTGTTGGCATCGCTGGAATCAGCGCCCGTATCAGTGCTCTTATCATCCTGCTTCGCGGCGTCGCCGTCCGTAGACGTATCTTCCTTCTTCTCCGGAACCTGGATAGTGATGGACATGATGGTTTCGTCGTCAGTGTCACGAGAAACGCTCACACTGTATCCATCGGCGTTCTTGGCATTGAAACTGTCAGCGGACTTGTTATAGTCCACGGTGAAACCGTTGTCTTGCACGGACTTGACGTAGTCGGCATACTGCTTGGCGTCGGTACCGCACACCTCGATGGAGAAATAGTCCGAAGACTCGCTTTTAATTTCACCCTTTGTGGATTTCGGCTGCGGCAGCAGCGCCGCGATATCCGACTCCGGCCATGAATATGCTTCGCACTTGGTGGCGAGCGATGCTTCCAATTCCGCCCGATCAGCCTTGGCCTTCGCACCGTCACGAATTACGAACACGCCACCGATTACCAGACCCACAACGGTGATACCGACTGCCACCCAGGCCAGCACTCGGCCTTGCACCTTGCCACTCGGGCGGGTCACGTATACGGCGAAGCCTGAGAGCAGTGCCGGAATCACCGTGGCGAACAGCAGTCCGCCCCAGGATCGGCCAGAAACATCCACAAATTGGGCGAGTACGAACAACACTCCCCAAATAATGGCGAACACAGCCAGCTTGGAAGTCTTCTTCACCCCTTGTGCATTCGGAGCAAGCACGGCAGGCGCAGCGGCACCAGCAAAACCAGTGGCAGCACCGGCACCATGTGTGGCGGGTGCAGGAGCCACACCAATACGCTTGTCCAGAGCGGCGAGGAACTCATCAACGCGCTTGGCGCTTTCGTTTCCAGTCGCCTCCAGACGAATGGCGGCCCCTGCCGCACCCTGCGGGACTACGGTTAGCGTGCAGTTCACCCCATCATAGGAGTGGAAGGAAAACGCTCCGGTCTGGGTGTTTTCGTTATCCAAGGTAAACGTGGCGCCAGTAGTCAGCTGGTCGTGAATAACTTGGAACAGCTGTTGCGGACTGACCGCATATACACGATCAAATGGCGCGCCGGCGGGCCGCTGCGATGCCGTAGCCGGAGTCATCGGAGTGGTGGTAGCACCATCAGACGCTACGTTCGGTTGGCCAGCCGGTACAGTATTCGGCACGGTAGGCGCATTCGCGCGATCTTCCGGTGCGTCATTCGTGCCTTCGGACGGTGGAACCGGCTGAGGTTGTTGATCAAATGGCGTTGTCATGATGCCCTTCTTTCCTTAAGCAGCAGCATTACCAGCACAGAAGAGGCAAGCCCGGCAACCGTTACGGTCAATCCGACTGCCATGGCAAGCCGGTATCGTTCGCTCATCATTGCGTCCCTTCTTATTGCTCGCTTTGCTCTGCGATACATCGAAACCAGTGTATGGCGTTGTTATTATGTACGCAAATTAGCATTTTGTATGCATGTTAGCTTTATTGTCGATGCTTGATACCGCGCATGAACATCCTTTCCGCCACCGCACCCACATGGATGGCATCGACCATTGTCGGCGACACGCGCGGGCCATACATCAGCTGACAACTGAATTTTTCGGCGTGTTTCCGAAAAGTCGGCGTCCTGTACGCTGGGAATCGAGCAACCGCGTACGATGGCGCAGCACAGCACCCGCAACACAGCGACAAGGAGCATGGGCAATGGCAGACATCCTCGAAGAACATTTGACCGAGGAACTGTTGGATCGGCTGCTCGCCAGCGCCAGCATTGAGCAGTATCTCGATGAGGGACTCGTCAGCGCACGCACGCTGACCGACTATCTGTTCGACCGTATGGAAGCCCATGACCTGAGACGAGCCGACGTGGTGCGGGCATCCGGCCTCAACGCCACAGTGGTTTATGACATTTTCTCCGGCAAAAGCCGCCCCGGCCGAGATCACGCCATTATGCTGGCTTTTGGTCTCAAGTGCACATTACGTGAAACCCAACGGCTACTTCGTCTTGCAGGCGTTTCCGAACTGTGGTGCAAACAGCGACGCGACGCGATTATCATCTGGTGTATACGCAATGGATTCGACCGCATTGCCACGGACGACGAGTTGTATCGTATGGGAGAGGCGACGTTGCTACCGGCCGATTGACGACATTCGGCCCAACAACACTCACCAGTGAGACGCAAGTAAGAGGGCATCAAGGAGAGACATGGACGATAAGCAGGCGATGCATGCGATGAGCATCGACGATGCGTACCATGTCGAGCGTACGCTCGCTCGCGGACCTTCCGGCGTCACCGAACTGGTGAGCATTGACGGCAACGGCCCGTTCGTACGCAAGAAGATTCCCTCTCCCCTAGCGCAACGCAATGTGTGGGCGGCGCTCAGCGCCTGCCAGAGTAATCGTCTGCCGCGTGTGGAAGCGACGTACGAGCTGCCCGACCGGTTCGTCATCGTCTACGATTACGTGCCGGGCAGCACGCTTGCGCAAATTGCGGAGGAAAACGGGCGGCTTGCACCGAATGTGGCCGTGCAGCTTATCGACCAAATTTGCGAAGCCGTGCAGGAGCTTCACCAGCACGGCGTTATCCACCGCGACATCACGCCGGCCAACGTCATCGTGGCCCAGGATGGCGCGCATCTCATCGATTTCGGCATCGCGCGCATCCGGTCAGAGGCAAGCAACCGTTCACGGGATACCACGGCGCTTGGCACCTACGGATTCGCCTCGCCTGAGCAATATGGCTTTGCCAAAACCGACGCGCGTTCCGACGTATTCTCGCTGGGCCGGCTACTCGGATTCATGCTGACCGGCGTATATCCCGATGCCAGCGACTACGAGCAGCGACTTGCCGATGATGCCGCAGTACCGGCACGACTGCGCGCCGCCATCGGCTATGCGTGCGCATTCGAGCCCAGCAAACGGCCACAGAGCGTCCAAGAGTTTCGCCAGGCGCTGTTCTCCCAGTCCAATCCGCCCATACCGAACGCATCATCGGCAAATCCGCCATCAACGAGAACAACGAACGGCAGCGCGTCGGCGTCTCGACTATTCCGGCGTCTGCACTTGAGCAAACGCGCCATCGTGCTGTGGTCCATTGCCGGAGCGGCACTGATAATCGCCGCCATTGCGGGAGGCATTGTGTTGGCAGGCCAACTTGGCATTATCGGGTCGGCAACATCACACGATTCCTCGACACAATCCAGCAGCCAATCAACCGATAAGGCCGATGGCGGGCACTCCTCGAACGGGCCAGGAACCGACAATGCCAATGGCACGGGCGGAGTAGGCGGCACTGACGGCGCTGATGGAGACAATCAAGACACCGTCACCGACAATCCTCTGAAAATAGTGGAATCCGGCTGGTCGGCGGACCAGCAAGGGTATGTCCACTACGCTTTCGCCCTGCGCAACGCCAGTAAGACCCAGCAGGTGCAGTATCCGCAGATTACCATTACGGGGCGGGCCAAAGACGGTTCCATCGTGTTCTCGCAGACGCAAGCACTGAATATGGCATTCCCGAATCAGACTGTATATGACGCCGGTCAAGCAGGCGAAGGCACCGCCCCAGAAACGGTTGATTTTACTGTGCTCAATCCGGATACATACAACGTCGCCAAGGCTCAGGGAACCGCCGCCTTCCCCATCAGTGGAATATCCAAAATAGACAACAGGGACGGCGGCACGACGTTCAATGGCGAGGTCCGCGCCGTGGCAGATGGATTCAAGCCATCTGATGGACAGCAAATCAAGATTTCCCTAGTACTGCGTAACGCACAGAACGCAATCATCTATGGAGATATCGCATTCGTGGATTGGCCGGGCAATGGCCGATCCACGCCATTCTCGATTACCGTCTACGATCTGCCGAAGTATGTGTCTTACGATCTGTATGCGCAAATCTGGTAGTTGACTTTACGTCTGGCAGGTGGCCGTCAGATGCCTGTCAGGCCGCTGTTCGCGTCACCTGCGCACTGACGTTACGGCGCGCCTGGCCGAACAGATAGATGCCGATGGGCAGGGTCAGAACACCGCCGATGATGAACACCAGCGAAATCGGGATCACGTCGGCCAGTGGCGCGAAGATCAACATGCCGAGCGGCATTCCGAGCGTGCTCAGGGTGGTGTCAAGGCCGAATACACGGCCCACCATCTTCTCATCGGCCTCGGTCTGGATGATGGTGCGCATCGGGCCCATGCAGATGGCCGAAGCCAAACCGTTCACCACATCAATCAGCAAATACGCCAGCAGATTGTGAACCACGCCAAGACCAACGACGGAGACGCCCACCAGAGCGATGCCGAAGGCGACCACGCGCATGTTGTTGCGGATGAGCTTGGCACCGATGGTAGACATCAGCGCGCCGCCGAGCAGCATACCGATGCTCCATCCCAGCTCGTTGGCGGCGAGTTTATCGGAGGCGGTGGTCAGGTTGATGAATCCGAGATTCAAATCGATGCCCTCATATTCGCGGGTCATGAGCAACAGCGTAAGGTTCATCGGCGCCACGGCCACGAAGCACACCAAGGTGTCACCGAGCACCACGTTGCGCAGGTTCGCCCGGTGCCATGTGTAGCTGAAGCCATCTTTCAAGTCAGCAAACACACGACGGACGCTGGCAATCAGCGAACGATCAGCATTGGCATCCGACATCGGTTCGAGTGTGGGTTGCCCGCTATTCTCCGCTTCAGCCATACGCCTCGCAACATGTTCCGCGCTCTTCTTCGGCGCTTTGATCAACGCCACAAAGCCGACGCCGATAATGGCCGTGGTCACATCGACTAACAGAATCGACCACAGCGGCACTGTGTTGATAAGCACAGCAGCCACCGCAGGTGCCACAATCATATTTGCCGAATTAATCACGCCGTATATTGAGTTGACGCGCAATAGTTTGCCCGAGGGAACAACATCCGGTATGAACGACTGCACAGCGGGCGTCTGCACACCGCCGCCCGCCGAACGAATGAACAGCACCACGAAAATCATGGTCAGACTCACCCATCCCATCGCGAAGCTCAGCGACAGCACGACGGTGACCACAGCAATCACCATATCCGGCAGCATAATCAGCAACTTGCGACTGTGACGGTCGGCCCAGGAGCCGCCGAAAATCGAGACGATCGCCTGCGGCACCACGCCAAACAACGTGGCCAGCAGCATACCCATGCCGCTGTTCGTCTGCAGCACGATCCACCACCAGATGGCATATTGCACAATATTGGAGCCCAGCAGCGAGAACGCCTGGCCGATGAGTAGAAGCACTACACGGCGGATCCACGCACGCTCGGATTCCCCATTGGCCACTGCTGCGGCATAGGCGGCACCGGGTTTGTTCGCGCTATGGACCGCTGCGCGCGCATTCACATTGTCATCGTCGGAAACCTCGGGTGTTTCGCGCACAGTTGGTTCAGTTGTTTTTTGACTAGAAGACATACGAGTGTTCTCAATTCTTCAATTCCACTACAAAGGTCACATCACGGCATACGCACGCCGACGCGCGTATGCGTGCACGACTCCAGCAACGAGCCGTACCCGCCGTTAGATGGCAGGCTTCAGTATCGTGACGCCATGCGTTAGCGTCACCATGCAACGATAGGAACACACTATTCGATAGTATAATCATGAAGGCGTGACGTTGCCCTTGCGCAGGTGCCGTAAGACTCCGCGGACAAAGCGATGAGGCTTCCCCCGCGAGAAGGGAAGCCTCATATTCCATTCATTCTATTCAGCGATGATGGCGCCTAATCACCGATCATCCTTTGGGAACAGCGCATCGAAGGCATGTTCCATCACGGACTTACGGCGGATCACACCGACGAGTCTGCCATCAGCATCCACCACCGGCAGTTTCTTGAACTGCTTCTTGGCGAGGATTCGGGCCACCTCTCCGACATGCTGGTCGGGCGTGGCGGCAACGACCTTACGCGTGGCGATGTCCATCACCTTCTTGCCGGAAAGCGCCTGCACCTTGGAGGCCACGGTCTCGTCGTCGAACACCACCATCGTCGAACCGGTGCCGGTGGAGACCGTACGGGATTCATAGGTGGCAATCGATTTCATGACATCGCCGTCGCTGACGAAGCCGACGAGCCTGCCATCGCCGTTCACCACGGGAAGGCTGGAGACGTTGAGGCGGATGAACTCGCGCACCACATGCGTGATGTCATCGCTGTCCAGGCAGCTGTAGGGCTGATCGTCCATGATTCCGCCGATGGACTGTTCCTGGGCCTGCTTGAACAGGGAGGCGGCGGGGGCCACGTATGCGCCGGCGTAGTGATGCTCGGCGGGCTGGCCTTCAGTGGTTTCGGCCGCGACTTCGGCGGAGGCTTGCGCCTCGGAGGCCTTGGCGTTGCGTGCGGCCTTCTCCTTGGCACGGCTGGTGACGGTGAAGATGCAGATGATCAGGGCGACCAGCGAGATGGCGGCGCACAGCAGGTAGGAGAACGCGATGCCGCTGGCCGTGGCGGACTTCACACCCTGGGACATGTGCGAGGCGGTCATGGATGTTTCTGCGGTGACCAGAAGCGAGGTCGCAATGGCTGCCGCGATCTGGCGGCCTGTGTTGGCGATGGCGTTTCCATGGGCGATCATGTCGTTCGGCAAAGCGTTGACGCCCCAAGTGTTGATCGGCATGTTGGCGATAGCCTGACCGGATGCCTGCAATGCGCAGAACACGGCGACAAACAGCACTGATGTCCTGGTGTTGATGGTGCCGAGAAGACCAAGAGAGATGGTCATGAGCGCAAGGCCGCCGATGCCCACGCCGCGAGGGCCGAATTTGTCGAATGCGGCGCCGGCGACCGGACTCAGGATGATGCCGACCGCCGCGGCGGGCAGCATGACCATGCCGGTGACGGTGGCGGATTGGCCGAGCACATTCTGGATGAAGATAGGCAACGTCACGTTGGTTGCGGCGACTGCGGCGTTGATCAGAGTGACCAGAATCACGGAGTTGCGGAAGTTGCGGGTGGCAAGGGTATCAACGCGCAACAATGGCTCATCGAGCTTGACTTGCTTGTATACGAATGCGACGAAGGCCACAAGACCAACGACGATTGAGATAATGACGACCGGACTGCTCCATCCCATCGTGGAAGCGGACGAGAAGCCATAAAGCAGGCCACCGAACGCGATGGTCGAAAGGATCACGGACAGGATGTTGAGCTTTGGGTTCTTCAACTCGCTGACGTTCTTGAGCATCATCGTGCCTCCGACAAGGATGACCAGTGCCACGACTGCGATGCCAATGAACATCGGTCGCCATCCGAAACTGTCAATCACCAGACCACCGACAACCGGGCCGATAGCCGGGCCGGCGGCCATGACGATACCGGCCAGTCCCATGGCGGTGCCGCGCTTATCCGGCGGATAGACGAGCATCGGCACTACGGCGACCAATGGCAACAGCACGCCGGAGCCGGCGGATTGCAGTATGCGCCCGACGAGCAACAGCATGAAATTCGGCGCGACGGCACACAGCAGTGTGCCGACCATGAAAGTGGCAAGAGCTCCGGCGAAGAGCTTTCGGGTGGAGAATTTATCAATCAGATAGCCTGAAATCGGCACCATGATGCCCGAGACCAGCATGTAGACGCTGGTCACCCACTGCACGGTGCCGGTGGTGATATTGAAATCACGCATCAGTGCCGGCAAGGCCGGTGACATGACGGTCTGGTTGAGCAGCGCGATGAACGAGCCGACGACGATCACACCCACAACGATGAATCGGGTGTGCGGATCAATAGGCTTTACGGAACTGGCGGCGGACCCGAGTTCCGCGTTTTTCTGTGAGGTCACAGCATTTCCTTCTGTTGGTAACGTCATGTGTGGCGATCCGGCCCCATGCTTGTGTCAAGACACGAGGACACCGATGAGTCCGGACGTAAAGGAAAAGCCGCCATCCGTTCCGCATTCATATACGGCAAACGATTCGCGGCTTTGCGTAAGTTGATGGCTATGGTGAGCGATTCATGCGACGTCGACTGCGGATGGGCCATCGGTACATCCCGGCATAAGGCGTGTCCCCGCTACACCAGCATCGAGAATAGGGCCATTCGTGGATTGGCAAACAGAACATTGCCGACGAACGACCCACGGCAGGCGCGTGCGATGAACATCGCGTAGCGATACAGGTTCATGGCATCTCCTTGATGAGTCTTCGTACGGCAGGCATCGAGAAGCCTATCATCATTCAGATCGACGGTGAAACCCACGCATGCCTGACAATACACAAAATCTTCGCAAAAGGATTGGGCTTACCGCATACGATCCGCCTGAATAGCGGTCCGGGGATGAATCAGGGGCGAGCTAAGGGTTGCATCTCGTGTTTCCGTCATGATTTCTGGCAAAATAGTGAAGCTGAACATGCGCGGAATCGACCGGAATCGGAAAGGGACTAATCATGCGAGTTCTCGGCAATATCCTGTGGATCATTCTTGGTGGATTGGCCATCGCAATCGGATGGGCATTGGTGGGACTGATTCTGTGCATCTCCATCATCGGCATCCCGCTCGGCATTCAAGCGTTCAAGATGGCGGGACTCACCTTGACGCCGTTTGGCAAAACCGTGCAATACGGCGGCGGAGTCGGCTCTGCCTTGGCCAACATCCTGTGGGTGGTGCTGGTCGGCTGGTGGATGGCGCTCGGCTATCTGGGAGCCGGCGTACTCAACTGCATCACCATTATCGGTATTCCTGTCTCTTATACACATCTCCGAGC
>ENA-OZRQ01000593-OZRQ01000593.1-human-gut-metagenome-genome-assembly--contig:-NODE-593-length-9703-cov-4.038454_pt1 | contig 9703 bp, 9 predicted proteins | sample MGYA00243269_ERZ653945 | MGnify/ENA primary metagenome ERZ653945 (study PRJEB26926, sample SAMN06164648) | human gut metagenome | biome: ENVO:00009003; feature: ENVO:2100002; material: ENVO:00002003...
CGAGATGTAGCTCCGTCTCGTGGGCTCGGAGATGTGTATAAGAGACAGGTATCTGAAGATGGAAGGAAACGAAATTCTCGGCTGGTAATAACAAAGGAGTATATTTAATGCGAATTTCTAAAAAAAGATTCAAAGCAGTGCTTTGTGCAATTCTCAGTATGTGTATTTTTGCATATTCGGCTTATCCTGTATTTGCTGAGGAGCAGGCTGCACAAGAGGCATCAACTGAGCAAACTCAGGCAACCACTATTGATCCTAACGATATTGACGCACTTGAGAACAGAAGGCAGGAACTTCAGGCTCAGAGCGATAAATATCAGCAAATTCTTGAAAAAACAAAAGAAAATATTGCAGATCAGGAAGAATATGTTAATGCGCTTGTAAGCAAGGTGCAGGTTCTCGATGATAAAATCGAACTCAGCCATCAGAGCATTAATGAGCTTAACGGCAAAATTCAGGACAAGCAGACAGCTATTGATAACGCCAATAAGAGCATTGAAAATCAGATGAATACTCTCCGCAACAGACTCAGAAATATTTATATGGCAGGCAATACAACTGACCTTGAAATTATTTTCGGAGCAAAGAGCTTTTCTGATTTTCTTGATAAAATGGAGCTTGTAGAGGCACTCTCTGATTACGATAATAATCTTATCAATTCAATTAAGGGCGACCTTGAGAATATTTCTAAAGAAAAGGAAGAACTTGAAAAGGATATGGATTCACTCGAGGCAGAAGAGGCAAGCCTTGAAAGCGACCAGCAGGAACTTAACAAAATTCTTGAAGAGAATAAAGAACTTTTGGCAGGACTTTATAAGACAAGCGATAAGGCGACAAGCGAAATCCAGAACGGCGCACTTGAAAGTGATGATATAGAAAAGGCTATTTCTAATTATTACGCTGAAAAGGCAAGACTTGAGGCAGAGCGTGCCGAGCAGGAAAGAAATAATAATTCAAACAGCGGTGGCTCATCAAGCGGCACTGTTCACGATGACCTTGAGGTTTCACCGTCAGGTTTTGTATGGCCGTGCCCGGGCTATTACTATCTTACTTCCGAATGGAACGAGGACAGAGGCTCTTATAACCACGGTGCAATTGATATAGCAGACGCAGGAATTATGGGAGCGGATGTTGTTGCCGCAAAAGAAGGCGTAGTAATTGATTCTTACAACGGTTGTTATCACAACTGGGGTAAAGACGGTTCATGCGGTTGCGGCGGCGGTTACGGCAACTATGTAATGATTGCTCATGACGGCGGTAAGATGACTGTTTACGGTCATCTCTCCACAACTATGGTTTATACGGGTCAGCATGTATATCAGGGACAGGTTATCGGCTTTGTAGGTTCTACAGGTCATTCAACAGGTGCTCACCTTCACTTTGAAACAAGATTGAACGGTGTAAAATATAACCCAATGACAGAATATCAATCATAATTAATAATTAAAATTAATCCCTTTGCATATACTTTATAAAAAGTTATGCGGAGGGATTTTTTATGCTTACGGCACTGACTGTTAAAAAGCACGAACGAAGAAAAGGAATGAAAGGTTTAGTTGACAGACTTAAGCGTGACAGAGCGGTAGTACAGGTGAAAAGAGCAAGAGGTGTGTACCTTAAACAAATTACATACATTTCATACGGAAGAAAACCGAGATTTGAAAAACTCGAAAAAATAATCGGCGACAGTAAAAACAGAATAATCTGTTCGCCTAAAATAAATTTCCACGATGAGTGTGGTTTTCGCAGATTTGAAAATTCGGATTTCACGGCAAGACTTTGTACCAATCTTGCAATATGCCTGCTTTCTATGTGTGATTTTGCGGAAAAATTAAAAATCGGCATATATGATCCCGACGGCAGGGACAGTGAATTTTTAAAGTATGTGATGAAATATTCCTCTGATGTTACCGTTGTTACAAATTCTCCCGATGTATATTACGATGAAAACGAACTGATAATGGAGAATATGGGAGCTTGCGCAACTGTTACAAAACGAACGGAGGAGCTTGAACTCTGTCAACTCATAATTGCTCCACGCACAATAGAAAATACTTTTTCGTCAAATGACAAAACATTGATATTGACAAACGGCAGACCGAAAGCGGAGGTTTTAGGCGAGATTTACTATAAGTATTACTTTAAAATGCCTAACGGCTTTGACAGAATAAAGCCGCAGGAGATTGAAACGGAGTATTTTTGTTCTGCACTGTATTCACTCGGAAGACAGTACAGTTTAGGCTCTATAGTGCCGACAATGTGCAGTAATTTTTCAACAAGTCAAACTGTAAAATCCTTATATGCGCAGTTTGAAAAAATAAATAAAACCGATGAATAGAGGAGGCTTGCCTCACTTTTCCCGTATATGTGCTTTGCTGCCAATATTTTGCATTTTGCTTGACATTGGCGTTAAAAAATTTTATAATTAAAAAGTATGTAAGAATTCTACAGATTTCATTTTTCTGATTGAAAGGACGATGTATAATGGCAGCAAAACAAATTATGCTTACAGCAGAAGACGTTAAAAAATACGAGGAAGAACTCGAATTCTTAAAAACCGAAAAACGAAAAGAAATTGCGGAAAAAATCAAGGTTGCCCGTTCATACGGTGACCTTTCGGAGAACAGTGAATATGATGACGCCAAAAACGAGCAGGCTATGCTTGAGGCTCGTATTGCTACTGTTGAGGTTACTCTTAAAAATGCCGTTATCATTGATGAGAGCAACACTTCAAACGAGCATGTTCACCTTACTTCTGTTGTAAAGGTTGAGTATGTTTCAAACGGCAGACAGGTATCTTTCAAAATCTTAGGTTCAGGTTCAAACGGAATTAACCCGAGAGAGGGCGTTATTTCTGATGAATCACCAATCGGTAAAGCTCTTATGGAGAGAAGCGTAGGCGATGTAGTTGAGGTTGAAACTCCTGCCGGCGTTCAGGGACTTAAGATTTTAGAGATTTCAAAGTAAGCAGTGTTGAAAGGAAATATAAATAATGAGTGAGAAGAATCAGTCACAGAATACTGAAAATCTCGGTGAGCTTTTAAAGATTCGCCGTGAAAAGCTTGCGGCTTTACAGGAGGCAGGCAAGAATCCGTTTGAAATAACAAAGTACGATGTTACACACCACAGTTCAGATGTTAAAGAAAACTTTGAAGAGCTTGAGGGCAAGTCGGTTTCTTTGGCAGGCAGAATTATGTCAAAGCGTGTTATGGGTAAGGCTTCTTTCTGCCATATTCAGGACTTAAAGGGCACAATTCAGGTTTATGTGGCAAGAGATAATATCGGCGAAGACAGCTACAAAGATTTTAAGAAATACGATATAGGCGACATCGTTGGCATCAGCGGCGAAGTATTTAAGACAAAGACGGGCGAGATTTCAATTCACGCAACTTCTGTAACACTTCTTTCAAAGAGCCTTCAGATTCTACCCGAAAAATACCACGGCCTTACAAATACAGATACCCGTTACAGACAGCGTTATGTTGACCTCATTATGAACGAAGAGGTTAAGGATACATTTGTAAAGCGTTCAAAAATAATCAAAGAAATCCGTAACTTCCTTGATGAAAGAGAATTTATGGAAGTTGAAACCCCTATGCTTGTTGCAAATGCAGGCGGTGCGGCAGCAAGACCGTTTGAAACTCATTACAATGCACTTGACGAAGATGTAAAACTTCGTATTTCTCTTGAACTTTACCTTAAAAGACTTATTGTCGGCGGTCTTGAGAAAGTTTACGAAATCGGACGAGTATTTCGTAATGAGGGTGTAGACACAAGACACAACCCTGAATTTACACTTATGGAACTTTATCAGGCATACACCGATTACTATGGTATGATGGACCTTACAGAGAGTATGTTTAAATATCTCGCAGAAAAGGTATGCGGCAGTTCTGTAATAACATATAACGGCATTGAAATTGATTTTGGTAAGCCTTTTGAGAGAATTACAATGGTTGACTGCATTAAAAAATATGCGGGAATTGACTTTGACGAAGTAAAGACAGACGAAGAGGCTAAGGCTCTTGCAAGAGAGAAGAACATTGAATTTGAAGAGCGCCATACAAAGGGTGATATCGTAAACCTTTTCTTTGAAGAGTTCTGCGAAAAGAATCTTATCCAGCCTACATTTGTTATGGATCATCCGCTTGCTATTTCTCCTCTTACAAAGAAAAAGCCTGATGACCCTGAAAAGGTAGAGAGATTTGAGCTCTTTATCAATACTTGGGAAATGTGTAACGCTTACTCCGAGCTTAACGACCCTATCGACCAGAGAGAAAGATTCGCTAAGCAGGAAGAGGCTTTTGCAAACGGTGACGAAGAGGCAAACCACACAGACGAGGACTTCCTCAATGCGCTTTCTATCGGTATGCCACCGACAGGCGGTATCGGATACGGCATTGACAGACTAGTTATGCTCCTCACAGATTCACCTGCAATCAGAGATGTATTGTTGTTCCCGACAATGAAACCCTTGAATGGTGTAAAAGAAGAAATTGGTGTAAATAAAGCCGAGTCAGAAGCACCGAAAATAGAGCCGGAAAAGATAGATTTCTCCAAAGTGGAGATCGAGCCGTTGTTCAAGGATTTCGTGGATTTTGAGACTTTCTCCAAGTCTGATTTCAGAGCAGTCAAAGTGCTTGCTTGTGAAGCAGTACCGAAGTCTAAGAAGCTTCTGAAGTTTACCTTAGACGATGGCTCAGGCGAAAACAGGACGATTTTAAGCGGTATTCACGCATATTACGAGCCGGAAGAACTGGTCGGCAAGACCTGTATCGCTATTACAAATCTTCCGCCGAGACCGATGATGGGCATTGACTCCTGCGGTATGCTGATTAGTGCAGTACACCACGAGGAAGGCGAAGAAAAACTCCATCTTTTGATGGTAGATGACCATATTCCGGCAGGCGCAAAGCTCTACTAAAACGAGATGTACTTCATTTTCCGAAAACCTCGGATTTTACACAAATACACCAATTTTACACCAATCGGTGCTAAAATCGGTGCAGCAACAAAAAAATCGCATAATTTTTAGTTTCACACTGCCCCTGAGAAGTTATAGCTTCTCAGGGGCTTCTGTATTTTCTCATAGTTTTACTCTCCGTCATCGCAAACTATACCAATCCTCGCTTTCTCAATATAATGAAGATAATCGCAGAGGAAGGAGGGGATTCGATATGAGTAATCTTTTATCAGAGGTACACCCTGAACTTGTTCTGGAATGGTCGGAGAGGAATTTGCCGCTGACACCGGACAAGATTACATACGGATCAAACAAAATAGTTTGGTGGATAGGAACTTGCGGTCACGAATGGCAGACCAGCGTAAAGGCTCGTTCAAGCGGTGAGAAATGCCCGATCTGTTCAGGAGCAAGAGCCGTGGAAGGTATCAATGATTTAGTAACGCTGAAGCCGGAACTGGCTGCTGAATGGTCGAGTAAGAATAATCCTCTAAAGCCGACAATGGTAACGGTAGGCTCACACAAAAAAGTAATTTGGAAAGGCAAATGCGGTCACGAGTGGACAGCTACGGTTAAGAGTAGGGCGATAAGCGGCACAGGCTGCCCGTATTGCTCTCATAACAAGGTCTTGGAGGGATTTAACGACCTTGCTTCACAACGCCCTCTAATCGCTTCTGAGTGGTCTGAGAGAAATTACCCATTAAAGCCTAATATGGTTACAGTTTTTGCGAATCGAAAGGTATGGTGGAAGTGCAGCAAAGGTCACGAATGGAATACTCTTATTTCCACTCGTTCAGGTGGTAGCCAATGCCCTTATTGCAGTGGGCAAATCCTACTAAAAGGATTTAATGATTTTGCTACAACGCACCCACAGCTTGCACAGGAATGGTCAGACCGAAATCTTCCGCTTACTCCTGATATGATAAATGAGAAATCCCGTAAAAATGTTTGGTGGAAATGCAGAGAGTGCGGGAACGAGTGGCAGTCGGTTGTATATGCTCGGATAAGAGGAACAATATGCCCTGTTTGTGCAGATCGGGCAGTTATGGCAGGATATAATGATTTAGCAACAACGGACGCACATCTTCTTTCAGAATGGGATTATGAAAAGAACAAAGGCATTTCCCCAAATAAAGTATCAAGGAACTCAATGCGGAGTGTGTGGTGGAAATGCTCACTCGGACATTCTTGGAAAGCTAAAATCTCAGAAAGAGCGATTGAGGAAAAAGGCTGTACGGTATGTGAGAAAGATTATCTGACTGTTTTCCCGAAGCTTGCGGTTATGTTTTATGCGGCAATGAAACATATAAAGGTACAGTTTGATACAGACAAAGTTATCGGCATACCGCTTGAAATGTATGTACCTGAAGAAAATGCGGCGATTGAGACAGTCGGCGGGACGGAAGAAATTGAAACCTTAAAGGCATACCTATGTAGAAAGCGGGAAATCAAACTCATAAAAATTCCTTATACAGTAGGAAGCAGCGAAGCCGACTTCGCCGAGAAAATCAAAAAAGCGTTTCGCAGCATACATATTTTCATAACCTCGAATGAAGATGAAGATATAGCATTTATCCGGCAGAGGTTTTTTGAATGGAGAAAGGCACAGCAAAAATAAAGGAGGCAGTCCAATGAAAAATGATAAGTTCCATATATATCTTGATGATGATGAGTACAGACAAGTCGTACAATGTTTGATTTCTCTCAAAAATGCTCTCATAGAGCAAGGTAGATACACGGACGCAGTAGATGAAGTCCTTATCAAATTTACGAAAGCACGAAAGAAAAAGATTGCCGTTCAATACATCTAAATAAAAAATAGCCAAGCCGCTTGTTTCTCTACGGAGAAGCAGGCGGCTTTTTTTGCGTTTTTAGGGCAATTTTCAAGGGTAAAAAAATTTTTTTGAAATTTTTTTTGGAAAAAGGGCGATTTTGGGTGTGCATTTTGACCCCCTTTGTCCAAATGAGTGAAGGGGTTATTTCCTCGACAGGGATTTTCCCCCTTCACAGTACCTTGAAAATTGAATAGACAGGCGCTAAGGACATTAGTTCTGATGAATAGCCCGAAGGTGGGTACGCCGTGACTTTTCCATTGTATATATGGGGAACGAGCGAGAATCCCCGACCTGAAATTCAGCTTGCTACTGAAACGGCAATGACAGTCAGAATGATAATGATACTTCTCTACGGAGCTGGCGGAGTACCCGGCAGAGGTGAGATTCCTATGATACGGTTTCGCAAACCGTAACCTTAGTGCTTCCCGTACAAAGCGAATCGCTTTCCGCAGGGGGCGTTGAGAACAAATACTGCGGTCTTTACATTATTAAATCAAGGAGATGAGTAAATGAATAATCAACTTATAAGAGGAAACTTGTTCTTGTTTTCTAAGCCGGAGCCTGAGTCAAAACAGTTTGAAAAGGGTGAGCGGTTTTTTCTTAATCAGGCAGGAACGACTGAAAGTCTATTTATTGTTTTGCGGGTAACAAAAGAAAATCAACTTATTTTAGCAAGGGCTTTTCCTACCCAACAGAAAAACACCTGTAAAGTTATTATAGGAAGAAAGGAATATTGGGTGCGCTTTTCTAACCTGCTTTTTGCTGAACGAAAATGGCTGTCTGATATAACGATTTATCAAGGTCGCTGTTCGTATGGTAACATATCGAAAATTTATTCTTGCTACAACAATTGGAAAGAGCAAATAAAGAAACAAGCAAGAGAAAAAGCGATAAGGAAAAGAGAGGAAAAAATTGCTTTGAGAAAGGCAAGAAAAGAAAGATTAGAGCGTGAAAGATTAGCGCTGTATGATGGCAAAAAACAAGACGATATTCGTGTGCCAAGTTATTTATCGAATTATGCAAGACATCCATTTCAGGGCGGAGCAATGTGTCCACGATAAATCATTACATAGCCATTCATTTTAATTCAAGTGAATGGCTAAATCTATGAAAGGAGGTAAAGCCGGAGATGTCAAACTGCAAGACGATTGCGGTATGCAATCAAAAAGGCGGCGTGGGCAAGACCACGACTACGGTTAATTTAGGCGTCGGACTTGCTATGCAAGGGAAAAAGGTGCTTCTGATTGACGCTGATCCGCAGGGCGATTTAACGACCTGCCTCGGCTGGAGGGATAGCGACAGCCTTTCCGTAACGCTGACAGAGAAGTTACAGGCGATCATATCGGAACAGGAGCAAAATCCCTTTGACGGTATTCTGCACCATAAAGAAAAAGTAGACCTTGTACCGTCCAATCTCAGTCTATCGTCATTGGAAATGACGCTTGTAACAGCGATGAGCCGAGAGAGCGTCCTGAAGAATTATCTGAGCCTTGTAAAAGACAAGTACGATTATGTCCTTATTGACTGTATGCCGAGCTTGGGTATGATTACCTTTAACGCTCTTACGGCGGCTGACAGCGTGATTATCCCCGTTCAGGCGCAGTATCTTCCCGCTAAGGGAATGACGCAGCTTTTGGGGACGATTGCGAAAGTAAGGAAACACACAAACGCCGATTTGAAAATCGACGGTATTCTTCTGACGCTTGTGGACGGAAGGACAAATCTTGCGAAAAGCACAGTGGAAGCACTCAGGGAAAATTTCGGCAGCCATATCAGGATATATAGATCAATGATTCCGGCAGCCGTAAAAGCCGCAGAGGTATCTTCTAAAGGCACAAGTATCTACGCCTATGAGCCGAACAGTCCGGTGTCTAAGGCTTACGCCGGTTTCACAAAGGAGGTGTTAGCCGATGGCAGGCAGAAAGAGCGACTTCACGCTGCCCACGAACACGCTCGATGAGCTGTTTTCCTCTCAGGAGGAAAGGGACGAAGCGAAGCTGTCTAAAATCAGGGATATTCCGCTTGAGGAAATCGACGATTTCCCCGACCACCCGTTTAAGGTGCGGGAAGATGAGGATATGTTTCAGCTTGTGGAAAGTATCAAAGAGCGTGGCGTGATTACTCCCGCTACCGTAAGGCAGAAGGAGGACGGCAGATACGAGCTTATTTCAGGACACAGGCGAAAAAGGGCTTGCGAGCTTGCCGGATTTGAAACGCTCAGATGTGAGGTGGTAGACCTCGACCGTGATGAAGCGACGATTTTAATGGTCGAAAGCAACTTCCAACGGTCGCAGATACTTCCCTCGGAAAAAGCCCACGCATATAAAATGCGGCTGGACGCTATGAAAAGACAGGCAGGCAGACCGAGAAAAGAAAATTCATCCCCAGTGGGGATTGATTTACGAGGTAAGCAATCGCTTGATTTAATGAGCGAGGAATGTGGCGATAGTCGAAATCAAATACACAGATATATCCGTCTTACAAACCTTGTTCCTGAATTGCTCGAATTTGTAGACGAGGGCAGGATTAAAATGCGCCCCGCCGTTGAACTGTCCTATCTGAACGAGGACTGCCAGAGGGATTTGGTGGACGAAATCGACTTGAACGATTGTACCCCATCCCACGATCAGGCAATCCGTATGCGGAAATTTTTCGAGGAAGGCAAGCTGACAACAGAAGCGATTTCTGCGATTATGAGCGAGGAAAAGCCGAATCAGCGTGAGAAGATTGTTTTGCGTGGGGACAGGGTGCGAAGCCTGATCCCGAAAAATATCCCCATCAACCAAACGGAGGAGTATGTCTGCAAGGCGCTGGAGCATTACAACAAGTTTTTGCGTAACCGTGCCGAGCGTGACAGCAGGTAAGGCGGAGTGTGTTTTTCTTCTTCCCCTTCCTCACACTCCTGTCT
>ENA-OZRQ01000610-OZRQ01000610.1-human-gut-metagenome-genome-assembly--contig:-NODE-610-length-9374-cov-15.507136_pt1 | contig 9374 bp, 7 predicted proteins | sample MGYA00243269_ERZ653945 | MGnify/ENA primary metagenome ERZ653945 (study PRJEB26926, sample SAMN06164648) | human gut metagenome | biome: ENVO:00009003; feature: ENVO:2100002; material: ENVO:00002003...
ACAGGTTACGAAACACAAACCACAGAGCTCTCAAAAGTGCTGACTCCGCAAACACTGGGGAAAAACTGTAGGAAAAAAATGCCGAGAAGAAAAAAAATCATTTTCTTACATCTCGACGGTTGTTCGGAAACACCATCAACTTCAAGAACCAATACTTACACCCAGACAAAAGCAAAAAACATCTACTTTATCCATCAAGCTACACATATTCCAATCCACAAATAAAAGACAACCTGTTCTATTTAAAGAAGAAAAGTTTTCAGTAGATTTGCACTATATAAAGATATACAATGAAGAAAATAATTATCGCCATCGATTCATTCAAAGGCTGTCTAACTTCAGCAGAAGCAGGAAAAGCTGCCGAAAAAGGTATCAAAAGCATAAATCCTTCCTGCCACACTTCAGTTATTCCCATCGCTGATGGCGGTGAAGGTTTACTGGACGTACTCATCACAGCCACTAAAGGGAAATATATAACCTTATCGGCACATGGACCGCTAATGAAAATGGCAAAAACACATTACGGTCTGTCCGGCAATGGCAGAACAGCTATTATAGAAATGGCTGCCATCAGCGGACTACCTCTCGTACCTATTGAACAAAGAAATCCTATGCTGACAACAACCTTTGGTACAGGAGAATTGATAAAAGACGCATTAAACAAAGGATGCAGAAATTTTATAATCGGTATTGGCGGAAGCGCGACTAATGACGCAGGATTAGGAATGCTACAGGCACTAGGTTTCCGCTTTCTAGACAAATCAGGGCATACCTTAGGTACAGGAGGCCAAATAATGGAAGCCGTGGCAAACATAGACACATCCGGTATTCATCCCGCACTAAGAGAAACACACTTCATGGTAGCATGTGATGTAGCCAACCCTTTCTACGGCCCTGACGGAGCGGCATATATCTTTGCACAACAAAAAGGAGCCGATTCAAATATGGTGCAAAGACTGGATGAAGGCATGCAATCATTAGCCGAAGTTATAAAGAAAACGACAGGAAAAGATATCACGAACTACCCCGGTGCAGGTGCAGCCGGAGGCATGGGTGGTGGACTACTGGCTTTTTTTAACGCAGAGCTAAAACCGGGAACAGAATTATTATTGAAAGCCATCGACTTCTCCGAAAAAATAAAAGGAGCAGACCTCATTATTACGGGCGAGGGAAAAGCAGACCGGCAGACAGCTATGGGAAAAGTACCATACGGAATACTAAAGGAAGCACAAAAAGAACATATTCCCGTTATTGTACTGGCAGGCAGTATAGAAAACCTGCCGGAATTAAACAAAGCGGGATTCAAAGGTATATTCTCTATAGCCCCCGGCCCCATCACCCTGGAGAAGGCAATGGAACCGGAGTTTGCTAAAGAAAATATCACCCGGCTGGTTTCCCAACTCTATTCAGTTATAACTAGCTTCGGCTAATTTGCAAGCCTTTGTCGGACAAAGCCATATCAACGAAACGGGCACAACTGTTGGGTGGGTTCTGAGTAAGAATACTTCGAATACGTATAGCAGCCTCAGGATCTTTAGCCACCATATAAAGATAGCCGCCTCCCCCCGCACCTGGCAATTTATATCCCAGGCAATAATCATCAATCCGGCGAATGATAGTCTCAACTGCCTCGGGATTAGTGCCGGGATCCAACGCTTGGTTCAGCTTCCAGCTTTTACCAACCAAACGCCCCATTTCATCGAAATTCCCACGCTGAATGGCTTCGTACAAGTCAAGAGCATGCCCCTTCATACCGCCAAGTATAGACAAATGCTCTGTGGAGTTGAGGAACATGCTACGCACGATTTCAGCTAAAATTCCTTTGGCTGTACGGGTAATTCCCGTGTAATAAAGCAAATGGCACTTCTGATATTCGCCACCTGTAAACAAATAATCGGGCAACCAGCGCACTAACGGACTCTGATCCATACCTGCATGAGTCTGCAATAATTTCACTCCACGAAGCACACCTCCGTATTGATCTTGCCACCCCCCTCCGGTAGTCAGTAACTGTTCCAAAATAAGCGTACGGTTACATATCTCGTTCTTATCCCAGTTCAGTCCGCAAAAATCAGAGATTGCCCCCAGCACAGTTGATGCAAGAATAGAACTTGTACCCAGACCGGAGCCCGCAGGAATCGCAGAAAGCAGAGTGATTTCCATTCCGGAGCCAAACGCCTTCAACTGCTCTTCCAATGAAACATACGATTCGGTGGAAAAGCCCGGCTGGAAACCTGCCAGCACCAATGCCGCTTTAGGTATAGAGAATGGGGATCCCACTTGCATGAAATCCCTTACCTCCCCGTAAGTTGTAACCACTTCCATAGCGCCTAAGTCTATAGAACGAAGAATTATCTTATACTCCCGACAGGGTTTCACGTAAACTTGTAGAGGAGGCTGCCCGTTCAACTCAATAGCAATATTCACCACATTCCCCCCTTCATTCAAGCAATAAGGTGGAGTATCCGTCCATCCGCCGGCCAGATCAATACGGACCGGACTACGCCCCCAGACAATCTGATCGGAGTACACTGACAAATGCGGTTGCTGCCTCTTGGCTAAAGCCGAAGCAGTAAGTCCGTCGCGCATCAAACGAAAAGCCTCATTCTCATATTCCCGATAAGCCAGCCCCTTAAGCTGCTGCACCCGGGCACGGAACATATTATCACTGATACGTGTCATCAGCGGAGCCGATTCTGATAAAGGCTCAGGCAACGACAGATCATACCGAGCAAATTCTCCAGCAGCATTCTCCAAATTTAGCTGATAAAAGACACTTCGTTCATAATTATGCGCCAATGCCGGCCAATTCTTTATCCGGAAAGCTTCACGCTGTTCTGCCAGACGATAAAGATTAGAATAAGCAGATATATCATCGGCAGATAACTTACGACAGCGTTGCCATATTTCTTTTCCTTGCTGTAATGCCGGTTCAGAGACCATCCAGCGCATAACTGCTCCCAATTCCTCTACAGATGAGCAAACCGGAAACAAACGCGCGGCCTGCAAGTCGTGACCGTTTTCTATTTCTTCCACCGAAATGCCGCGTACAGCACACCACTCACCTACAGACATTCCTTGATAATATGTTTCTTCCTTAGCCAAAGCTCCCTTGAAAGTATCATTGAAGCCGTATGGACGCGCTACATAGCCAGATTCTCCAAAAGGAACCACATCAATACACACACCGGACGGAACCTCTAGGTTCCAATTATTAGCGGGAACCCCTGTTATGATGGTCTGGTGATGGATATTCCATCCTGCTCCTACATAACTGTTCTCTATCCATATTTCCGAATTTTGTGAGGTAAGTTGATAACCTACCTCAGCATTTTGAACAAACATGGCCGGATGCGGTTTTACCTTCTTGTGCATAATCTCCCGCTGGTCGTTTACCAGATTTTGTACTGCCAATGTAGAAGAAATAAGTTCACGACTGGTTCCGTAATGATAAAACTCCCCTCCGGGCAACGGCAGAATAGCCACACTCAGCTTGTTAAGTTCATCGTCCATCATACGCGGGTGCTCTCCCAATGTAAGTCCGAAATCAGAATACATGTCATAATAAGAGAGTTTTCCTTCCTTATAAGATCGTTTTACCAACAGACTAACCGCACGGTCACTTAACAGCCAAATTCCGATATCCATCAGAAAAAGATGGGTTTGCATTAATTTCCCCAATTCCTCCACCGAAGGTTTTTGAAGCATGAAATCAAGCTTATCGGGAGTAGCCCGTGAAGAAACAAAAACACCATGGTTTTTTGCCAGATTAGGATCTACCCATAAACCGTAACACACCACATCCGCATCAGGAATAGTCTGAAGCGGTTGGCCCGCACGGATATAAACATCTCCACTTGCAATCAATGTATGAAGAGAAGACGGAGCTTTCTCCATGATTTGTTCATATAAAGGGAGCTGGAGGGAAAGCAGATTTTGTGACAGCCGTTGTCCTCTGGCCCACCGGAATACAGGAATGGGAGTAAGAATTTTGCCGGATGGCGCATATCCGGGCAAACGACGACTCTGCCCGCCTGCATGAAGTAAAATACGTTTTTCTTTTCCCAGCCAAGTAAGAAAATCGCTGTCAGGAGCTACTTTCTGACAACAAGCCTCCAACAGCCATGCAGTCCCCCCGCCTGATCCTAGCTTACTACCTATAGGATCGGAAGTACAAAACCACTCTGTCTGGTCCGCTTTCTCTATATCATGAAAACATTCCACCAGATTAGGGGGAAGTGATAATAATTTTTTCATAGCACATCTTTGTTTTTATTGCACACAAAGATGCTTATTTTCCCCTAATAAGCCAAAAGATAAGACATGAATTTTAATCAGTAAATTCAAAAACACGCTCATCCAATGACTTCACTTCCTTAAAGCCCGGTTGTGCAACAGGCACACCGAATGGCATCTGCGCTATCAATTTCCAGTCATCAGACAAATTCCAAACTTTACGTACTTCATCATCAATCAGCGGATTATAATGCTGCAAAGACGCCCCCATTCCTGCATCTTCCAGCATGGTCCAGACTGCCAACTGATGCATAGCATCGGTCTGCTCTGCCCAGATAGGGAAATTATCTTTATAAGTGGGGAAACTTTCCTGCAAAGAGCGAACGATAGCCATATCTTCAAAATAGAGAATAGTACCATATCCACAAGCGAAACAGCCATCAATCTTTTCTTCGGTCTTGCCAAATACCTCAGCCGGAACTCGCTTACGCAAGACATTTTTTACGTAAGCATTCGGCCTCGTGCGTGTTTTTTTCCCCTCTTTTCCTTCCTACCTTTGTGGCTTCATTATAATCTTAATCCATTATGTGTTCAGTATTAGAATTTTCTAGCGAAAGTGATAAACTACGTACTCTCTTTTCCGAGTCTAACCATTTTGATTCTGTTCTTTTCATATTTGATGGCGGCCGTCGTTATAAAGTTTCGTCTTCCAGCCTTGGTATCCATTCCCCTCAGGACCTACTTCTCCCTTTAGGTCTTGGCCTTTTCCGCAGCAGTCCTTTTTGGTCTTATTACCTTTATCCCCAAGGTTGTAATTTCCATAAAGGTATTGACGGTCTTTGTGGCGAGGTCATCCGACACACAGGTTCCTGCGTGTCAGAGCAGAGCTGTCATATTTTTCCCGACCGCTCCCGTAGCAGGTTGCATATCCTTTATCGGTGCGACGACGAATACCGTCTGGAATGCCGTCGTCTGAATCGCGGTTCTTTCCTCTTGAAAAAGGAGGAACGGAAGAAGGATTTTCTTCAAATTTCCTGGAATCGCCTGAATGAGCTGCTTACTGTTAAAAAGTATCGGAAAACAGTTGAAAAGTAATTCCCCATTCTATAAGCCGTGCAGTTTTATTTTGATAACTTTGCCACATAATAAAAAGTGGATGTACAGTGAAAGAACCGGTTATTACCCTTACTTTGGAAGAGTACGAAGAGTTGCGCAAGGAACATGAATGCCTTGAAAAGGAGCATGCGGAACTTCAGAGAAAATACGAAGCCTCTTTGCAGGAGTATTCCCGCCAGGTCGAAGAAATCTCGGCCTGTACAGCCGTCATTGCCGATCTGAGATGGAAATTGGCTGACTTGACACGCCGTTTATGGGGTAAATCCAGTGAAAAACGTCATCTTCCCGAAGATGCCGGCCAGCTGAGCATCTGTTTCGAGTCTCCGTCCGATGTCAATGACCCGGTAGCGGAAGAACAGAAAACCGCTGGGAAATCCGTCACATCGGAGAATGGCTACAATCGTTTCCGTAAAAGCTTCACGAAAAAGATCACTCCCCACGCCCGTAAGCCCATCGACCCGTCCCTTCCCCGTGAGGAGATTATCATTCCCATGCCGGAAGGCCTTTCGTTGGAGGGAGCGACGAAGCTGGGAGAGGAAGTGAGCGAACAGTATGCTGTCAGTCCCGCCCGATTCTATGTGAAACGCATCATCCGTCCTAAATACCGGCTCGCCGACGGTCGTATCATAACCGCTCCCATGCCCGTAATGGCACATCCCCACAGCAATGCCTCGGAAAGTGTACTGGCCCACATTGCTACCGCCAAATATTACGACCACCTGCCTCTGCACAGACAGCTGGATATCTTTGAGCGTGAAGGAATCCATCTGAGTCCTTCCACCGTAAGTAACTGGATGATGGCTGCCGCACAGCGTCTGGAACCAATCTATAATGAACTTCGTGAACTGGTCAAGGACAGCTATTACGTCATGGCCGATGAGACACCCCATCCCGTACTTGAAAGCGACCGGCCCGGTGCTCTTCACCGCGGGTATATGTGGAACTTCTATCTGCCCCGGTTCCATACCCCCTTCTTTGAATATCACAAGGGCCGTGGCAGCAGCGGAATAGACACACTGCTGGCAGGACAGGTCCGGGTGGTACAGAGTGACGGCTTTGCAGTATATGACAAGTTCGACACGCTACCCGGAAAGTTGCATCTGTGCTGCTGGGCACACGTCAGGCGCAACTTTGTGGAAGCGGAAGGAAATGACCCTCCCAGAGCAAGGCATGCACTTGGACAAATAGGCGGACTGTATGCCGTGGAGGAGAAAATCAGAATGGAACATCTGGAAGGGGAGGCGGTGGTAAAGCTTCGCCGGGAAAAATCGTACCCTATTATCAAAGAACTGGAAAAATGGTGCAAGGAGGAATATGGACATACGGTCGATAAATCGCCTATTGCCAAGGCCATGTTCTATATGTACACACGCTTTGAACAACTGTCCGGATATGTCAATGACGCACAGTTCTGCATTGACAATAATCCGGTGGAGCGTTCTATAAGGCCGTTGACTTTAAACAGAAAAAATACGCTCTTCTCCGGATCACATGAGGCAGCACATGCAGCGGCAATTTTCTTTTCACTGATGGGATGCTGTAGGGAAAATAAGGTGAACCCAAAACTATGGATGCAGGACGTGCTGATTAGGGTACAGGAGAAAGAAAGAGAAGAGAAAAACGATTACACCGATTTACTGCCATTTAATTGGAAAGGATAAACAGGAAAGCTATAATAAAGTCAAAAGCCAGACATGCTTCGTCTGGCTTTTGACTTTATTATAACTTGGAGAGAAACACGCACGAGGCCGAATGCTTACCGTAACTATATGGTGGATAATTTCGATATTGTGGATAGTAGTCGTGTGGGTATCATGGGATGGAGTCATGGTGGTATGATTACACTGATGAACCTTTTCAATTATCCGGGACAATATAAATGTGGTTTTGCAGGCGTTCCGGTTTCGGATGTAATCATGCGTATGGGGTATGCCAGCGACAGTTATCGCAAAATCTTCTCGGCCAAGAATCATATCGGGCAGACTGCCAAGGACAATATTGCGGAATACAAACGGCGCTCTCCTGTGTGGCATGCGGAGAAGTTGAAAGACCCGTTACTTATCTATACTAATACCAGTGATGATGATGTGAATGTAGTCGAGGTGGAATCAATGATCCGTGCCTTGAAAGCAGAAGGCAAAAAATTTGAATATAAGATATTTGAGCGTGCTCCCGGTGCGCATAGTTTTGATCGGTTAGATACTTATGAGTCAAGCAAGATTCGTCTGGACATTTATAAGTTCATGGGGCGTTACCTGAAGCCCAATAAACCATTCGGTTCAGTGAAAGAATTGCGTAAAGCAGCTTATAAGTTCTGATAATTAACTTGGTGACAGGATAATGGAGGGCTGGTTGCTTCATGTAATGGGGCAACCGGCCTTTTTATGACTCTTCGGATGGATAAAAATGAGTGAATATTCATCTTGTATAAAAGATAAGTGGAAATATGGATAAAGTGTACGGATAATAAGTGATAATTAAACTTTTTGAATAGCTTGGCGGCTTGTTAGCTTTTAGAACGTAGTTATACATTGGTAATGAGAAATAGATCATGAAAAACACACGCTTATTATTTGTTATTTGGATGTTGTTCTTGGTTTTACCTCAGGGGTATTCACAAGAGAAAAAGGAAGATTCATCCGTATTGGGGCAAGTGAACGGCTTTTTGAGTAAACATGTGAAGCTGACTGCCTACGGTCAGTTCGGTTATAGCTATACGGACTGGAAAGACTTGGATGTGAGGCAGGCGGACAATCAGTTTTTTGGAAGGCTGGGGATGCTGATCCTTTCGGGAGATATCACGGATAAACTGTCGTGGATGGTTCAGTATGAACTGTTTACTTCACAGCTGCTGGAACTCTATGCTTGTTACAAACCGTATTCTTTTTTTCAGGTCAAGATAGGTCGGATGAAGACCTGTTTTACATTAGAGAACCAGATGTCACCTTCGGTTTATGAAACGGTAAACTTCAGTCGTGTCATTGAGCGTCTGGCAGGTTTCAGTGGAGATGTATGTGGGAACCAGGGTGGCCGTGATATGGGTTTGCAGGTGGGTGGTGAGTTGTTCAAGACCTCTGTCGACGATTATTTTCTGGAATATCGGGCAGGTGTATACAATGGTTCCGGACTCAGCATGAAAGATCATAATGATGCAAAGGATTTTGCCGCATGGTTCACTGTGCAGCCTGTCAAAGGATTGAAGATGGGTGCGTCTGCCTATATCGGAAAATTGAATGATGATTATACGGTGGTAAATGATGAAACGGGGGAAGAAACCATTTATAATACAAATATGAAACGTAACCGCATGGCGCTGAGTACCTGTTATCAGACCCATCGGTTGACTTGCAGGGGGGGAATATTTGTGGGGAAAAGATGGTAGTATCAACCGCAGAGTTTTTTATGCTTTAGGATATTGGTTTGCCATTCCCTCCCGATTGGCGGTTGTGGCAAAATTGGAACGCTATGAAGCTGATACGGCAGTTTCTGATTCAGAAATGATTTATACAGTGGGAGGCGCTTATTATATAACGCCGAAAACGCGTATCATGCTGAATTATGCGCATTTTAGTTATGAAAAGAGTGTTTCTGTCAATGAACTTTGGGCGATGTCTCAAATAGGTTTCTGATAGTACAATATGCAATGTTTGTATTGTGTCTTTTTATACCTTGTCGTGTTTTATAGGTTGCTCAAAGTCATAAAGACTTTGGATGTTAGGTCTTTTTCTATATTTTTTTTCACTATTTCTGAAAGTAAATATTGAATCTTTTGACTGAAATAGTGAGAGCGTGAAGCAGAACTTGGCACAAGATTTCACAGAACTTGGTGCAGGATCCGGCAGAACTTGTATCAAGATTCCAGATACTATGGTAGGGAAAAATACAGCTTTTTGAAACCGGACAAGGATCCTTGGACAACCTTTCCCCATAATTATCGGGTAAGTCTTCATCTCTACTATTTGTCTACTGCCCCTGTCTCTTATACACATCTCCGAGCCCACGAGACGGAGCTACATCTCGTA
>ENA-OZRQ01000671-OZRQ01000671.1-human-gut-metagenome-genome-assembly--contig:-NODE-671-length-8521-cov-5.568273_pt1 | contig 8521 bp, 5 predicted proteins | sample MGYA00243269_ERZ653945 | MGnify/ENA primary metagenome ERZ653945 (study PRJEB26926, sample SAMN06164648) | human gut metagenome | biome: ENVO:00009003; feature: ENVO:2100002; material: ENVO:00002003...
TCTCGACCACGGCGAGCAGCTTGATGACCTTGTGTTCGGCGGTGGCTGCGGCGATGTCGTCGGCGGTGATCTTGGTGATGCCCTCAACGGACACATCGTCGATGGTCACGGAGGTGTGGAAGCCGAGGGTGGCCATGATGGCGGCCTTGTTGGCAGCATCGTAGCCTTCGATGTCGCCGGTCGGGTCGGCTTCGGCGTAGCCCTTGGCCTGGGCGTCCTTGAGCACGTCGTCAAACTGGAGACCCTTGGTGGTCATCTCGTCGAGGATGTAGTTGGTGGTGCCGTTGACGATGCCGAGCATGCTGGTCACCTTGTCGCCGACCAAGGACTCGCGCAGCGGGCGCAGGAACGGAATCGCGCCACCCACAGCGGCCTCGAAGTAGATGTCGACGCCCTTGGCCTCGGCGGCGGAGTAGATCTCCGGGCCGTACTTGGCCAGCAGCGCCTTGTTGGCGGTGACCACGGAAGCACCGGATTCGATGGCGGCAAGCACGAACTTGCGGGCCACGGTGGTGCCGCCGATGAGCTCGATGACGATGTCCGAGTTGGTGGCCACGCTCAAAGTATCGGTGGTGACGATGGACTGGTCGATCCACGGGAACTTCTCAGTTTCCTTCGGGTCGAGGCAGGCGACGCCGGTCAGTTCGACCGGGCGGCCGATACGAGCGGACAGTTCGTCCTTCTGCTCGACAATCAGGCGGGCGGTCTGGGAGCCGACGGTGCCGGCACCAAGCAGGCCTACGCGAATCGGGGTTTCGTTGTTGCGAGCCAATTCAGGGTCCTTCCAAAAAGTTTTCTATATCCCACCGCTATTTTACGGATTATTTCCGACAGCAGACCGAAAGTACTCATCAAAGCTGACGGTCCTTTTCGTATTATGACGGATTTGGCCGCACATTACAGACTGTCAGGCGCTCGCCTCTGCACGCCGATCACTCGCTGACGTCGAGGTTGAGTAGGTCGTCTACGGTCTGGCGGCGGAGCATGACGTGCGCACCGGACTCGCTGACAGCAACCACCGCCGGAATCAGCGCTTGGTTGTAGTTGCTGGCCATGGTGCGGCCGTATGCGCCGGTAACCGGCACGGCGAGAATGTCACCGCGCTTCAAATCGGCGGGCAACTGCACCTCGTGAACCACGATGTCGCCGGATTCGCAGTGCATACCGCACACACGGGCAAGCATCGTTTCAGCGGAACCGGTGCGATTCGCCAGACGCGCGGTGTAGTCGGCACCGTAGAGTGCCGGGCGAATGTTGTCGGACATGCCGCCATCCACAGACACATACACGCGCTCGGCAATCGGGTTGCCGTCACTGTCTTTGGCATCGGACAAGTGCACGTGCTTGATGGTGCCCACGCGGTACAGGGTTATGCCGGCGGGCGCCACGATGTAGCGGCCGGGCTCGAAGCTGATGGCCGGGGCGGGCATGCCGAGCGCACGGTTGGTGCTGTTGACCGCATCCGCCAAGCGAGTGAGTTCCACGTCAATGTCCATTGAATCTTCGCCATCGGTGTAGGCCACGGAGTAGCCGCCGCCGAGGTCGATTTCGGGCAGGATGTAGGCGTCGGTGGCCCACAGGGTCTTGCGCAGCAGCATCATGCGCTTGGCCGCGTGAATGAAGGCGTCCGCATCGTGGATGTTGGAGCCGATGTGCGAGTGGGCTCCGACCAGTTCGAGTACGTCCTGGTTGGCGAGGATGGTCTTGAGCACGGCGATGGACGGACCGTCCGCAATGGCTTCCATCGCGGCGGCCAGCGCCTTGTCTGTGTCGGAGACTTCCTCGTGGCTCAGGTCGTACGGGTACTTGACGTCGTAGTGCAGCTCGCGCTCTGATTTCTCGGTCTTTTCCGCGCCATTTTCCGGGGAATGCGTCGCAGAGATACGCGCGTTGGTAGCGGCAGGCGTCACGTCTTTGAGGTCGTTCAGCACGTCGAGCACGGCGGCGTCGGCCCCGGCGGCCAGCAGCGGCACGCCGAACTTCTGGTCCTCGTGAGCAGTGGAGATGTACTCGTGGCCGCCGGCGTGGACACCGACGGTGACGCGCAGCATCACACGGGCGCGTTTGCCGAGCTTGCGGGCGATGGCAGCAACGCGCTCCGGCTCGTCGGGCTCGTCGATCACGATTTTGGCGAAGCCCTGTTCGATGGCCAGCGCGATTTCCTCATCGGACTTGTTGTTGCCGTGCAGCACCAGACGACGTCCGGGAACGCCAGCGGCGAGGGCGATTTTCATCTCGCCCATCGTGCAAGTGTCCACAAACATGCCGGCCTCGGTGACCAATCGCACGACTTCTTTGGACAAGAACGCCTTGCCGGCAAAGCTCACGTGCGTAGTGGAGGTGTTGAATGCTTCGACGGCAGCGCGCACGAAGTGCCTAGCACGTGCGACTACTTCATCAGTGTCGATGAGATAGAGCGGCGAGCCGAACTCGTCGAGCAGCGATTCGGCGGTACGACCATGAAATTCGATGGAGCCTTCGGCATTCACAGCCGTAGCGGCCGGCCAAATTGGAGAAATAGGCATAATCACATCTTTTCGGGGGCGGTGACGCCGAGGAGGTCGAGGCCGTTGGCGATGACCTGCTGGACGGCGTCATTGAGCTTCAGGCGGGCGGCGGCACGGGCCGGCTCCGGGTTCTTGGCGATCTCCAAGGCCTTGCGAGCTTCGTCGTCGCCACGGGTTTCCGGATCGGTCAGGGCCATCGGCACCACGCGCTCCACGTTGTACCACTTGTGATAGGTGGCGGCCAGTTCTTCGAGGTAACGGGCCACCTTGTGCGGCTGGCGGTCGTCGGCCGCAGTGGCGAGCACGCTCGGGAATTGGGCGAGGGCGGCGAGCACTTCGCCGTCGGCCTCGGTGTCGAGCAGGGCCAGGTCGGCACCCTCGTAGCTGATGCCGGCAGCGGCTGCGTTGCGGTCCACGTTCTTGGAGCGGGCGTGCGCGTACTGCACGTAGTACACCGGGTTGTCGTTGGTGTGCGAGGCGAGCAGGGCCAGGTCGATGTCGAAGTTCTGGTTGTAGTCGGAGCGGGCCAGCGAGTAGCGGGCGGCGTCCACGCCGACCACGGAGACCAGGTCGTCGATGGTCACGACGTTGCCGGCGCGCTTGGACATGCGCACGGGCTTGCCGTCCTTCATCACGTTGACCAGCTGGCCGATGAGAATCTGCATGTTCTTGCCGGGCTCGTCGCCGAAGGCCGCGCACATGGCCATCATGCGGCCGATGTAGCCGTGGTGGTCGGCGCCAAGCATGTAGATGGCCACGTCGGCCGGGTTTTCGGCGCGATGGCGCTTGTCCCAGTAGTAGGCGATGTCGGCGGCGAAGTAGGCGAACTCACCATTGGACTTGATGATCACACGGTCCTTGTCGTCGCCGTGCTTGGTGGATTCAAACCAAGTGGCGCCGTCCTTGTCGAAGATGTCGCCGCGGGACTTGAGCTCTTCGATGGCGGCGTCGACCTTGCCGTCGGCGTACAGGCTGTTTTCATGGAACCAGACGTCGAAGTTCACGCGGAAGTCCTTCATGGACTTCTGAATCTCGTCGAACATCATCGGTACGGCGCGCTTGCGGAATTCCTCGCGCACTTCGGTGTCGGCCTCGCCGAGCGGTTCACCGTCGTCGTTGAGGCCTTGATCTTGGTGGGCCAGTGCGGTCAGGTCCACGCCGTCGGACTCGGCTTCGGCCTGAACACGGGCGGCGATCTCGTTGATGTAGGCACCCTTGTAGCCGTCGCACGGGGTTTCGGTCTGGTAGCCGGCCTCACCCAAGTTATTGGCCTCGGCCCAAGCGGCGACCAGCGACTTGGCGAAGCGGTTGATCTGTTCGCCGTGGTCGTTGAAGTAGTATTCGCGCACCACCTTGGCGCCGTTGGCCTCGAGCACGCGGGCCATGGCATCGCCGACGGCAGCCCAACGGGTGCCGCCGATGTGAATCGGACCGGTGGGGTTGGCGGAGACGAACTCGAGATTCAGGGTCTGGCCGCCCAGATGGTCGTTGCGGCCGTATTCGTTGACCTTGTTGAGATGCTTGTCGGCGTCGGTCACGGCACCGGCGGCGAGTACGGTGTCCACCACGGCGGCGGCCGAGGCGGAGTCAAGCGTGATGTTGATGAAGCCGGGGCCTGCCACCTCGACCTTGGCAATGCCGTCGGCTTCAGCGAGCGCGGCGGCGAACGGCTCGGCCAGATCGCGCGGCTTCATGCCGGCCTTCTTGGCCAGCTGCATGGCGATGTTGGAGGCCCAGTCGCCATGCGCACGGTCCTTCGGGCGCATCACGGCGAGCTTGTCGACGGGCGGAATCAGCTCGTCGGTCAACGCGCCGGCCTGGCCGGCGGCGACGAGGTTGTGGGCAATGCTGGAAATCAGTTCACTTAAGGCTTCAGGACTCATTCTTCTAAGGATACTGAGAACGGCGACACTTGCGCCCTGGTATGCCTATATGCTGCCCCTGCTGGCGGGGGCAAGCACACAGCCGAAAGATACCAAGCGAAAAAGGGTAGGCGACAATCGCCGGAATCGTTGGAGGCTCGCCGAAACCGCTATACATACCGTCGGTCGGTATCTATAGTGATCTGCAACATCAAGCACAGTAGGGAGGCCACCATGGCACGTAACGCTCACCCCGAGGTGACGCGCACCCGCATCCTCGACGCCGCACAACGGCTGTTCATGGCCCAGGGCTATGAGCACACCTCCATCCAGGACATCGTGGACGAGCTCGGCGACCTCTCCAAAGGCGCGATCTACCATCACTTCAAATCCAAGGAAGCCATCCTCGAAGAGCTCATCAACCGAGACAACAATGTGCAGGACGACTTCAACGAATCCGTCATGAATCGCACTGACCTTACCGCCCTCGAAAAGTTCCGCGTGCTATGGCGGCATTCGATGACCGAGCAAGACCACGTGCAGATCATGCGAGCCGCCATGCCGATGCTGAGCGATCCGGTTTCGTTCGCCGCGAATATGCAGGTATGGAGCAAGCATCTGCCCGAACGCTTCCTGCCGCTGATCGAGGCGGGCGTCAAGGATGGCTCCATCCCCACCGAGTATCCGCGCGAGGCCGCCGAGCTGCTTTCGTTGCTGCCGAATTATTGGCTGATGCCGTATTTCTACCCGGCGACCCTGCCCGAAATGGAGCATCGCATCCGCTGCTTGGCCACCATGCTCGACGCGATCGGCGTGCCGATTTTCGATGACGAGCTCATCACGGTCGCCGCGAAGGGCATGATGACGTTCGCAGGGGAGCCGGAGAAAGGCTCAGAATGAATAGCACAGTGAAACCCGAGAATGACATCGCCGGCACCGCCACCCAACGCCCGCTGCTGTCCCGCGACTTCGTGCTGCTGGTCGCCGGACAAGGCATCTCGCTGTTCGGCAATATGATGCTGCGATTCGCGATGTCGATGTGGGTGCTGGACGAAACCGGCTCAGCCACCATCTTCGCCTCGGTGCTGGCCATCTCCATCGTGCCGACCATCCTGCTCTCCCCGTTCGGAGGCGTGCTGGCCGATCGCGTCAACCGCCGCACCATCATGGTGGCGCTCGACGCCATCTCCGCCGTGCTCGTGCTGGCGAGCGCCATCGTCTTCGCCACCACGGGCTTCCATATCGTAGCCATCGCCACCATGCAGGTGCTGCTCGCCGTGCTCGGCGCCTTCGAAACCCCGACCGTGCAGGCCGCACTCCCCCAGATGTTCCGGCAGTACGGCCCGGCCACCATGCGCCAAGGCATGGCCGTGATCAATCAGGTCCAACAACTAAGCAGTCTGCTGCCGAGCTTCCTCGGCGGCGTGCTGTATGCGATGTTCGGCATCCGTCTCATGATGATCATCGCCATCGCAAGCTTCGCCGGCGCAGCCGCGCTCGAATGCTTCATCCGCCTCAGTGCCCCGGATCGCGGCGACGAGGAGCTGCCCACCCCACTTGAAGACCTCAAGGCAGGCGTGCGATTCCTCATCAAGGACCGGCCGAACGTGTTCAGACTGCTGTTGTTCGCGGCGGCGCTCAACTTTGTGCTTATCGGCTATTCCGGCGTCGGCTTCCCGTACACGATTCGTACAGTGCTCGGCTTCGACGCCACTGTCTACGGCATCGCCGACGGCCTGATCGGTGTTTCCGGCGTGGCGGGCGCATTCATCGCCGGCCTGTTCGCCGCCAAGCTCACGATGCGCTGGCTGCCGGGGCTGATGGCGACGCTTACGCTGGCCATGGTCCCACAGGGTATTGTGTTCCTGCTGCCGGTCGACGCATGGACCAAACTCGTGGTGCTGATCGTATTCACCTGCGGCACGATGGTCGCCAGTTGCTTCACGAATCTCATCGCCGTGCCCGCCATCCAGCTCAGTACGCCCGAGGCAATGGCCGGCAAAGTGATGTCCATGGCCGCGGCCGTGAGCATGTGCGCCCAGCCGCTCGGCCAGATGGTGTACGGCTGGGCCTACGACCAAATGCCGGTCGCCATCGTGCTGTTCATCACCACCGCCCTGTTCGCCGTGCTCACCGTGCTGATGGTTCCGCTCGCCAAGCAGTTCGAGGACTGACGATCGGCGCGCACGCCACATCCTGCCGCCCGGCCATAATTGAATCACCGCACGAAAAGGCACGAAAAGGCACGAAAGAGGTACCTATGGCCACGCTCAACCCCCAATCATTGGTCACGTTGTGGCAAATCGAACAGTATGGTTCGTTCTCCGCCACGGCCAAGGCCACGGGTTGGTCGCAGCCGGCCATCAGCCAGCAGATCAAAAAGCTGGAGGCACAGTGCGGTTCGACTCTGGTGCAACGCACCTCGCATGGCGTGGAACTCACCGCCACCGGTTCGATGCTCGCCCGCCACGGCGAGGCCATCGCCGATCGGCTGGAGCGGGCGGCCCGTGAAGTCGAGGATTATCGGCATCATCGGTTTGATCACCTGCATTTGGTGGCCCCACCGTCAATCTGCTCTACTATCGCGGCCCGTACCGTGGTCAAGCTCAGTATGTTCACGGACATCGAGCTGAGCCTGATTCAGATGGAGCCGCCGGAGGCGATCGGTCTGATTTCCCAAGGCAAGGCCGATACCGCCGCCGTGTTCCGCTACAGCAGCATCCCGAACTTCCTGCACATCGGCGACGACCTGACCTTCCATTCGCTGGGTTACGATCCGATGCGACTGCTGGTGCGCCGCTCCAGCGGCATCGCCAAACGATTCGAGGAGACCGGCGAACCTGTGCCGCTGTCCGCCGCCAAAGACGAGCATTGGATCGCCGGCTGCCCCACCTGCCGCGCAAATTTGGTGAAACTGGCCACCCGTGCCGGATTCAAGCCGGATATCCGCCACTGCACGGATGATTACTGGGCCACGCAGAACCTGGTCGAGGTTGGTATGGGCGTCTCGCTGGTGCCGGCGCTCGATACGCATATCAACTTGCAGGGCGATCTGGTGGCCTGTCCCATTGCCGACGATTTTGCGGCGCGCGAGGTCGGCATCGTGACTCGTGCCGGCGACCATCGCCCCGCGCTTGGTTCATTGCTCGAGGAGCTCGAGCGCACGGCACTCAAATATTTGAGTGCCAAGTAGTCGCACAGCGATAAGCAAGCTTGCGAGCGCCATCACGATTTCGGGGAGCCAGACCGTTGAGCAGCCCTTCTGCACCGGGAACAATGACATGTTATGAGCATGAACAACATTCCCCAGTCAACGACTTTGAGCAACACAACCGCCGGCACCTCTTGCTTTGATGCCAATCACATCGACGTGACGACCATCGAGGATCTGGAGCAGGTCGGTTCGGATAAATGGACCCGTTACCCCGGCTGCATCGGCGCATTCATCGCCGAGATGGATTACGGTCTGGCACCATGCGTGGCCGAAGCCATCGAAGAGGCCACCGAACGTGGCGCGCTCGGCTACATTCCCGACCCGTGGAAGAAGGAGGTCGCCCGCTCGTGCGCCGCATGGCAGCGCCGCTACGGCTGGGAGGTGGATCCAACGTGCATCCGCCCGGTGCCGGACGTGCTGGAGGCGTTCGAAGTGTTCCTGCGCGAGATCGTGCGCGCCGGCAACTCCATCGTGGTACCGACTCCGGCCTATATGCCGTTCCTGAGCGTGCCGCGCCTGTATGGCGTGGAGGTCCTTGAGATTCCGATGCTGTGCGCGGGCGCCGGCGAGAGCAGCGGGCGCAATGATGAATGGCTGTTCGATTTCGACGCCATTGAGCAGGCGTTCGCGAACGGCTGCCATGCCTTCGTGCTGTGCAACCCGCACAACCCGATCGGCAAGGTATTGACGCGCGAAGAAATGCTGCGATTGTCCGATCTGGCCGCCAAGTACGACGTGCGTATATTCTCCGATGAGATTCACGCGCCGTTCGTCTACCAAGGCCACACGCATGTGCCATTCGCCTCAATCAACCGGCAGACGGCCATGCAGGCTTTCACCTCCACTTCAGCCTCGAAGTCGTTCAACATTCCCGGCACCAAGTGCGCGCAGGTGATTCTCACCAATCCGGACGATCTGGAACTATGGATGAGGAACGC
>ENA-OZRQ01000677-OZRQ01000677.1-human-gut-metagenome-genome-assembly--contig:-NODE-677-length-8450-cov-4.043836_pt1 | contig 8450 bp, 5 predicted proteins | sample MGYA00243269_ERZ653945 | MGnify/ENA primary metagenome ERZ653945 (study PRJEB26926, sample SAMN06164648) | human gut metagenome | biome: ENVO:00009003; feature: ENVO:2100002; material: ENVO:00002003...
CCGATGCAGGTGGCGCAGCCGAAGCCGACGAGCTGGTAGCCGAGCGCGTCGAGGTCGTCCTGCAGACCGGCGGCCTTCAGATAGTCGGCCACGACCTGCGAGCCGGGGGCCAGCGAGGTCTTGACCCAAGGCTTGGGCTTAAGGCCCTTGGCATGTGCGTTGCGGGCGATCAGGCCGGCGGCGATCATCACGGACGGGTTGGAGGTGTTGGTGCATGAGGTGATCGAGGCGATGGCCACGTCGCCGTTTTCGATGTCGAAATCGCCGCGGAAGTCGGTGGACACGGCCACCGGATCCTTGACGGTCTTCTCGGTCTCGTAGGCGGGAGCGGTCTTCTCGAACATCTCCTTGGCTTCGGAGAGCAGAATGCGGTCCTGCGGGCGCTTCGGGCCAGCGATGGACGGCACCACGGTACCGAGGTCGAGTTCCTCGTATTCGGAGTACTGCGGTTCCACGTAATCCGGGTCGGAGGCGTCGCCCCACAGCTTGTTGGCCTTGGCGTAGGCTTCGACCAACGCGACCTGTTCTTCGGAGCGGCCGGTCAGGCGCAGGTAGTCGAGCGTGACGTTGTCAATCGGGAAGATGCCGCAGGTGGAGCCGAACTCGGGGCCCATGTTGCCGATGGTGGCGCGGTTGGCCAGCGGCACGGAGGCGATGCCTTCGCCGTAGAATTCCACGAACTTGCCGACCACGCCGTGCTTGCGGAGCATGTCGGTGATGGTCAGGACCACATCGGTGGCGGTAACGCCCTCCGGGATGGAGCCGGTGAGCTTGAAGCCGACCACGCGCGGCACGAGCATGGAGATCGGCTGGCCGAGCATGGCGGCCTCGGCCTCGATGCCGCCGACGCCCCAGCCGAGCACGCCCAGACCGTTTTCGGTGGTGGTGTGCGAGTCGGTGCCCACGCAGGAGTCGAGGTAGGCGAGCGTGTTGCCGTTGGCCTCGGCCTTGCTCATGACCACCTTGGCCAAGTATTCGATGTTGACCTGGTGGATAATGCCGGTTCCCGGCGGCACCACGCGGAAGTTCTTGAATGCCTGCTGACCCCAGCGCAGGAACTGGTAGCGTTCACCGTTGCGCTGGTATTCGATGTCCATGTTCTGCTGGACCGCGTCGGCGATGCCGTACTTGTCGATCTGCACAGAGTGGTCGATGACCATATCGGACTGGACCTGCGGGTTGATGACCTCCGGGTCGCCGCCAAGGTCCTTGACCGCGTCACGCATGGTGGCGAGGTCCACGATGCAGGGCACGCCGGTGAAGTCCTGCATGATCACGCGGGACGGTGTGAACTGGATCTCGTGGCTGGGTTCGGCGTTCGGATCCCAGTCGAGCAGGGTCTTGACGTGTTCGTCGGTGATGTTGGCACCGTCGATGTTGCGTACCAGATTCTCGACCAGTACCTTCAGCGAGTACGGCAGATGATCGATGCCGTCAAGATTGGCGATGTTGTAGTAATCGAAGTCCTTGCCGGCTGCCTTGAGGGTAGCCAGCTGGTCGTCGCGTAAGGACATGCTTCCTCCGAAATCATGAATCGGCTTATGATGCCGTTGATTATCCGATACAAATGGTACGGGTACGTTACTTTGGCTCTGGCGTGTCGGCTTGAAGTGTGAGACAATTCGCCGCTATTAGATATTGAAACCGTGCTGGCGCAGTAGATTGCCGAATATTCTGCCGACCAGCGGAGCCAGCCATAGACAGATCACGAAAATCATGGCCGCGCCGCCCAACGCAATCAGCGTGGCCGCCAACGCAGTGCCGGTAGGCAGAATCAGCGCGAAGAAGTTCGCCACGAACGGGATGAACGCGCCGATGATGCCGGCCGCCGCGAACCCCGCGACCAGCGCACCTCGCCAGCTGTTGAGCGGCCTCGCCACACGGGCCAGCACAAACACGCCCATCAAAAACAGAATAATGGCGCTGGTGGCGCGCAAAGCCGACAGATCGGCGTCATTGTTCACCACATCCCAGCCCATGACGTTCGGCAGGGTCCATGAAGCCAGCAACACCGACAGCGCGGTGGCGATGCCGCCCGGCAGCGCGAACGTGACCACGCGCTTGAGGAATCCCGGAATATAGCGGCGCGTGTTCGGCGCGAGCGCCAGAATGAACGCGGGCATGCCGATGGTGAGAGCGCCGATATACGTGATATGGCGCGGCAGGTATGGGTATGGGATTTGCGTCAGCACTACGCCGAGCGAGATCAGCGCGGAGTACACGGTTTTGACGAGGAACAGGCTGGCCACGCGCTCCATATTGGCCATGACCTGACGGCCTCGCGCCACGACGTCCGGCAGGTGCGAGAACTTCGAATCCACCAGCACCACCTGGGCCACGGCCTTGGTGGCGGGTGCCGCATTGCCCATGGCGATGCCAAGGTCCGCCTCCTTGATGGCGAGCGCGTCGTTGACGCCGTCGCCGGTCATGGCCACCACGTGGTTCTGCGTGTGCAGCGCTTGCACTATGGCCTTCTTCTGGTCGGGCAGCACGCGGCCGAGCACATCGACGTTTTCGAGCACGCGGGCAAGTTCTTTCACGTCCTCAGGCAGTTCGCGCGCGTCCATCGCCACCGGCTCATGGTCGCCGGTGAGTTTCACTCTGCGGGCGATGGCACCCACGGTCACTGGATTGTCGCCGGAAATCACACGACAGCGCACACCCTGCTCACGGAACCAAGCGAGCGTCCGCTCGGCGTCCTCGCGAATCTTCTCAGAGCACAACACCAACGCCACCGGCTCAGCCTTGGGGTCGAGCTGCGGGTCGTCCGAGACATTGGCTCCCTCAACTGCTCCCCTCAGTCGCTTTTGGCGACAGCTCCCCTCGGAGAGGGAAGCCAGCTCGCTCTTCTCGGCTCCCCTCTCCGAGGGGAGCTGTCCGCGAAGCGGACTGAGGGGCGCTGTAGACCGCGCAACCAGCAACACACGGTTGCCGTCATTGGCATACTCGTTAACCTGCTGCAACACCGACGAATAGTCACCCTCAAGCGCAGAAATAATAACCTCCGGCGCTCCCATGTACCAGGTCTCGCCGGATTTACGCACCGCACTCCATTTGCGCGCCGAAGAGAACGGGACACGAGACTCAACCGCACCTGCCCCATATCCTTGGGCCTTGAGCCCGGCGAGTACGGCTTGGCCGGTGCCGTTGGGCTGCTCTTCGTTGCAGCAGTCGTAGAGAGACTGCGTGGCTGCCTGTTCCGCAGTCGCATTGGCGGAGCCGAGCATCACGAGCCGGTTGAAGGCGATGCCGCCATCGGTGATCGTACCGGTTTTATCGAGGTTCAGCGCGTCCACGCGAGCCAGTGTCTCCACGGATTCGAGCTCCTGCACCAGCGTATTGTGACGGGCGAGACGCATGGCGGCCACCGCGAAGTTCAGCGAAGTCAGCAGCACCAAGCCTTCGGGAATCATGCCTACTACGCCGGCGACCGCGGAAACCACGGCTTGCCGCCATTCGCCGGTGGAGAGTGCCGTGCCCCAACCGCCGACCGTATGAATCTGCGAAAGAATCAGCAGAATGCACAGCGGTACCACGAGGAAGGTCATGAATTTCAGAATCGTGTTGATGCCCTTGTTCAGGTCGGACACGGTTTTCTTGTATACCTTGGCCTGCGCGGTGAGCGTGGCGGCGTAGGAATGGCTGCCGACCGCATTGACCTTGACCAATGCCATGCCGGAGACCGCGGTGGCACCGGAATACACCTGCTCCCCCACCTTGTGGCGCACGGTACGAGATTCGCCGGTGAGCATGGATTCGTCGAGTTCCAGTCCCCAGGTCTGGATGATCTGCCCGTCGGCCGGCACCTGTTCGCCGGCACGGATCCACAGCAGGTCGTCGAGCACGATCTCGTTGTGGGGCACCTCCACGTCCCTGCCGTCACGATGCACGAGGAATTCGGAGGCCACAAGGATGGAAAGCTTATCCAACGTGCGCTTGGCCCTGAGTTCGGTGACGATGCCGATGCCCGTGTTGATGATGATGACGAAACCGAACACCGCGTCCCTCCAGGAACCGGTGATCAGCACCAGTACCATCGCGGCGAAGATGATGCCGTTGAACAGCGTGAATACGTTGGCTCGCACGATATCTCGAACCGAACGCGAGGTGGAGGTTTTCACCGCATTCGATTGGCCACTTTCGATACGTTGCACCACTTCTTTGGGGGTAAGACCGGTTGCTCCGATCTCAGGCATTTCCACGGCTGTTGTTGCACTCATATTCTCCAGCCTACCGCGTCTTGTTTCGCAATCCGCTAAGGCTCAGGGATGATTCAGGGTGCTTTCTCAGCTTCAAGGGCCTGATTCGGCTCAGGAAACGGTGACTTTGATCTCGCGTTCGTGGGGTTCGTCGCGCGTGATGGTGAGCACGGCGTCAGTAATAGTCATTGGCTTGGTATCGGCAGTGTCGCCAGAATCGGCACTGTTGGTGTTGAGGTGAAGGATGACGGCGTACAGCAGTTCATCTTCGGGCGCATGCTTTGGATCAATGAGAGCGACTGGAATACCGGCTTCACGCGCATTGGTCAACGTCTGGTTCCAGCTCTCCCGGTTGGCGTCGGTAACGTCGATGCCGCTGATAACCACGATTTTGACCGCGCGAGCTACGAAATCGGCAACACCCTGCTGTGCGGTGGCCGCATTCTTGTCGACGCCAGTATGAGCATCCATACTATCGGCACCGTTTTCGCTGGTAGTGCCGGCGTCAGAAGATTCGGTTTCACCGGATACACCATCAGTTGCGTTTGCCGAGCTTGCGGATGTTTCGAGCGAGGCATAGTAGACATTGAGTTTGTCATCAGACAGCGCATTGATGACGAACTCGTCTGCGGCGGTGTCAGTCGACCCCACAAAGCCGACTGTGACATCCGTGGGATGTGTGGAATCGTGGGCGACTTCCGGCATGCTGTCTTGGGTATCGCCGACCGCCCTACCGGCCGGCGTGCAGGCGGCCAGGGACAACACAGCCGCCATGCAGGCCAGCAATCCGAGAATTCGTCGTGTCATATGCTCACCTGTCAGCGGGTAAACAGGGCCACCGTCTCAACATGGTGGGTCATCGGGTAGATATCGAAGGCACGGATGTCTTTGAGCTCGTAGCCTTCGCCGATGAGTGTCGCGGTGTCGCGTGCGAGGCTGGTGGGATCACAGGCGATGTAGACCACGCTGGATGCGCCGGCCGCGGCAATCTGGCGGCAGACCTTGGCACGAGCACCGGCACGCGGCGGATCAAGCACTACGACATTCGGCTTGGCCAGATGCGCCGGCACATGGTCCAGCGTGCGCGAGACGTCACCCGCGCGGGCGTCCACGTCGTTCAGGTTCATGGCGCGCAGATTGCGCTGGGCGTTCTTGACGGCCACACGCGCGCCTTCAACGCTGAGCATGCGGGTGCGTTCACCGGTCATTGTGGCCAGCGGCAGGGTGAACAGGCCGGAACCGGAATACAAATCCCAGATTACGGCGTCCGCCGCTGACTGCAGCTGCCCGTTGACCAGGTTGATCACGTGCGTACCGAGGGCGATTGGCGCTTGGCGATGCACTTGCCAGAAACCGTTGGCGTCAACCTGATAGTCGAAGGTCGTGCCGTTGATGGTCACCTGTTCGGTGAGCAGCTGGGAGCCGGCGCGCAGTTCGCCGTCCACAAGTACGGCGTAATTGTCGTCTGCTGCCGCGGTATCGACGATCTCGCCGCGCAGTTCGGGCACGGAAAGACGAATCTGGGAGCCGGGTTCAAAGCCGCCCTCCCACACGTGTTCGCGCTTGGCGACGTCCAGCAGCGTGCGCGTGGCAAGCGGCATGGTGTCGATGGCCACGCGGTTGTGTGTGCCGCGCCGGCGCATGGATGGCATGCCGTTGTCGTCGGCAATCATTTCGATGCGGGTACGCCAATTGAGGCCGCCGGCTGCCTTGTCGCCGGGCATGCGCTCGATGGGAACGGCCACGTCGATATGGCCGAGTCGGCTCATCTGTTCGGAGACGGTGATGGCCTTCCACTTGAGCTGGCCGGGCAAAGAGACGTGCACGAGATCCGCGCCGCCCACTCCCCCGCCCATCGCCAAGGGACCGGCAAGTGGCCATGCCGGGGTGATTCGGTCTTCGGACGGCTCGAGAACCTCGACGACTTCGCCGGTCCAGAACCGGTCGTCCCGGTCGTGGGGCTCGTCAAGTTCGACTCGCACGAGTTCGTCGGGCAAGGCGAAGCGGACGAACACCACACGACCGTCGATATGGGCCACGCAGCGGCCTTGGTCGGCGTATCGTTCGATACGAACTTCAGCTTGCATCATCGTCCTTTCCGGTTGCGCTCGGTTCGAGTTCGGCATCAACAGCGACTTCAGTCTGTATCTTCTTAGCCGCGACCTTATGCCGGTGCATCGGCGTGGCAATAATGAGGTAACTCACCCAAATCGCCAATGCCCAGAACGGAATGCCCATGAGCAGGCGGGTCACGCCGAGTGCAGCTACATGGTTGGTCAGATACAGCGGCACCTGCACCACCAGCCGCAGCAGGAACAGACCGACCCACAGGCCGGTGACAATCATATAGGCGCGTTTCAGGGCCTTGTCGTCCATCCAGTCATGGAACCATGCCTTGAAATGCTCGGTGGGCAGGCTACGGATGAATTCGACGACCAAACCCAGTCCGGGCACGCGCGCAATCAGCGACACGGCAAGCAACGCGGCATAGCCAGCATTGGTAATGAATCCGAAGATGTAGTAATTGCGGGCCTCATGAGTCTGCCATGCCCAAATCAGGCAGATGCCTACCGCCACCAGACCAGAGACCGCGCCCATTACCGACTGGCGCTGAATCAGTCGCACAATAACCTGCAATACCGCCAACACGGCCGAAACCGCAATGGTGAGATTCAGATTGCTCGTGGCCACGAACAGTACGACGAACACCACGCCAGGCAGCATGGATTCGATGACGCCACGCGGGCCACCGATGGCGTCGATGACGGAGAAATCCTCGCCTTCATTGCCGGCGTCGGCCAGCGCGGATAGACCGGTGCGTTTGTTGTCTGCCAAGTCTCTTCCTATAGATCAGCGAACTTCGGAGAACATCGGGCCACGGGCCAAGGTGGTCTTCACCTCGGTGGTCTGATCCTGGCTCAACGGGCCCTTCGGCTTGTTGTCCGGAATGTCCTTGAAGTGTTCCTTGCCGTTCGCCTCGCCGGCTTCGGCCGCGGCCTTGGCGGCCTTACGCTCAGCGGGGGCGACCGGCGGATGCATCGGGATCAGATCGCGCGGCGCCAAAGGCTCCTCGCCACGCTCGACGACGATGCCGGCGAAGAACTTGTTCAGCGCCTCGGTCTCCGGGCTGTCCGGATCGATAGCAGCCTTGCCGGAGAAGATGCCACGCAGCATCCAGCGCGGGCCGTCCACACCAACGATGCGCGTGTTCACGGTCTTGCCGCCCTTGACATTGACCGGCAGCTTCAGTTCGGTGCCGAACACACCGTCCACTTCAGAAGCGGCCTTGTTGGCTTCAAGCAGGTCACCGCGAACGTCATCCCACAGTCCCAGGGTCTTGGGTGCGGCAAAGGCTTCGATCTCCAGGCTGGAGGAGCCGAAGGTGATGGTGGAACCAAGCACTTGCTGGGTGGCGCGGTTGGCCTTGATACGCAGTTGGATGCCCCGGAGGAAGGGCAGGTAGTAGGCGCCCAGATCCAGATAATCGTCATAATCGGGCACGTCCTCATCATTGACGTCCCACGGGCCTCGCTCTTCTCCGCGGCCCTGGTATTCGCTGGCCGGTTCGGCGAGCACGGTCTCCGCGCTCTCGGCCTTTGCGGCAGCGTTCGCTTCTGCGGCAGCCACCTTGTCTTCATCGACAGGCTCAACGGCCGGCTCGGCTTCCTTCTTGCTCTTCTTCTTGCCGAATCCGAACAGTCCCATAATTCCTCGTTTCATGTAACGGTTGCAACCTTGCTAACACTAGCACTCAGGCTTAGAGAAAGCTGAGCATCGCGGCCGCCGATGTCCGGTTCGATTCGTAGGGAGGCCAAAATAGTATGGCCGCATGACCATCACCATTACCACGTCTAACGTCAACGGCATTCGTGCGGCCAAGCGCAAGGGCATCGAGGATTGGGCCGGCAAGCATGCGCCGGATGTCTGGTGCATACAGGAGGTTCGCGCGCCTCAAGACGATGTCGATTCTATTTTCGATGAATTTGGTTTCGAATACGCCACCGCCGGCAAGATCGAGGCACCGGCCAACCTCCATGCCATGAACGAGGTCTGCCGGGTGAAAGGCCGCGCGGGAGTCGGACTGCTCACCGACTTGGAAGTGCTTGACAAGCGATATGGGCTGCCAGGTCTGAGCGAGGATGTGGATTCAGGGCGTTGGATCGAAACCGATGTCAAAACGCCTGAGGGCTACGCGATCACCGTGGCATCCGTATATGTGCTGTCTCTTATACACATCTGACGCTGCCGACG
>ENA-OZRQ01000688-OZRQ01000688.1-human-gut-metagenome-genome-assembly--contig:-NODE-688-length-8381-cov-2.358395_pt1 | contig 8381 bp, 9 predicted proteins | sample MGYA00243269_ERZ653945 | MGnify/ENA primary metagenome ERZ653945 (study PRJEB26926, sample SAMN06164648) | human gut metagenome | biome: ENVO:00009003; feature: ENVO:2100002; material: ENVO:00002003...
GAGATGTAGCTCCGTCTCGTGGGCTCGGAGATGTGTATAAGAGACAGGTATTCAGGAGATCCCTCTACGGAAAACCCTAATGCAGCATTCCCTCGATTATCCTATGGTAAGAATGAAAATAATACTAAGAAATCTACTTTCTGGAAAGACAATGCGCGCTATTTACGTTTACAGGAAATTAGCTTAACCTATAACCTGAAGACCAAGGGATTTGTAAAAAGACTGGGTATACAGTCATTCGACTTTCAATTGGTGGGATATAATCTGGCAGTCTGGAGCGGTGTGAAAACAGTAGATCCGGAACAAGCACAGAAAATGGGGCGTGTTTATCCTATTCCTGCCCGTTACGCATTTCAAACCTATATCCATTTCTAAATATGCATGATATGAAATATTTTAAAAGATTAATGATAACGCTATGTACAGCGTTCTACTTTTGCCTGTCCTCCTGCAATTACTTGAATGTGGATGAGTATTTTGCTGATACATTGGGATACGATTCTATTTTTCAGAATAAAATGAATCTTCAGAAATATCTATGGGCTACGGCTGCTTTCTTCCCCGATGAGGGCGCTATCTGGGGTGGTGCTTATACACCGGGTGTTACCGGTTCGGATGAAGCCTTTGTGCAATGGAACACGGGCGAATTTCCCGGAGTAACATTTGTTTTGGGGCACACGACTCCCGATAACTTGGGAACGATGAATAACTGGGCACAGATGTATAAAATCATTCGTAAGGTTAATATTATTTTCAGTAGAATCAATGAATGTAAAGACCTTACAAATATAGAACAACGCGAGATTCTGGGCTATGCACATTTTATGAGAGGCTATGCTTATTATAATTTGCTTCAAAACTTTGGTCCTGTCGTTCTTGTGGGAGATGAGCCGATGAATACGAATGAATCTCCTGCATACTATAATAAGGAAAGAGCAACGTATGATGAATCAGTGGATTATATCTGTAACGAGTTGGAAATTGCTGCAAATTATATTCCTTTGCGGGTTACGGTATCTCAGTTCGGGCGTCCTACACGCGGAGCTGCGTATGCGCTGATTGCTCGCTTACGGTTGCAACAGGCAAGTCCTTTGTTCAATGGAGGAAGTGCAGCGAAAACGACTTTCGGAGGTTGGATACGTAAATCGGACAATGTTCCCTATGTTAGCCAGACTTATGACGAGCAACGTTGGGCGGTAGCTGCGCATGCTGCCAAACGGGTAATTGATATGGATATGTATGAGTTGCATACCGTAAAAAGTGACAAGTACACGCCGGAATTGCCGACCAATGTATCAGACGTAAACTATTATACGAAAACTTTCCCGGAAGGGGCTGTGGGGATTGATCCCTATAAGTCTTATAGCGATATGTTTACGGGCGAATCGACCGCTACTAAGAATCCGGAATATATATGGGGAAGAACATCCGGTAGTCTTCGTAGTTATACCCGGCACGCTTTTCCGGTGGGGCTAATGGGAGGATATAATGGAATGGCTGTCCCTCAGAAGTTTATTGATGCTTACTATATGGTTGATGGTAGAGATCGTACCAATTCGAGCGATGAATATCCATATCTGGAAGACGGATTCACTTCTGAAGTGAAGTCTTTCTCCGGATACCAGTTAAAGAGCGGTGTTTATAATATGTATATAAACCGTGAACCGCGCTTCTATGCATCGATTGGTTTTAGCGGTTGTTTCTGGCCTTGTGCTTCTACAAGTGAAGCTGTGAAGAAAAATGTCTATGTTTATTATTGGAAAGGAGCGAGTGGCTATGGGGCTTCCGGAAAGGATAAAGCGGTAGGTTCCGGTGACGCCAACAATTATCCGGTGACCGGGTATGTGATGAAGAAATATGTCCATAATGATGATGCTTGGAGTGGTACCGATGCAACCGTATTACCTAAATCATTCCCCATTATCCGTTATGCGGAAATATTACTTTCGTATGTAGAAGCATTGAATAATCTGACCGGATCTCATACGGTGACTTTCAGCGATGAAAGCACGGGTACTTATACTCGCGATATGAACGAAATGGCGAAATACTTTAATATGGTTCGCTATCGGGCGGGTTTGCCGGGCTTGACTACCGATGAGTTAAGTTCTGCTGATAAAATGTTTGACATCATTGTGAGAGAACGCATGATTGAGTTCCTTCACGAGAACAGACGTTTTTATGATGTCCGTCGTTGGGGTATTTATTTGGATACGGAAAAAGAACCGATTGTAGGTATGAATACGGACGGGTTTGAAGATGAATTTTTCCAAAGAACAACGGTCAATCATCTTTTTGCACGTACCAGAGTGGCCGATAAGAAAATGGTCTTCTTGCCTATTCCCCGTGCTGAATTGCGGAAAGTGCCATTAATGGATCAGAATCCGGGTTGGGATAATTAACGGGAACTATAAATTAAAATTTGATATGAGAATGAAATCAATAACAAAATATATGATGTATTGTGCCGTGTTAATGGGATTGACAGCGTGCAATGAAAATTCAATATTTGAAGGTGAGCTATACAAGAAGGTGGTGTATGTGTTGAGTGAAACGGACTTGACGTTTCCGGTCACTCATTCGCTGAATACTCCGGTTTCCGTTGGATATATAACCATTTATGCAGGTGGTACATGGGCTATTGACCAGGACGTGACCGTAACGTTGGAAAAAGATCCTGACTTGATTGATAAGTATAATCATGATAACTTTGACTTGGATGAGGATAAGTACGCGAAAGAACTGGATCCTTCCAGATATACGATTAAAAGTTATACTGCGGTGATGAAAGTTGGCGATCAGGACCCCTATGTAAAGTTGCCTATTGAAGTCAGGACCGAGGGATTGTCTCCCGATTCCACTTATCTGATTCCTTTACGGATTGCCAGTTGCACTCCTTATGAAGTGAATAAAGATAAGTCGCGGGTGTTGTATAAGGTGTATATTGAGAATGATTTTACCAGTCAGAAAAGTCCTTTGACATTATTTATGAGGGGCACTCAGCTGCGGGAAGATGATACAAAGCCTACACAGATATCAGCGAATAAGATTCTATATCCCTTGTCGAAACGGGGTGTGAGATTGAATGCCGGCATTGAAAACAGTGCCAATAAAGCAGAAGAGGAATTAATAAACAAGTCGAGCCTTATCATGGAAATCGGTGAGGAGGAACTGACTTATATCGATGGTACCAAATATAATACTCTTATACTAAAACCTTATAAATCAGAATTGATAGAGGTAGTACAATTACCCGGTACAACTGATGATGATGAAGCATTGTCTGTCCAGCAGGCAAACAGATACATCACCGTAGACGGAGTCACCCGTTTTTATCTTTCCTATAAATATCGTACACTGAAAACTGCTGCGACCAATGACGCACCTGCCGAATGGAACTCATGGATTGAGGTTTATGAGAACATGAAAGTTCCTACTGACGATTAAGCTTGTTTATAATGAACGATTAGTTTAAACAAGGTAAAGGCTTGTTCTTTTAAATCCCGTATATGTGATAGTTTGAGTATGCAAAACAACGTATACGGGATTTTTTATGTGTATGATTAGTGTAGAATATTTTTATTGGGCTACTCTCTTTTCCTCCGTGTTATCCTGAAAGGATATTACTAGCCGTAATCCGTAGTCAATGTCCCAACGCAGTGGATTGACTCCATAACGGTTGGTGATTTTGCAGTATTTGGCGATAGTATAATAACTTCCTCCGCGTAGCACTTTATGCAGATCAATCCCCTTCAGGTCAGGATCAATATTTCCGGTGAAAGGAACTTTTTTATCATACCAGTCCATGCACCATTCGTAGATGTTTCCGCTCATATCATAAAGTCCGAGTTCGTTGGGTTTTTTGGTTCCTATATCGTTGGATACATATGTGTTTTCATTGGAGTATTTTTCTTTAAACCAAGCGACTTGTGTCGGGTCATCGCTACCGGCATAAATGTAGTTTTGGGTATTCAAGCCTCCACGTGCGGCATATTCCCATTCTGCTTCGAACGGCAGACGGAAGGGGAGGCCGGATAACTGAGAGAGTTTTCGGGTGAATCGTTGAGTGTCATACCAGTTAACTTGATCTACGGGATAGTTACGTCTGTGTTGGTTGGAAGGATTCTCCCCCATAATGACGTACCATTCATCCTGACTTACCTCATAGCGGTTGATGAAAAAAGAGCCCACATTCACAGGATAATCGTTGTTTTCTCCGAGATTGGCTGTCCCTCCTTCTACGTAAACCATATTCCATAATATGTAACGTATCACTTCTTTTTGCTCATTACTAATGCCGGGCGACCAGCGTAGAGCTTTCTCTAACTGCGAAGGAAGCGCACCGACAATGGTTTTTTCTCTCCGGCATTTATCGCAAAATGCTTTCCATATCTTTTGTTTCTGTGCCATATTGGGTAATATAATACCCCATTTTAATAAAAACAACATCCAATCAAAGGAAGAAAAGCCAAACAAAAGAAAGTAAACATATTGGATATTAGCATTTTAATGAAACATGCTAATTTTACCAAAATTTCATGAAATCGCATTAGTGTGACATTATTTTGTGACATTTTTTAGAGAATTTGTCTATCTTTGCATCGCAATCCTTTAATCGTTCGTTATGGCAAAGGCAACATTATCCCTCTCGAAAAAGGCAAACTCACAAGGCGAGCATCCGATACTGGTGCGGTTGGACATCACACGCACCAACCGCCCGCAGTTCAAAACCGATATAACAGTTTTGCCGGAGTATTTTGCTGACGGTGCAATCAAGATCCCGATGCGCGGCAAGCTCAACATGGCTTTCCGTGACAACCTGTTGCGAAAGAAGACAGAGATAGAGGCGTTCATCGCCTCGCTGAAAGCCATTTCTATGGCTCTGCCGGAGGAAGCACGCACACGCAGGGACATACTCGAAGTCTATGAGGTGGTCAAGTCGGTCAATCCTGCCGAGATAAGCCGCACGACCATTGTCGCCAAGAAAAAGGAGCAGATTGCCGCTAACGCCGAGCTTGTCCGGCAGTTACAGGAATCAAGGCGGCCGAGTATATTGGAGTTTGTGCGTAGGCGCCTGGAGGGTATGACTAACGGAACAATCAAACGCAAAGGCAACAACTACACGAAACAGACCCTGCACACTTATACTGGATTTGCCAATATCCTCGAAACATTCTTCAAGCAACGTCCTTTCGACTGGGAGGACATTACTGAACGGTTGATAGACGAGTTTGTCCTCTATATGGAAAATTACGGCTACATGAAAAAGACCATCAACAAGAACCTCGCAGTATTCTCTGCTATGCTCAATACGGCGTTCAAGGAGGGCTACCGCTTCAAGACCTCGGTACTCGACCATTTTCCGAAACTTCATGTGACGCGCGAGGACAAGGTGGCGGAAATCTACCTGACGGAAGAAGAATTGCAAGCCCTTTATGAAATGCCCCTAAATGGCAATGAAGACAAGGCACGTGATGTGTTCCTCGTTGGGTGTTATACGAGCCAACGATTTTCAGATTATTCACATATATCCGAGCGCAATATAAGTTTTCATGACGGCGTGGGCATCATCACACTGACCCAGCAAAAGACCGGGACGGAGGTTTCCATCCCCATACTCAATGACAACCTTATCCGCATCTTCGAGAAGTACGATTACAATCTGCCACACATCAACAATATCCATTTGAATGACCTTATCAAGGTGGTTTTGGAAAAACTCTCCAAATCCGTACCCAGCCTGAAGCAGGAGATAGCAACCAAACTCACCCTTGTAAATCAAAGAATGGAAGAACAAAATAAGGTCAAATACAAACGCAACGAACACGGCGAAGCCCTTGTGCCAAGGTACCGCCTTGCCACCACCCATACTGCGCGGCGGACAGGCATTACACTCATGTACCTGAGCAAGCTGCTTGACAGCCACGAAATGATGTCGATTAGCGGGCACAAGACGGAGAGTGTATTTAATGATTACATCAAAATAAGCGGTATAGAGTTAGCTACCGGCATTGCCAAAAAAGTAGCGAAAGCCAAGCAGGAGGCTGAGGTAAAATCGGTATTGTTGGAGCAGTTCGGACAAATGTCAGCCGAACAGCTCGCCGCACTGCTTGAACAGGCAAAGACCGGAACCGAAGACTAACCTTTATAACCAACGAAGCGTATGAAAGAAAGCATCGAAGACATAAGCGCAGACATTGTGTTACAGTACGGGGAGCGGAATATGGACAGGAACATCGCCTATGTACTTTCACTCGTTAAGGCTCGTGTCAAGGAGGACGGAGAACTGGATGACAATATTCCCGTGCCCTCGGTCGAGGCGGCGGCAAAAACAATTCTTTTGTTAATCGATCGTCCGGAATTGCCTTGGGAAACTATTTGTCGGGAACAACGTGTAAAACACGTCATAGAGTATCTTTTCATCCGGGCGCACAACCACTACGACGAGGTACACGAGTTTGTAAACAGGCTGCTCAAACAGTATGTGCCGGAACTGCCCTCGCAGATGGTACGCACCTTTCTGAACGGCTGGAGGCAGATGGTCGATAAACCATGTCCGACAAAATTCACGGATGAAGTTCTTTATGCGGAGCACGCAGGAAAGATCCTCGACACGCTGCATTTTTTGCTTCAGGGCGAGGTAGGGCGCGGTGCGGCTCTTGTCATGGTGTGTGCGAGGGACGAGGGACTGGTTCGGGACATAGCCCATGCGAAAATCGTTACGGAGTTCCGCCATGTGACGAAAACCGCCTACAATAACTATCTGCACGAACGGTTCCCCGACAAGGAGAAAAACCGTATCATCGGGACGCTTCGAACCAAAATCGCTTACACGAAAGAGGCAGATGGGCGTATCGTTTTCCTGCCCGACAACCCAAACCGCAAGAGCTTGTTCCTGCAACTGTGGCGCATGATGAAATCGTGGACAGAATAATTCTCTTTTCCCTCTTTTCGTATATTGTATACCTGCTTCCGAACCATCGGCAGCAGGTCTTTTTATGTGCCTGTCCCTGTCATGGAGTGTTAATTTCATTCACAGAAATGTTTTCCGGTGTTCGGCAAGAAATGACAATCCGAAATATTCCGTAATCATTTCAAAGCGTTCTAACTTCGCGGTGCGAATCTGCGGCAGACCTCACTGTTGCGGTGAAGCCCGGACAGGCGCGAGGCAAACGTTTTGCCGTGAGGATCGCCCGAAAACCTGTCTTATCATAAATTATGGCTTCGACACATGATTTCAAATCGAGACAATCCGACACCGTTGTCATCACTTCGGTAGAGACATTGAAGACCGCTTTTCAGCAATGGGCGGAAGAACAGGAACAGGCCCGCCGAACGAACGACAGTAATGCGATGCTTGACGAAGCGACCGTCCGAAAACGGCTTGGCAAAAGCCATGCGACACTTTGGCGGTGGAACAAGTCGGGTTTTCTCACCTGTTATAAAATTGGCGGCAAGAATTGCTATCGACTTTCCGATGTAGAACGAATAGAGGGAGGGAACAAAAAATGAATACGGAACAAACTGGCAACAATTATCACACGACACAGCCCGATTTTGGCAAATGTAGTCAGCAAAATGGTGGATTACATTCAAGACAAATGGTCTGCACCATATCCAAGCAAGGAGCAGACGGAGGCCGTCAATCACTACCTCCGCTCTGTATGCGTACAGTGACGGAGCTATGAACGAAGCTGCCATTGCGCACCCAAAGATTGCCACGCAGAAAATAGCCATCAATGCCATCCGTGTGCATGATCATGACCAGCTCGAACGACTGCAAGATGTGCAGAACCGCATAGCAGCCGACAAATTATATGTCTGAACGAGGATATGGCTTAGGCAGATAGCTGACCATTGTAACATCATAACATCATAGACTATGTACGATAACAAACAACACATACATTACTGCACCATCCTATCCGCAGAGCAATGGGATTTTCTTTTGGGCGGCAAATTCTCCACCCATAGGCAGAAGTGCCTGTATAAGCTGATGACCGATGCGGTACAGACTGAAACCACTTATAAAATCAAGGGCGTTGAAATAGTCTTGAAGATGGGAGAAGTCGCAGCTTCCGATGTGGAGCTGGCGGAATATTTGGGCTGTAACCGCAAGACGGTCGGCAAGCTCATTGACTGTTTTAACAGGCTCGGTATGCTGACCACCCGAACCAACAATCGCACTTCCATACATACCTTACATTTTCTTACAGGCTGGTATGTCGGTGGTGTCCTAATAACCAATCCCCATTATGTCAGACCATCGGCTACCGCTAAAGGACAAACCGGAGATGGCGGACACCTCATGTCAATGATTTGACTTTGAGGAGTTAACGATGCACTGTACCGCATGACAACTAAAGCCAAGTGTATGATAC
>ENA-OZRQ01000699-OZRQ01000699.1-human-gut-metagenome-genome-assembly--contig:-NODE-699-length-8274-cov-8.069352_pt1 | contig 8274 bp, 10 predicted proteins | sample MGYA00243269_ERZ653945 | MGnify/ENA primary metagenome ERZ653945 (study PRJEB26926, sample SAMN06164648) | human gut metagenome | biome: ENVO:00009003; feature: ENVO:2100002; material: ENVO:00002003...
ATCGTTGACACGGTTACGCTTGACGGGCTGGAAAAAGGCACAAAATATCAGCTTAAAGGCTGGCAGATGTTGAAAGAGGAAAATGCCGAGCTTCTTATTGACGGTCAGCGTGTGGAAAGTGATTACACATTCACAGCCGACAGCGAGGAAATGAAGATTGAAATGGAATATACGTTCAACGCTTCTTCTCTGGGCGGTCAGAACCTTGTAACCTTTGAGGAACTTTACGACCTTTCCAATGAGGACGAGCCTGTAAAGGTGGCAGAACACAAGGACATTGACGACGAGGGACAGACGGTGCTTATCACAGAGCGTATCATCTCTATCCATACCACAGCGACCAGCGAGGACGGAAAGAAAGAGATTGAAGCAGGAAAAGACGTGACAATCATTGATACCGTTACCCTTGACGGATTGGAAATCGGCACAAAGTATCAGCTTGTAGGCTGGCAGATGATTAAGGACGAAAATGCCGAGCTTATCATAGGTGGTGAACGTGTTGAAAATGACTATACCTTTACTGCCGACAGTGAAAGCATGGAAGTCCAGATTGCCTTTACATTCGACGCTTCCGAGCTGGGCGGGAAAGAACTTGTGACCTTTGAGGAATTATACGATTTGAGCAATCCAGATGAACCGACAAAGGTTACAGAGCATAAGGACATTGAGGACGACGGGCAGACGGTGACAATCACAGAAGTACCAGAAACGCCAGAAGAACCAACAGAACCGGAACAGCCGACCACACCAGATACACCGAGCAAGACAACGGACGCTCCAAAGACAGGTGATAATACAAACATTGCCTTATTCTTAGGGCTTCTTGTTCTTTCTGGTGCAGGCGTGGCAGGAACATATTTCTTCAAGCGTAGACGCTCTTAATCAGGCGGTCTGCTTATGATGATGAAGAAATCCCGCTCCCCGCCGACACATGGAAACGGCGGAGCTTCCCTTTATTCTGGCTTGACCGCCACCCACCTGTAAGCACACAGACAGTCAAGGGTGCTTTTAAGCATTTACCTGCCCTTGACGGTCTGGGGGCTTACGGGTATCACACCACCTGCCAGAATAAGAGCATTGACAATCAACAGATTTTATAGAAATGAGGTATGAACACATGAAATTAAAATATATCGTGCCTAACATGGCACAGACATTTGGAAATTTGGAGTTTGCAGGAGAAAATGACGTGGAGCAACAGCGTGTCAATGGTCGCTTTGTTCCCGTGACAAGAAGCTATAACCTGTATTCCGACATTCAGAGAGCCGACGACATTATCGTGGTGCTTCCCGCAAAGGCTGGGGAGAAGCATTTCAAGTATGAGCAGAAAGTAAAGCTCGTCAATCCTAAGATTACCGCCGAGGGAAAGAACGTGCGAGGTCGTGGCTACACCAACTATATTTTAAACGCTGACGATATGCTTCCAGTCGAGGAAAGCAAGTAAAGGGGGTATCAGACTATGAGATTAGCGAATGGAATTGTATTAGATAAGGAAAAGACGTTTGGAGTGCTGAAATTCTCTGCCCTTAGACATGAAGTGCGTGTGGAGAATGAGGACGGGACGACCACCGAGGAAATCAAGCGTAGAACTTACGATTTGAAATGCAGTCAGCAGGAACGCACGATACAGGTATCTATCCCAGCGGAAATACCTGTCAAGGACTATCCGTACAATGCCGAGGTGGAGCTTATCAACCCTGTTGCCGATACGGTGGCAAACGCCAACTACCGAGGGGCAGACGTGGAATGGTACATCAAGGCAGACGACATTGTGCTGAAAAATAAAGGCGGTCAGCCCGCAGGCAATCCACAGAACCATGCTCCGCAAGGACAGCAGAAAAAATAATCGGTAAAGCATATTTTCATTGTAGGTGATACGGGATAGATGTATAATATCTCCATAAGTTTTGAATTTGGAGGAGATAATTATGTTTGAAGAATTAGGAATAAGCGCCGGTACAGCAATAATTATTTTAGTTGCTTTATATTTTATCATTAAGTATGCTGTAAAAAACGGTATAACAGAAGCCTATGAAGAAATTACAGGTAAAGAAATAAAAGATGATTTAGATGAGATTTTAGAAAAAGAAAGAATTGGAAAAGGTAAAGCCTAATTTAACATTTCATATCCAGTATTACAGAAGCGGTTAGTCTATGCGATTGACCGCTTTTTCCATATCCAGAAAGGGGTGTTTATGAACCTATACAAATACAAGGGAAAGCGTATCAGAGCCAGTGACAAGAACCTTGTGTACCGTTTCTGTGTGGGTACGCTCCTATTCCTGTTCGTGGCGGTTCTCCTGCTACTGAACATGGGACAGCTCATGCGTACCGATTGGGAGCATTTCAGCCTGCTTGATAATGGCGTGACGCTTTCCACATATAACTTCATAACCATAGGGATAGCGACTGGTGTTTGTGCATTGGTCGTTTTTCTTTATTACCGCTTCTTCCATGACAGCTTCAAGAAGCTCCTGCACCGTCAAAAGCTGGCACGCATGATACTGGACAATAAGTGGTATGAAGCCCATACCGTACAGGACAGCGGTTTTTTCACTGACCTGCAGAGCAGATCAAGGGAAAAAATCGTCTGGTTTCCTAAAATCTATTATCAAATGGACACGGGACTGCTCCATATCCGCTGTGAAATCTCTTTAGGGAAGTATCAAGACCAGCTCCTTAGACTGGAAGATAAGCTGGAAAGCGGGCTTTACTGCGAGCTGACCGATAAGACGCTCCATGACGGCTATATCGAGTACACCCTGCTCTATGACATGATAGCGAACCGTATCACGATTGACGAGGTAAAGGCTGAAAACGGTGGCTTGCGTCTGATGAAGAACCTTACATGGGAATACGACGCACTCCCTCACGCCCTTATCTGTGGCGGGACTGGCGGTGGAAAGACCTATTTCCTGCTGACAATCATTGAAGCCCTCTTGCAGACCAACGCCCAGCTTTACATCTTAGACCCTAAAAACGCTGACCTTGCGGACTTGGGTACGGTCATGGATAACGTGTACCACACCAAAGAAGATATGATTGAATGTGTCAATGCATTCTATGAGGGTATGGTACAGCGAAGCGAAGAAATGAAGCACCACCCAGACTACAAGACAGGCGAGAACTATGCCTATCTGGGCTTACCGCCCTGCTTTCTTATCTTTGACGAGTATGTGGCGTTCTTGGAAATGCTGGGGACAAAGGAAAGCATGAGCCTACTTAGCCAGCTAAAGAAAATCGTCATGCTTGGCAGACAGGCGGGCTATTTTCTCATTGTCGCCTGCCAGCGTCCCGACGCAAAGTATTTCAGCGACGGTATCAGAGATAACTTCAACTTCCGTGTGGGCTTAGGACGTATCAGCGAGCTTGGCTACGGTATGCTTTTCGGAAGCGACGTAAAGAAACAGTTCTTCCAGAAGCGTATCAAAGGACGTGGTTATTGTGACGTGGGTACGAGCGTCATATCGGAGTTTTACACTCCCCTTGTACCAAAGGGACATGATTTTTTACAGACTATCGGCTCTCTTGCACTGGCAAGGCAAGCCGTATCAGATGAACGAAAGGAGAATTGAAAAATATATGGGACTTTTAGAAATGGGTTACAGCGACCCTACCGCAGATTTGCACGTCGAGGGTGTCTGCGTAGACTTTGACCGCTTTCTTGCGGATTTGGAAAGTGTCGCTGGCACGACTGACGATAAATGTGAGGAATTTCCGACAGAAGCCTATCATGCACATATGGAAGATATTCTGACAGAAGCGGGACTTGGGAGATTGAAACTTCCGTTGCTCTTTTCCGTGGTGCTGGACGAATGGCTTTCCATTTATGGCTTCAACTACCGTTTTACGTTTCTTGTGGTTGATAAGAATTTTTTCAGACAGATATACCATGAATATGAGATTGACAAGGATATTGTCGGAAAATGCCTTTCTGCCGATACCGACGTTATCGTAGTTTATACGGGCATGACAAGGATAGACTGAACCACTGACGGCTGGAACGGTCAGCTTTAGCGTCAGACCGTGTAAGCCGTCCTGTGGAGCAGGGCTTGCCCTGCTCCACGAAAGAAGCCCCTCGGTATCTAACAGAGGGGCACAATTCCGCTGGAAACTACGGTCAAAAAGTCTGGAAATCCCGCTTGGCATAAGGGTTTTCTCTTACTAATGGCTGACTGTGACAATCGGCGGAAAATATCACAGATTTCTAAAAATACACGATTGGGGGTATGCAGGCTGAATGAAAGCACCTTTATAACCGCCTTGAAAGAGAAACGTCAATCTTATGGCGTGTCCCAGACAAGGCTTGCTATCATGGCTGGTATCAGCCGTGAACACTTGAACCGTATCGAAGCGGGAAAGGTCAAGCTCACGGACGATATGCAGGACAAGCTCATGGAAGCGGTCGAGAAATTCAATCCCGACGCTCCCATGTTCCTGCTGTTCGACTATGTGCGTATCCGTTTCCCCACGCTGAATATACAGCACGTTATCAAAGATATATTGAAGCTCAACATTGACTATATGCTCCATGAGGACTACGGACACTACAAGTACACAGAACATTACTATCTGGGTGATGTGTTCGTCTATACTTCACAAGATGAGGAAAAAGGCACGCTTCTGGAACTGAAAGGAAAAGGCTGTCGCCAGTTTGAAAGCTATCTGCTGGCACAGGAGCGTAGCTGGTATGACTTCCTCATGGACGCACTCATTGAGGGCGGTGTGATGAAACGCCTTGACCTTGCGATTAACGACAGGGCGGGCATACTGGATATTCCAGATCTGACCGCCAAATGCAACCGTGAGGAATGTGTTTCCCTGTTCCGTTCTTTCAAGTCCTATGCTTCGGGTGAGCTGGTGAAGCACAACGAGCAGGACAAGGCAGGCATGGGACACACGCTGTATATCGGCTCTCTGAAATCGGAAGTCTACTTCTGCTGTTACGAGAAGAACTACGAGCAGTACGCAAAGCTGGGAATACCGATTGAGGAAGCACCCATAAAGAACCGCTTTGAGATACGATTGAAAGATGAAAGAGCCTATTATGCCGTCCGTGAACTGCTGACCCATTATGACGCAGAACAGACGGCATTTTCTATCATCAATCACTATATCCGCTTCGTGGACAGAGAGCCAGAGAAGCGAAAGACAGACTGGAAGCTCAATGACCGCTGGGCGTGGTTTATCGGGAAAGACCGCCCGCCTGTCAAGCTGACGACAGACCCAGAACCTTACACGCTGGAAAGGACGCTTGGCTGGATAAGCCGACAGGTCGCACCTACGCTTAAAATGCTGAAAAAGATAGACGCTGGCAACAGTACAACCTATCTGAAAGAGATTGAGGACAACGCAAAGCTGACGGAAAAGCACTTGCAGATAATCAGACAGCAGACAGCGGACACAAAGGAGCTTATCACAAAATAAAGGAGAATTGAGATTATGGCAGAACTTGTCAAGGACTTGGTGCTGGTATCGCTGGGAATGGGTATCGGTGTCGTCCTTATGTGTATCGCACAGGTCAGCAAAATGGCTGATGAAGAAATGGAAGAAATCAAAAAAGAAAGGATTGATAAAGAATGAATTTCGGACAGAACTTATACAACTGGTTTTTAAGCAACGCACAGAGCCTTGTGTTAATGGCAATCGTGGTAATCGGTATCTACTTAGGATTTAAAAGAGAGTTTTCTAAGTTAATCGGCTTCCTTGTGATTGCCTTAATCGCTGTCGGGCTGGTATTCAATGCAGGCGGTGTCAAAGACGTGCTGTTAGAGCTGTTCAACCGTATCATTGGAGCGTAGCAATCAATCGTTTGCGGTCACGCAAACTTACCTGTCCCCCTATGGGAGTTCGGGCATAGGGGGGAATGAAAGGGGGTGACGGAATGGTACGCAGATAAAAGATAGTCACGCTATAAATTTCATTGAATGGCTCATTTTCAACTGATATAATGTAAATATGGAAATCCACAAATTTTTTTAATGGTGATAACGTATGAGTGACAATAAATCTGCATTTAATTCAAATGAATATGACAGAAAAATCAAACAGACTCTTCCGTATTATAATGAGTTTTATGAACAAGTTATAGAGTTAGTGAAAGTTTTTCATAATTCAGCTATAACATGGCTTGATATTGGCTGTGGAACAGGAAAAATGGGAAGTATAGCTTTAGAGAATATAGAGCTTGAAAAACTTGTTTTTTGTGATTCCTCTGATGAAATGATAAGAATTGCAAAAGAGCGTTTTCAGCGTTTTAATACAGAATTCTCTGTTTGTGATATTCAAAATTTAGAGTATACTGACGAATTTGATGTTATTACAGCCATACAGGTAAATCACTACTTACAGATGGAAGAACGGAAAATTGCGTTGCAAAAATGTTATAAGGCGTTAAAAGAAAACGGGTTATTTATTAGTTTTGAAAACTTTTCTCCATTTACAGATGTAGGAAAAATAGTTTATCTGGAAAAATGGAAAAGATACCAGATAGAACAAGGAAAGAGCTTTGGAGAAAGTACAAAGCATATCGAACGATATGGTAAAGATTACTTTCCGATTACGTTGGAAGAACATTTAACCCTAATGCGAAATAGTGGATTTAGAGCGGTTGAAATATTATGGCTTTCAAATATACAGGTTGGATTTTGGGGAATAAAATAAGAAAAAAGATAAATTGGAATTTAACAACTTCATACCTCACATATAAAGCGGTTACTCCATTGGAGATCAACCGCTTTTTCTATACTCAAATTTCAGATTGGAGTGATTGCTTGAAAGATATTTTTACAGATATGCAGGCAAAAATCGGCTGTCCGTATCTCTCCGACCTGCCCTACTACAAGCGTGCGGTCTGGTTTGAGATAAAACGCCTTTGCCTGTCCGACTACCCTAAGAAACAGTTGGAAGATTTTTCACGCTATGTATTCGGTGTGCCTTACGCCGTCATACAGGAAGCGTTACAAAGAAAGGACGTGATGAAACATGGAAGAAATGCGTGTGCAGATTGAAGCCAGAGAGCCGATAGACGGAGAAATCAGAGCCTTTTGGTTCACCCTGCCTATCGACACAGAACAGGTGGAAGAACTGCTGGGGATTGATGTAGACACAGACTATTACTACATCACAGGTAAGGAGCTTCCCTTTGCTGATGAAGTGCAGGAAGATACCACCATTGAAAGGCTCAACGACCTGTACCATACCTATGAAAATTTACCCTCTGACTTGAAAGAGGACTACGGGGAGCTGATGTGCTATTTCACCGACCTTGACGAACTGCACCGATACAGAAACGACATCATTCATTACTCATGGTGTAAGAACATGACGGACGTTGCCCGCCATATTCTGAACAACGACCCAGACTTTACTTCCCTTAGTGAGAGCGTCACCCGCTATTTCGATTATGAAGCCTACGGGCAGTATCTTGACGACAACGGACGCTTTGTGGAAACCGACCACGGTATCTATGAGCTTCCGTAGAAAAGAGGTGTAAGCCTGTGGTGGACGACATGAGGGTGTATATCGCTAATCTTGGCAAGTACAACGAGGGTGAACTTGTCGGGGACTGGTTCTCTTTCCCTATCGACGAGGAAGATGTTGCGGAGCGTATCGGGCTGAACAGCACTTATGAGGAATACGCTGTCCATGATACCGACAACTTCCCTATTGAAATCGGGGAGTATATCTCCATTCAAGAACTCAACGAGATGTACGACATGATTTGTGAGCTTCCCGATTATATCACGGACGCTCTGGACGAGTTTGTTTCCCACTATGGAAGTCTGGAAGAGGTCTACGAACACAAGGACGACATTTATTTCTATCCAGACTGTGACGACATGACCGACATTGCCTATTACTTCATTGACGAGTTACAAGTGCTGGGCGAGATACCGCTACCATTGCAGAACTATATCGACTATGAAGCATACGGCAGGGACTTATCCATAGAGGGGACATTCATTGAAACAAGCCGAGGGATATGCGAGATACCATATTAGAGCTGGCAGATCAGCGACAGATTAGGTCGCTACCTGACAGCTTTTTGTATTTTACGGGGACGGCCAGAGACGGGCTGTCCCTCAATCATTGAAAGAAAGGAGCTGGACAATGAAGAAGATTAAATCCTATACGGGTATCTGGAACGTGGAGAAAGTTCTGTATGCAATCAACGATTTTACTCTCCCGTTTCCTGTTACCTTTACCCAGATAACGTGGTTTGTTATTACGGAGCTGTCTCTTATACACATCTCCGAGCCCACGAGACGGAGC
>ENA-OZRQ01000756-OZRQ01000756.1-human-gut-metagenome-genome-assembly--contig:-NODE-756-length-7699-cov-4.643380_pt1 | contig 7699 bp, 8 predicted proteins | sample MGYA00243269_ERZ653945 | MGnify/ENA primary metagenome ERZ653945 (study PRJEB26926, sample SAMN06164648) | human gut metagenome | biome: ENVO:00009003; feature: ENVO:2100002; material: ENVO:00002003...
CTCCGTCTCGTGGGCTCGGAGATGTGTATAAGAGACAGGATTATATGATTCGGGAAAGTTTACTTTAAAGGAGTTATCACTTAAATTCAATTGTAAAAATATGAGTAGAATAGTAAGAAGAATGAAAGGAGAGATAGTAAGATGAGCGGTTGGAACTCAAGATTACCCGGACTTCAAACCAATACTGAGGAATCCTTACATTCATTGGAATTTGCTACTTCACAAGAGGCATGGGAAAAACTCAATGAGGGTTTCCTAAGATTAGATCCTATACTTTTTGAAAAAGGGTCTACTGCTAACAGTGGAGTAGCAGTAGTATATAATGTATTTATAAAGATACGAAAAGCATGGGTAGACCCAGAATTTGATTATGGTAGATGTTTCAATTACAAAGAAACTAAGTGGACTAGCTTATTGAATAACTACATAGACTTTAATAAGCTTGACTTGATGCGCAGTAAACTGAGAGTACTGAAAAACAAGTATAATCAGAATTACAATGTAACTTATATGTTTAACAATCATCATGATAATGGTAAACAATGTCTGATAGCTGCTACATTCTCAAAACGGTTTGGGGAAGATATACCGGTAATAACTATGGTAATACGAGCTTCCGAGATTACGAAGAGACTAATCTTCGATTTCCTCTTAATCCAGCGTATGTCAGAATATGTATACGGACCGGATCAGTCGGTACAAATCAACCTATTCGCAACTCAAATGTACGGAAATGTGGAGACACTTCTAATGTATCATACCCATAAACCTTTGAAGAAAGTACTTAAGGGTACTGATAAAGAAAACCCTTGGATCAAAAGGTTAAAGGAAATCTTCGATAAATTTCAGAATGGTACAGAGAAAGAATTCTCTTCATTCAAGGTATTCTTTAGAAGTTTTAAAGTGCTTCGACCAGATTTATATGAGGAAACATATAAATCAATGAAAGCAAAAGAATTACTTCTTGAATATGAAGACATAGAATATCCAGAGAATGTAATTTCTTACTCTCAACGTAAAGCATATAAGAAAAAACTTTTAAAACAACAAAAGAAATGAGGATTTATTCGAACAGTTTTGAGTTAATGTCAGAAATGGGCAGAGAGCTCAACAGTTATGGTCAAATTGTGAAACCAAAGACCTATCAGAATAAGGTAATCGAAGGTAATGAGGATTTTATAACAAAAGAACTCATTTGCCAACAATATTGCTTAACTTCACTTGGAGATCCAGTATGGTTATTCGTATTCTCTCATTCAAAAGAATGGGCAGATGCCGAGTTTAAAGAAAGGATTGATACCTCTGATATAATTAACCCGGGCAAAGCTTGGGAATTAAGAAAAGATTTATGGGAACAGTTTTTGGTAGATGGTAAATTTGATTATACCTATAACGAAAGGATGGTAATTCTTCCCTATACCATACAATTACTAAAATCAGATTCTGATACTCGTAAAGCAGTATTACCAATATTTAATGGTAATGGTGAAGATGATACTCTTTATTACCATGGTAATAAACGTATACCCTGCTCTATGTATTATGATTTCCTTATCCGTCAGAATGGCAAAGGAGAGAAGGTATTACATATTTGCTATCACCAAAGAAGTTCGGACTTTGCCCAACATTTCGGTAATGATATATATTTAGCTTGGAGATTAATGGAATATGTAGCCAAAGAAGTAGGAGTAAAGCCTGGTTATCTATATCATACCATAGATTCATTACATATATACAAAAAAGATTGGCATTTCTTATCTTGTAATTTAGAGGATTTGAAAGATGAATACTAAATATTCAATAAAAGGGTACCCTGGATATTATATATCTAAAAGGGGTACCCTTTTTACTTCTCTTAAAAGGGTAGGAGTTAAAGGGAAAGGCCATGGTAGGAAAGGTACTACTACTGTGATTTCTAATACTTGGAGAAAGAGGTTGGTATCATTAACTTCTAATGGGTATTTACAATGTACTTTGTTTAGAAAGAGGTTTTATATACATAGGTTAGTATATGAAGCTTGGATTGGTAATATACCAAATGGGTATGATATTGACCATATAAATGGTATAAAAACCGATAATCGAGTATCTAATCTAAGAGCAGTTCCAAGGTCAGAAAATTTGAAACATAACTATGAGTTAGGTTTTAGGGGTTCTAATTATATACATACTTTTTCTGATAAAGAAAGGAATTTAATAATGATAGACCATAAAGAAAAGGGTCTTAGTATAAAGAAAATATCTCTTAAGTATGGATATTCTAGGTACTTTATTCATCAGGTATTGAAAGGAATTAGATAATGGAAACAAGATATCACATAATAAGAAACAAAAGAGAGTTAAAGAAACTTATTGTTTGTTGTAAAGCAACTGGTTATGCTTGCTGCGACTACGAAACAAATGCAGAACCAATATACAATAAGAATTTTAAGCCAACTATACTCTCAGTATCCTGGATGCCAGGGTTTGGTGCTTCCATTCCTTTAGACCATTTCGAAACGAAAGATTATACTTCATCAGGTTGGAATTGGAAAAAGATGCTAAGGAAATTTGGAGAAGAGGTAATTGAGAATTACGACATTGTAAAGGTTGCATGGAACTGGAAGTTCGATGACCAGATAAATCAAAAATATCAAATATTCTATAGAGGTACTTGTTTAGATGGTATGCTTGCAAAATACCTATTAAATGAAGAAAAACCCAATGATCTAAAATCAATGGTAAGAAGGTATTTACCTGAGTACGGTAATTATGAAAAGCAAGATGCCTTCGATAAGATACCTTGGGATCAAAAAGGATTAGACCCACTTTGCCATTATGGATGTCAAGATGCAGATTATACTCTTAGATTAATGATATTCTTTGAGAAGAAGTTAATTGATTTGGGTTTATACAGTACTTTTAGAAATCTAATAATGTCTGCATCAAGGGTACTCACTTCAGTAGAGAAGAATGGTTTATATCTAGATAGAGAGTTCAATAATCAACTACTGGAAACATATAAACCAAAAATAGATGCTGCTAGACAAGCTATATATGATTTGCCAAGAGTAAAGAAATTCGAAAAGAAGTACAACCAAGAAAAGATTGATAAGTATATTCAATCTATCGAATCAGAACTTGAGGAGCTAGATTATAATGATCCAAAAGACAAACGAAAGATTGCATCAAGGGAACAGAAAATCTCAAATATCAAGGCTGGTATATTCACAACTAAAAAGGAACAAGAACTTATAAGACCCATTAATTTGGGTAGTCCCGTTGATTTACCTGCATTGATGTATTCAGAAGAGGGTTTTCATTTTGAGGTAATTAAGAATAATGAATCCGGTAAACCAAGTACAGATGAAGAGACTCTTACTAATCTAAGGTTAACCGTTAAAAAACCAGATTCACCTAAGGCAATTTTCCTTGATAGGCTTCTTGAATTACGGGGTTTAGAGAAGATGTATAAAACCTATATAGAGGGTTGGAATGAAAAAGTTCAAGATGATGATAGGTTACATGGAAGATTTCTTATTCATGGGACAACAAGTGGAAGATTGTCTTGTATAAGTGGAGATTCTTTAGTTCTAACAAATTATGGTGAGATACCTATTAGGGAGTTAGAATATTTCTCTGATGAGGATGATATAAAAGTAATGACTCAAGAAGGTTGGAAACCTTTAGTAGATTTTATTTACAAGGGGGAACAAGAGATGTATGAAGTTACTTTAGAAGATGGAACTTCTATTAGATGTACATTAGATCATAAATTTATAACTAATCAAGGGACTAAAAGTTTAAGGTCAATCTACAACAGTTCCCGAAAAACTATATCTAATAAAATTAAATTATTAAGATATGTCGAAGAACAAGAATAATCGACCTAAAGAAATAAGGTCTCTAAAAGGTCCGAGTAGGAAACTAGAACTTATAGTAGAAGATGGTAAGAGGTATATAAAGAAACACGACTTGCAGCATTATTTCTTTGATCAGAAGTGGAAGATAAAAGATTTCCAATATCATTTTGGACTTGGCCATAGGATAGTAAGAGGATCCCTATACAAATGGTTTTCTAAAGAAGAGATAGATAAGTCTCACAGGGAGAAAATTGCTGAAAGACAAAAGGGAGAGAATAATTCTAATAGGATTAATTGGTATAGACCTTCTAAGGTAATTCCTTTAGAGTTGTTAGAAAAAACCATACAAGGTTCTCTTACTAAAAGGGAAGTGAAAGAGAAATTAAATCTAACTTCTTATGAACTTTCTAGTATACAGCAATATTATAATTTCAGGCTTCCCAATAAAAATAGGTTGATAGATGATTTTTGTTCTAATCACTTAACTAAGAAAGAAATCTTTCTCTTATCAAAATTCTTATGTATACAGAAATTAGAGAAAGATTTCTTGAGTGGAGACCCTAAGAGAATCATGGAAGTAGTAAGAAAATTACATTACCTACAGTATGATCTAAGGATTATTATTAGAAAACTTAAGAAGTATTATAGGGAAGAAGATTATAATTTACCAACTAACATAATAGAGTACAGGTTTTATAAAGAGCTTATAAAAATGAGGTATAAAGTGATACCTCAATTCTTTTTTAAGGATCTTAATATACATGTAGATTTCTTATTAGATGATTCTATAATTCTGGAGTTAGACGGGAAAATGCATGTACGAGAATTAGATTTAGAAAGAGATAAAGCACTTAACTCACTCGGTTATCAAGTAATTCGTATAGACTTAGAAAAAGAAAATCTAAGTAGGTTCATGAAAAATAGTGATATAAGAAAATGTTTAAAGAAGTATCTATTAAATCAATAATTCCAGTTGGATTACAGGGAGTATACGACTTATCAGTAGATGAGTGCCATCAATTTGTGGCAAATGGTATATTGCATCATAATTCTGCAGAACCAAATGCTCAACAAATACCTAAGACTTCAGTAGACCCAAATATTAAATTACAATTAAAAGCTCCTAAAGGAACTCTTTATATTGCTAGTGATTTCTCACAAGCAGAATTAAGAATCATGGCTCATTTATCTGGAGATGAAACTTACTTGAATGCTTTTAATTCTGGTCAGGACCCCCATTTGGCAATTGCTGCTACTAAATATCATGTATCTTATGATGAAGCTTTAAAAATATATGAGGATGAAAATCATCCAGACCATAAGATATGGAAGGTAAGGAGAAAGCAAGCTAAACAAATTGCTTTTGGACTTATTTATGGGATTGGTGCTAAACTTCTAGCAGTAAAATTATCAGACCCAAAATCTGGTATTATAGTTACACCTGAAGAAGCTCAAAAAGAAATGGATGTATTCTTCGGTCAGCATCCTAAGCTAAAGACTTTCTTAAAGAAACAAGAGAAATTTCTAAGAAAGAATGGATACTTAGTTTCTCTATTTGGTAGAAAAAGAAGATTACCTCAAATTTATTCTTCTGATAGGGGAGAAGAAGCTTATGCTTTACGACTAGCATTAAATTTTCCTTGCTTATTACCATCATCTCAGGCTCTTAGTAAAACTAAGGGATGGGTAAATTATGAAGATTTAAAAGTTGGTGATGAGATATTAGCTTTTAATCGGGACATAGGAGAATCAGAATGGCAAAAGGTTGAAAGGGTAAATGTATTTGATTATGATGGGGATATGATTAGGTTAAAGACTAAGCATCTTGATGTATTATCTACTCCCGATCATAGATGGGTAGTTACTAAGCCGAATAAAATTTCTAAGTTGAATAAAACTGAAGTATTAACATCTGATGAGTTATATAATTCTGATAAACCCTATGCTATTCCAATAAGAGCTCCACATAATAATCAAGTAAAAGCTAGATATTCAGATGTTTATGTTGCTTTTTTAGGTTGGTATCTTACTGATGGCTATTTGAAGAATGGCAATATAGTAAGAATATGTCAGAGTAATACTGCAAATCCTCACAAGGTAGATATTATTGATTCTATTATGGAAGAATTAGGTGTGGAATTCTCCCGTAGAGAAAAGGATCAAGTAATATGGGAAATAAGAGACCCAGAATTTGTTTATAAGCTCAATAGATTAGTTCCTGAACGTAAGCTAAATATGAAATTATTAACCAGATTAACTAATCCTCAATTAAGTATCCTATTAGAAAATATGAGATTGGGAGATGGTTGGTCGATATGGGCAACTGGAGATAAAACTCAAGGAGAATTACTTCAGGCTTTAGTTGTACTCTGCAATAATACTTCAAGTATGTATGAATTATCCCATGAAGGTGACCTATCTTATTTTAAAGATAAGAAACCAAGTAAATACGGCCAAGAGTTTGTACGGGCTACTAAAACTAGTTATGGAGTAAAATTTTCTAATTTTAGGAAATCAGTAAACACTAAGAATACTTACAATTCAGAAAATAATCTGACGAAAGAGAAATACGTAGGTAAAGTATGGTGTCCTACTGTAAAATCGGGAGCTTTCTTTACAAGAGTAATCGGTGAAGATAAACGATATAGAACCTTAATCACGGGCAATTGCCAGTCTGCAGCATCAGATATGTGTCTATTTGGTAGTATTCTAATATATTACTTAATGAGGCAAGGTAAATTACCATCTACAAAATCGGTATGTTTAGTTCATGATGCTAATTATCAGATTACTAAGCCAGAAAATATAAATATTTGGAGCATATATGAAATGTGGCAAATTTATAGGAATCCTTTAACTAAGCCCTACTTCGGTTTTCAGATAGATGATCTAGATATGGAAATGGACTTTGTCATAGGTAGATCGATGGCAGAAGAATTACCTTTTATCCCAGGTTATGATTATAGAAAAATGCTCGAACCCGATTTTTCAGTAGAAGAGTACATGGAAGAGCATAAGAAATATAAGCATATAAAGATAAAAGATTACCCTAAAATATTTAAGAAGGAGATAAAGAAATATAAAGAGGGATATGAAAAGAAAGTACATTAGTAATATGCCTATTGAAGGATTCTCTAAATATCACATATGTAAGAATGGCCGATTATATTCTATTCATAGTGGTACTTGGAGATTGATAAAACCAGTAGCAAAGAGTACTGGGTATATATCTAATAATCTAATATCTGATTCTGGTAAAAGAGCTAATTTCTATCGACATAGATTAGTTGCAGAAGTTTATTTACCAAATGATAATCATACTTTAGTAGTATGTCATAAGGATAACAATCCTTTAAATAATCGGGTAAGTAATTTATATTGGGGTACTCCAAGAGATAATACTCAACAGTGTATAAGAGATGGTAGATTCCCATTTCGTAAGAAGAAAAAGGTGGATGAAAATAAGTTGATATATCAATACAATATTGGAATACCCAGAAAAGATATATTAGAAGAATTTAGGATATCCACTAAACTACTTTATAGTATTTTAAGAAAATATAATGTTAAACTACGAAAATCATGAAAAAGATTTTAAACGGGCCCACAATATGGAGGGCTAAATGCCCAGTATGTAATTGTGAATTTGAGTATGACACTAGTGAAACTTTTAGAGTTTACGATAAATCAAATAGGGATATTTATAAGGTAGTACAATGCCCAAATTGTAAAACTAATCTAAAGCATTCAGATTCAGTATCTACCACTACAGAAGCGAAAAGAGAAGATACTATGTCTACATAAATAAATTAAATTTATGAATCTTATGGCAACAATAGAAGAGTTTAAAAACTGTC
>ENA-OZRQ01000760-OZRQ01000760.1-human-gut-metagenome-genome-assembly--contig:-NODE-760-length-7674-cov-3.992387_pt1 | contig 7674 bp, 6 predicted proteins | sample MGYA00243269_ERZ653945 | MGnify/ENA primary metagenome ERZ653945 (study PRJEB26926, sample SAMN06164648) | human gut metagenome | biome: ENVO:00009003; feature: ENVO:2100002; material: ENVO:00002003...
GAGATGTAGCTCCGTCTCGTGGGCTCGGAGATGTGTATAAGAGACAGTGATTACAACGCCGCCCAACAGTCTGGATATGGCCAGCAATACGCACAGTCCGGTTACGGCCAGAACTACTATGCCCAGCCGCAGGGCGCTCCCACCTACCAATACGTGCCGCAGGGTACTGGTGCCGGTGCGGGTGCGGCCACCATCAACACGACGATGACCTACAACTACGAGGAAGCCCGCCGCGTCTCCGTAACCAAGGTGTACGGCGAGATGACCATCGGCATCCTCGTCACCGCCGTGGTCGCCGTGCTCGGCCAGATCACTGGAGCCTACTACAGCTTCCTCATGGCCACCGGCATGGTGGGCCTCATCGGCCTGTGCGTGGTGCAGATTGCCCTGGCCGTGGTGCTCGGCATGCGCGTCACCAAGATGAAGTCGGCCACCGCGCGCGTCATGTTCTATGTGTACGCCGCATTGATGGGCTTCACCTTGAGCTCGATCTTCATGGTCTACGACCTCGGCTCGATCGGCGTGGCACTCGGTGTCACCGCCGCGTTCTTCTTTGCGCTGACCATGTTCGGCATGACTACCAAGTTCAACATGCTCAAGGCCGGCCCGATCCTGATGATCGGCCTGATTGTGCTCATCATCTCGCAGATCGTGCTCGCCTTCGTGCAGGTCGACGGCATGACCAAGATCGTCTGCGCCATCGGCCTGATCCTGTTCGCCGGCATGACCATCTACGACGCGCAGTCCACGCGCGCGCTGCTGACCGAATACGAGGCCCAGGGCCCGGAAATGGTCAAGAAGATCTCCATCCTGTGCGCCCTGAACCTGTACCTCGACTTCGTGAACATGTTCCTGTACATCCTGCAGCTGCTCGGCAACAGGGACTAGCCTCGACAGCCGATTGGCGAGCGGCATGTAGCCTGCCCGTCAAACGTCACAGCCCGACCACATTGTGGCCGGGCTTTTTCATGTCTGTCACATTCGCACGTTAGGCTGGCTCCCCGTGAAAAGACAAGAACTCGTAGGCATGCTGAGCCTGTTGTTGACCGCGCTGATCTGGGGTTTTGCGTTCGTGGCGCAGGTCCAGGGCATGGATTCGATGTCGCCGATGTTCTTCAACGCCGCGCGCTTCACGCTGGGAGCACTGTCTTTGGTGCCGATTCTGCTGTGGCAGCGTGGCCGGGGGAGCGCGGATAAGGGCGATACAGCCGGGGCCGATGTCGTTGGGACCGAGGCATCCGTGGCCGTCTCCACAGATGCCGCATCGAACGGCGCATCCGACGTCGTTACCATCACCGGTGCCAAGCTGAATGCGAACAAGCCCGATTCGGCCGTGGCGCGATTGCTCGCCAACCCGGTGGTCATTTCCGTGATCTGCGGCATCGTGCTGTTCACCGCCAGCACCCTGCAGCAGTATGGCATTCTGTACGGCAAATCGGCCGGCCGTGCGGGATTCCTGACCGCCATGTACATCGTGATGGTGCCGTTGCTGGCCTTCGTGTTCCTGCGCCGGCGCATCGGCATGCTGGTGTTCGTGGCCGTGGCGCTGTCCATCGCCGGCTTCTATCTGCTGTGCATCACCGATGGTTTCGGTTCGATCGGCCTGGCGGATATCCTGCTCGTGTTCACGGCCGTGCTGTTCGCCGTGCATATTCTGGTGATCGATACTTTGGGCGGCACCGTGGACGCCATCAAGCTTTCATTCGGCCAGTTCTGCACCACCGCCGTGCTGAGCTGGGCGGGTTCGCTGATCGAAGGCTCGGTCGACTGGGCCGGCGCTGCTCATTCCTGGATTCCGATTCTGTACGCCGGCATCGGCTCGGTGGGCATCGCGTACACCTTGCAGGTGGTCGGCCAGCAATGGGTGCCACCGACGCGAGCCAGCCTGCTGATGAGCCTCGAATCGTTCTTCTCGGCGGTAGGCGGTGCGTTGCTTCTCGGTGAAGTGATGACCCCGCGCGGCTACCTCGGCTGCGCCCTCATCTTCCTCGGCACCCTACTGGCCCAAGCGCCGGCCAGGCTGCCGAAGTGGCCGCAACGGTGAATGAATCGGCCGCAGGCCGATTCCATAGCACCTCAGTCCGAGGTCTTAGGCGCTTCGCCCACTTGCGGCGCGCCGTTGATGTCGCGGTGGATGTTCTGCATCTGTACCTCGATGTTCTGCAATGAGCGCGCGCAGTCGAGCAGCGTCTGGGAATGCTCGGCGAGCTTGTTGTCCGGCAAATCGGTCTTGTAGCGCAGCGCATGCTCCAGCGACGCCCAATAATCCATGGCGATGGTGCGGAACTGCACCTCCACCGGCGTGTAATGCGCGCCCGAGGAGAGGAACACGGGCACCGCGTAGATTACGTGCAATGAACGATACCCGTTCTGTTTCGGGTTCTTGATGTAATCCTTGACGCGCAGCACCTGAATATCGGACTGCGACGACAGATAGTTGGACACGGAATACACGTCGTCGCGGTAATTACAGATCACGCGGATGCCGGCCACATCGAACAGATTGTCCTTAATCGAATTGACGCCGATCGGCAGACCCTTGCGCTCCAGTTTGCCGATGATCGAGCTCACCGACTTCAGACGGCGTTCCATATGATGTATCGGGTCATGGCTGAACCGCACCTGGAACTCGTCGTCGAGAATCTCCAGTTTGGTGCTGATCTCGTACATCGCGCCTTCATACACCTGCATGAGGTCAACGAATTCAACGACCTGTTCGGGAGTGAAGGTGCCTCCCGGAAGATCCAACGCTTTGAGACGGGCTTGCAGATCGGAGGTTTTGAGTCGGCTATGTCGGTCAAGTATCACGTCCACCAATATACTCGGCGGATTCCAGCCAATCTGGACGTTCGCGGGGAATCTTTCCAAGAACCCATAATTTGACATCGTGACAACCAATGGCATACGTGACCGGAGCATGACGAACCCCGTCGATAGAATCGGTCGTTATGAATGAAGACATGATGACCGAGGCGGAGCGCGCCTCGATTGCAGCCGATGGAACCGATGGTTTGCTGGGGAAACGCGGCAAGGGCGTGTTCCATATCCATACGCTCGGCTGCCAGATGAACGTGCACGATTCCGAGCGCATCGCCGGCGTGCTGGAGGCCAATGGCTACGTGCCTGCAACCGAGGACCAGATCAATGACAATGACCTCGATTTGCTGGTGCTCAATACCTGTGCGGTACGCGAGAACGCAGCCGAACGCATGTATGGCACCATTGGCCGATTCAATCGCGTCAAACTGGTTCGGCCGAACCTGCAGATCGCCGTTGGCGGCTGCATGGCCCAGCTTGACCGCAAGAAGATCGCGGATACTGCGCCATGGGTTTCCGCGGTGTTCGGTACCAAGAACATCGAAGATCTGCCCAAGCTGTTGGATCAGAATCGTGCGACCGGCAAGGCGCAGGTCCAGGTCACTGAACAATTGCGGCAGTTCCCGAGCCAGCTTCCCGCCGCCCGCGCCTCCCGCATCAGCTCGTGGGTGGCGATTTCCGTGGGCTGCAATAACACCTGCACGTTCTGTATTGTGCCCACCACGCGAGGCAAGGAAAAGGACCGCCGCCCCGGTGACATTCTTGATGAGATTCGCCAATGTGTGGCCGATGGTGCCAAGGAGGTTACGCTTCTCGGCCAGAACGTGAATTCGTTCGGTTATGGTATTGGCGATCGATACGCTTTCAGCAAGCTGTTGCGCGCCTGCGGCACCATCGACGGTCTCGAACGCGTGCGCTTCACCTCGCCGCACCCGGCCGCCTTCACCGACGACGTCATCGCCGCGATGGCCGAAACGCCGAACATCATGCACCAGCTGCACTTCCCGCTGCAGTCCGGCTCCGACCGCATCCTGCGCGCGATGCGCCGCTCCTACCGCTCCGCCAAGTTCCTCGACATACTGGGCCGCATCCGCGCCGCCATGCCCGACGCGCAGATCTCCACCGACATCATCGTCGGCTTCCCCGGCGAAACCGAAGAGGACTTCCAGCAGACCATGGACGTGGTGCGCCAGGCGCGCTTCTCCTCGGCGTTCACGTTCATCTACTCGCCACGCCCCGGCACGCCGGCCGCCGCAATGGAACAGATTCCGCGCGACGTGGTGCAGGACCGGTTCGACCGTCTGGTGGCGTTGCAGGAGCAGATCACCGAAGAGAACCTCGCCACATTCGAGGGCCGCGACGTCGAAGTGATGATCACCGGCAAACTCGGCAAGAAGGACACCGACACCCACCGTGTCACCGGCCGCGAGAAAACCGGCGTGCTGGTGCACATCGGCGTGCCTGAAGGCGAACCGGTACCTGAAATCGGCGATTTCGTCACGGCCACCGTCACACACGCCGGCCGCCATAATCTGCTTGCCGACCCCGACGTGGCCGCCGGCCAGACCTATTCCGTGCGGCACTGAGGGGGCGTATATGACGCAACGAGTCGTCTCCATCGTCGGTCCCACCGCGTCCGGCAAGACGGGGTTGGGCATCGCCATCGCCCGGCGTCTGGCCGAAGCGGGGGAGCGGGCCGAAATCGTGAACGCGGACGCCTACCAGATGTACCGTGGCATGGATATCGGCACCGCCAAACCCACCGCCGAGGAACAGGCGGCCGTGCCGCACCAACTCATCGACATCATCGACCCCGAAGACACGATGAGCGTGGCCCGATTCCAGCAGCTTGCGCGCGAGACCATCGCCGACCTGCAATCACGTGGCATCCGGCCGATTCTCGTCGGCGGCTCCGGCTTGTACGCCAGAGCGGCCATCGATGACATCACCTTCCCCGGCACCGATCCCGACGTGCGCACACGTCTTGAGGAACGCGAGAAAACCGAGGGTGCCGGTGCTTTGTTCGACGAGTTGCGGGCCAAAGACCCCGAGGCCGCCGCGCGCATGGACCCACGCAATCCACGCCGCACCATCCGTGCGCTGGAGGTCATCGAGCTTACCGGCAAACCGTATTCGGCCAGTCTGCCGCGCTACCGGTACGTGATTCCGTCCGTGCAGATCGGACTCGACCTGGACCGCCCGGATTTGGACCATCGCATCGATTTGCGCACCAAGCAGATGTATGACGATGGGTTCATCGAAGAAGTCGAACGGTTGCGCCCGCATCTGGGTGCCACCGCCGTACGTGCGCTCGGCTATCAGCAGATCATCGACCTGCTGGACGGCATCTGGGATGTGAACGACGCCTTCGCGGACATCGCACAGAAAACCAAGCGACTCGCCCGCAAACAGATGGGATGGTTCGGCCGTGACCCGCGCATCCACTGGCTGCAGGCCCTGAACCCGAAACTGGTCGACAACGCGATGGCCATTATCGCGCACGCCGACGCCGGCGACTACGACCCGATCGACGCCCGAGCCGACGAATACACCCAGCATCATCTGGGGGATATCACGGCGTAGGAATCAGCCAAAGGCCGATGCAATCACCCGCAATCAGTGTGCAGGCCCCTGATTCCAGCCGGCGATCAAGAACACGCGCGTCGGATTCGCCGGGCGTAGTATCGCGTCGAACATCGTCTCCAGTGCAGACGTGTCGCCCCGATATGCCGAGTGCTTGGCGGAGCGATACTCTTCGCGCGTCACTGAGCCCCAGTCGAGATCCCAGCCGGCGTCATGCGCCAAGCGTGAACCGAATATACGCAGCACCATCGCATTGCCGCCACGGAACGGATGCAGATAACCGAGCTCATCATAAATAGAAGCAAATGCGTGAACGAACACGTCGCGATCCAACGCATGCAGGTTGCGCTTGTCCGCCAACTCCATCGCGATGTTGTGCGCGCCGGTCTCAATGAGCCCAGCCGGGAAGAACGCCTCAGGATTCGCGGCTCGAGCCCGGTCGTTCGTCACCTCGCGTGTGGTGTTTGAGGTACGCAACTTGCCCGCATCCTCAAACACGCCTTCGAACAGCCCCTTATGAATGGCGGTCAGCTCATCCAAGTCGCCAGACGGATTCCATCGACGTTCCGCCAACAACACGGTACGTGCGAACACCGCATCCGCCCGATCCGTGGCATGATCATCCAGACTGCCGGCAGCCAGACGATCCTTTCCGGCAGGGTCGGCGGCGGCGCGCAGACGCATGGCGGTCTGTTCGTCCGCCACGTCGATGAGATGGGTCACGGGCTTCAAGCCGCGTTCGTAGGCAGCCGCGGCGCGCATCGTTGCCTCGCCCGGCGTCATCGCTTCCAGTGCGCAGTTCTTGAGTGCAAATGCGACTGCGCTCGCACGCTCTGCGGGTGTCATGCAACCCATGATAAGGCATATTCGCGCCCCAGCGGGGAATCGACTCAGACGAACGCGGCGAATCGGCTGTCGGGATTCGTCAATCGACCATATCGTCACGGTGTCGTCACCAACCATGCACCCCCGTACTAGTAGAATCAGACCCGATATGGCACGAACAGCATCCTCCAACAGCACCAAACCCCGTAAATCCAAAGACAACGGGTCTACCCATGATGGCGAAACCAAGGTCCAGCCCGAGCTTGACCTCGAACCTGAGCCGTTGTGGAAGAAGATCCTGCTCGCGATTCCGCGCGCGTTCGGCTCCGGCGTACGCGCCGTCACCGGCGTCGGCGAATACGATCCAGCCTACCGTCGTGATGGTTTGTGCTTCCTGCTGCTCGTGCTCGCCGTACTGTTCTGCGCGTCCGAATGGTTCCGCGTCAGCGGTCCATTCGGCCAGCTGCTTCACGCCATCGCGGCCGGTGTGCTTGGTCTGATGAGCGTCGTGCTGCCGGTGTTGCTCGCCGCCGTGGCCTTCCGACTCATGCGCAATTCCGGTAAAGGGTCCAATAACCCGCGTGTGGTCACCGGTTGGGTGCTGCTCATGTGGTCGATTTGTTCGATCATCGACGTGGCGATCGCCGCCGACCACACCGGATTCGACATCACGATTCTGCAATCCGCCGGCGGCCTGTTCGGCTTCTTCCTCGGCTCACCGCTCGCCTGGGGCCTTTCCAACGTGTTCGCCATCATCATTTTCGTGGTCGTCGGCCTGTTCTCCTTGCTGATGATTACCGGCACCCACGTCACCGATTTGCCGGAGGATGCGCGCAAAATCGCCGCTAAAATCCAACGCAAACCGTATGTGCCGATGGGCCAGGAGACGGATGGGAGCGCCAGCCAGTTTCCCAACGAGGTCCGTGTGGGAGATACCACTCTCGCCTTTGCCGACGGTGTTCCCTCGCATGACGGCGACGATGACGGAAGCGACAACGATCAGGCCGGCGATGCACGGCCCAGCCTGTTCGCACGACTGTTCGGCCGCAAATCCAAGACCGAAGACGACAAAACTCTTGACAAGTATGCTGCCGACGATCCATTCGACCGTGCCGCCAGCCAGCATGGTGCCACCGCCGAAACCCCGGTGGTCGATCCGATGACCGGCGAGATTATCGGTGCGCGAACCATTGCATCGTCTTCGTACGACGGCCGTCCGCACCTATCCAGCCCTGCGCCTGCTGCCGATGCAGATGATGGCGACGCTTCCCGAACCCGCGTCATCACCAGTGGCCAGACCGTCGTCATGCCCGGTGGGGGAGCGGTAGACGACCCGTGGGCACCCAGTGCCGCCCAGGCCGGTACTGTCGCGCTCGCAGGGGCAGCCGGTGCGATGGGAGCCTGTCTCTTATACACATCTCCGAGCCCACGAGACGGAGCTACATCTCG
>ENA-OZRQ01000771-OZRQ01000771.1-human-gut-metagenome-genome-assembly--contig:-NODE-771-length-7567-cov-5.360091_pt1 | contig 7567 bp, 4 predicted proteins | sample MGYA00243269_ERZ653945 | MGnify/ENA primary metagenome ERZ653945 (study PRJEB26926, sample SAMN06164648) | human gut metagenome | biome: ENVO:00009003; feature: ENVO:2100002; material: ENVO:00002003...
GCTCCGTCTCGTGGGCTCGGAGATGTGTATAAGAGACAGGTGTTAAGCACGCCGCCAGCGTTCATCCTGAGCCAGAATCGAACCCTCCACAAAAAAACTTCATGAAAAGCATCCGAATAGATGACTCTCAAAACAAAAATTGACGAGCACGTCCTTAAGGAAGGACGCCCTCAAAAAACCTCACCCCTCATCAAACCCTCCCGGGTACCCAACCACCACGACAGGCAATCAGGCGAGGAATGAACTGGCAATCATTGACTATAAAGAAGTAGTACAAACACGCTCTTGAGTTCTCAAACCACCACCACTCACCCACCTCGCAGCTCCCCGGAGGAGAACCACTCGCTGAGCGGCAGCAAGGAAATAACTTACACGCATTCACGGACTCGCGCAAACCGGGCACGAAAAAACACGCCAGAATCGTTGCAACGACAGCGTTCCATCGGCGTGTCGAAATCAGCTTGAATCACGCCGTTACCATCAGGATACGCCGGCTCTTTATGGGCTCACGTAACGAAATCAGATGTTCACCGGCGTGTCGCAACAATTTATTCCACGTTCAACTCCCCTCAGTCCGATCACGCGGACGGCTCACCCGCAATTACGGACGAGCAAAGCTCGCACCCTTATGGCTCGACTATCGTCTCGCCTTCGTCTAAAAAACAGTCCACCGGACTGTTTTTTAGACGCCTCAGCATCAAAGAGGGGAGCCAAAGGGGGATTAGAAGGTCAGGCGCATCTGATGCCAGACCACGTCACCGTGAGTGGACTCCGAAATGCCCTCGTCCTCATACCCAAATTGCGCATAGAATCCGACCAGCCGATCTTTGCAGGTGAGCACCAAGCCTTTACGTCCAGCTGCACGAGTGTCTTCAATGACTTTCCTCATGAGTGTACTGGCGCAACCGCGATGCTGATACTTCGGCGCAGTATCCACGCCGAAAATCATTTGCCAGTCACCTTGAGGGTTGTGCTGCGCGGCATCCTCGTACATGTCATCGGTCAAGTCGCGCCGATCGGTCGCGAAACCGTTGATGAACGCCATGACGATCTCGCCATCAATCAATAGCCAGAAACATTCCGGATAGGTCTCGATTCGGGCGCGCAGGGACGAGCGGTCGGCGGCCTCGGCGGCCGGGAAGCATTCGGATTCCATGGCGGCCAGCGCGTCCAGATCGTCGATGGTGGCGTGGCGGATTAACTGGGGATCAGAATCAGTCATGTTTTTGTCTTTCTCTTAACACTCCGTTGTGAGCAACTCCCCCCCAGTCACGCTTCGCGTGCCAGTCGAGGGGAGCCAGATGGATGTCAGATTACGCGGTATTCGCGTAACAGGGTGGCAATATCGGTGCCGTCGAGTTTCTTGAGCACCTTCTTGACCACGGCCTTTTCAATGAAGTTGAGCTTCATATCGGTGACCGGTGCACCGTCACGCAATTTGACGGTGGCGTTGAGCAGGTTGCGCACGTCATAGACGCTACCCCACACTTCAGGCACGCCGCGGTCCACGCCGAGCAACGTGTAGACAGCTTCCATACCGGTGCGCATCGAGTATTCGGTGGTGAAAATCGTGTCGCGCGGGGTCTCGGCGAACTGGCCAAGGAATGCGAAGTTCACGGCACCATCGGGCACCACGTCCGGGCGGTCGCCGGCCGCGCGCGGCATGAAGAACGCGGTGATGTACGGCATCATGACCGGCACGGTGTTGGCGTGGTGCTTTGCGAGCGCCTCGATCTTGTCGGTCGGCACGCCCATGTGGTAAAGCCACTCCTCGCAAATCTCTTCACCGGTGCATTCGGTCATCGGCTTCTTCACATAGTTGCCGGGCTTGTCCGGGAACAGGCCGTAGACCCATACGCACAGCTGGTCCTTGGGCTGGTCGCGGAACTGCTGCTGGCGGTTCAGGGTCCAACTCATGAGCCAGTTGGAGTCCTGCACGGTGACGATGCCGCCGGTGACGACCTTGCCGGAGAACGGGTCGCGCTTGCAGATCTTCTGGATGTACGGCGGAATCTCGCCGTCCAGGGTGGTGACGGTGGCGCTCATCCACTTGGTGGCATTCGGATCGGAGCAGAACTTCTCCGGATGGCCAAAGCTCGGGTCCTGGTCGGCGATACGCTTCCACATATCCCAGCCGCCACCGGGCTTCAGGTCTGGGTTCCATGCGGCGGGCGAGTTCTGGGAACCCATGGTGGAGTTCTCCACGCAACCGCCGTTGGTGATGAACACCAGATCGTTCTCGGTCAGGTCGATGGAGGATTTATCACCCTCGTGGTCCACGTCGATGCGCACGGCAAGCTTCTTGGTGGGCGTGCTGGCAGGGTTGCGCTTGAAGAAGCCGGAGGTGGCCTGAATCTTCTGGATGGTGTCTTGGCCTACGCCGGTGTGCTCGCGCTTGGGGCCGGCTCCCCCGCCAATCGCGAATTCCACGTTCTCGACCTTGGTGTTGTAGCGGAATTCGACGCCGTGCGATTCCAGATACTTGACCATCGGCAGAATCATCGACTCGTACTGGTTGTAGCGGGTGAAACGCAGCGCGGAAAAGTCCGGCAGGCCTCCGATGTGATGAATGTAGCGCTTGATGTACAGCTTCATTTCCAGCGCGGAGTGCCAGTTTTCGAAGGCGAACATGGTGCGCCAGTACAGCCAGAAGTTGGAGTTCAGCACCTCATCATCGAAGAAATCGGTGATCGGCTTGTCATACAGGTCTTCGTCCGGGGTGAAGAACAGCTTCATGATTTCCATCGAAGCCTTGTCGGACAGCCCGAACTTGCCCTTGAGCCCCCGCGTCCTTGCCGAGATTCTTGGTGGCGCGGCACAGCGAGTAGTTCGGGTCCTCCTTGTTGAGCCAGTAGTACTCGTCGAGTACGCTGACGCCTTCGGTTTCGATGGAGGGAATCGAGCGGAACAGATCCCACATGACCTCGAAATGATTGTCCATTTCGCGGCCGCCACGCATCACATAGCCAAGGCCGGGAATATCAAGACCGTCACAGGCGCCGCCGGGTACCGGGTCCTTCTCAAGGATGTGGATGTTCTCGCCAGGCATCTGACCATCACGCACCAGATAACAGGCTGCAGACAATGCCGCCAGTCCGGTACCGATGATGTATGCATGCTTGTTGTCCACGTCGGCCGGCTTCTTCGGACGTGCGAAAGCCTCATAATTGCCGCTGCTGTAGTACATATTCCGCCTCCTTGGGGCAGAGTTGACACTTCATCAACTCTTCTTGAATAGACATCATGTCGCATTATTGACGAACGCGCTATAGGCAACGTTCGGCGTTCTGCCGCATTCGCCAATACCTTGCATCTACGGTTTTCGAGGCCTATGTTGGCTGTTGGCCCATAACTATTGAAGGCATACAGGCATACTGAGGATGCGGGGTGCTTCACCGAACCGGATGATTGATAAGGTCCCGTTCAATCCACGCCATGACCAAATCGGCAAGTCGGTTTACCTCCGCTTCGGCGAGTTCACGGCCTTTGGGCAGATGATGCCATTTTTCGATGCATCCGCGGCAGCATGTGGCGGTAGCATGCTGAGCGGTGAATACCGGATGGCCGCGCCATGGCGTCTGTCTGCCGTCGTTCTTCGGTTCGGCTGCGCCTATGCGGTCTCGCAACATTTCTCGCGCATGACGATCGATGGTCGCCTTGCCTTTGGTGCGGGCATAGGCTCGGTCTTTGTCGGTCAAAGCGAATTTGGCGCGGAACTGCGAATGAGACAGCCGTTCCAGCATCGTGGCAATCCATTGTTGCTCGTCATCGTTGTTACCAGTATCCGCTATCTCCATGCCCATACGTTCCACAGTAGTCGCGCACATCGTATGGTGGCACACGCCTTAGCTCCCTCTGATGAAGGAGCCCCCAGCAAAGCCAGGTGAGGGAGAGGCCAGGGGCGAAACCCGCCAATCAGGCGGCAGGCAAGCAGCTGGGGCCAAACAGAATCTTGATCTCAGCAAACAACGAAGTATCTCGCTTGACGCGGAAACGATCGCCAAACGTGAGCACCTGAGCGTTACCCTTCTCATCCAGCACCGCAAGATGTACTTCGCAGTAACCAGGATGATTAGCGAGCACCTGACCGAGTTGCATCATGCGTTGGCGCTCCAACGCCACCGACGGCAGCGTGATGACCAACGGACGTTCATCCTCGGCTTCCAAGGTCGGAATCTGCATTTCCGTGGCTCTCAGAGAAACGGTTTCGTCGCGCAACTCCACTTGGCCGCGAATCTGTACGATGGCGTCCACGGCAAGTTCAGCGGCGGCCGCTTCATAGACCTTGCCGAAGAACATACATTGGATGGAGCTTTCCATGTCTTCGATGGTCACGATGGCCCAGGGGTTGCCCTTCTTGGATACGCGCCGGTCCACATTGGTGACCAAACCAGCCAACGTGACCTGCTGTCCTTCACCCATCGTTTTGGCTCGATCAACCAGATGCGCGATGGACATTTCACGCAAGGACGCGAGAATCGACTGCATACCGGAGAGCGGATGGTCAGACACATACAGGCCCAACATTTCGCGTTCGAAGTTAAGTTTGGTCTTCTTGTCCCATTCCTCAAGATCGGGTACGGTCACGGAAGCGTCGCCCATGGCCTCCGCTCCCCCATCCTCGGCATCGGAGAACAAATCGAACTGGCCCTCCGCCTGTTTGCGCTTCAGACTCACCACCGAATCGATGGCGGCCTCGTGCACGGTGAGCAGCGCGCGACGGTTCGGGTCAATCGAGTCGAAGGCACCGGCCTTGATCAACGATTCGACCAATCGCCGGTTCAGCGCGGTCAGGGGCACGCGGCGGATGAAGTCCATGAAGTTCACGAACTTGCCGCGCGGGCCTTCGCGTTCGGCGATGATATCGGCCACGGCCTTGTCACCCACGTTACGGATGGCACCAAGACCGAATCGGACGACGTCGCCGACTGCCGAGTACTCGTACACCGATTCGTTGACGTCCGGCGAGAGCACCTGGATGCCCATGCGGCGGGCCTCGCCCAAGTACAGTGCGGTCTTGTCTTTGTTGGTGGCGGCACCTTGCAACAGGGCGGCCATGAATTCGACCGGGTAGTGCGTTTTCAGATATGCGGTCCAGTAGGAGATCAGACCGTATGCGGCGGAGTGCGCCTTGTTGAAGGCGTAGCCGGAGAACGGCACCAGAATATCCCACACGGCCTGGGAGGCCTCTTCGGAATATCCATGCTCCTTCATACCGGCGAAGAACGGCACCTTCTCCTTGGCCAGCACTTCGGGCTTCTTCTTACCCATGGCTCGACGCAGCACGTCTGCCTTGCCCAGCGAATAGCCGGCGAGGATTCGGGCGGCGGACTGCACCTGCTCCTGGTAGATGATCAGACCATAGGTCTCGTCAAGCACCTGCTTCAGAGGCTCCTCAAGCTCAGGGTGAATTGGCGTGATCTTCTGCAGGCCGTTTTTGCGCTTGGCATAGTTGGTGTGCGAATCCATACTCATCGGGCCCGGTCGGTACAGGGCGATAAGTGCGGAAATATCGTTGAAGTTATCGGGCTTCAGGGTTTTCAGCAGCGAACGCATGCCGTCGGAATCGAGCTGGAACACGCCGAGCGTGTCTCCTCGGGACATGAGTTTGTAGGTTTCGGCGTCATCGAGCGGAATCTTGGTGTAGTCGATGGCGGGTTTGCCGTTGGCCTCGATGTTCTTCAGGGTGTCGTGGATGATCGTCAAGTTGGACAGGCCAAGGAAGTCCATCTTGACCAGCCCCAACGTTTCGCACGTGTGGTATTCGAAGGTGGTGGTGATGGTGCCATCGGTGCGTTCCAGCAACGGCGAGGTGTCGGTGATGGGTGCGCTACCCATGATGGTGGCGCAGGCATGTACACCGGTCTGTCGAATCAGGCCTTCGATACCCTTGGCTTCTTCGGTGATGCGCTTGGTGTCCGGGTCGGAATCGTAGAGTTCTCGGAATTCCCTGGCCTCGGCGTAGCGTTTGGCGGTCGGGTCGAAGATGTCATGCAGGCTGATGTCTTTGCCGCCGGTGGCCGCCGGAGGCAGCGCCTTGGTGATTTTTTCACCGACTGAGAATTCATAACCCATGATGCGGGCGGAGTCTTTCAGGGCCTGCTTGGTTTTGATGGTGCCATAGATCACGCACTGGGCGACCTTATCGGTGCCGTATTTTTCGCCGCAGTATTCGATGACTCGCGCACGACCTTCAGGGTCGAAGTCGACATCGATATCAGGAAGGCTCACTCGCTCAGGGTTCAGGAACCTCTCGAAAATCAGGCCATGCTTGAGCGGATCGAGCTCGGTAATGCCCATGGAATAGGCGACCATGGCGCCTGCGGCCGAACCACGGCCCGGCCCCACCATAATGCCGTGATCCTTGGCCCACTGAATGTAGTCGGCGACCACGAGGAAGTATCCGCAGAACTGCATCTGGCAGATCACGCCGCATTCGTAGTCGGCCTGCTTCAATACGTCGAGCGGCGGGTTGCCGTCGTAACGCTTCTCCAGACCTTCCTCGACTTTTTTGAGGAACAGGGAGGTCTCATCCCAGCCTTCGGGGCAAGGGAATTTCGGCATGAACGCGCCGTCTTCGTGGTCGTCGAACATCACGTTGCAGCGTTCGGCGATAACGAGCGTATTGTCGCAGGCGTCCGGGTGGTCCTTGAACAGTTCGCGCATCTCTTCGGCGGTTTTGATGTAGTAGCCGGTGCCGTCGAACTTGAATCGGTCCGGATCGTCAAGACGGGAACCGGAGTTGATGCAGAGCATGGCGTCCTGCGCCTGTGCATCTTCGGCGTGTACGTAGTGGGAATCGTTGGTGGCCAGCAGTGGTGCGTTGAGTTTCTTGGCGATGGTCAGCAGGTCACCGGTCACCTGAGTTTCGATGGGCAGACCGTGATCCATAAGTTCGATGAAGAAGTTGTCTTTGCCGAAGATGTCCTGGAATTCGCCGGCGGCGCGCAGGGCCTCATCGAATTGACCGAGGCGCAGACGGGTCTGGATGATGCCCGAGGGGCAGCCGGAGGATGCGATCACGCCTTTGGAATAGGTGGCGAGCACCTCCTTATCCATACGCGGATAACGCATGACGCGACCTTCGAGGTTGGCCACGGACGAGGCTTTGATGAGGTTGACCAGGCCTTCGTCGTTTTCGGCCCACATGGTCAAGTGGGTGATAAGACCACCACCGGAGACGTCGTCGCGGCGCTGGGCTTCGGTACCCCAATGCACGCGGGACTTGTCTTGACGTGCGGTTTCCGGGGTCACATAAGCTTCGATGCCGATGATGGGCTTGACGCCATTGGCCACGCAGTTGGTGTACATCTCGTAGGCGCCATGCATGTTGCCATGGTCGGTGATGCCGACCGCAGGCATGCCAAGTTCGGCGGCGCGTTTGGCCAAATCCGGAATCTTCGACGCACCATCGAGCAGCGAATAGTGCGTGTGGTTATGCAGTTGCACAAAGTTGTTCCCGTAATCAGCCATGCGCTCTACCATACCGTGTGGTCTGGGCGGCGGTAAATACCCGGGTTCTAAATAGAAGTGCAACACCTTGTCTAGGGTTGGAAGTGTTCGAAGT
>ENA-OZRQ01000778-OZRQ01000778.1-human-gut-metagenome-genome-assembly--contig:-NODE-778-length-7543-cov-11.219418_pt1 | contig 7543 bp, 8 predicted proteins | sample MGYA00243269_ERZ653945 | MGnify/ENA primary metagenome ERZ653945 (study PRJEB26926, sample SAMN06164648) | human gut metagenome | biome: ENVO:00009003; feature: ENVO:2100002; material: ENVO:00002003...
TAGGCAACCGTACCTATTACCTGCCGGAAGACGTGGAGCGTATCGTCACGAAAGTTGAGGACAGGCGCAGGGAAGCCCGGAGCAGGGGGCGGGAGATCTGAAGGATAATGATTGTGTCACTAAAACCGAAGAATCATGTATAATGAATTGAAGACAGGGGATGATGCGTGGATGAAGTCCGTTCATGAGCGCATCGACCGGCTGTCGGTGGTAATCGACGGCCTTTCCAAAGACGGGGGGATTTTGCCAAAAGAGGATGAATATTTGTGTGACAGGGAAGTGGCATGCCTGCTGAAGGTCAGTCGCAGGACACTGGGCGAGTACCGGAGCAACGGCACGCTTCCATACTATGTCCTCGGCGGGAAGGTCCTGTACAGGCGGAGCGAGATTGAAGAAGTATTGAACAGGGGCTACCGGAGCGCCTGCAGGACACAAGGCGGCTGAAAAGAATCGGGGGGCTGCCGTCCGCCCCTCCCCTTCATTTTTTCCACCGGGCGGATAACGCTGTTCTGCCCATAAAGCACTTATATGCATAATTCATGTTTTCTGTCCATGAATTATGCTTCTGCAACCATACCGGCATCACATAACGGAACGTGGAAACATTTTTCCGGCATGGCGGCAAGACACGGGAATCCCCTTATAAGGACAGTCCCATATTTTATTATGTTGTTATTCTGAAGCCTGGTGCACAGTAAGTTGTGGGAAAGGAAATCCGATCCCCTCTTCATTAAATGTCGTATAAACAATTTCATTGATATCATGTAAGACATTCCAGTAATCAGCTGTCTTTACCCGGACACGGACGGTTATGTCAACGCCGCTCGCACTTAACGGGCCTAAAACGATGATAGGGGCGGGAGTGTCCGGAATACGGTTGTCTGCATGAATGATACGCCGCAATACGGTTCTGACCCTTTGTACATCCTCTCCATATTCCACCCGAATACCCATTCGACACGGCGCATTTCCTGTTTGCTGTAATTAATCACGGCATTTCCGCTGAGCATCCCGTTGGGAACGTATATCATCTGGTTGTCAAGAGTGGAAAGTATGGTATGGAAGATCTGTATCTCCTTTATTGTACCGCTTACACCGGGTCCGTCTATATAATCGCCCACTTTGAAAGGCTTGAAAACAAGTATGATCAAACCGCCTGCGAAATTGGAAAGATTGCCGGAAAGTGCCATACCTACAGCCACACCGACTGACGCCAAAAGTGCGGCGAAACCGGTCGTTTCCACTCCCAACTTGCTGATTATGGCAAAGGCAAGTACCATGTTCAATAGAATTTTCACCAGACCTTTCAAGAAAGTCTGCACACTGGTCTCTATCTTCCGTTTTTCAAGAACCTTGGCTATCAACACACCGATCTGCTTAATAATAAAACGGCCGACTGAATATATCAGAATGGCGACAAGTATATCCTTACCCGCGTCCATTCCAAAATCTACCAGTTTCTCCAGTACCTGCCCAAGTTTACTGCCTGAGGCTGCATTCAATAATAACAAATTCATTTTTTCGTTTAATAAATAAAAACCAATAAGCTTCTCACTGTCATATTGTAAAGATGCCGGTACATCCTGACAGTAAGTATAGTCTTGCAATGTTTCAATAAATAAACCGTCCGATATATTTTTACACAGCCGGATATTGGGGGCCGTAAAAACACGCTTTATAATTGATAAAAGCCAGACCTGTCATTCAAAAGAAGGAACCCAAGCCCCGTGTCCTGTATCAGACATACAACTCCGGAAGAATATATTTGATTATAATCTTTCGGTAAATTTTACCGAAAGATTGTTTGGCCATGCAGATAAAACACAATCAGATATGTATTTTCTATGATAATATTAGCAAATATCATATATAATGTGTTACTTTGTATTTAATAATAATTTTTATACAGATCTTATTGTAAACATAATTGTTTGTTTTTTATACAGCTTATTTAATGTGTTAATACGTTAGTATTTAATATTCATGTTAGAAACAAATTGAATGGCGATTCAACTGATATTATTGAAGCAAATCCAAATGGCGTTGTTCGTGAGAATGATGCCATTTATATGTTTAGCCAATATAATATGTTTAAGTATGCTTGTGCATTATAACTTGTGAAAAGTGGTAATGTACGATCTTGTTTCAATGATTAAAGGAATCATTTCAAGCAAGGTTTAACAGATGCTGTATTTCTGGAAATAGCATGTTTAATAACACAGGTACATTATGGTCTGGGAAGATAGTAATGTATATTTAAAACAAGGCATTTTAAATCTTTCCCAACGTGTTAATTTACGTAGAGAAAGCGTTTATTTTAAGTTGTACGGTTTGTGATATGGGCAATAGGCAGAGTTGTCGGTTGCCCGTTCTGTACAATTAGGATATATACACCGGCTATTTCCTGTTATAAATTCCAGTACAGTTGAACATGAAGAGAACAGCAGCGATATGCTTGCAGAACATCAAACATATCCTTAATTACGAGAACTGCATATATTACTCTTATGCCAAAAATTCTCAAACATATTCTTCAATACAGATATTGATATTGTAACTATATCCGTACTAACAATAGGAGGAATATATTATCTTATTTTACATGATAAACTTTCAGCGGAATCAATTAAAAAAAGAATCTGATAGACACCAAGTTATTAAGGCTATAAATAAATTATCAGAATAAACTTTAATAACACTTTGTTTCAGTACATGCAGGATAGCCTGGTTTACATGAACAATTTTTTTTGTGTAGCCCACCTGCACATTTTACTTCGTCAGCAGGACCGTTTGAACTCTTCTCACCAGTATCTAATGCTTTTGCATTAGATAAAGCTAAATCTAAAACTGTTACTTCCTGTTGTGAGGAATATACATTATATTAATAATCGGAAATTAAAAAGGTTATTTTACTTGTCTTTTTGAAAATAGAGGTATTATTGGTTTATAGTTTAGACATTGACAGGGGGAAGCGGTTTAGAATTTATTATTCCTCTATACCACTTCTTTCCTGTTGATTCTTATTATATCAATTTAAATCCTTTACCGTCAGAGTCCAGCTTCCCCTCACGTGCCAGCCATCCCAATCCAAGATAGAGCGATTGGCTGGAAAGTTTGGTCAAGGTCAGTAATTCTTTTTCTGTCAATGTTTTCTCTGAGCTGTTGAGTGCGTTCCAAATCTTACCCGCACCGGTTCCTACAATATCAGGAGTAATGATTTCTATAGGTGATGTTACGGCTGTTTTCTTTATTGTAGTTTTTTTGCTTGTAGTTTTCCTGGTTGTTGCTTTTTTCTTGGTTGTTGTCATTGTAATATATTAGTTAAATTTTACAATGCAAAGATAGAAATTTTAAATATAACAAAGAAAAGAATGTGATTAAATATTCATCACCATGTTAAAAGATGGAGTACAGTATGAATCGTTCGGTATATAGTTTTCTTCATTTTCCGGCATCGGACATGACAACAGGCGGATATATAGTCACTGATGGACAGCATCAGTATGGGGGATATGCATCTACAAAATGCAGGGGCAGGCTGCAATACCCATCCACATGCAATGCAGAGGGAGCAGAAGAGCCTTCCCCGCAGCAGAAAAAAAACAGGCGGTTTCATGGCGGTTCCGGCATGAAAAGAGGCTCCGGAACAGTTGTTTTGTTACACATGCACTACGTCGGTCGCAGTTTTCGCCTTCTGAATCTCCTTCACGTCCGTTCCTGCGTTTTCGGAGCGTTTTTCCGGCAGAAAATTTCACCATACGGAAATTTTCTGCCGGAAACCGAAGGGAAAACGCGCAGACCCGCAGGAACGGGCGAACTTTGATGAAGAGGGGGGAAACTTCAGCCGGTCGGATGGTATCATAGATTTTCTTCTCCATCTTTTCCGGCCTACGGGACAGGATTTTCATGCCATTGTTCCAATGGGAATAATAGCAATTCCATCATGATCGGAGATTTTCTTACTTTATTGATGTTTTAGCAATTAAAGAACCGTCACCTGACAATATCTGTACTTGTTAAAAAAGAAAAATAAAAGATGTTTTGCATATTCCGTAAAAAATCGTATCTTTGCATAAGTGCGTTGTACATCAGCGCATTTGATGCAAAGATGTAGAAATCAGAACGGTTGCCAATTCATTACCTCGTTTTTTGATGATGCACGTAAACTTTTTATTCTTAGTGGATTAGAAAATTCTTCCAAAAATAAAGCTTATATTTGTGAATGTAATGACGGTATAAAGGAATTGGGAACTGAAATTTATTATTAACTAAAAACAAACAGTCATGAAAAAACTAGCCTTTTTTATTTTATTGTCATTGGTTACACTAGGTGTTTCTGCACAATCAAATCTGAAATGGAATGTGAATGCGGGTATTGGTATGTCAAATTGGTATGGTGATGATACGGATGGTACAGATGCTAAATTTGCTTATAAGGTGGGTATAGGTTTGGAAGTACCTTTTGCTAATACTAATATATGGTCTTTCCAGACAGGTTTGAACTTTATTTCTAAAGGTGTGAAAGGTGATGGAGTAACTGATGCTTGGGACGTGGTTGATGTGACGATCAACCAGCTTTATCTGGAACTGCCTTTGATGGTTGGTGCTCGGATACATACGGCCAGCAATTTTGATCTTCTTTTCAAAGGTGGTCCGTATTTGGCTTATGGAGTTGGCGGAAAAACTAAAATAGATGGTGTATCCGAGAAGGCTGATACTTTCGGTGATGATGGTTTAAAAAGGTTCGATGCCGGTTTGGGGTTAGGAGTTGCTTTTGAATTTGGCAACATAGTTGTAGGTGTTGAAACTGGCACAAGTTTTACTAAAGTAGCTAGCGGTGTTAGTGCTCATAACCTTTCTGCATTGGCCACTATCGGTTATAAATTCTGACCACAGATATAATCTTACCTTTAAATATATAAAGAACGGCTGTTTCTCTTTTAGAAAGAAGCAGCCATTTTTTTAGATGAAGCGTGGTTTATGAAATAAAAGCTATATTTGCAGATTATGATTAAAGACACAATTTTTTAGGGATATGGCATTAATAGATAAGGTAAGAGTGATAAAACTACTTCTTTTTGCACTGTTTATGATGGTAAGCATGGTGACTCCGGCTCAGAGTCAGGTGGATTGGAGTATAAAGGCCGGTATAGGCATGGCAAATATTATAGGTGATAATATGGGATCTCCTAAAGTAAAGCTGGCGTATAAATTAGGCATTGGCTTGGAGTGCCCTTTTGATAAGATCTGGTCTTTACAAACAGGCGTTTCGTTTGTTTCCAAAGGCACTAATCATACGATTGTTGAAACAGATGGAATTTCGGCTCAGGCTAAAGTAAATGCATCCTATTTGGAGTTGCCTGTAATGGTGGCAGCCCGGTTTGCAATGGATCGGAATACTTATATACTTGTTGCGGCAGGTCCCTATGGCGCATGGGGGATTGGTGGCAAAACCAAGGCTTTAGGGTATAGCTGGTCATCATCGTCTACACCGGATTGGAATACTGGAAATGTGGTTGAAATAAATACTTTTGGCAAAGATGGACTTGATCTGCGTCGTTTCGATTATGGAGTGGCGATAGGTTTATCGGTGGAATACCGGCATTATGTGATAGGAGTGGAAGGACGATTAGGGCTGTGCAAACTTCAAAAAGAACTTCAAGGGAAGAATATTACCGGCTTTGTAACAGCGGGATATAAATTTTAAGACGATTTTTTATATGGATTGTAAACACGGATCTTACAGGCTAAGTATGGTTTGCTTTATATCTGTAAATCCGTGTTGCAATTTGCACTGAGAATAATTAATGATGGAATAAACGAACACCAGTGAATGCCATGGTGATGCCGTATTTGTCACAAGTGTCAATTACATGGTCATCACGTACAGAGCCTCCGGCTTGTGCTATGTATTCCACTCCGCTCTTATGCGCACGTTCTATATTGTCACCAAATGGGAAGAAAGCATCCGAACCCAATGATACCCCCTTCATGGTATCCAGCCATGCGCGCTTTTCTTCGCGAGTCAGCACTTCCGGTTTTTTTGTGAAGAATTGTTGCCAGATGCCGTCAGCCAGAACATCTTCATGATCGTCACTGATATAGACATCAATTGTATTATCACGATCTGCACGGCGGATTTTTTCTACCCACGGCAGATTCATTACTTTAGGATGTTGGCGCAAATACCATATATCCGCTTTATTACCGGCAAGACGTGTACAGTGGATGCGGCTTTGCTGGCCGGCACCGATGCCGATAGCCTGCCCGTCTTTTACATAACAAACAGAATTACTTTGTGTATATTTTAAGGTGATAAGGGCAATAATCAAATCGCGTTTTGCTTCGTCTGGAAAATGCTGGCTTTTAGTTGGAATATGAGTCAGCAGGCTTTCGTCCAGTCTGATTTCGTTGCGGCCCTGTTCAAAAGTAATGCCGAATACATCTTTGTGTTCAATAGGTGCAGGGCGGTAAGCTGGGTCTATTTTAATTACATTGTATGTTCCCTTGCGTTTGTTTTTCAGGATTTCCAGCGCTTCCGGTGTGTAATCGGGAGCTATGACGCCGTCTGAAACTTCACGGTTGATGAGGCGCGCGGTAGCTTCGTCGCAAGTATCGCTCAATGCGATAAAGTCTCCGTAAGAAGACATGCGGTCAGCGCCACGAGCACGGGCATATGCGGTAGCCAATGGGGTAAGTGGCAAGTCATTCACAAAATAAATTTTCTTCAAGGTGTCATTCAACTCGATTCCTACTGCGGCTCCTGCCGGACTGACATGCTTGAAGGAGGCTGCTGCGGGTAGTCCGGTAGCTTCTTTCAATTCTTTGACCAGTTGCCAGCTGTTGAAAGCGTCCAGAAAATTGATGTATCCGGGACGTCCGTTTAATACTTCGATAGGCAATTCCCCTTCTTGCATGAAGATGCGTGACGGTTTTTGGTTGGGATTGCAGCCGTACTTTAATTCTAATTCCTTTGCCATAGTTTTATAATATTTCGGTTTATAGATTTTCAATGTGTGGCAAAGGTACAAAATAAATGGGGAAGACAGGTTATAAGAACTGTTTTTGGTTGTAGGCAACATGCTCGGGTGTTATTGGGGGAAAGTTGGAGTGTGAGATAGGAATTGCTTTGCAATATGAAAATCTATTTAAATTTTCTTTAAAAAAACTTTCAAAAGAATACGGAACAACAGTTAAACAGGAACTAAGTTTCATTTCTTTATTCGGAATTTTGGGTTTGTCGGACTTTGGTGGGGAAGTATGATCCGAGCTTGATGCGACTGTTTTTCTATTTTTTCTCCTACAGTTTTTCCCCTGTGTTTGCGGAGTCAGCACTTTTGAGAGCTCTGTGGTTTGTGTTTCGTAACCTGTCCGGTTTTTCTTCGGGCTTGCTTCTTTTCCGTCTTTCCTTGTTTTCCGTCTGCTATCTTCGTATGGGTCCCTTCCTTTTTCCGTCCCTATACGCGCGTGCGAATATTATAATGTGTGTGTCTTTTTCCTCCCGTGTCCTCCGTTATAAAAACATGCTTTGTAACACATCTGT